>WNFC01005191.1_pt1 | contig 14260 bp, 12 predicted proteins | sample 5400541 | NCBI WGS metagenome assembly WNFC01 (sample SAMN13153342, study PRJNA577476) | soil metagenome | isolation source: 120 cm saprolite under Douglas fir tree site 2 hole 2 replicate 1 | place: USA:California | collected 2015-04-18
GCGGCCGAGCGGCGTCTGCGCAGGCAGCAGGCGGAAGACGCCGCGCGCGTCATGGCGCAGCACGAATTGCGCCCAGCCCGAGCACAAGGCGCAGTAACCGTCGAAGACGATGATGGGCTTGTCGTCGGGGAACGAAGGGACGGCCGGATCGCCACGATAGCTGTACGGCGCCCGCATGACGACGCTCAGGCCGCCCGCGCGCGGTCCGCCATCTGCTTGAGCACCTGCCGCAGCACGCCGGGCGAATTGATCCGCTGCGGAAACAGGAGGCGCAGCGCCGCGCGGCCGTTCTGCAGTTCGAGCCCGTCGGGATCGCAGCCGGCGCAGCGCCATTCGCCGTCGCGTGCGCCGAGCAGTTTCGTCGCGTAGAGCCGGCAGGTATCAGCGTGGTCGGCGTTCATGTGCGCGAGAATCTCGGGCTCGGCCTCGACGAGGCTCTCGGCGCCCGCAAGATCGAGCACGAGGTCCTCGCGCTTGAGATCGACGATGCGTCCGAAGCCGCCGACGAAATGCGCGCCCTTGAGTTCGATTCGATAGAACGCGAAATCGCCGAAGCCCGCGAACATCTCGGCCTCCGGCTGGCGCGCGAGATAGCGCTGGCGCGCCGCCGGATCGTCGGTGACCGCGGCGGTTCCCATCAGCATCACCCGGGCGCCTTCGAGCGGGTCGCCTTCCTTGCGCTCGTCGAGCATGAGGGAGAGGCGCGGGTCCGCGAGGATGTTCTTGGTGTGTACCGCGAGCCGCGAGATCAGCAGGAGCGGCGAGCCGTCGGCGGCGCTCGCGACGTTAACCAATGAGCAGTAGGGATCGCCCGAGGACGTCATCAGCGTCGCTAGCGCGCCGGAACGGGCCTCGCGCATGAGCTTCCGCGCCGCGGCGGCGGGATCGAGGTCTGGCACGGGCTTCATCGGGTCCCTCCTCGCGTCGAAAACCGAGTTTTTCCGCTTTCCAGGCTGGTTTCTATGGCGAAGCAGCGAAACAGGTACTAGATTTGGCCATAATTGGTGATTTGCGCACGTCACGTAAAGCGTTATGCCGTCACACTTCGGCCGCGCTTGAAGGGCTTCAAGGCCCCACTGGAACCGTCACGGAACAGGCCAATGCCAACAATCGCCCTGGTCGATGACGACCGCAATATCCTCACGTCGGTCTCGATCGCCCTCGAAGCCGAAGGCTACCGCATCATGACCTACACGGACGGTGCCTCCGCGCTCGACGGATTCAAGACGTCGCCGCCCGACCTCGCCATCCTCGATATCAAGATGCCGCGGATGGACGGCATGGAGACGTTGCGGCGGCTGCGCCAGAAGTCGGACATGCCGGTGATCTTCCTCACCTCGAAGGACGAGGAGATCGACGAGCTGTTCGGCCTCAAGATGGGCGCAGACGACTTCATCCGCAAACCGTTCTCGCAGCGGCTGCTGGTCGAGCGCGTCAAGGCGGTGCTGCGGCGCGCGTCGCCGAAGGACCCCGCGATCCCGAAGGAAGTCGACTCGGCAAAGGTGCTCGAGCGCGGACTGTTGCGCATGGACCCCGAGCGGCACACCTGCACCTGGAAGGGCGAGCCGGTGACCCTCACGGTCACCGAATTCCTCATCCTGCAGGCGCTCGCCACGCGTCCCGGCGTGGTAAAGAGCCGCAACGCGCTGATGGATGCGGCCTACGATGACCAGGTCTACGTCGATGACCGCACGATCGACAGCCACATCAAGCGCCTGCGCAAGAAGTTCAAGCAGAGCGACGACGACTTCGACATGATTGAAACGCTGTACGGCGTCGGCTATCGCTTCAAGGAGTAGCGTTGCCGACAGTGGGCAGCGCCGCGCATCCGCAGGCGCAGACGGCCGGGGCACACATAAGCTAGAATTGGCCCGACGGACCGGGCGGGGCGCAACCGACGAGAACCGGGAACACACGGGTGCTCGATCGACTCGCGCAGGAATCGCACAGCATCGCCGAGGCGGCCCCTCGTGGCGGAGCGCGCCGTCGTGCGCGTGTCTGGCGGCGCGCCTCCGCGCTTCTCGCGCTGTGGCGCGACCGCGCGTCGGCAGCGACGATGCGCGCCGGCAGGCAGACCTTCGAATTCTTCCGCGCGAGCTGGCACGTGCTGCGCACGGAGGGGCTGTCCGGCATCGCCCGCCACTCCTGGCAGATCTTCGTCACGCAGAGCTTCTCGAGCCTCACCCGCCGCATCGTCGTTCTCAACCTCGCGGGCCTGGTGGTGCTGGTGATCGGCATTCTCCAGTTCACCCAGCTGCGCGCCGGGCTGATCGAGGCGAGCACGAGCAGCCTGCGCGTACAGGGCGAGATGATCGCGGGCGCCATCGCGGGCGCCGCGACGGTGGAGAACGATTCGCTCACGATCGACCCGAATCGCCTGCTCGAGCTGCAAACCGGCGAAAGCTACGGACCGTCGGACGACCTGCTGTACGGCTACGAATTCTCCATCAATCCGGAGCGCGTGGCGCCGCTGCTGCGCCGTCTCGTGCTGCCGACCAACACGCGTGCGCGCATCTACGGCTCGGATGGCGCGCTCATCCTCGACAGCCGCAATCTCAGCGGCCGTGGCGACGTACTGCGCCTCGAGCTGCCGGCGCCCAGCACCGAAAAGCCCGGCCTGATCGAGCGCGGCGTGAACGCGGTGCGCAGCTGGTTCACGCGCGGCGGCCTGCCGCGCTACGAGGAGCTCGGATCGGATAACGGCAAAGGCTATCCGGAGGTGGTCGGTGCGCTGCGCGGCATAAACGCGAGCATGGTGCGCGTCGACGAGCGCGGACGGGCCATCGTCTCGGTCGCGGTGCCGGTGCAGCGTTTCCATTCGGTGCGCGGCGCGCTGCTGCTGTCGACGCAGGGCGGCGACATCGATCAGCGCGTCGAGGCCGAGCGGATCAAGGTCCTCAAGATGCTCCTCGGGGTCGCCGCCATCATGGTGGTGCTCTCGGTGCTGCTGGCGAGCACGATCGCGGGGCCGGTGCGGCGGCTCGCGGCCGCGGCCGAGCACGTGCGCCGGCGCATCAGGACGCGCGTGGAAATTCCCGACTTCACCCGCCGGCGCGACGAGATCGGCCACTTGTCCGGCGCGTTGCGCGACATGACGGCGGCGCTCTACAGCCGCATCCAGGCGATCGAAAGCTTTGCCGCCGACGTCGCGCACGAGCTCAAGAATCCGCTGACCTCGCTGCGCTCCGCGGTCGAGACCCTGCCGCTCGCGCGCACCGAGGAGAGCCGCGCGCGCCTGCTCGCGGTGATCGAGCACGACGTGAAGCGGCTCGACCGGCTGATCTCGGACATCGCCCATGCGAGCCGCCTCGAGGCCGAGATGCAGCGGCACGAGGCGATCCCGGTCGACCTGATGAGGCTGCTCAAGACCGTGATGGTGGTCGCCAACGAGGTGAAGCATGACGGCGTCAGCGTCACGCTCGCCTTCGAAGGCGGCGGGCCGAATTCCTTCATCGTGCCCGGCCATGACTCCCGGCTCGGCCAGGTGATCAACAATCTGATCGACAATGCGCGGTCGTTCTCGCCGCCCGACGGCACCGTGCGCGTGAATTGCCGCCGCTTCCGCAACGAGATCGAGGTCGTGGTCGACGACGACGGCCCCGGCATCAGCCCGGATGCGATGGAGAAGATCTTCGAGCGCTTCTACACCGACCGGCCGCACCAGGGCTTCGGCCAGAACTCCGGCCTCGGGCTTTCCATCTCGGAGCAGATCATCGAAGCGCATGGCGGGCGGCTGTGGGCCGAAAACCGGTTCGGCGTCGCGGCTGCCGACGGCACGTCCAAGGTGCTCGGCGCGCGCTTCACCGTGCGGCTGCCGGCGCTCTGATCGCGGCACGCCTTCGATCCCATGCAGGGTGCTCCCACCATTCACGCCTCCGCGGTGCTGGTCGGCGCGCGCGCCGTGCTCATCCGCGGTCCGTCGGGCGCCGGCAAGTCACGGCTCGCGCTCGCGCTGCTCGACGCCGCGAAGACCGGCCGCCTCCCGTTCGCGCGGCTTGTCGCCGATGATCGCGCCCATGTGGAAGCGAGCCATGGCCGACTGCTCGTACGCCCGGCGCCCGCGCTCGCCGGGCTCATCGAGGTGCGCGGCCTCGGCATCATGCGCGTGCCGCACGAGCCCATGGCGGTCGTGACGCTGGTGGTCGACCTCGCGGCGAGCGATGCGGAGCGCCTGCCGCCCATCCGGCGCGCCGCGATCGAGGGGATCGAGCTCTCGCGACTTCCCGTCGCACCGGGCGCCGATCCAGTGCCGATGGTGCTCGCGGCGCTCACGATGGAACCGGCGCGATGAGTGGCCCGGTCCACTGGGGGCGGTCGCCCAACGGGCCGTCACTTTCGGAGAAAAGTAACCATATTTGGCCTAGGCTCGATGCCCCTAAACGGCTGCACTCCCACGCCATTTGGCGCAGTGTTGCCGCAATGCAGCATGATCCCTAGATAGGCGGGAAAGCCCCTTGCACTTTGGGCTTTGCATGGTCATGAATGTGGCCCTTTCGTGCGGCGCACCCAAAATCCGCGCCCGCGGGGAGTTCCGATGATAGGTCTCGTGATCGTCACGCACGGGCGGCTCGCCGTCGAGTTCCGCGCGGCGTTGGAGCACGTGGTGGGCCCGCAATCGCAGATCGAGGCGGTCACCATTGGCCCGGACGATAACGGCGAGCAGTGCCGCAAGAACATCGTCGAGGCGGTCAAACGCGTGGACAGCGGCGACGGCGTCGCGATCCTGACCGACATGTTCGGCGGCACGCCCTCGAATCTCGCGATCTCGGTCATGAGCCGGCCCAAGGTCGAGGTGCTGGCTGGCATCAACCTGCCGATGCTGGTGAAGCTCGCCAAGGTGCGAGACGAATGCCCCCTCTCCGAGGCGGTCGCCGCCGCCCAGGAATCCGGGCGCAAATACATCACGATCGCGAGCCGCGTACTCGCCGGCAAATGACCGAATCCCGCGGACTGAACGAAGAAACTCCCGATGCGGTGCGGCCGGGCGCCATCGTGCGCGTCATGCACATCGGCAACCAGAAGGGGCTGCACGCGCGCGCCTCGGCGAAGTTCGTGCAGACGGTGGAAAAATTCGATGCCGACGTGCGCGTCACCCGCTGCGGCGAGACGGTCGGCGGGACGTCGATCCTCGGCCTGATGATGCTGGCCGCCGCTCCCGGCACCGACATCACGGTGGAAGCCACCGGCAACGAGGCTGCCGCCGTCATCGCGGCGCTGGAAAGCCTCATCGCCCGCCGGTTCGGCGAGGACGAATAGCCGCTGGCAGCGGCGCACCGCCGATATAAAGAAACCTTTATGTGTCGTTGCGGGCGAGCCAAGGCCCTGCTATAGGCACGCGCGAACCTCGCGGGCCGCGGCCATGCGAGAACCCCAATCCCCTGCCACCCCAGGACCGCCAAGGATCCAACATGACCGCCACAGCGACCGCCAAGAAAGCCGCGACCCACGACTACGTCGTGAAGGACATCGGCCTTGCCGAATGGGGCCGCAAAGAAATCGCCATCGCCGAGACCGAGATGCCGGGCCTGATGGCGACGCGCGCCGAGTTCGGGCCGAAGCAGCCGCTCAAGGGCGCGCGCATCTGCGGCTCGCTGCACATGACCATCCAGACCGCGGTGCTGATCGAGACGCTCACGGCGCTCGGCGCCGACGTGCGCTGGGCCTCGTGCAACATCTACTCGACGCAGGACCACGCGGCGGCGGCGGTCGCGGCCGCCGGCACGCCGGTCTTCGCCGTCAAGGGCGAGAGCCTCGTCGACTACTGGGACTACACCCACCGCATCTTCGAGTGGGCGGACGGCGGCACGCCCAACATGATCCTCGACGACGGCGGCGACGCGACGCTCCTCGTCCACCTCGGCCTGCGGGCCGAGCAGGGCGACACCGCGTTCCTGGGCAAGCCCGGCAATGAGGAAGAAGAGGTGCTGTTCGCCGCGATCAAGAAGCGCCTCAAGGACAAGCCCGGCTGGTACGGCACGCTCGCGAAGAACATCAAGGGCGTCACCGAGGAGACCACCACCGGCGTGCACCGCCTCTACATCATGGAGCGCGAGGGCAAGCTGCTGTTTCCGGCGATCAACGTGAACGACTCGGTGACCAAGTCGAAATTCGACAATCTCTACGGCTGCCGCGAGTCGCTGGTCGACGGCATCCGCCGCGGCACCGACGTGATGATGGCCGGCAAGGTCGCGATGGTCGCGGGCTTCGGCGACGTCGGCAAAGGCTCGGCCGCCTCGCTGCGCCAGGCCGGCTGCCGCGTGCTGGTCTCCGAGGTCGATCCGATCTGCGCGCTGCAGGCCGCAATGGAAGGCTACGAGGTCACCACCATGGACGACGCGGCGACCCGCGCCGACATCTTCGTGACCGCCACCGGCAACGTCGACGTCATCACGATCGAGCACATGCGGCGCATGAAGGAGCGCGCGATCGTCTGCAACATCGGCCACTTCGATTCCGAGATCCAGGTGGGCGCGCTCAAGAACTTCAAGTGGCACAACGTCAAGCCGCAGGTCGACGAGATCGAGTTTCCGGACGGCAAGCGCATCATCCTTCTGTCGGAAGGACGGCTGGTGAACCTCGGCAACGCCATGGGCCATCCGAGCTTCGTGATGTCGTCGTCGTTCACCAACCAGACGCTGGCGCAGATCGAGCTGTGGACCAATCCGGGCAAGTACCAGAAGAAGGTCTACACGCTGCCGAAGTATCTCGACGAGAAGGTCGCGCGGCTGCATCTCGACAAGATCGGCGCCAGGCTCACCAAGCTGAGCGACAAGCAGTCGAGCTATATCGGCGTGCCGGCGACCGGCCCGTTCAAGCCGGATCATTATCGGTACTGACGGATGAAGAGCCGCCGCGCGCGCTGGTCCTGGATCGTCGTAGCGCTGGCAGTATTCGCCGTAATTCTCGCCGGAGCGCTGGCGCTGCGCTCCGACGCGCTGGTCACCGCGGCTAAATTCCACAGCCTGCGCGACGACCACACGGGATTGCGCTCCTTCCTCCGTCGCATGCCGAAAGGCGGGGACCTGCACGTCCATCTGTCGGGCGCCGTCTTTGCCGAGCAGTTCATCGCATGGGCCATGCAGGACGGCCTCTGCCTGCGTGTGGCCGATACGAGCATCGTGGAGCCGCCGTGCGACGCCGCGAAGGGGACGGTGCCGGTTCAGTCGGCCTCCGACCAGAAGGTCTACGACCGCATCGTCAATTCGCTCTCGACGCGCGACTTCATGCCGAACGCCGCGACGCCGTCGGAGCATGATCAGTTCTTCGCTGTGTTCAGCAAATTCGGCGCCGTGAGCGGGCGCCGTTTCATCGACATGACGCTCGATCAACTGCGGCAATACGATCGGGACTCGGTGCAATACGTCGAGCTGATGGCCTCGTTCTTCCCGTTCGATGAGCGCAAACCTCTGCTCGAGGCCGTCAAGGGCAAGACCGATTTCGTCGAGATGCTCGACGCGCTCGAGAAAAACGGCCTGCGCGACGTCGTGGCGGCAAAGCGCGCCGAGCTTGGCGGGATCATCGGCAGGCTGGAATCCGGGCGCAATTGCGGGCCGGCGCGGACGGCGCCCGGCTGCAGCGTCACCTATCGTTTCATCGCCCAGATCAGCCGCAACAATCCCAAAGAGGACGTGTTCGTCCAGACCGCGCTCGCGGCTGCCTTGATCCGGGCCGAGCCGCGCGTCGTGGCGGCGCTCAATTTCGTCGCTCCCGAGGACAACCAGGTCGCGCTGCGTGATTACGCCGAACAGATGCGGATGGTGCGCTTCCTCGCCGGCGACGTGCCGGTCACGCTGCACGCCGGCGAGCTGTGGGGCGGGCTGGTGCCGGCCGAGGATCTCGGCTTCCACATCCGCCAGGCGGTCGAGGTCGCCGGCGCGCGCCGCATCGGGCACGCAGTCGCTCTCGCCTACGAGAACGACCCGGAGGGCCTGCTCGACGAGATGCGGCGGCGACAGGTGGCGGTCGAGATCAACCTGACGAGCAACGACAAGATCCTCGGCGTGCGCGGCAAGGACCACCCGCTGCCCACGTATCTCGCGGCCGGCGTCCCGGTGGTGATCTCGACCGACGACGCCGGCGTATCTCGCATCAATCTCAGCAACGAATATTTACGCGCTGCGCGCGACTACGCGCTCGGCTACGGTGCGCTCAAGGCGATCGCGCGCAACTCGCTCACCCATTCGTTCCTCGACGAGCGCGACAAGCAGGCGGAGCTCGACCGGCTCGATCGAGCCTCCGCCGCGTTCGAGCGCGCCGAAGCGGGACGGCAATCCGCGCTGCGCAATTTCGCGATGCTGCTGACCTTCGCGCTCGGCGGCCGCTGATCGCGCGTCTCATTCGCGCGGCGGCACCGTCACGATGACGAAGCGATCGGGCGGATCGGCGACGCCGAAATAACTGCGCGAGATCGCGACCTCGACGCGGCGGCCGGCGGGTCCGCGCGCCGCGTAGCGCGCGAGCGCCCGCATGCACGGCTCCTCCTCGGGCGGGCACACCAGCGCGATGCCGTCGCGCGCGACCTGCGCCTCGTCGATCCACGGCGTGCGATACGGGCTGGCGATCTCCAGCGCCCTCGTATGCGGCGGCAGATAGAACAGCACGCCGTAGAGCACGTTGTTGTAGCTGCCGACGAAGTGCAGCGGCCGGCTGGTCGTCTGCGCCCACTCGCTCTCGATGCGTTGCGCCAGCAGGCGGTAATGGGTCGCGTAGTTCGACAGGCCCTGGCGATGGATCACGATCGCGATCACGGGCGAGAGGGCGAGCGCGATCAGCGGCACCATGATGGCGAGCGCGACGAGGCGGCGCGTCGCGATCGCGGGAAGTTGCACCAGCGGCGACGACAGCAGGACCACCGGCAGCAAAGTCATGCTGCCGATCGCCCACAGCGAGACGACGAGTTGCTGCGCCGCGACCGCCATGAGCGCCGGGAGCGCCAGCGGCAGTGCGAAGGCCAAGAGCACCAGCCGGCGATCGGGTTCTTTCGGGCACGCCGTATCGCGCAGCGCGGCGAGTGACGGCCGCACGGCGAGCGCCGCGAGCGCCACCGGAAGCGCCACATAGCCTGCCGCGCCCGCGATGTAGCCGAAGCCGGATTGCACGGTCTCCCACAGCGTGCCCGGGTGGGATTCCGTCGCATAGGCGAACGGCCGAAAGCCGTTGCCATAGAGCCAGGCCAAGTGAGGCGACAGAGCGAGGGCGCCGACCAGCATCGTCACCCACGGGGCGGGCGAGCGGAAGTAGGCGCCGCGGCGCGGATCGGCGAGCGCCGCGATGCCGAGGCCCAGCAGCAGCACGATCGACCAATACTTGCCGAGCACCGCCGCGGCGGCCGCGAGCCCGGCGAGCGCGGCCCAGCCGATGCTGCGCGTCGCGTAGGAGCGCAGGAAGAGCGCGGTCGTCGCCGCCCACAGCGGCATCATCACGGTATTGGCGTTGAACTTGAGGGCGTGGAAATTGAAGAACGGAACGAGCGTGAGGAGCGCGAGCCCGGCGACGCGCTTCTCGGCGTCGAGATAGCGGCCCGCGATCTTCCAGGCGATCCACAGCGCCGACGCCGCGATCACCATCGCGAACAGGTAATAGGCCCAGTCCGCGAGCGGAAAAACGCTGAACCAGGCGCGCACCAGCCAGGCGCCGAACGGCGGATGTTTCGGTGTCCCGAGCACCGCCTCGCGCGACCACGCGACCATCTCGCCCATGTCGAAATGAATGTCCTGGCTGCCCTTGGCGATGGCGCCGTAGAGCGTCCAGACCGCGCAATAGGCCGCGAGCACGATCAGCACGGCGCGCTCGCGGCGCTTCGGATCGGTGAGTGCGCCGATCAGGCGATCGAGTGCCGTGCTGACGCGGGGGCGCAGGGAAGGGAACATGAAGCTGATGGGGGATGCCAGCATTGAATGTCGCGTGACCCCGGGATATCACCTACATCCGGCGTTTGCGAAACGTTCCGCCGACACGGGGAACCGTACCGAGCATGGATCAGATCGGTGATCAGGTCTTGGCCGAGAGCCAATCCGTGTCCCGTGCGCCCGCGACCGCGCGGCCGGCCCCCGAGCTCACTATCGTGGTGCCGACCTTCAACGAGCGCGCCAACATCCCGTTGCTGGTCGGACGCCTGCGGCGCACGCTCGAAGGCATCGATTGGGAAGTCCTGTTCGTCGACGACGACTCGCCCGACCGCACAGCCGCAGCCGTGCGCGCGCTCGGCGAGCAGGACGCGCGCGTGCGCTGCCTGCGCCGCGTCGGCCGGCGCGGCCTCGCCGGCGCCTGCCTCGAAGGAATACTTGCCAGCCAGGCGCGCTACGTCGCGGTGATGGACGCCGACCTGCAGCACGACGAGGCATTGCTCGTCGGCATGCTCGAGCGGTTGCGCGCCGGCGATACCGATCTCGTGGTGGCGAGCCGCTACGTTGGCGAGGGATCGGCCGCGGGGCTGGCCGGACGGCGCGCGAGCTACAGCCGCTGGTCGACGGAGATCGCGCGCCGGCTCCTGAAGGTCGATCTCACCGATCCGATGAGCGGCTTCTTCATGATCCGCCGCGCCGCCGCGGAAGAGATCGCGCCGGCGCTCTCGAGCCAGGGCTTCAAGATCCTGCTCGACCTCGTCGCGACCTCGCGCGGCTCGCTTCGCATCGCCGAGCTGCCTTACGTCTTTCGCGAGCGCCAGCACGGCGAAAGCAAGCTCGATGCCCGCATCGTGCTCGACTTCTTTGCGCTCATCGTCGCCAAGCTGAGCAACGACGCGGTCTCGTTCCGCTTCCTGATGTTCTGCTTCGTCGGGCTGACCGGCGTCTTCATCCACATGGCGGCGCTCGTCGTCGCGCTCGACCTCGGCGGCTTGACGTTCGGGCCGGCGCAGACCGCCGCGACCGTGATCGCGATCGCCTGGAATTTCACCCTCAACAATGCGCTCACCTACCGCGACCAGCGGCTGTCGGGCTGGAGCTTCGTGACCGGCCTGCTCCGCTTCCAGGTGATCTGCGCGGTCGGCGCGATCTCCAACGTGGGCATCGCCAGCGCGATCTACGGCTACGATCCGGAGGAGTGGCTGCTCGCCGGACTGGGCGGGGCCGTCATGGGCGCGGTGTGGAACTACGTGGTGAGCGCAGCGTTCGTGTGGCGGGCCAGGTGAGGCCGGCGAAGGCCTGAAAACCAACACGATTGCCACCATATATGGGGGTATCGGCCCGGTTCGGTAACGCGCCCTTAGACATTCGGGGCGATGATCGCATATTCTTGATGCGTCGAATCCCGGCAGACGGAAGGCGCCATGTGCCGTTGGATTGCCTATCGCGGTGATGTGATCCCCCTGGAGCACTACGTCACCTCGCCCGCCCACTCCCTGATCGAACAGAGCATCCGCGCGCTCGAATCGACCGCCTCCACCAACGGGGACGGTTTCGGCCTGGGCTGGTTCGGCGAGCATCCGGAACCGGGGCTCTACCGCGAGGTCCGCCCCGCCTGGTCGGACGAGAACCTGCGCTATCTCTGCCGCCACATCCGCTCTCATCTGTTTTTCGCCCATGTGCGCGCTGCGACCGGCACGCCGGTCACGCGGCCGAACTGCCATCCGTTCGCGTGCGGGCGCTTCCTGTTCATGCACAACGGCGCCATCGGCAACTGGCCGCGCGTGCGCCGGCACGTCGAGGCGCTCATTCCGGACGCGCTCTATCCCTCGCGCATCGGCACCACCGATTCCGAGGCGGTCTTCCTGGCCATCCTGGGCGCCGGCGGCGACCGCGACCCGGTCGGCGCAACGGTGCGCACGCTCGCGGCGCTGACCGAGATGGTCAACGCCAACAAGGAGCCGTTGCGCTTCACCTCGGCGCTGACCGACGGGCAGGATCTCTACGCGTTCCGCTATTCGGCCAACGACGCCGCCAACACGATGTATTACCGCTCCGGCCCCGACGGCCTTCTGGTGGTCTCCGAACCGCTCGACAAGGACCGCGCGGTCTGGAACGCGGTGCCGCCCAATCACATGCTGGTGGCGAAAGCCCGCCAGGCGATCGAGATCCTCCCGATCGACACCGCGCTGCGCGTCGCGGCCGAATAGAAACTCGCACTCGGACGATCCGGCGCGCTTGCCGCCTCCCGGACCGGGTGCTATCCCGCGCCATGACGCCGACCGACCATATCCGCAACTTCGCCATCGTCGCGCATATCGACCATGGCAAGTCGACGCTCGCCGACCGGCTGATCCAGATCACCGGCGGGCTGGCGGAGCGCGAGATGGTCGAACAGGTGCTCGATTCCATGGATATCGAGCGCGAGCGCGGCATCACCATCAAGGCGCAGACCGTGCGGCTGAACTATCGCGCGCGCGACGGCCAGGACTACGTCCTCAACCTCATCGACACGCCCGGCCACGTGGACTTCGCCTACGAGGTGAACCGCTCGCTCGCCGCCTGCGAGGGCTCGCTGCTGGTGGTCGATGCGAGCCAGGGCGTCGAGGCGCAGACGCTCGCCAATGTCTACCAGGCGATCGACAACAATCACGAGGTCGTGCCGGTCCTCAACAAGATCGACCTGCCGGCGGCCGAGCCCGACAAGGTCAAGCAGCAGATCGAGGACGTGATCGGGCTCGACGCCTCGAACGCGATCCTGATCTCGGCCAAGACCGGGCTGAACATTCCCGAGGTGCTGGAAGCGATCATCACCCGCCTGCCGCCGCCCAAAGGCGCCGCGGGCGCGCCGCTCAAGGCGCTGCTGGTGGACAGCTGGTACGACGCCTATCTGGGCGTGGTCGTGCTGCTGCGCGTCGTCGACGGCAGCCTCAAGAAGGGCCAGCGCATCCACATGATGCGGACCGACGCGAGCTACGAGGTCGACCGTCTCGGCGTCTTCACCCCGAAGATGCTCGCCGTCGACGAACTGGGGCCGGGCGAGATCGGCTTCATCACGGCGCAGATCAAGGAGGTGGCGGACACCCGCGTGGGCGACACCATCACCGACGAAAGGAAGCGCGCCGCCGCGCCGCTGCCCGGCTTCCGTCCCGCCATTCCGGTGGTGTTCTGCGGCCTGTTTCCGGTCGACGCCGCCGATTTCGAGGCGCTGCGCGCCGCCATGGGCAGGCTGCGCCTCAACGACGCCAGCTTCACCTACGAGATGGAGACCTCGGCTGCGCTCGGCTTCGGCTTCCGCTGCGGCTTCCTCGGGCTCCTGCATCTGGAGATCATCCAGGAGCGGCTGGAGCGCGAGTTCAACCTCAACCTGATCGCGACCGCGCCGTCGGTGATCTACAAGATGACGCTTACCGACGGAAAGGAGATCGAGATCCACAATCCGGTCGACATGCCGGACGTGGTGCGGATCGAGGAGATCCACGAGCCGTGGATCCGCGCGACCGTGCTCACGCCCGACGAGTATCTCGGCTCGGTGCTGAAACTCTGCCAGGACCGGCGCGGCATCCAGGTCGACCTCACCTATGTGGGCAACCGCGCCCTGGTGAAATACGACCTGCCGCTCAACGAGGTGGTGTTCGATTTCTACGACCGCCTCAAGTCGGTGTCGCAGGGCTATGCCTCGTTCGACTATCACCTCACCGACTACAAGCCGGCCGATCTGGTGAAGATGCAGATCCTGGTCAACGGCGAGCCGGTCGATGCGCTCGCGATGCTGGTGCATCGCAAGCGCGCCGAGAGCCGCGGGCGCGCCATGGTGGAGAAGCTCAAGGAGCTGATCCCGCCGCACATGTTCCAGATCCCGATCCAGGCCGCGATCGGCGGCAAGATCATCGCGCGCGAGACCGTACGCGCCTTCCGCAAGGACGTCACGGCCAAGTGCTACGGCGGCGACGTCACCCGCAAGCGCAAGCTTCTGGAGAAGCAGAAGGAAGGCAAGAAGCGCATGCGCCAGTTCGGCAAGGTGGACATCCCGCAGGAAGCTTTCATCGCGGCGCTGAAGGTGGATGTGTGAGCCGATGACGTTCGGCGCCGCCCTTGCCGCGATGATCTCGGTTATGGCCTGCTATCCGCCGCCTGCGATTCCCGGTCCGCAGCCCGCGGCGTGTCGCTCATCCATCTCCGGTGCGGCCCTGCACGCGATCGCAGCGCATCCGGCGGTCGCGCGTCGTTCAAACCGCTCGCGTCGCGCAGCGGCACGCGTGCCGTTTTCTCCTGGCCCGCCGCCGGGCTCCGGCTACTGCTGGTACTTCATCGATCGCAGCACGCAGAGTCCCGGATTTTGGGACCTGTGCCGTGGGCGGTAACGCATGGCAGCGCCTAGGGTGGGCAAAATCGCTTGGCGCGTCGCCTCAGCG
>WNFC01005194.1_pt1 | contig 14259 bp, 22 predicted proteins | sample 5400541 | NCBI WGS metagenome assembly WNFC01 (sample SAMN13153342, study PRJNA577476) | soil metagenome | isolation source: 120 cm saprolite under Douglas fir tree site 2 hole 2 replicate 1 | place: USA:California | collected 2015-04-18
GTCGGAAGTGCCGTCATGAATCGGATGCTTCTCCCTTCTCCCCACTCCCCTCTCTCTCTCTTGTGGCTTGCATGACCTGCGGAGTACTTCCCACTGAGGATGATACCTGGGCCTTGTTGTGCTACTACACAACTCCAATTCCCAAGCTACTAGTTGTACGACCATTGATCTGTGACATTGCGGCCTGCACCCCTGCCTTACGGGGTTTATGGACTACCACAGTCTTCCATTAATGACTCGGAGCGAGCAGCACCAAGTAGAATAACGTCGGTGAAGCCAAGGGTGAGATGAGGACCACAAATATGGGCAGTAGCGAGAAGATTGGAGAACAGAAAGTGGGAAATACCGTCAAATACGGATAAGAGAATCGAGGTCGAGTGCGGGTCGGCTCGCTGGCAGCCCTGACTGAATCCAAAACGAAGACGAAATAGGAAAAGAGAAAACTTGAGAGTTCACGCAAACGGTTGCAGAGGACGTAGGCGAGGGGTTCTACATACCAAAGAGTCAAGAGGCAGCATTTTTATACTTGTGAGCGCACTTGTAACGTACAAGTGGCCGTTCGAGAGCATCGAATCGAAACGAAAACTAATCGTGCGCACATACCGCGAAGTCAGGAAAGAGGAGAGAAACAAGGTGCATGAAGGGGAGAAGAAAGGCAAGAAGCAGGAGGCCCGCGAAGTACCGAGGGATAGGTACCTGAATGTTGTATGGTAGCACAAAACTGTGAAAGCGAGGAAAGGTACAAGGGGTGGTGGCGCGGCGCAAGCCCGGGTGATTGCAATAGGGAACAGGGGATCGAGGATAAGGCGGCGGCGGTTCGGAGCGACGGCTCGTGGGCCTCGTGACCGTGACCGGGATTTTCAGATAGGCTGCGAGAACGAACATGAACCTCGAGAAAGGGAACATACAGTAATTCAAAAGTTGATAGAGCCGATACAATTACGTCACCAACTCAACAGCTTATGCGCTTGCAGCCGCCTGAGTAGTAGGACACTCGCGACAGGAATCAGTCCCACCACTGGTATGCAGCCATCCTCGGTCCTCCGAGTCACTGCGCCCGCTTCAAATGTCAGCATTCCTGTAGCCAACAGTGGGGCTTGAGCTCTTGAGCTGGATTCTTGGCAAACTCCATTAATGGCAGAGGATCACCTAATGACCGATACAATATGTTCGAGAGAATGCGGGAGGTGAATGAACGTGATACAGTAGAAATTTCCTCATTAAATTGACATTCTCTGTATACCCCAAGAGACTTGGGCCCAGATCGGCCCTTTGTAAGATGTGGTATGGCCAATAAATGGCCAAAAATCCTAACGTACAGTACGTATGTAGTCAAGTTTAGACCCAGATATCCGAACTCGTAGACTTGGCAGAAATTGGACTTTCATTCCGTGCACTTAACATTCGGGCACCGGGATGGTACAGTATACAAGAGGTGTTGGATTTGCACCTGCTCAGATGACCATGGCCTCAGCGTAGGAGCACATATTCGCGAGTCGTCCACTGCGCGTCAGGAATGACCCCTAACAAATGGCGATTAATTGTACAGTACGGTATCTGTTTACAAGTTGAAGTAGAAGGGCATAGTAATCTGACGGCTATTAGTGGGCTAGACTGCTAATATACGTCCTCGAATTGCAGTACCTGAACTCAGTTCATATTCCCCAACAAAGAGTAAATCCGTCGTTCAGTTGGAGAATGGGCATCCAACTACCTTGTGAGACGTGGATTACCCCGATCAACACGACATTGCGAGGAGTGATGTGGTGATCCCCGATGAGCCAGCGTTGATCTCCCTCATATGTCTCTGTCTTAGCGGCCTGGTGGAGTGCTCTTCACATCAGTTTCAGAGAAAACGTTCAGGTGGCAGCATCAATATTACCTGCATAAACTTCACTACTTTTCCCGCAACATACTTCGCAAACTTCTCAAGTGAGATGGTTTCTCTTGGTGGCGATCCCTTTTGAGTCATAATTTGGTCGCTCCAATCAAGATGTCGATAACCGCGCCACTGAGAAACCCTGTCAGGTCCGGACCATGAATGTCAAAATATAGCTCACGTTGATACGGATCTGTGTGTGGGTGCTTAAGCCAATACCGGCGGGTTGCTCTGCACCCCGAAGACACATGCAGTTACCCGCTGCGGCTTCTATCAAAGATAAGCCGAGACCTCTATCGTCCCTATGCACGAAAAAGATTGGGGGACGCAGTTGTTCATGGTGGACATAGCGCTGTGCATCAGACAGTTTTCGAGGAGCCCAGATTTGCTGCGGGATTACCAGGCCCGTATCCTTGGTGACGTAGTCTATGGCCCAACCCTGTTGATCGGACTCTAGCCCAGGTGGGGGCGCGGCCAAAAAAATGCCTGGTGATTGTGGGACAATGAACCACTGTATGTGCTGTGGTTCCCTTCCCAGCAGGGAAGAGTGGTACGTTTCGGCGTCCCGAGGGCTAAACATGTGAGAAATATAGCCATCTATCAAGAGGTCGCGTTGGATGTTCTGCTGAGGGTCCATGTGTGAAATCCGGGGTCAATGTAAATGATATGAGAGACGAATCCTCTTCTGGTGCGCTTGTGAAGTGGGGGAGATTGATGAGGAAAGAGGCTGGAAAGTGGTCATTTTTAAGTGCTTCGGTGCCATGCCAGAGCCTGTTCGAGCAGTCGTCGTCGTCTCGTCCTGGAAAAGGGCGACCTGTGTTTGTCGTGCCTCCGGTGATTGTGTGTGCTGGATGGCCTCTGAAACGACGGAATTCGAATCCGGAACGATATGTCAACCGAAACAGAAATACGAAATCTGTAAGCTGTGGTCCTAGCACGACGTATCGGTCAGCTTATCACGTCCTGAAGATGGGGTCCAATACACCCGCTAAAAGGAGCTGTCGCCGGAGAATCAATTATTTCGGAGCTAGAAGAAACGACAGTACTCGAATATTGTTTTTTTTGCCCAGCCTGCGTGTCGAGCTAAGTGAACTGGGTGGCATTCGGCGGTCGAGGAGACACCAGTAAGGCATCACTGGTCTGTTTTTTTTGTTAAGCCAGATCCATGATAGAGAGTGAAGACCTGGCTGATCCCGGGCCAAAAACGATAAACTGGCAGCGTGTGGGACGCTACCGGGCGTGCTTATGGGCGTCTGGCTGTGCCTCGGGCGAGACTGTCCGCAAAGCCTGAATCCTCCGAGCTCAGGCTGTGTGAGATCCATAATCGGAAGATATCGATATCATTAGGAGACTGGATATGAATGACTCAAAGGAGAAGAGCCTTCATAACTACTCAACTTCACAAAATCGATGCGCGGATATTAAACGCTGGCAGGTAACGCAGGCTAGTCGGACGATTAAACGACAGTGGGATGGCATACCAGTAACAGTATCTATTACCGTTAGGCTTGGTGTGGAACGGTGCTGGTTCATTTACGAAGTGTTAAGATTAATTAACGCCGGTGGGCTATCAGGCACGGTCACGGGGAGTACAGTAATACACCCTTACTACAGTATCCTATCCTTGGGAGTGTGATGTGACCGTGTTAGGAAACGATCGCAATTTGAAAGGGGTAAGTGCATTCTATGATTCTATGAATGCCTCGCACATGAATGAGGCGCCAGGCGCGCGATAGGGTACTACAGCTGTACTGTGGTGCGGTATCCTTGCCCGTAAAAAATATGCGCCTGGCGTCCTCATGATGTTATGTATGATAATGTCACGGTCATAATCGTCATGATAATCGATAATCACACGGTCAAGCTCCACGCGCCACCGCCCTGAGTTGAGTCGGACGACTGTGACCACGACCGCCATCACGGTCGCACCTCCCACCGAATCCCTGCGTTGCACTATCCAAGTGTCCCTCTCGCATATTCCGAAAGTCTCGACACATTACACGCCAACCTTATAGTACGGAGCCGAGCGTGTCGTTGTAATTGACCCATATAAAGATCAATCTCCACCTCACCGTGGCGAAATGTCGTCGTTTCTCACCCATCTCATCGATCGCCTCCCAGAAGGCGTACAACGTGCGGAAGACACAATCATCGGTCCGTTCTTCGAACTCCTCCCATTCTCTCAGATTTCTTCGGCATTCTGACCTGTTCATGATTCCAGGGATTTTGGATCCCGATAGTGAGATTTACCTCATATTCGTCCGATACCCCCCTTTAATCTTAGGATAGGAAGGCACGATACTCCCCAGGAAAGGCTTAACGACCAAATACGTGCTCAAATCAACAAGAGTCATCGCTTTGAAAGCTTTGCCAGCGAACGAGCTCAGAACTTTGTCAAATGGTGTGTAATTGTGTTTGCTGATGCACCAGCAAACGACCTCTCTTATCTGCAACTCTCCAGGCACATAGATGGTCACGACTATTTCTATGCCCTCTCAGAGATGCTGGAAAATGCAAGAGAGTGCATTTTTATCTTGGTATGGACTATCCCACCCACACGTCACTGTCGTTTGTGTGACCTTGGTCAAGGACTGGTGGTTGACTCCTGAGCTCTATCTACGTCGTCCACCTGCGTGTCATCCAGAGTGGCGCCTTGATAGAGTTCTTAAGCGCAAGGCCGAGCAAGGCGTGAAAATTTTTGTCATCGTATATAAGGAGGTATACATCTGTTGCCATTTCTAACGTCCTATTAGCTCTGACACGCACAAGGTTACTCAAACTATGAGTATGAGCTCGTCTCACACCAAGGCAAGATGTCCTGTCATCGATCGCACGCAGACACGTACACCTAACACCTGCGTCTCAGAAAGCCCTTGAGGCCCTCCATCCTAACATCGCGTGCATGCGTCACCCGGACCATATTGGGTCTAAAGGTGCGTATTTTCTTTTCAACCTGACTAACGCGTTGATCTGGTAGATGATGTCGAGTTTTGGTCCCACCACGAAAAAGTCGTTATTGTCGATAATCACCACGCGTGTATTGGCGGCCTTGACATTTGCTTTGGTCGCTGGGACACCCAGAATCACCCACTTGCCGACGCACACCCGACGGACTTCTCGCGAACCCTCTTTCCAGGCCAGGACTACAACAACGCGCGCGTCACGGACTTCCGAGATGTGAGCAATTACGTGAGCGAAACGATTTCCGTGCTGGAAACTCCCCGCATGCCGTGGCACGACGTATGTTTGCTAGTAGGTAGCTCTTTCGTTTCGCGGAAGCTGACATGCGAGGTCAGGTGCACATGACAATTGATGGCCCCGTTATTCTCGATATTGTGCAGCACTTTGTTGAGCGGTGGAACGAGGTCAAGCGTCGCAAGGTGAGCAACTACTTCCATTTAGAATAATTTTGGCGCTCACTCGAGTGCCTCTATCGTATTAGTACAAAGATGATGGGTCTGTTTTTCGTACCTTATTTTCTCAATTCTGCTTTTAATTACTCCAATCAAGTCGCTACAATTGGCTCGCGTTCCCTCACAATGTTGAAGTAGCTCCCAACGAGGCGATCGTACGCCACCCGCACCGTGAAGAATGGCATCGCATCGGTCGCTGCTTCAAGCAGCGCTACCATCGCCTTCATTGGGGGAGTGAAAGCATTTATGAACCTGGCGACGAGTTTTACTCGTGGCCCCCTCATGGAACGTGCCGCGTACAAGTTGTTCGGAGTGTCTGCGATTGGAGCCACGGTGTTTTGACAGAACACAGCATTCAGAACGCTTGTGAGAGGAACATCTACTATATACTGTGATGCGAACTGATGTCAGTTGACAGATATACAAATGATTCGGGAGGCAAACCACTTCATTTACATTGGTACGTTGTCCCTGGTCTGGGACGGGGTATATACGAACTTAAATATCCCTTGTAGAGAACCAGTTCTTGTAAGCTGGGCAATCTTCCTCTTGTTTTTGAAGGAATCTAATTTGCGCGTCGAGCATATCTAATACGAAAGAATCGGGGCCTGTGAAGAACCAGATTGCCGCCGCACTCGTCGAGCGCATTGTTAGCGCTGCCCGTTCCGGAACGAAATTCAAGGCGAGCATCGGCTGTCGTATTTAGAGCGTGTCTGATACATGCACGTTCTTGTATAGGTCATCGTGGTCATTCCAGAGGTTCCTGCGTTTGCAGGTGACTTAAAGAGTGAAAGTTCGCTCAGGACTATCATGGCTGCGCAATATCGTACGATCAACCGCGGAGGAAGCAGCATTTATGAAGAGATCCGAAAGGCCGGATTCAATCCGTAAGTTCTATGTAAATGCCACTCTCTGCCACTTGATTTGACAACGGTCAATTATAGTACGGACTACATTCGGTTCTACCATCTACGTGTGTACGACCGCATCAATGCTCCCATGGGTAAGCGGTTCTCCGTGTTTTTCACTTATCTTTCTCATGCTTGTCCAAAAGGTACGCTTATTGCTCAGATGGAAGCCAATTCGGGCATCAAGTTTGGACAAGCACAGGTAGCGCTGGCCCGTCAGTGGGTTGGCGACTCGGCGGATCCTAGCATGCCAACCCAGGTCGCGGTCAAACTCCCTGAACCAACATCCGAAGGCATTGTCCTCAGCAATAAGACAGAGGTGAAGTCGGAGACGTACCCACTACCTCGCCTGTACAGCGATGCAGTCGCTGTGATCGAGCAGTTCGAACGTGGTGCGAATGCTCTTGTTGGGAGGCGGCATGATGCGGTCGCCGACACGGTTGGGCAACACGCGTTACAGGACGAGACAGAACTTGGGGATGAGCAGTGGTTAGGAAGCGAGGAAGAAGAGCTTAATTCGTATGTGTTCTTCTAGTCTCTCGATGGCCGAGTGCTTACACATCTCGTGTTCTGGATAGATACGTATCTGAACTGTCGTATATCCATACTAAGCTCATGATCGTTGACGATCGCCGAGTCATCGTATGGATGCCCTCTTCTCCTTTTGTGTACTGCATGATATTCATTTTGTACTTTAGATGGGCTCAGCAAACCTGAACGATCGTAGTCAGAAGGTGAGCAATACTAAGATTTACAGCCTACTATTTACGGTGTTTGGCTCATGCACTGATCATAAGGGTAATGGTGACTCTGAGATCGCTCTGGTAGTCGAGGACGGGGATCACATTTCGAGCATGATGAATGGGCGCCCATACGATGCTGCCCGCTTCGCCGCGTCCTTACGGCGCAAGCTCTTCCGCCGTGCGTCACGCTGTTGTACAAGTTGAGCTCACTTCCTGATGGAGAGTGTGCCATGCTGTTGTAGAGCATCTCGGTTTGATTCCACCGCAGAACGTGACATCCCGCCGCGAACACGTTACGTCGTTCATGCGTTCCGCGCCGGTGCCGAATGACGACGAGACGGATCTAGAAGATGATGCCCGCGTTGCGGACCCGTTATCAGATAACCTGCTGAACCTGTGGAACACGACCGCTCGAGTAAACCGTGAGGTGTTCACAGAGCTGTTTCGCCCAGTGCCGAGCAACCTCGTGCATAACTGGAAGGCCTATGAAGTAAGTTGGTACTACTTCTACGCTAGGTCTGTGCGTTGGTGACCAGATCGCGTAGATATATAAGCCGAAGGTCAAAGTGGGTCACGTTGTTCCTGGCGTGCCGCTCCATCGTGTGAAGGAGCGGCTTGCGCTCGTGCGTGGATCACTTGTGGAAGCACCACTTGTACGTTGTCCTACCGTCACCATTCAATTAGCTCCACTTTGTTGGGTCCCAGTCTTAACGTTTTGAATCACAGGAATTTTTGATTGATGAGAAAGAATTCGTGGAGGGTCCAGAATGGAGCGGGTTAAATCCTACGCTCCCGATCTATATCTGAACTTGCGAGGCGGAGACGACCTGAACATGCAGGATAAATAACAAGGGGACATGTAAAGTGTATGATAGTGAAATGAATGAATGTTACCGTACTCTGCAAGTACAACTGTCACTGTGGTGCAGGGCCAGGGGCTCGGTCAATTCTGGGGTGGTTATGTAGCGCTTACATGTACCATTCACATCTCGCCTCCCTCGTCTCTACCACGATCTCCGCGGGTACATAAAAAGATGGTACCCCATCTTGTTCTCATCTTCCCCTACACCAGGTTTAGTGCTCACCGGCATAGGTTCACCATTTTTCCGTGGATCTATCTCTTATGAGCTGTGAGTGCTTTTCGCCTCAGGCTCGCCCCATTGTTTCCGATTTCTGTTAACTATCCTCCTGTGTTCCCTCTTCCAGAGTCATCCACGATGTCCAAGCCGTCTGCCGGTCATCAGCCAAGGGCACTAGGTCGTACTTCTGGGAACCACACTCCGCGTCATGTTCAGTGGGCGAGTGCCGTCGATGAGGAAGAGGTCGCGGCCGGGCAACGCGATCATGATCTTGAGAATGAAATAGTTTCGACCCATGAACTGGATGAAGCTGGCCTTGATGTGAGTGCTGTCTCCTCCTTGCTTTCTTGCTCACTCGTTCTTTTATTCGCAGCCATCCGCCTTCCAAACACTTTCCCATGCTCTTGAACGACATCGCTCAACTTCCGTATCACCCCTTCCATCTATCCCTGCGTCTTACGCACCGTCCCGACCCACACAATCGTATACACCGTCCTCTGCAGAGTCGTCTATGCCGGCTTCTCCAAGACTTCCCACACCTGAGATTAATGTCCCCGGAGAGGCTTTCATTGATCCCCACGAACGCGTAGGACTTCCAGTGCCGCGCCCCGAACATACGGGAGACCGTGAATTCTCTGAGAGTGAACTACATGCCGCCCATGTTGTTCGCGCGCACTCCAGGAACCCGTTCTCAAAGCGTTTCTATCGCCGACGTTCCCGTCTTCCCTCCAAAAGGACTAACGAAAGCGTAAATAAAGAAGAGGAAGTAGGGCTGATAAACCCCCCTATGACACGCACGCACGGAGGCATACTTGCCGCGTTGCTCACCCTATATGACCGAGAATCTGACGTGGCATCGGTGTCGGATACTCAAGAACACCGTCCACGTGTCTCCCCGACACACTCTCTGCATGATCTTGCGTCAACGTCCGAGAGGCGGCTGGCGACCGTATCCAAAGCCCTACACTTGCCAGCGTCACGTCCACGAAGGGAGCGCAACGCTGCGGGGGTCTGGGGCCCATTGATCGCCAGTACGACAGGCACCCTCGTAGGCGCGGCGGCACCTACTCATAGTGCTATTGCACCCGATGTAAAGCGGCCCGGGTACCACCTTTCCCGGTAGGTCCATTTCCTTTCTTCTGTAATTTTATTTAAGCTGAGAGCCTTTCACAGATACTCGATGGACAGCACCTCCCACAGGGCTTCCACGAATTTTTCTTCGCAGAGGCCGCAAAGCTTGTTATTTGAAGCAAGCGAACAACAACATCTCTCCTCCTCGGCTTCGCAAACCCCAAATCACACCAGTCCGCATGTGAACTCTTTTGCTTCCGTTTCGTTACCACATCTCGGTCATTTTGAAAGGTGGTCCGAAAGCTTACGCGATCTATCCAAGGATGGTTGGGTTGGTCATACCGGCTCCCTGAGGGCGCAGAATACGGCGAATGACAAGGAGAGCTTTGATGAGAAGGCTTATCTTAGCACCGATACGGAGAATGAGGCAAGACGAGATGCGAGAATCCGGAGACGTGGGGACAAAAAGCGACGACGCAAGACTGAGATCTATGTGAGTTTTCTATTCCTTCCTGCTGCACGGCACAAGCTCAACAAAACCGACAGATCACTCGCCATATTTCGTCACTCATCTCTCGCCAGACGTTCGTTCTGAAGCTGGCGCGTGCTATGATGATGTTCGGCGGACCGACACATCGCCTTCAAGCCCAGATACAGGGCACAGCGCGTGTCCTCGAGATCTCACTGTCGTGCCTATACCTCCCTGATGTAATGTTGATTGCATTTGACGATGACATTACGAGCACCAGCAGCGTGAAGTTGATACGCCAGGGCTCGGCACTAGATCTGGGCAAGCTACAAGATGCACACAAGATATATTGGCGTGTATGTGTCTATCACAGACATTAAAAAAAGGGGGACTAAGGCGCAAAATGCAGGTTATCCACGACGATGTGTCTGTCACAGACGCATCAGCTGCACTGGACGCGCTCATGCTTTCAACACCTTTGTACTCACCCCTGCAGCTTATCTTTTTTGGGGGGATGGCATCCGCATCAATCTGCAGTGTGTCGTTCAATGGCTCACTTATTGACAGTCTCATCTCGTTCCCTTTGGGCGCACTGCTCGTTGCGGTTCAAATTTTATCGGTGAGAAATGAACTGTACTCGAACGTATTTGAGTGCGTGTCCTACTTCTGTCGATGAGGTGACTTGAGACCTAGCGTGGCATAGGATCACAATTGCCACTCTCTTGAGCTTCATTTGCAGCGCCCTAGCCCAGACTCACAAATTCTGCTACTCCGCCATCGCATCATCATCAGTCGTCCTTATTCTACCTGTAGTTAACCTTTCATCGTAGTCATCTGGATTTCCGCTGAAGTTCTTCAAGGGCTTTATCGTGCTCTGTGGCTCGCTTGAGATTTCTTCTCGTAACATCGTTGCAGGGGCCGTACGCCTTTGCTATGCTCTTGTATATTCGCTCTTCCTCGGTTTCGGACTCGCAATAGGCGCAGAAGTCTACGAGAAAATGACGGGACTTGAGGTTTTTGGGCCAGAGGATTATCCGTGTGCCATGAGCCATGATAATGCGCCGTGGTTTAGAAAGACGCCTTCGCATTTTTGGGGTAAGCTCTTCTTTTGTAGTCTACCCACCCATCTGACGTTCAGCCAGCGTTCTTGACTGTCCCGATGTTTTCACTATTCCTCAGTTTACGGAATCAAGCCCCATGGTACCGAAAGGAGCTGGTGGGTCGTCGTGCTATAGTGCTACCTCTTTTTGAATCAGATTGCTGAGTGAAAATCCCGGAAAGGCCATCCTCGTAGCGATTTCGTGCACTGGTTGGGTGACCAATCACTTTGTTGGTACCAGGTTCCCGAATCAGAGCGACATCAGTGCTGCGGTTGGGTTGGTGCCTATTGACCCTTCCGCGCAGCTCCCCTAACGCCAAGTCGTGCAGTGCGTTTTCTGTAAGCTTCGTCGCAAACATATATGGTCGTTTCTTCGGGGGGAATGCCTTTGCCGTCATGGTATGTCTCAACTCGTACTTCATCTTTGTGGAGACAGTTGAAGTAGATCTCTGAAACAGATCACTGGTGTATTATTTCAACTGCCGTCTGGCCTCGGTAATGGTGGCCTGCTGCATTTTGCATCCCAACAGGCCTCTGGCAGCTCGACGTCATACTCGAGTGGATTCCAGGTCGCCTTGAAGCTGATTTCGGTGTCCATTGGGCTGACCGTCGGACTTGGTATCTCTCTTGTACTCATTTTCCCAATCCAGTCGCGTAAGCGGAAGAGCGGTGTCTTTAGCCTTTGATCTTTGCTTATATTCACTACGGTATAGCCATAGAGACATCGTAGTGAAGTGAACATATACTATGATTCCCGGAATGGCGGACCGGGGCTCCATGAATTTGGTAATGACGTGACCCGGAGATAAGCGACGTCACGACGAGAAATTTCGTTTCGCCCGAGCCGAGGAACAAAGCTGGTAACAACTTCTTTTCCTTTCTCCGAAATACCCCCTTTTGATCCTTCCCTCTCCCTCTCTCCTCCCTTCCCCCCTTCCTACCGCTTGTCTAGCGGACACGCTCCTTTTTTCTTTTTCTTTCTTTTTTCAACATGTCCCACTTTCGTTTTGGCAGGCCGTTCATACACGCGCCCCAGAAGCGTGCCAACCAGTGTGAGTATCTCTTCCTTCACGCCGCATATATCCTCTCACACTTTATTTAGCTTGCGACTCAGGTGGTTTCTACAAGTCCCCTACTGCGTCTCAGTCTTTTTCGTATTCCACACCTATCAGCATCGCATGGGACACGTCTTGTCTCTCTACACAATACGCCGACATATATCTCTACGCCCCCGGCATTAGCACCTCCCGCATCCACGCCTGGCAAAATGTCTACTTCCCCGCCGGTTCTTATCAGACTACCTTCGAACCCAAGTGGTGGAATTCCACCAATTCCGCCAACCTCCAGTTCTCTATCGTTCCTTCCAACACCCCTCCGTTCCAAGCCCCCTATCCCCCTGGCCCCATCTTTACTGTCACCTATCAACCTCCTTCCTCTGGTGGTCCCCCTGCTGTGGCCGACACGTCCAAGCCTGACAGCACCGTTACTACCGTCAATAATGCCACCTACTCTCCCAAGCGCGTATCCGGGGGCAAAGTTGCCGCAGCTGTTTTTATGCCCCTTCTCATCGTATTCCTTCTTGCCGCTGTTTATGTCAAAAAGAAACGCGAGCGAGGTAAACAGGAGCGCAAGCGCTGGAGCGAGGCTTTCGACCAGCGCATGAGTACAATTTCTACAAACTGGAATCCCATCTCTATCGCCGGGGCCCAGGCCGCCATCCGTAACAGCATGGCTAGCGACGCAAATAACCGGGCATCGGCCTTTTCCTTTGGTAATATTCGTCCCGCCTCCACTGTCGCAGTTGAAGGTGGTCAAGCGGGTGTAGGTTCAAAATCTCGCACCGTCCTACCCGGTCAGAGCAATGGCACCGCACAGCTTCGCTCCTCCACCACAAGTTCTCAGATGTTGGCTGAGCGCGTCTCGCGTGTATCTTTCGCCCCTGACGTGCGCCCGAGTTCGGAGAGCCGCCGTACGGTTGCAAGCCGTGCCTATCACACGGCGATCGTCCCCCCTATCCCGGATCGCAAGTGGGAGGCTTCTCAGCCTTCTACCCCCAACTCGGAAAACTACGAGACCTTGTCTCCTATGCAGACCAACGGCCCGCAGACCCTCAGTATAGAGGATATCCAAGCTCATTTGGCAGGAGAGGAGACCGCCTTCCGCCCGAGTGTTGATGCAGTCATGCCCGCCCTCCGTCGTACGTATTGTATCTCCTTTCTTCCGCTCCTCTATTAACTCCCCGGTTGCAGTGATGCGCACTAGTGATGACTCTCCCGACGCAGACGGCAAGGAAGAGCCCGGGCTCCTCTTGGCTCAATCCACAACTTTCCCGACTATCCCATCCCCTGCTCACAGCCCCCACAGCCCTGCGCCTGCCTCTTGTATGTCATCTTTCATGCCAATGCAGCCTATGCCCGCAAATGTGATGTCCCCCGATGACATGCTACGCGTATACGCCGAGCGTCGTGCTCTTGGAGGCGCAAGCGGTGTAAAAGGCCCAACCGTTCCCTCACCGACATATACGGGCAATGGTGCGCAAGGTGGCATACGCACACTATACTCGCCTACCCATTTGCAGAAACGCAACACGGTAGAAAGCCAGTATGGCGGCTCTGCGGATGAAGACGCCTACGATGGGACACTTTAATCGCTCCCTCGGCAACGTTTCCTTCCTCCCCCTCGTCAACCAACCCTTTCTCGGTCGTTGTTCCTCTATGTCTATTTTACGGGTTTTCATACCTCGTTGTACGTTTGTAACCTTTTTACCTCCTCTCCCCAATTCTTCCTTGACAAATCACCAATTTTCTTGATCGAGGCCGTCACATTTTAAACCCTTACGTTTCGGTTTGGCTACCCCTTCGCTAGCCTTCCCCTCTTGCCTTATTTATACGAATATATAACCCCCGTGTCCCTTCCACTGGACAACCTCACATTCAAGAGCTCTTCTATCTTCTTTTCACGTCATTTTACGATTTCCTCGGGTCACAGGTGGCGTCCGGACGCCGCGCATGTGGTTAACGACCTCGATTCTCGCGGCGTATATTCTCTCATTACAATTCGCTCGCTGGTCGTTATATACCCCCCGTCACAGCTTAAATTACAGTTCGCGTGTTCCTGTGCACAATTGTAGGCCATGATGGAACACGATAAACCCGATTTTCTGGTTGGTATTTTTTAACCGCGTTGAGGACAAAGTCAGTGACACCATTGTCAAATGTGAGACCGTGCTGGATTGTAAAATGAATAGGGACGCTGCTCTAGCTCTTCGTGCCGCTGACCCAGGTGCCCTGGTTTCGGCGGTCAACCTTGCCTAAGAGTCAAGACCACCTCAATTGCATTCCGACCCAAAATATCACCATCCTCACTCCCAACCCAATGGTCATCCAGGCCGTAACCAACCTGTGCCCCCATGCAGACCACTTTCACGCTTGAGACTTCTGCATAATTGTGATGCTGACTCAAATCCTATGAAACTATAGCTTGATGGTCTCTGGCCAAACCCCCACATCAGGGGCTCAAACACAGAGATATTAGCATATACGTGGTACCCCCGATCTGGCCCACCAGGGGCTATAGCCATAGCATAGACACATTGAAT
>WNFC01005195.1_pt1 | contig 14259 bp, 9 predicted proteins | sample 5400541 | NCBI WGS metagenome assembly WNFC01 (sample SAMN13153342, study PRJNA577476) | soil metagenome | isolation source: 120 cm saprolite under Douglas fir tree site 2 hole 2 replicate 1 | place: USA:California | collected 2015-04-18
TCTTCCGGCATGTAGGACATTTCTGGAATGTCTGGAGTGGGCTTGTATGTTCGAAAGTAATCGGTAATAGCATTTCTTGCTATTTGATAGATCCAACTTTGAAGTTTGTCTGATTCTCTCAAGGTGTCAATATGAATATGTATCTTGAGGAAGACATCTTGCAGGATATCCTCTGCACCAGGCTCGTCTGGAACACGTTTAAGGATAAAGTGTTTGAGTTCTGCGTTGAATTCATCCCATACTTTTTCAGTTGTCGGGACCATCGGCACTCTTCCTCGGCTCTCTTCATCTCTCTTGTATGCTTTAATTGTACACCATCGATTGTTCACGTAGATAGACGGGATTTTACCAAAATGGACGCAACGCTCTCTATCGCTTTATATCTTCTCGTTTCTCTCCCGAATTTGTTTTTCAATTTAACTATGGTATATTTATATCAAAGTGAATTGAATCAAAATAAATTGATATAAATAGATGGAGGAACCCATGAGTATTGAACTTTCCGTTACACAACAACCACCGAGCATTCTCAAGCTTCTCGCACACGAGATACGCTGGAAATTGCTTGCACTTTTGGCACGAAGTGATTATTGTGTCCAAGAACTCGTTGGTTTTCTGCATCAACCGCAAAATCTCGTCTCCTATCACTTGCGTCAACTACGGGATGAGCATGTGGTCACGGAACGGCGTAGTAGTGCTGATGCACGTGATATATACTACAGCCTTGATCTTGCCTCGCTGCGCACACTCTATTTCGCCACTGGTCAAGCCTTGCACCCTGCCCTTGGCGAAGAGGAGATACTGTCAGGCGAACAAACCTCTTTCGTTGATCAAAAACCATTGCGTGTGCTTTTTCTCTGTACTGAGAACAGCGCACGCTCACAGATGGCAGAAGCGCTGCTGCGACACCTGAGCCACGGGAGCGTCGAGGCCTACAGTGCTGGTAGTCATCCAACACGACTGCATCCCCTTGCAAAACAGATTTTAGAGGAACAAGGGATTACTACTCATGGATTGCGTGCCAAGTCCTTAGACGAGTTCCGCGGGCAATCTTTTGACTGTATTGTCACAGTGTGCGACCGCGTGCGTGAGTCTTGTCCTACATTTCCAGGCGACCCCGAATGTATTCACTGGAGTTTTGCTGACCCGGCTCTAGTGGAAGGAACAGCGGAAGAGCGCTTGCGAGCTTTCGAGCAAATCTCCTTGCAACTGACCACCCGTCTTCGCTTTCTCATGGCTTTACTTCAACGAGAATACAGGAGATAGTATGCATATATTATCCACATCAACTCACGTCAGAAAGCAGTGGAGATGCCTCAGCGCTTTCTTCTTGCTGGCACTGAGTCTACTTCTAGCTGCATGTGGGCAAGGGGGAGCCCAAACGCCTACTAATGCTCTAGGAACACCCTGTTCTACTACTATTCAGCTACTAGGAGCCGGATCGACTTTCGATGCTCCGCTTTTTTCAAAGATGTTTGCTGCCTATAAACCTATCGCTTGTGGTGTTACAGTCACCTATCTAGGCGGTGGGAGTACAGCAGGCTGGAACGCGTTGTTTGAGCAGTCAGTCGATTTTGCAGCCACTGATGTACCTCTGACAGATGGTGCCCTTGCCAGAAGTCAATATGGTGCAATCATCCATATCCCCATTACATTGGGGACAGAAGCCATTATCTACCAGGTGCCAGGCGTCACTACACTCCTGAAACTGAACGGCCAAGTACTCGCTGACATTTTCCTGGGCAAGATTACCAGCTGGAATGATCCTGCCATCACCCAGCTCAATCCCGGTATTTCACTTCCTCATCTCGGTATTACAGTCATTCATCGTTCAGACGGGAGTGGAACCACTGGTATTTTCACGCAGTATCTTTCACAGATCAGTCCCGTATGGAAAGCGGCAGTGGGTGCGTCCTACAACGTCAACTGGCCCATTGGTGAGGGGTTTAAGGGGAATGGGGGAGTTGCCGATGGCGTTCAGAATGTCAACGGCTCGATTGGCTACGTAGAGTTATCATATGCGCTTCGGTTGCATTTACGCTATGTCCAACTGCAAAATGCCGCAGGCAATTATATTGCACCGTCGATTGCCGGGGCACAAGCTGCAGCCGCGAGCATGCAAGCCGTTCCCTCCGACCTGCGTTTTTACATTGTGAATACTCAAGGTATAGACGCTTATGCGATTTCGGGTTATTCCTGGGTGATTGTGTACCAACACCAGGATGATGCCAACAAGGGTAGAGCGATTGCGAACTTGCTATGGTGGATGATTCATGATGGGCAGCGCTACGCGGAGCCACTGCACTATGCGCAGCTTCCTGTTATAATGGTGGCAAAAAGTGAAGCGCAAATTCGCTCCCTGATCTGCGGCAACAGTCAGATATCTTGTTATCAGCCGTGATAGGAAGCAGAAAAGGACGCAATATGATTCGTATAGATATTGCCAATACGATGTGATATTTCTTACATCATAATGCTGACCGATAGCAAGAAAGGTACTTTAACATGAAGAAGCGCGTGCTATTTATCTGCACTCACAATTCGGCGCGGTCGCAGATGGCTGAAGGATTGCTCAGACATCTGGGAGGCGAACGATTTGAGGTATTTAGCGCGGGAACCGAGGCAACTTACGTGCGTCCAATGGCTATCCGGGCAATGGCCGAGCTGGGTATCGATATTTCACAACAACAATCAAAAACGTTAGATCGCTACCTGGGTGAGCCATTCAATGACGTGATTACGGTGTGTGATACAGCCGCCGAAGCGTGTCCCGTCTTTCCAGGTGCCGCTCGACGTCGCCACTGGTCATTCGAAGATCCTTCAAAGGCTACTGGTAGCGAGGCTGAACTGCTAGAAGTATACCGCCAGGTGCGTGATGAGATCAGTTCACGCATTGAGAATGAACTACTGATAGACACACACTAACCCACGGATTTAAGGAAGTAAAAGCTTCCGTTGATTGGACCATTGCCTGCGCGGTAACTACGCAGACAATGGTGAAAAAGTTAACTACTGAACGCTGCCCATCGTCACATCAAAAATGAGAACCGAATTGGGTGGTATTGTCGGAGGTCTTCCTGTTGCCCCATAGGCGAGAGAGGCTGGAATAATGATCCGCCGCGAGCCACCGCGCTTCATCCCATCCAGACCTTCATCAAATCCTTTGATTACTTTCCCCTGACCAAGCACAAAAGTGATCGCTTGAGCACTACGGTCCCATGAACTGTCAAATTTCTTGCCTGTCTTCTGGAGCCAGCCGGTATACTGCAATGATACATTGCTGCCTGACTTCGCTGCGGGGCCACATCCAACCTGCATATCAATATACTGAAGACCATCGGGTAATGTAACAGGGGTTTCCGACAAAATTGGCGGTTTTGCTGGCCCGGCTGTGGGGGTAGGAGTGGTTTTCAGTGCAGCGAGGCAAGAAGCAAGCTGTGCTGCCGTTGCGGTCGCATGGACACTGGCTAATTTGGTAGCAGTTGCATTCGCACTAGCAAGCTGCGCGGCAGCGCGGTCTGCTGTATAGCGTTGATACTCGAGGATGCCAAGCACGGATACTACTATAAGCACAGTCGCGGCAATAGAAGCCCCCCATATTCTTTGCCGACGCCGTCGACGCGACTGGCGTTGCATACGTTCCTGTTGACGTTGTCCTGGTCGATATTGTTTCTGTGGTGTTTCATTATTCCGCCCATTCACCGTTTGCGCCATAGGGATACTCTCTCCTTGTATATTAATGGTATAGAATTGCAAGGAGAGAGTACCATTACTTGGGCTTTCTGACAAGAGGGTAATGACTACGTGACCAGCCGATGTAATTGGTAGATAACGTAGTTATACGTGTGTTACAATACTATCTACCCATAAAAGTGCAATTATATGAATATACTAAAATGTTTCAAAGAATAAAAATAAGGAGAATATATGTCAACTCAAGGATATGTACGTTTTCCAACCATCTATCAGGATCGTATTATTTTCGTCTCTGAGGATGATCTTTGGCTTGTTTCAAGTGAGGGTGGGCGGGCAGAACGTTTGACTGCAGGAGTGGGAGAAGTATCATACCCTCATTTTTCGCCAGATGGCGAACTACTGGCATTTGTGGGCCGTGAGGAGGGTCCAAGTGAAGTCTACGTAATGCCTTCGCCTGGAGGTGTTGCTCAACGTCTTACGTTCCAATCCTCTTCTTGTCGTGTTGCTGGCTGGGATCCCACTGGTGATGCTATTTTGTATGCCAGCAACGCCGGACAGGCGCTTTCTGGTCACAATGCCATCTTTGCTATCAGCCACCAGGGTGGTCAACCGAGCCAGATTCCTGTGGGCATCGCAAACGCTATTTCCTATGGTCCAGAGGGCGGTGTCGTCATTGGCCGCAACACACATGAACCCGCACGTTGGAAACGCTATCGAGGAGGCACCGCAGGACATTTGTGGTGTGATCCTACTGGCAGCGGAACATTCCAACGCTTACTACAGCTAAATGGCAACATAGCTAATCCATGCTGGGTGGGTGAGCGCATCTACTTCCTTTCAGATCACGAAGGAGTCGGTAATATTTACTCTTGCACTCCTTTCGGAGATGATATTCGCCGCCATACTGATCACAACGACTTTTACGCACGCAACCTGTCGAGTGATGGACAACGCATGGTCTATCACGCTGGCGCCGACCTCTACCTGTTTGATCCGTCAGCAGAAAGAGTGCGCCATCTGGATGTAATATTGCCAAGTTTACGCACACAGCGAAATCGCAAGTTCGTATACGCCGGAAGTAACCTTGATAGCTATGCCTTACACCCTAAAGGATACGCAGTCGCTTTGACGACACGTGGGAAAGCTTTCACGATGGGCAACTGGGAGGGACCAGTGCTGCAACATGGTGAGCCTGATGGTGTGCGCTATCGTTTCCTGGAATGGCTCAACGATGGCAAACGAGTAGTTGCTATTAACGACGCAACAGGGCGTGAGAACCTGATAGTTTTCAATCCTGAGGAAGCCAGTGAACCGAAGACGTTTGAGGATATTGAATTTGGTAGGGCTAACGACCTGGCTGTCTCGCCTACAGATGATACTATTGCAATTGCGAACCATCGCAACGAACTGCTTGTGATCGATTTAGAGGCTGGGTCCTCACATACAATTGATCGGAGCGACTTCGGGCAAATGCACGGAATAGCATGGTCGCCTGATGGGAGCTGGTTGGCATATGGTTTTCGTTCGACTTCACAAAAAACCGCGATCAAACTCTGTAATGTGGAAAGCGGTGAGACCTATTTCGTCACAGAACCTGTGCTACACGACGTCGCGCCTGCTTTTGATCCCGAGGGAAAATACCTGTACTTCCTGGGATACCGCACTTTTAATCCCGTATACGACAATTTACAATTTGATTTGAGCTTCCCTCGAGGAGCGATCCCCTACGCCATTACGCTGCAACGCGACTTACGTTCTCCTTTCATTCCAGAACCTAAGACACCTGAAGAAAAAGAGAAGGAGAATGAAGAAACCAGCGCTGAGAAACAAGAAGAAAAGGAACCCGACGACTCAGTTCAGACAGAAGAAGAGAATAAAAAGGAAGCCGCGAAGAAACCAACACCCATTGTCATCGACCTGGAGGGAATTGCTAATCGAGCCTTACCATTCCCTGTAGCCGAAGGAAAGTATACATCAATACGTGGTATCAAAGGAAAAGCACTGTTCCTGTCTTTTCCGATAGAAGGTTCAGTCAGCCAACCAGGAGAAAAGCATGAGCCAAGGGGGCATATCGATAGTTATGACTTCGAAGCACATAAAACTGAGTACCCCTTCGATGGAGTGAGTGACTTCGACCTTTCACGGGATTGCAAGACGCTGATCTACCGATCGCGCCATCGCCTGCGTGTACTGAAAGCGGGAGACAAGGCACCTAAAGGAGAGAACGGAGATCGGACTAACCGTGAAACGGGGTGGCTTGATCTGAGCCGCGTGAAAGTATCGGTACAACCTGCTGCTGAATGGGAGCAAATGTTTGCTGAGGCCTGGCGCTTGCAACGCGAGCATTTCTGGACAGAAGACATGTCAGGCATTGACTGGGGAGCCATTTATGAACAGTATGCACCACTGGTCGAACGTGTCAGTTCGCGTTCAGAACTCTCCGACCTCTTCTGGGAAGTACAAGGTGAACTCGGCACTTCTCACGCCTACGAAATTGGCGGTGAATATCGTCAGCGACCACACTACAGTCAGGGCTTCCTGGGGGTGAACTGGAGCTACGATGCTGAAAATGTTCGTTATCGCATTGCCCACATTGTACAAGGTGACTCAGCGGATAGCAAAGCTACCTCACCACTCACCAGTCCAGGGTTAAATGTTCATGCAGGTGACGCTGTAATAGCTATCAATGGGCAGCGAGTAGGGCCTAATCGCAGCCCGCAAGAATTGCTTGTGAATCAGGCGAACAATGAGGTACAACTCACTATCGAGGATGCAACCTCAAAAGAGACACGGGTCATCACCGTTAAGGCTCTTTCGGATGAGCACCCTGCTCGTTATCGAGAATGGGTCGAGAACAACCGCCATATTGTCCATGAGAAATCCCAAGGACGTGTAGGGTACGTCCATATTCCAGATATGGGTGGAGAGGGGTTTGCAGAATTCCATCGCAGTTACCTGACGGAATATGACTATCCCGGTCTACTGATTGATGTACGTCATAATAGGGGAGGACATGTATCTGGACTCCTGCTGGAGAAACTAGCAAGGCGGCGTATCGGTTATAACTTTCCACGTTGGGGTCAACCTACTCCATATCCTGATGAGTCTCCTCGCGGTCCTATGGTAGCTTTGGCTGATGAAAACTCTGCATCCGACGGTGACATTTTCAGCCATAGTTTCAAGTTAATGGGGCTAGGGCCATTGATTGGTAAACGCACCTGGGGCGGCGTGATCGGTATCAGCCCACAACACGCTCTTGTCGATGGTACAAGAACGACTCAACCTGAGTATGCATTCTGGTTCAAGGATGTTGGCTGGAACGTCGAGAACTACGGCACCGACCCTGATATCGAAGTGGATATCGCTCCACAGGATTTCGTGAATAAAGTTGATCCGCAACTGGATCGCGCTATTGCCGAGGCTCTGCGTTTGATCGAAGAGATGCCTGCACTTGAACCAAAGCCAGAGGAGAGGCCAAGAAAGGCAAGATAGAGTAGCAAGGTTACAAGTTCACTTTTTCCTTGCACCATCGAGTGAGATCCTTCGCTCCGCTCAGGATGACAAGTAGCAGGGTTATAAGTTCACTTTTTCCCCTTGCACCCACGTTCCTACAATAACGTCTGCTGATACTCCAAAAAAGAGCACGTCTAGAAAATCTTCTGCATTCCAACCTACCAGCGATGGATGATGCAAATTCACCGCGACAAAATCAGCGAGCATACCAGGGGCAATGACTCCTGTCTCTAAACCAAGAGCGACAGCACCACGACGTGTGCCATATTCTAACAATAAAGAGCCAGGGGATGCTAATTCGCCAGCGACCAGTACACGCCGTCGTTGATAGCGCATACGAGCAGAATATTCCGCCCAGCGTAGTTCCTCAATAGGATCAATTCGCGTATTGCTGTCTGAACCAATCGCAAGGGGAATTTGCGCGGCCAGAAGTTCAGCATACGGGGCAATGCCATCACCAAGATCTCCCTCAGTAGTAGGACAGACACAAACAGTGCAGCCGCGTTGTGTGAGTAATGCAATTTCGGCAGCGTTGGCATGGGTGGCATGTACAATAGTTGTCAGTGCTCCCAACGCGCCAAAGCGTTCGAGTAACTCAATCGGCGTACAGCCATATATTGCCAGGCATTGCTCAATTTCTGCTCTTTGCTCGTCAGCATGTACATGCAATGGCAGCTGATGTGTATGACTATAATCAGCGATTGCACGAAACCACTCCTCGGGTACAGCACGCACGGAATGAGGAGCAACGCCAATGGGTCCACCTTTGACACGCAGCGCCTCTACACGGTCGAGATAAGCATCGACGGTGGCATCACAGAAACGCCGTTGCCCTTCCTCTGGTGGCTGATTAAAACCGCTCTGGGCGTAGGCTGTCATGAGCAAGACGACGCGTATTCCTGTATCGCGCCCAGCCTGTATTACTGCTTCGGACATCACGTTGGGATCAGCATAGGGCCGCCCACCGGTTTGATGATGTACATAGTGAAACTCTCCCACGCTAGTGTAGCCGACAGCCAGCATTTCGCGATAGGTTATCAGTGCTCCTTCGTATAAGAGATCGGGATTCAGTCGCTGGGCCTCGGCATACATGGCACGTCTCCATGTCCAGAACGTATCATGCTTAGAGAGTGGACGATGGGTATGGCCTCGCAGGGCACGCTGGAAGACGTGACTGTGCGCGTTAACGAAACCGGGGAGGAGCGCTATGCCTGGGAGGGATGATATTTCCGAGGGCGCAATGAATTGCGCCCCCATGTTTTGTTGGTAAATTGAGGTGATACGCCCGTCATCCGAGATGGAGAGGATCATATTTGTTTGTAAACCCTGTGGTGTGTAGACATATTCTGGAGCGAGATGCTTCATGGAAATTCCTTAGCTGGTTCTATAATGGGCCTGGATCTCCGATCAAATGGAATCCTGCCCAAAAATATGGATGTACTCGATAAGAAATGATGGAGGTACGCGCACGGACCAGAAATGCGCGCTGGGCACCCGCTAGTGCAGCAGCCTTGCCATAATCGCTTAAGAGAGCCTGATAGTACATTTCCATCAGTTCCGCACTACTGGCGTCATCAACTTTCCACAAGGTTGGCATCAGCGAAGCTGCACCAGCGTAGAGGAAACCACGCCCCAGGCCTATAACTTCATCTACTCCACCAACAATAGCACGCCCCGTTTCACAGGCGCTTAACGTTACCAATGTACAGGAGGAGAGGTCAAGATTAAAGACCTCAATGGTGCTCAATTGGCGATCAGCGAGCTTGATATGGGAAAAGTTGGGGGCATCAAGCCGGAAAAGACCATGAGCGGCGATATGCACGATAGGGCTATTAGCTCCCGCCTCTTGCAACAGTGTAGTAGTTGCATCTTGATTAAGTATGCCTGGAGCGCCCAGTTGTTGTGCAACTGCTTCGGCTTCCTGTACAGCAAAGGCCAGCCGGCCGCCATCGGATAGGCCCATTACAAGCGACTTTTTCAGAGGTATCCTGTTTACCTCAGCACGCTGTCCACGTTGGTGACAAATTTCCATAAGAGCGGCAGACGGAAGATAGGAAACATCCAGGCGCTCAACAACAAACTGCACCCCATCAAAAAGGCAATGGAACGGCAGGTAGTGCAACATCCCGTAGGGCACGATCGTCAAGTGTTCACAACTCTCCAATGCGCTTGCTACAGGCCTCAAAAGCAGATCATAGAGACGTTGCAGCAGGCCAAGACAATTCTCCTGCAAACCAGCAAAAGCTTGAGGACGATCTCTTGCCCCACTCGCCCGCGCAGCCAGATCCAGGTTCACGCGCCAGAGTGAAAGTAGACGTTCCAGCCTGGGAACAGCGTCTTTCACGATATGTACATCTATACCATCGCGGGTAATTTCGAAAATGTACAGGTCTTGCTCAGTTAGATAATACTCCAGCATCAAGACTGTGTGCTCAATTTTGGGCCACAGCTTAGTGATAATACTATCTGTCCATTGTGGACGAGACCGGGATACAAGATCTCCAGCCAGGCGCAACTGCAATTGCTCCAACATATGTTCAATGCTTCGCTCACGTTTCTGCATTTCCTGTCGTGCTTGACCAGGCGCCATAGACCGTATACGCATTATCGCTGTATCGCTCAGGCCAGCTTCATTCTCTGCCTCATACACAATATTGCTGAACCAGGCCTGCTCTTCACGCAATCGCGCCAGGTCTTCAAGAATTGCCTCTCCTGCCTGATCACCTGCTCTCAATCTAATATCGATATTATTGCGCAGGTAGTCACCCAATACCCGCGACTTGGCTTTTTCAACATACACGAGTGCCCGTTCGTAATTGCCCCTTTTTAATGCTAGTATCACCGCCCGCTTGTAGACACCGCCTTTATCTTCCAGAAAACTACTACGTTCATCCATGACGAGATGGCTCTGTACAATATCGATTCCATTCATAGCACGATCATAATAGCTTGCAGCTTTTGCCAGATCGCCATGATGCTCGGCAATTTGCCCGAGCAGATAATCACAACGATACTCGAGATCGAGTAAATCCTGACCTTGCGCAATATCAAGCGCCTGGTGACACAGATACTCTGCGCTCGTTGTATCTCCGAGATTTGCAGCAATACGAGCTTGTAGTAATGCCGCTCGTGCCAATTGTGGAAGCGCTTCCTGTTCAGCAAACGCATCAGCGACATGACGAGCTTCGCGTAAGCTGGCCTCTAAATTCCCATCCGCGAAGTATAACTCAGCTTGCTGCAACCGCACTACTGAAGCAAGGCCCGAAAAGCCGATCTCTTCCAAAATAGTACTGGCTTCTTGCAATTTCTCATCTGCATCGCGATAATCTCCCTCAAGCATAGCAGCCTCAGCCTGGTACATGAGTGAGTGTGCAAGGTTATGCCGGTGTCCGGGAGATTGACGGAAGTAGCTGATCGTCTCTCCCGCCAACTCATAAGCTTCCTCTACTCGATTCAAACGCAGCAGACAATGGCAGGTTTGTTGGGCCACTTCAGATGCCTGGAATTGCATAGAATTATGTTGAAAGATAGAGCGACTTCGATTGAAGAGGAGCAGCGCTTGACTAAAATGCCCCTGAGCTGCATAAATCAGTGCGATGTTCAATTCCTGCCGGGCTACGGAAACCTCTTGTCCCTGGTGGTTGGCAAAAGTGGCACGAGCCTGCTCATGCAGAGCTACAGCTTCACGAAATCGGCCCATAGCCGCAAGGGTTATGGCCTTGTTGGCCTTAGCACGGGCTATGTAGAGTTCAACCCCTTCGCCTTGTATAGCATAGGTTTCAATGGCACGATCAAAGAGTCGCAACGCCTGATCATACTGGCCAGATTCGTAGTTGATGATTGCAGCATTTACATCAATCTGCCCGGCGCGCAGATGCTTTCCATAGCGTACAAAGACTTCACGTGCTGCCGCGGCATCGCGTAAAGCTTCACCGGTACGGTTGAGTTGCAAACAGGCACTAACACGACCGATACGTGTGCGTGCCCAGCTCACTTCATCTCCAAAAGCAAGAAATTCAGCTCCAGCCGCATCTAAAAATGGCAACGCTTCCTGATCACGATCCATACGGCGTAATGCATCGCCACGTACCATCAATCCGAGCGCATGCACATACTTATTGTGGATTGTATCACCAATGAGCAGCAGATATCCGGCAAGCATAAATGAGCGACCTGATTCTTTAGCCCATTGGCGATCAGCTTCGCGCTTAATCAGTTGAACCAGCAAGGTAAGGGAGGCGTCATCTATTGTAGGAAGGTTCTTTTGTAGTAATTGCCGCCCTTGCTTCTCATTCATGCTTAGAAGCGCGGCTACAAGTTCTTGGGGTGCCATGCGAATATTGTTTTCCGCTACTTATGAATGCGCAGGCAATGAGCGATTATTGAAGTGCCCTGGCGCCTACGAGGAGTTACGTTATATCTCTACAATTTTAGACGTTTAAAGCATCGTATTGATCACATTGATTGTAGCGCAGAATCTGTCAGAATGGAAGCATTATTGTTATCACTTAGATAATCTCGGCGACTTGCAGCAAAAAAGTGGGGAAGTTGCTTTGTAGGCACCGGATAACGAGTAGAAGGCAGGCACTATCTTCTCTCCTGCCTTTATGTAAAGGAAATTTTGAAACATCGTTCAGCGCAGTGAGTTACTTTGAAACACTCCGTACGTCCTACAGGATAGAGTTAGATACTCAGACATCAATCCTGTAGAGTAATTGGTATTTGTTCAATCACAATTGTGCTATCGGGAAGTTGCAACTCCAATGTATATGTTGCAGGAGAAATTGATGAAAAGACGAAGTTGCCAAGATCATCAATATTTTGCTTATACACGGCATTTGTCTGTGAAGAAAGCACTACCGGAATTCCTTGAAGCGCTTCCAGGCTAGTCCCTTTGCGCGTGACAAAACCAATTAGTTGCAAAGAGTCTCGACGGCTAGCACCCCGTTCAAGTTGGATTGAAATACTGAAGTCCTCAGCAGAATAACTGCGTGGCCAGACCTCGGTACTTGCAACTTCACGCTGATGTGCAAAACGAGGTTGTGGCGGCAGAAAGGTTGCGATAATACGCCGAATTGGTGTACTTGATTCATCACGCAGGCGACCTGCTAGAGGTTTCGCTTCCTGCGGCGAATGATGATTATTCAGGGAGGAGGGCTGAACAGATACACGCTCAACAAGCATAGGGTCATTCGCTAGAAATTGCGAGAGCGTTGCCATCTCCACAGCACAGAGAACACATGAACTCAGATGCAATTGAACAGCGGTTGCATGCTCGTTATTAAGCAGCCCTAACTGATATTCGCCCAGCACTTGATTAGGTGGACAATCCCACCGGTAAAGCTTTCTGGTAAGCGAGAGTTCCATTCGACGAAAGTCCGCTAACTTTGCAGAACAGCCCTGGCATCGTGCCAGATGCTGCTGAACACGCGGCAGTACTCTCTCACCCGCCAGATAAGCGAGCAGTTCTTCATCGCGAATAGTCCCTGGTTCACTACACTCCATGAGCGTTTCCTTTAAATTTGGATATTGGTTAGACGGCCATATTTGAAAAGTTCGCCCGTGATGTAACACAAGGGCCGCCCCCGCTAAGTAGGTAAAATACAGTATACGTTCGATTCTCCCCTATCTTCGTAAACTGTGAGCTACTCAGCAGTCTTCTATTGTCCTTTTCACCTGAATAAACGAATAACGTTGGTATTTTAGCATTTGCCTTTATGAGCAAGACAAATGTCGTATGCTTGCTAAACATTCCAGAAATTACAGATATTGATGTTTGAACAGTGTTTGTAAACGTCGATTGCGTCTTAACCGCTCTAAGACATTACGCTTGATTCGATATACATCTTCTACCGAGGGGAAGAGCCGATTATGCTGGCTGCTAATCTCACCTGGCTTCATGCCTTGAACATACGCAAGATAGATCAAAACACGCTCATCTTCACCATTAAGCTCTTCTTGAATGACCTGCCATAACCCTTGCGCTGAGATGTTTGATACAACATCATCAGCAGGATCATCCGAAGCTGGTTCATGATCTATTAATTCCAGCGTCTCTTCATATTGACGAGACTGACGTGAGCGAACCTCGTCAGCAATAACACTATGAACACACATTTTCAGATACTTCAATACAGCGGCCAACGAATCAAAATTTCCCATTTTAGCAGGTGTGAGCGCTTGCGAGAACTTTGCAAAGGCAGCATTTACCAGCGGGGCGCATCCATCCTGACCAAGTAGGGATGTCGCGCTTTGGTGTTGGTTCACCCAGGTGAGTACGAGCGGCGCGTACTGCTGGTAGATACAGGCCCAGGCATCTTCATCACGCTTGCTTATGGCACGACGAAACAACTCTAAGCAATACCGATCATTCGATACGCTCTGCTTGAGAAATTTGTTGGTTTCTTCGGAGCAGCAACGAGCCAGATCGTTGATTGAAAGCAGCTCCATTTGTGGCGCGCTATCAGCTCGTCCTCTCAGCTCCGGATCTGAACCGGGTAGCTGGGAGGGCTCTCGAGACTCCATCGACAATAGCTCCCTGCTTGCAGATAACTAGGTAATTCTCGACGCCAAAAAAGTATACCACGAGACACTTCAGCACACAAGGCTAAAAGATGAGTAGCTTACAACTTTTCCCTATTATCGCATGATTAAAGGAGGATGTAGAATCCTATCACCTGAAAGTACTTAGGGCAATCAACAGAGGGGTAATGTTTGTTATGTTTGTCGCAGATGTCGCAGATGTCGCACTTGTAACGTTTGTAGCAAATATTGCTGGCTCATGTCATCAGGAATGCAATTAAACAAGTCCTTGAGTCCGCTCTAGAGTGTGTGGCTCATTAGGGGATGTTTTGCTTAATGATACGCGCCACTCTTCCAGGTGCCTGTATCTGGGGCATATGTCCAACTTGTGGCAATAGTACAAGTTCAGAGTTAGCAATGTCGCTATGCAAATCATGGGCACAGCTTATCGGAAGCAAGTTGTCCCGCTCTCCCCAGATGATGGTTGTTGGAACACGTACATCTGCTAAAACAGAATCCAACTCTTTG
>WNFC01005196.1_pt1 | contig 14259 bp, 13 predicted proteins | sample 5400541 | NCBI WGS metagenome assembly WNFC01 (sample SAMN13153342, study PRJNA577476) | soil metagenome | isolation source: 120 cm saprolite under Douglas fir tree site 2 hole 2 replicate 1 | place: USA:California | collected 2015-04-18
ATGCCGATCACCGACGCCGCGATCCACACCAATGGCTTCGCAGATCTCTATGCGGTGATGTCCGAGGAGGCGGGTGACGACGGCGCCTGGGTCGTGCGACTCTACTACAACCCGCTGGTGCCGTGGATCTGGTTCGGCGCCGTCATCATGGCGCTTGGCGGTCTGGTCAGCTTGAGCGACCGCCGCTTCCGCATCGGTGTGCCGGTGCGCCGGGCGCTGAAGCAGCCGGCCGCGCCGGCGCGCGCGTGAGGACGATCGATTTGCGCCGCCTGCTGTTCATTCTTCCCCTCACCCTCTTCGCCGTTCTGGTGGGGTATTTCGGGCTCGGCCTCTCTCGTGACCCGTCGGTTCTGCCCTCGGCGCTCATCGACCAGCCGGCGCCGATTTTCAACCTGCCCGGGCTGGGCGACAGGCCCGGCTTGGCGAATTCCGACCTTGCCGGCAGCGTCACCCTGGTCAATTTCTTCGCCTCGTGGTGTGCACCATGCCGGGTCGAGCATCCGTTGCTCATGCGTCTCGCCGCCGAGGGCAGCGTCGCGCTCTACGGCATCGACTACAAGGACAAGCCCGAGGAGTCCGGCCGCCTGCTCACTCATCTCGGCGATCCCTACCGCCGCATCGGTGTCGATGGCGATGGGCGGACGGCAATTGATTTCGGTGTCTATGGCGTGCCAGAGACCTACGTCCTCGATCGATCCGGCCGCATCCGCTACCGCCAGGTCGGCCCAATCACGGCCGAGGATTACGACCAGAAGATCCTGCCCCTACTGAAGCGACTCGGCGCATCATGAGAAGCAGGATTGGCCCACCAGGACACCAAGGCAGGTTAGCTTGCCGGTTGCAGGGTGCCGCGTGTGATTGGCATCTGATGGCGCTACGCGCCAGAATCCTTCTTGGCGTCTTGGTGTCTTGGTGGTTACTCCTTGCATCGACAGCCCCCACCCTCGCCGTGCTGCCCGCCGAGCGGCTGGTCGATCCGGCGCTCGAGGCGCGGGCGCGGGGGCTCAGCCAGGCGCTGCGCTGCCTCGTCTGCCAGAACCAGTCGATCGACGATTCGAACGCCGATCTTGCGCATGATCTGCGCGTGCTGGTGCGCGAGCGGCTGGTCGCGGGCGACAGCGACCAGCAGGTGCTCGTCTATCTGACCAGCCGCTACGGTGACTACGTCCTGCTCCGCCCGCCGGTCAAGCCGGCGACGTGGCTGCTGTGGTTCGGTCCGCCGGCGCTGTTTATCGTCGGCCTCGCTGGGGTCATCGGCCGCGTTGTCGCCCACGGCCGACGCCGCCGAACTTCCGTCGCCGCCGAGACGGCGGCGCTGAGCGAGGACGAGCGGGGTCGGCTCGTTGATCTGATGAAGAAAGGCGCCGTCCAATGATGTGGCTTCTCCTGGCGGTTCTGGCGGCGGCGGCACTCGCGCCTGTAATCCTGCCGCTCCTTCGTGCGCAGACGCGGGCGGCCGGGAACGGCGAGCGCTTCTCGATCTATCGCGATCAGCTGGCGCAGCTGCCCGACGACATCAACCGCGGCGTGCTCGAGGCCGGACAAGGCCCGGCGGTGCGGCTGGAGATCGAGCGGCGGATGCTGGCTGCTGCGCTCGTCGAGGACGCGGCGGAGGGCGCCAAGCCTATTGCCGCCGGAGCGATGCGCGGCAGAACGGCGGCGGTTCTGGCGACGGTGCTCGCGGGCGGATCTTTCGCCTTTTATCTCAGTTTGGGCTCGCCCTCTCTCGGCGAGGCGAGCGGGGGGGCCGCGGTCGTCGCAGGCCGCGACGCGGCGGAGCGCACGACCGACGCCGCCCCGCGGGTGCAGCGGCCGGATCTGGTGGCCAGCGTCGCTTCTCTCACCCAGAAGCTTGCCTCCGGCGCGGGCGGTGTCGACGAGTGGCGCCGCCTCGCCCGCATGCAAGCCGAGCTCGGGCGTTGGCAGGACAGCGCCGAGTCCTATCGCCGCCTGGCGGCGCTCACCGGCGGGTCGATTGAAGATGCGGCGGGGTACGGAGAGGTCCTCGTTCTCGCAGCCAAGGGCGTCGTGACGCCGGCCGCGCGCACCGTATTCAGCGGCGCGCTGGTGCGCGATCCGAGCAACATGTCGGCGCGCTATTACCTTGGCCTCGCCGACGTCCAGGCAGGAAACCCGGTGGTAGCGATCGAGCGCTGGCGGCAGCTTGAAGCCGATGCGCCGAGAAATTCTCGCTGGTTGACGACGTTGCGCCGGCAGATCGCCGCGGCCGCGTCGATGGCGGGCATCGACGTGCCGCCGATGACGGCAAGCCCGGCGCGCTCCTCCTCTGGCGTCGCCTCGTCCGGTTCGCCATCCGCCTCGCCGGCGCAGCCGGAGAGCCCGCCAGGCGTCGCCTTGACAGCGGCTTCCGAGATCGCCACTGGGACCGCTGGGCCCACTGCAGACGATGTCGACGCGGCGCAAGCTTTGCCGCAGGACCAGCGATTGACGATGATCCGCGGCATGGTCGACCGGCTGGCTGCGCGCCTCGAGACGACGCCCGATGATTTCGACGGGTGGCAGCGTCTCGCCAGATCCTACGGCGTTCTCGGCGAAAAGAGACATGCGGCGGCCGCGGCGGAACGCGCCGCCGCGCTGCGGCCGAGCAGTGAGACGCTGCTCGAGGCGGCGCGGGCGGTGTTCGCGGTGGAAGGCGCCGAAGACCCCCGCGTGAAGCTGCCACCCTCGTTCGTCACGTTATTGCAGCGCGTTCTCGCCCTCGACCCGAATGAAGCGGACGCCTTGTGGTATCTTGGGTTGGCGCAGGCGCAGGAGAATAATCTCGAAGGCGCCTCACAGTACTGGCGCCGTCTGGCCGCTTCGTTGCCCGAGGACAGCGAGCGGCGCAAGACGGTGAACGCCGCTCTCGCCGCAATTGAATAGGACCTCCGAAAAAAAATCGCACGGCAAAAAGCCGCCTGTTCCGCGCAATCGTCGGCGTCACGCCGCTCGAGAGTGCCGTCGCTTGGCTCATGATCGCCAGCGTTAAGCTGCTCTCGCGTAGGCTCGCAGGGCATTATGTAGGAGCGCAAATTATGAGTCAGGCTCTAAGAAGATGAGAGATATCGCGGCGCGGAACCGGCGGGAGATCGTCGGCGCCAAGCTAAGTCGCCGCGATCTGTAAAGCTCGGCCTGCTCACCGCGGCGGGCACGCTGGCGCTCTAGCTGTACCATTCGCCTAGGTCGGCAATGCAGAAGGTACCTTACCTTCTCGGCATCGGCGCGCGTGTCGCGGAGAGGAGCCTCGGTCGGCGCGCCGTCGCTCTCCGCCGGGTCTTCCTCCGCAGGTGCGTGGCCGGGCCCCCCAGAGCTCTCGAACCAGGAACTAACGCTATTCGAGGTACCTCCTATGAGCTCTTCATGGCCGCATTCGCTTGTGGCGTAAACCACGCCATCCCGTATTCTGAGAAGGCGCAATCGGCGTCCCTGTGAACTGTGCCGCGTCAACTGCGAGCGAAGAAAGTGTCGGCATCATTCCTCGGCTTCCGTCCAGACGCGAGCTTGCCGGTCCGTTTCTTTGGGATTGACTCATGGTCCGATCTTCTTATTGCGGCGCGCGACGCCGGCGGAGCTTGCCCCTGGTTCTGTGCCTGCTCATCGTGGCCGCGCCCGGCATTGGCATCGCGGGCGACAAAGCCTCGTCGCGGATGGCGGACGACCCCGTCCTTCTTTGCGTCGTTCCGCCCGCCCCCGGAAACCCGCCCACCGCGGGCTTCTCGTGTAAGGCCGGCGGACTAGGGGACGTTGATCTCGATCAGCGCTATCGTACTGGAAACAGTCCGCTCGATGTCGCGCCCGATAAGAGCAAGCTCTTCATGGTGCTTCTGATGCTCCGCAGCACGAACGGACGGTACCCCTTCCTCGTCCTTCATTGAGCCTTCGCGGGCCGATCAACGAAGAGAATTGATGCCCGAAGCGCCGCGCCGAAGGGGCTACCACTCTTACCGAGAGCGCTCCAGATCCAGCACGTAGTGCTGAACCTCGAGCGCAATACAATCGAAGCGGTGGAGCACATCGAGTCGCGCGAGCTGCTGATCATGACCGTCGCGCCGCGCGGTTCGGAATCGGCGGTCATCAAGGTCGTCGATACCGGGCCGGGCATCGCGGCTGACATCGCAGAGCGGTTGTTTGATTCCTTTCGTTTCGACAAACGTAGAGAGTGCTCGGGCCTGCTCTGTTAGGTCGTCGAAGCGCATGGGAGTTGACGTGCTGATGGCGCAGTGTCGGCTAGTCGCCGAAGGGCGCAGCGGATGAGCCACCGCCACTTCCCGTGACAATGCCCGCAGACGGATACCCCCAGTTGTCTTGTCCCAAAAAAGCGAAGTCATCGGCCTCGATATTGCGAGGGGTAGTCCTACCTCGTTTTTGCGCGCGGGAAAGTGCGAATCCAATAAGCCCTTTGCGCCGTTGCAGGTAACCCAGATGAAGTAGCTCAATTGACCCAGATCATGGGGAGGTAGCCATGGCGGGGCGGGGACGCGAGACCGTAAAAAAAATCTGCGGGAGCGCCGCTCTGGCGATCGCCGCCTTGGCATTGTCGGGCTCCGGCCCGACGACGGCCCAGACAACGACGGGGTCGCTTTCTATCGATCATCCGGGTGCCAGATTTTACCAGTACGCGCCCGCGATCGTCGTGGAGGATGGGTTCGAAAATCTCTTCACCTGCGAGAACGTCGTTTCCGGAGTTATCCGCGACAACATCGTCCACCGCCGCTATATTCCGCGCCGCTTCGTCCCGGGGGGCTATGTCAACGGCCGCTTCGTCGCGGGTCATTATGCCGAGGGCCGCGAGGCCCATGCCGACATCGCGCTTCGGCCGTCCGACGATCCTCAACGCTTCGACAGCGTCCATGTCTGCGACCCGGAGATCGTGGCCGGAAAGTTCTTGTACCGTGGGAGCTCCTATCACTACGCCCTTCTCTACTCGGCGAACAACAAGCCGAGCGCCTTCGGGAATCAGATCGGCATCGCCTTCGCCAACAGTCTCGATGGGCCGTGGCAGCGTGCCGCGGAGCCTCTGCTGGCTTTCGATTTCAGCGGCGCCGAGCGCGCTTCGTGGGGGGTCGGCCAACCGGCGGCCGTCAATACGGACCGCGGGGACGGTTTTTTGCTGTTCTATACGCAAGGGGGCCACGGCCGGACGCAAACCCTGATGAGCCATGTGCACGTGCACTCGATAGCGGATCTGAGCGACCCGCCTTTCATCGTCGACGCGCCGCTCTCGGTGTCCGAAAGCGGCTTGCAACAAGTCGATGGATGGACGCGAGATTACCTCAGCAACGCGGCGTTCGCCTATTGGCCCGCCTCGAATGCCTTTCTCATCGTGCGGCCGCAGCGTCCTCTTCCCGCTGGCCAGCCGACGTTCCTTGAGACGCAGCAGGAGATCGACATGGTCGGTGGCGTGGATTTGCTGGCCGGCAAGGGAATCTGGCGCAGGCTGATGGTCATCGGCCCCTCACTGACCGGGGCGCCGCGCAACCACAATGCCGGTATCGAGAAGGATGTCTGGGGAGCGATATCGGACCCGCGCACGCTCGCCGCCTTTGTCACGACGAGCGACGCCTGCGCCGACCCGCTACTCTGCTTTCCGCAGCAGCTGTGGAGCTATCGTGTTCACCGGTACAACATCCCTGTCGCAGCCGCACCGTGAACTCTAGCGAGCTGTGCCTGCGCGGCACTACGGTTCGGCAGTTTCACCCGTCGGCTCGCTTGAGTGTGTCGACATGCAGGGTTCACCAATTAGGGTAGAACCGTGGACATAGTGCGCGCCGTCTCCGCGAAGAGCGTACGCGGTCACGGCGCAGCCGCCATCGGGCGCGCTGCCGACGCGCTGGGGCAAGCGGGACTCGGTGCGCTGGTGAAAGGGCCTGGCGACGGGAGCTGGCCATGAGGAGGTGTGATCAGACGGCCGGTGCAACCTGACGGCCGATAGCCCACAGGAGGTCCGCCATCTCACGCGCGATGTCGGCGATCACGACGGGCAGCTTCTTGCCAGCGGCGCTGAGGCGGCGATAGAGAGCGCAAAGCCGGATCTGCGCCTTCCAGGCGATGTCGCGGACCGCATTCAACTGCCGAGGAGAGTCGAAGCGCCGCATATCGCCGATCTCCGCCGCGAAAATCACGACGACCAGGAACGACGCACCGCGCATCGCCTGATAGGCCTCAACTACCGGTGCCATCGACCAGTGTGGTCGCATCCTCGGGCAGGTGGCGCGCCGTTGCCCGTTTCGTATGATCGCGGCCAACGACTTGGCCGGGTGGGTTCGAGGACGCCCACGTCAAGAATGTTAACTCATCGCAAGGATGGATGAACCGACGAGCAACGGCGATCGCCCGTTGGTCGCTTCTGTCGATGGCGAGCTCGTTGCCGAGGCCTCCCGCGTGGCCAAGGCCTCGCTCGCAAGGGATGCGCGCCGGCGAATGGCGGCGGCCTTGGCGCGGAGGCGAACCGGCCGGCAGGGCAGGGGACTAATCCTTTTGCCCATTGGACGACGCTCGGCCTTCGGGCGATAGGAACAAGCGAGGGAGCGACCATGGATCAACAGGTGCACGAGCAAGTTCTGCAAAAGCCGATGCTGCGCTGTCTCGCCGGCGAGACGCTCGACCGCCCTCCGATCTGGCTGATGCGGCAAGCCGGACGCTATCTTCCTGAATATCGCGACGTTCGCCGCGGCATTCCGAGCTTCCTCGATCTTTGCTACAGGTCGGATCTCGCGGTCGAACTGACGTTGCAGCCGATCCGGCGCTACGCTTTCGACGCCGCCATCCTCTTTTCCGACATTCTCGTGGTTCCCGACGCGCTCGGCCAGAAGGTCGCGTTTCACGAGGGAAGGGGGCCCGTTCTCGAGCCTGTCCGCTCCCTTGCCGACCTTGCGCGGCTGCGCCCGGAGGGCATCCACGAGAAGCTCGCACCGGTCTACGAGGCGGTGCGGCGTCTTGCCAAGGCGCTTCCGCCGGAAGTTGCTCTGATCGGCTTCGCTGGCGCACCATGGACGGTCGCCACCTACATGGTCGAGGGCGGCACAAGTCGGAGCTTCGAGAACGTTCAGCTCTGGGCCTATCGCGATCCCGCAGGTTTCGCCAAGCTGATCGATTGTCTTGTCCTGGCGACGATCGAGTACCTCTCGGCGCAGATCGCCGCTGGCGCCGAGATCGTGCAGCTCTTCGACTCATGGGCCGGAATCCTGCCTGAGCCGGCGTTCCTGCGCTGGGTGGTCGCGCCGACCCTGCGGATCGTCACGGCGCTTCGGCGGCGTCATCCGAGGCTGCCGATCATTGGTTTTCCGCGCGGCGCAGGGTTCCAATGCGCTGAGTATTTCGCCACGACCGGCATCACCGCGCTCGGCCTCGACAGCACGATCCCGCTCGATGTGGCGCGCGACGGGCTACAAAATGTCGGCCCCGTACAGGGCAACCTCGACCCTCTTCTCCTGGTCGCCGGCGATGCGCCGATGGCGGCCTCCGTCGCGGCGATCCTGGCGGCGTTCTCCGGAGCTCCCTTCATTTTCAACCTCGGTCACGGCATCGTCCCGCAAACGCCCCCGGAGAATGTTGCGGAGCTCGTCGCCCTAGTGCGCGGGGGCTGATCTGCGGCGATGAGCCGAACCGCCATCGTCCTCTTCAATCTTGGCGGTCCGCATCGTCGCAAGGCCGTCCGGCCGTTTCTCTTCAATCTCTTCAACGACCCGGCGATCATCGCCCTCCCGCAGCCGCTGCGCTGGCTAGTCGCCTTGCTGATCTCGGGGCGTAGCCGCCTTGCGCGAAAAGCTGGCCCTGCCAGACCTTGACAGCGTCGTCTGCTATCAAAGCCGGGTCGGGCCGCTCCAATGGCTCGGCCCCGCCACTGATGCCGAGATCAGGCGTGCCGGCGCCGACGACGTCGCCGTCATCGTCGCGCCAGTGGCTTCTATCTCCGAGCATTCCGAGACCAAGGTCGAGCTCGACATTGAGTATCGCGCCCTCGCCGAGCGGAGCGGCGTTCCGGTCTACCAGGTCGTGCCGACCGTCGGCCTCGACCCGTTGGTCATCGCCGGTCTCGCGGCGATGGTGCGGCAGGCGGCGGGGACGGGAGTGCGCTGCGGCGAAGCCGGCAGGGTTTGTCCGAGCTCGTTCGCGCGCCGGCAAACGTCCCTGTGCGCCTTCGACGGCGAGTAGCGAGTTCACCTCATCTATTTTCTCGTCGAGAAGCATCGCCGCCGCGATTACGTCTTTTTCGAGCAGCGCGGTGGCCCCTGGGTTGTGGCGTTAGATCGCCGCCTTCTCCATCTTGAAGGTCTCGAAGGTCTCGCGGGCGCTGCGTGCAATCGTCTCCAATTTACCCGGCCCATCTGCCATCGGAATGACCCGATAGTGGTGGGCAACGAACTCGCTGATCCGCGCCGCCTCCAGTGCGAGCGCAAACCGCAGGTCCCCCCGACGCCGGTGGTCGGCGTCTTCCGTGATTCGCTTCAACGTTTCCATCTGCTCTCGTGTCGCAGCGAACTGCTCATCGGCAGCGGTACGGGTGGCCTTTGCCTGTCTCAGGCCGGCTGCGTAGGCCATGAGTCCCGCGATCAGCGTCAAGATGCCGGCGAGGAGGCCGCCGAGATCCGTGAGAATCTGATAGACATTGGCAACCCCCTAGTAAGTACTGCTCTGACCCATTCATTGTCTCCCTGATATGGCCGCCCAGGCACTGGCGATGACCCTGGCCCGACCGTCGGGTCGTCGAGGGTCAATGGACCAAAGAGGTCGGGTGCGACGTGGTCTCTTGCGGTGGATGGTGCGCCGAGCTCGAACAGCTTTCGCGACGTGGCAATGATCGACGTATGGTCGAAGGGGGTAGGGTGGACCTCGGTGCGCAATGCCCCGCTGGTGCGGACCGCACACAGGCGCCCGGGGCATGAAAAGATGACAGGCGTTTCAATAGCTATCTCGTCGTTGGATGGGTGGCGCAAGCTAGCCGTTTGCGCCATTGCGTGGGCTCGGGATGAGGTTCCATTCTGCGCCCCCCAACGCCAAACGGAAGTTTGCCGATGCCCTGTCTCTTTGCAATCGTCGTCATCGACCTCATCGGCTTCGGTCTCGTCATCCCGCTACTCCCGTTCTACGGCGAGCATTTTTCCGCCAGCCCGCTCGTCGTCACCTTTCTGATGTCGACCTATTCGCTGTTCCAGCTGTTCGCCGCGCCGCTCTGGGGCCGTCTCAGCGACCGCCACGGGCGCCGCCCGATTCTACTCGTCAGCCTCGCCGGCGGTGTCGCCGGCTATCTCTGGCTCGGTGTCGCCGATGCCTTGTGGATGCTGTTTGCCGCCCGTGCGATCCAGGGCCTGTGCGCCGGTAACATCGCCGCGGCGCAGGCCTATGTTGCCGACGTGACGACACCGGAGAACAGGGCCAAAGGCATGGGCATAATCGGTGCCGCCTTCGGCATCGGCTTCATCATCGGCCCAGCTCTCGGCGGAGTCCTCGCCGGCAGCAACCCGATGTCGCCCGATGTCGCGGGGCCCGCGTTTTTCGCGGCCGCTCTCTCCGCCTTGGCTTTTTGCGCCACGCTGGTTTGTCTCAAGGAGAGCCTTTCCCCGGCGTTGCGCGGGGTCAAGCGCCGCAATCGACGCGATGCGGTGACGCGGGCGCTGCGTCGTCCGACGCTGCGTCGCCTCCTTCTGATTTTCTTTGTCGTCGGCTTCGCGTTCGCCGGAATGGAGACGACCTTCGCGTTGTGGGCGGCGCGGCGATTTGGCTGGGGCGCCGCTCAGGTCGGCTACGTGCTCGCGTATATCGGCATCTGCTCGGCGGTGGTGCAGGGCGGCCTCATCGGCAGGCTGAGCAAGCGCTTCGGGGAGGAACGGCTGCTGGTCGCAGGGATTCTCTCTCTCGGTCTTGGTCTCTTCGCCATCCCGTTCTCCGTGGGCATCGCCGCACTCGTCGTCGCGACCGGTCTCCTCGCGCTCGGCATGGGCATGACGCAGCCTTCGATCAACAGTTTGATTTCGCATCGTGTCGCTTCCGGCGAGCAGGGCGAGGTGATGGGTGTCGTCCAATCCTTCGGCAGCCTCGCCCGCATCCTCGGCCCGGCCTTCGCCGGCGTGCTGTTCGGCGGCGTCGGTCCGAGTGCGCCTTATATCGCCGGTGCCGCGCTGATGGCTGGGGTCCTCATGCTGACGCGCCGGACCGTACGCGGGGAGGCAATCCTGCCGCTGGGCGGCGCGAGGCAGCAGATCGGCGGCATCAAACCGCGCTAAAAATGCGAGCGCTGCGGGGCCGCATGCGTCCAGTAGATCTCACGACGGGGGACCGCGGCGTCCACGCGGACCTCGATCCCGGCCGTTTTGGGTGCATGAGATTCGGGCGAGGGAGCCCGTCGGTGGCGGCTCTCACCCAAATGCCCCATTGCACGGAAAACTGACTACCTCCCATCCTCTTCCTGATAGGCCTGTATCAGGGGAATCGACGGCGAGCGGCCATCCTGGGGCGACGCGGTGCAATGAATGCGGTTCCGGTGCGCGAAGCGCGGTAACGGAGGGCACTTCCAGCGCGTGCGTACTCCGAGCGAAGCCGGGGACGGTTTCCTGAAGAGCGACGAGTGCTCGCATGCCCGCGTCGCGTGCGCCGGGTTCGGTCGGTCGTACGGGCAATGCCGGTCAGGCCGCAGGAGAGCAGAGAATGACTAGCGCATACGCGACGCAGCCATCGCTGACGGACCGCACGGTCCAGGCCGGTCTTCAGGCGTTGAGCGGCAGAGGTCGTGGATTGCGACGGCTCATGCCCTTCGCCGGTCCGGCGGTGATCGCCTCGGTCGCCTATATGGATCCGGGAAATTTCGCGACCAACATTCAGGCCGGCGCCAAGTATAATTACGACCTTCTCTGGGTCGTCGTGCTCGCCAGCGTCGTCGCGATGTTCTTCCAGGCGCTCTCGGCCAAGCTCGGCATCGCCACCGGGCGCAACCTCGCCGAGCTCAGCCGCGAGCACTTCCCGCAGCCGGTCGTTTGGGCCATGTGGATCGCCAGCGAGATCGCCGCGATGGCGACCGATCTTGCCGAATTCCTCGGATGCGCCATCGGTTTTGCTCTCTTAATGGGAATGCCGCTCCTTGTCGGCATGGTGGTCACCGGCACCGCGACCTTCGCCATACTCTCGCTGCAGCGAAGCGGTTTCCGGCCGATCGAGCTGCTGATCGGCGGTCTCGTCGCCCTGATCGGCGCAAGCTACCTTATCGAGCTCATCATCGTGCCGCCGGATTGGGCGGAGATAGCATTTCATGCGGTCGTGCCGCGTCTCGACGGCGCTGACTCGCTCACCCTTGCGGTCGGCATTGTCGGCGCCACGGTCATGCCTCACGCGGTCTACCTCCACTCGAGCCTAACCCAGGATCGCATCGTCGCGAGAAACGACGACGAGCGCCGCAAGCTGATCCGCTTCTCGAACCGGGAAGTCATGTTGGCGCTGGGCCTCGCCGGCCTCGTCAACATGTCCATGGTCGCGATGGCGGCGGCGGTCTTCCATGACGGCGTCCATGACAACGTTGCGAGCATCGAGATCGCTTACCATACCCTGATCCCGCTCATGGGCATCGGCGCCGCGGCGGTGTTCCTGACGTCGCTAATCATCTCCGGTCTTTCGAGTTCGGCCGTAGGTACCATGGCGGGTCAGGTGATCATGCAGGGCTTCGTCAGCTTCAGCATCCCGCTTTGGGTACGGCGGATGGTGACGATGGTTCCCTCCATCGTGGTCGTGGCGTTTGGCGTCGATGCAACGCACGCCCTCGTTCTGAGCCAAGTCGTCCTCAGCCTCGTGCTGCCGGTCCCGATGATCGCCCTCTTGCTCCTGACGCGCCGGCGCGACGTCATGGGCGCCTGCGTGAACGGGCGCTTCACCTCTTTCGTGGCGGTGGCCGCGGCGATTGTCGTCCTCGCATTGAACTGTCTGCTCATTCTCGAGATCTTTGGCCTTTTGGCGGCTTCAAGCGCATGGTTCGTCGCCGGTTTTGTCGCGGCCAGCGCCTTCGCCCTGCCGAAACTCTTCACCGCCGCCGTGGCCGTCGCCGCTTTCTTTGTCGCGGTGCAAGCGCTGATGGCCGCCTGGTCCGGTCTCGACGGTTTCAAGCTGCGGTGGGTTCCCGCCCTCGCCGACGTCAGGCGGCGATTCGAGGAGCACGAGCGGCTCCTCGGCGAACTGCAAGCGCAGCTCGTCCAGAGCCAGGTGACGGAGGAGCTCAGCCAAAAGCAAATCACGATTCAGCGTGAGTTCATCGCCGATGCGGCACACGAACTGCGCACCCCTCTCAGCGTGTTGCGCGTGCGCGTCACCACGATCAAGGACGAGAATCTCGCGGAGTCCTTCCGCGCCGACATCAACGCGATGAGCCGGACGGTCAACCAGCTCCTCGACGTCGCCGAGATGGAAACACTGGTCGTCAATTTGGAGGAGCGCACCGATCTCGTCAGCGTCTGTGCCGAGACCGTCGCGCAGATTGCGCCACTGGCTCTGACGAACGGCAAGGACGTCGCGCTGATCGGGGCCGAAAATCCAGTATGGATTCGGGGAAACGCAGAAACATTACTGCGCGCAATGCGCAATTTGCTCAGCAATGCGATCGCCCACACGCCCGAGGGAACGACCGTCGAGACCGTGATCGATTCCGCCGGCGTCGTTCGCGTCTGCGATCACGGGCCGGGCGTCGCGCCCGAGGACAGGCAGCTCATTTTCCGCCGGTTCTGGCGGCGCGATCGCCGGCGCACCGACGGTGCCGGTCTCGGGCTCGCCATCGTGTCGCGCATCGTCGAGGCCCATGGCGGCACCATAGCCGTCACCGATAATGTCGGCGGTGGCGCCGTCTTCTCGGTGTCCCTTGTCGCCGCGCGCCTTGCTGCGCTCTCATCGAAGGACCCGCTGCTAGGCGACGAGGGTCCCGCTAGTTAGCAGTCAAGACATTTCTGCAAGGGGTGTAGCGGGTGCGTGTATGCGGATCACGGCTGCTCCTTCATGGAAGGGCGAAAATCGGCCAGGGAAGATGCCTGACGAGAAGCCAGAGCTTGCTCATGCTGCGGTCGCGCGGGCGCCGGAAGTAAGCGTGGAGATAGCTGCTCTTGATACGGGCGGCGGTCCAAGCCAATAGCGAAGACCTCGAGCGCATCATCGCGAGCCGCGCGGCCCGCAATTGCTCAAAGAAGCGGCCTATCGCGGTCTTGCGATCGGAATTGTTCGGGGCTTCGACGCGGAACCGCGCGTCAAGGTTCCGCCGCCTTCGGCGGGACGGTGACCGTAGCTTCCAACGGGTGATGCGCCACCCGCGCCTCATCGCGGTTTGGAGCGCCGCTCACTCGAGAGACTGCCGCACGGCCGCCGCCGCCGACACCACGGCGAGGGGTAATGCCGCCAGCGCGATCGCGCCGAGGATCAGTAAATGCGGCCGGGCGCCCAGCCCGGAGATCGCGCCCTCGACCGCGCCGGAGCCGAGGATCAGCACCGGGATATAGAGCGGCAGGACGAGGAGAGAGACGAGAACCCCGCCGCGCCGAGCGCCGAGCGTCAGCGCCGCGCCGATCGCACCGATGAGGCTGAGACTGGGCGTTCCGAGCGCCATGGCGGCCACGAGCGCGCCATAGCCCGAGGGGTCGATGCCCATAAGGAAGGCGAGGAAGGGCGCGACGACGACGAGCGGCAGACCAGTGACGATCCAATGCGCCAGGATCTTCGCCATGACGATGAGCTCGAGCGGTGGCGGGGCGAGGGCGAGAGTTTCGAGGGTGCCGTCCTCGTAATCGGCGAGGAAGAGGCGGTCGAGCGAGAGCAGGGCGGCCAGCAACGCGGTCACCCAGACAACACCGGAACCGATGCGCGACAAGAGCGCCGGGGTGGGACCGACGCCGAAGGGAAAGAGAATGACGGCAAGGACGAAAAAGCCGACGATCATCGCGGCGTCGCCGCTCTCGCGCACCGCAAGACGCAGATCGCGCCGGACAACGCAGACGAAGGAGCGGGCGAGGCTCGGCGGCGAGTCCCGCGGCTCTTCGCTCGACCGGGAGGAGGGCGCGGATGCGGCGGGCGAGCCCATGGAGGCGAAAGCGGGAAGCCAGCCTCGGCCAGGTCGATCTCGGCGCTCGCTAGGCGAGATGGCGGTCCTTTCCGTTTCGCGGGTCACGGCCAAGCCACCTCGGGCGGCAGCGACATGAGGATCGCCTCGACATTGCCGCCGGTCGTGAGGCCGAACAGCGTGCCGCGATCATAAAGCAGATTGAACTCGACGTAGCGGCCGCGCCGCACGAGCTGGTGGCG
>WNFC01005200.1_pt1 | contig 14257 bp, 9 predicted proteins | sample 5400541 | NCBI WGS metagenome assembly WNFC01 (sample SAMN13153342, study PRJNA577476) | soil metagenome | isolation source: 120 cm saprolite under Douglas fir tree site 2 hole 2 replicate 1 | place: USA:California | collected 2015-04-18
TGTCGATTGCCGCCGGGGCAGGACGCAAGCCGACCTACACGAGCGTGCAGCACGCGCGTATCATCGCAGAAGTGCAGCGGGAGCCCGATCGCAAGGCTGACCAGACGGCGACGTGGTCGCTGATGACCTTGCGCGCGGCCTTACGCCAGACGGACCTGCCCGAGATCGCCGCCGAAACCATTCGCGGGGTGCTGCATGAGGCCGGCTACAGCTATCAGCGCACGCGCAGCTGGGTGCGCACTGGCTACGCGTTGCGGGTGCGCAAAAGCGGGACCGTGACGACCTATGACCCCGAGACGCCGGAAAAAAAAGATTGATTGAGCTGGCGTGCGAGCAGGCGGAAGCCGCGGGGATCGTGCAGTTGAACGAAGACGAAGCTGGGCCGTACCAGGCCATCCCGCAGCCTGGGGCCTCGTGGCAGCCCGAAGGCCACCCGGCTTTGCAGCCACACGAGTACGAGCGGGGAGGGACCGCCAAACTGCTGACGCTCTTTCGTCCGGCCACTGGCAAGCTCCGCGCCAAAGGAGTGGTCTCAGTGACCAATGCCGTCTTGCATCCCTGGCTCAAAGAGCAACTCGCGGAGGTCTTGGCCGAGATCGAAAAAGCCCATCCACGAGAAACGCTCCCCCCTGAAGCAGAGCGTCCTGCTTGCGCGCGTTGGGAGACGTGGCTCGGCTATCGGCCGCGCAGTTCCGAACCCCCCTTGCGCATCGTGCTGGTGCTGGATAATCTCGCTGGGCATCTGTCGTATGACCTGGTGCGCTGGTTGTTTGATCATGGGGTGATGCCGCTCTACACGCCCGTGGGCGGCTCGTGGCTCAACATGGCCGAGTCGGTGCAGCGCATCATCGTGCGCCGAGCCCTCGCTGGGCAACATCCCCAGACCGCTCAAGAGGTGATCGACTGGCTGGAGCAGACGGTGGAAGGATGGAACAACCACCCCACGCCCTTTGTGTGGAATGGCAAGCGGCGACGACGCCGCGAACGGGCACGCGTACGCCGCCTGGCTGGCTCAGGCGCGGCCCTCATCAAGGGCTACGCCATTGCCAGTTGACCCACTAGCTTCAGGAAAGCTTGCAGGAAGGCATAGACCGTTTGCACTTCCGGCGAGAGGTGCAGCAACTGCTCTAACCTGGCTTGATCTTCCTGATCGAGATCGTCACGCTTGCGCGCTAGGAGCCAACGTAATGCACGTGGGGAGACCGCCTTGGCTCGCTGCTTGCGTGAGCGAGGCGGGGAACCATCGGCGGTGGTCGTGCGCAAGTGGCCCACGTAGGCCCGCACTATCGATGCACTGCCTGGAAATCCGCGCTCACTGATTTCGCGGTGAAGCTGGGCAGCGTTGCGCTCCCCCTGGCTCCATCTGTCGAGCAGATAGTCTTCATACGGATCAAGCTGACTGGCACGCAAAGGGCGCGGGGTAGGCAACGGAGGGTCTGGGGGCTGGCGGAAGTACTTGCGGACCGTATTCCGAGCGAGACCCAGCTCTTCCCCGATCTTGCGCAGGCTCATCCCAGCTGTATGGAGTTCCTGGACCCGCTGATACAATTTCCATTTGCGTAAGAGACGTGCTTGCGACTTGCGTTGGCCGCCAGGAGTGGCAGAAAAAGAGGGCAGGGGTTGGTCTGGCTTTTGGCACTGCCCCGACGAGGCTTTCCCAGGTTCCAGGCGAATCTGAGCGCGAATTAAGAACGCTTCCACGGCATCGCCCAAGTTAGACAGGAGGTGCCAGCGGTCCGCGACCTGCGTGGCCTGAGGGGCTCCCCATGTGGCGCCATCGATATAGCAGCCTCCACGATCCCGGCTCACGACATCCACCTCCGGATGTGCGGCAAACCACCGCTTCACGCTTTCCGCTTCTCGGTCGGGAAGCAGATCCACAATTTTGTGGGTCTCCAGATTCACGAGAATACTGCCGAAGCGCTTGCCGCGACGCCAGCTCCAGTCGTCCACCCCGATGATATATACCTGGCCCATCTCAGGCAGAGGGACGAGAAAGAGCGACCACAGCAGGCTGGCATCTGAAATAGGCATTCCCAGCTTGTCAGCCAGACCTTCTCCGCCTTTGCCGCAGGTGGCAAAACCGACGTCTTGCACTGCCGTGCGCAATCGCTTGGTCAGGCGAGAGGAGGCTTCAATGAAATCTGGAAGCCGTTCTGCGAAGACTTTGCGAGGGCAGTTGGGGTTGCGACAAAAGAACTTGCGCACCGTGAACACCAAGCGAATGGGACGACCAATGCAGGGCAGGTCCCGAGGATGCCTGTGGTACGAGCTGTGAATGGCAGATGAAGGCGTCGCACACTGCGGGCAAGGCGAACTGGCGCGGTACGAGGTCACGTGTACGAGCAGTTCCTCCGCTGTGTCGCTGATCGAGGTCATCTCCAGTCCTTCTGGTAAAGGAAACAGTGGCGTGGTTGGCATTCTGTGCCACCTCCTGCAACATTTTTGGCAGGAGCATAGCAGATAGATCCGTCGTTTTCAATGCTTCACCAAAAACCAGGATGAGCCGTATAAGGGTGCCAGCAAGGCCTGCAAAGGACGGATGAATGAGAGAGCCAAGCAAGCCTCCTGGTTCAACACAATCGCAACCACAGGGCCACAGGCATCAAAGCGGAGTAGGCCACTGACATGAAAGACATCACGCACCATCCGCAAGATGCCGCAGCGTTGATCTTTTGACTGCTCAGCCAGCGACGTGCCCAGATCACCACGTTGTGGGCCAAAGAGCCAAGCAGCACCAACAGATAGTGAGCCTCAAAGCGCTTCTTCATCTGCACAGTGGTGCGGATCGGGCCAAAGAGGCCCTCGTTGACGCAACTTCACTCCTGTGGCTGCCAGGCTAGCAGTCGGACTAAAATGGTTCGTCGTGTGTGTGATAGACTCGTTCATGGTGATCCTCCTCGCACATGAAAGCTTTATTGTTGCTTCATGAGCTATGGAGCATCACCCTGCTTTTGGCAAGCTCTTCAAGGCTGGCGAACCTGTCGCTATTTTGGGCGAAATTTAGGTACCTTAACCTTACCGATGGTGGGCATATGGCAAATAGGACATTTGCAAAACCGTCAGACATTTACGTGACAGACTTCTCTACAAGGACACAAGATAGTATCGCGCTCGTCGACAGCGGTGGAATGCGCATCAGATGATTTTGAATCATCGCCGGTTATCATTTCATAACCACAAGTACAGAATCATCACCAACCCACTACCATTTGTGAATAGGGTATCCCTGAATAAGCAGTATCCTATGTTAGCCATACTGAACTATTTAAGATGAGCTGAAAAGGAGGTTAGTCAATGAACCATAGGACGCTAACTCTTGGAGCATCTCGATTCTTCTCTAAAAAGCAATGGACAATCACCATTGTGACGATGACCCTAGCATGCGTATTGGGAGGCATGCTAGTCGTAATCCCACGCAACTTCACTGCTCACGCGGCAGGAGCAACGATATATGTCGTCCCCAAATCAGGGAGCTTTGCATTCCAGTCAGCAATCTTTGTACAGGGTTCTCATTACGCAGCCGGCGAACCTGTCCAGATTTACTGGAACTACACCGGACCTTCCACAGGAACGCTAGTAGCAAGCGCCACGGCCGATGCCACAGGTAGCTTCGGTCTGAAGTTTAACATGCCGCTCTCTGCAACAGGTATTTATACTATAGCAGGTATCGGACAAACTTCTGGATCTGTCGCCACTACTATTTTCCAGCTCCTGCCACAACTCTTTGCCACTCCTGAAGCAGGAGGGCCAAGTGCAAAGTTCAACATTTATGGTAACGCCTTCGGCAACGGTGAGACAGTAAACATATATACCAATTATACCGGCCTGGGTACTGGTAATCTGCTGGCGACAGCCACCGGCAATACCACAGGCTCTTTTACTGTCAGTGTTTCAATACCTAAAACCACAACACCCGGATCCCTTCCCATCACCGGCGTTGGGCAGACGAGCAACACAACTGCCAGCTTTTCTTTTGTTGTGTATCAGCCGACACTCGCCCTGGCTCCGTTGAGTGGCTCCGCAGGCACGCAGTTGATAATGACTGCTTTTGGCTTCCAGAAATTTGAAAAAATCAATATTTTCTGGAATAATGGTTCGACGCCTGTGCTCGTGGGCAAAACAGATAGTAATGTTTACGGCTATATGCCGCCAACAGCCTATTCAGTGCCTCCTGGGACAGCGTCCGGAACCTACCCAATTAATGCTGTCGGGCAAACAAGCGGCATAACCGCTACAACAAATTTCATCCTCCTCGCTCCCGGTGCGAGCCTTACCCCTACCTCCGGACCCACAGGTACGAGCGTGAATATCAGTGGAAAAGGGTTTAACCCGGGTGAAACCACGAATGTCGTTTGGGGCTATGTTGGCCCCGGTACGGGGATGAATATCGCGAACATCACGGCCGGCGGTTCAGGTATAGTTAATGGGAGTTTCGTCGTTCCCACAGCTATTAGCGGTGCGCATACCGTAGCACTGGTAGGTGCTACGAGCGGCATCGTAGTAAAGGCCGCCTATACAGTCGGAAGCGGCCTGGCAGCGCGTCCCGGGACGACTATTCCTGAAGCGAACGTCACTCTAACTGGCACAGGTTATCAAGCCGGCGAAACTGTGCAGATCTACCTGGATAACACAACCAGCACGGTTTTGGCCACAGCCACAGCGGATGCTAACGGCAACGTGAGCCAGGCTGTCACCATCCCCGCTAGTGCATCCCCAGGGAGCCATAGCCTGATCGGCGTTGGGCAGACTAGCAGCATCTCCTTTTCAACATCTCTCACACTTGACACGCCCTGGAGCAATTTTGGGAATGATGCTGCACAGGATCGTCTGAATGTCACCGAAAACACGCTTGCCAATACCAACGTTGGCAGCCTCAATCTCAAATGGTCTGCAAAAGTCGGCACGAACTTCAGAGGATCCCCCGTCTATGCTAATGGCCTGGTCTATGTTGTTTCCCCAACAGGAATCCTGTATGCCTTCAACACCACTTCAGGTGCTCTGAAGTGGAAGTTCATATCACCCCTGAGTTTCAAAAATCTCTCGGCGCCTGCGGTTGATCCGGCCACAGGCATGGTTTTCTTTGGAACCATCGGCTACGAGGCGACCGGGGTTCCTTCACCTTTCTATGCTCTCGATGCGCAAACAGGCACCCTCGAATGGAGTATGATCCTGGCATGGAACGTCTTTAGCCCGCCGACCGTCGCTATGAATACACTCTTCGTTGGTACTGATCGCGGCCCTTTCAGTACTACTCTCTATTCGATCGACGAAGTCACCGGAAACGTCAACTGGCAGTATTCCGCCAATGGTAGTGTCTGGGGAGCCATCGCAGTCGACGCCAGCACATCCACTGCTTTCGCTTTTGTCAGTAACCCGGGTAGCTCGCTGGTGGCTCTTGATACAACCTTGGGGACGGTGAAATGGCAGCAGTCGATAGCCAACTCTGCATCGTCCACTGAATATGGTTCTTCTGTTGCTGTTGCCAATGGGATGGTTTACTTCAATGGCAAGAATGGCAATGTATACGCATACAACGAAAACACCGGCACTCCGACCTGGACAAATACTATAGGGGATCAGCCCACAGGTTCGGGGAATGTTGCATCACTGGCAGTTGCCAATGGTATCGTCTACGCCGGTTCTCTGAATAACGCACTGTTTGCCCTCAATGCCAATACCGGGGTCATCCTCTGGTGGAAGTCCGTTGGCATCGTCTGGGGATCTCCGATTGTAGCTAACGGTGTTGTTTACTACACCGCTTTAGGGAAGAAGCGCGTTGAGGCAATGAATGCTACGTCCGGAGCGCCTCTGTGGAACTACCTCACTAGCGGGCTAATATACTCGTCGCCAATTGTGGTCAACGGTTGGCTTTACTGCGGTTCGACCGATGGCAAACTATACGCTTTCAGCCTATAGTCGGCAATCAACGGCCAGGAATAGGAGACATTCCGAAAAATTTCCCATCGTAATGGAACGGAGCTTGTGAAAGATGCGTCGGACTTCCACCCCATTATCGGCGTGGGGGTAGCATCCATACTGGGTGGTCACCAGCAGACGGTCAGCTCGCTCACAGTGCTCACGCAGTTCAGGCGTGTTGTAATGGCGATCACCCAGGTTCGGCGCGAGGGGAAGCGCTCCTGCTGCGTCAACAAGAGCCCATGTCTTCGGTCGGCTGTGCTACCACGCTCAGCAGTTCATGGACGTTGTGCACATGACGAACAATCATGATCACTACAGCTTTCAAAAACAAGCGATCCGGGTAGACGGTCGGATGCCCCCGGCCTCGTTCTTGCTGGGGCAAGCCTCCAGCTTGGCTTCCTATTTATGACCAGGCCTCAGTTAGTTATTACTTCTTAACCATAAGTTGTGAATAACAACCGCTTTATTACCAGCTTCACATTGCTTCTCAACGCCCATCATCTATGCTGTAATCGGTATTTTCTCTACGAGACCCGATATACTGGAAGGATAGGGTAGTATGGGCGTACACGCTCGGTCTCTACGAACACCCAAACACTTATTGAGTTTTGTCCTCATAGCACTGACGCTTGCCTTCATAGTAGCAGGCACAATGAATGTACCTCTACGGCACCAGCCCGCCCGCGCTCAGTCAGGTGATTGGCCTACCTTCCTTGGGAATGTCGGGCATACGAGTTTCAATGGCGCCGAGACGATCATCAATCCGTCCACGGCGCCAAACTTGAAATTGTTGTGGTCGCATAAGGCCGGCGGAAGTATCAGTACCCAGCCAATAGTAGCAGATGGCATGCTCTACTGGGGCTCATACGACGGTTTGGAGCATGCGTCGAGCCTTTCAGATGGAAACGATATCTGGACAGCCAACCTTGGACAATCGACAGATTGCAGGCGTCAGATACACGGTGTGCTCAGTACAGCGACAGTTGCTTCTGTACTGATTAGGGGAGTGACAACGGCAGTAGTATTGGTAGGCGGGGGCGATGCAAATCTCTATGCGCTTGATGCCAATTCTGGAGCGATCATCTGGCAGATGGCACTGGGAACACCGCCAAACACCTTTCTCTATAGCTCACCAACAGTATTTAATGGTAGCGTCTACATCGGGGTGTCGGCGCACGCCGATTGCAGTAAAATACAGGGACGCATCGTTCAGGTAGACGCCTCGACAGGAACGATTCAACACACGTTCAACGTTGTGCCTACGGGATGCGTGGGAGGAAGTGTATGGTCTTCACCGACCATCGACGTAAACACAGGCATTGTCTACGTTTCCTCCAGCGAGAGAGGTTTATGCAATAAAAAGGAGAAGATGATGGATTCGCTCATAGCGTTAAATGCTTCTGACCTCTCGCTTATCGGTTCCTGGCAGGTACCCGCAACGGAGATGATCAACGATGGCGATTTCGGCAGTTCGCCTACACTCTTCACTGCAACAATAAACGGCACCTTTCACATCATGATGGGACTTACCAATAAGAATGGTATCTTTTACGCCTTTGATAGGACGAATATCAGTGCAGGACCACTTTGGGAAGTACGTCTTGCCACAACGCCAGGACCAAGTAGTGCCTCTAGCGCCTGGGACGGATCTACTCTTTACGTAGCCGCAGGCACCGCGACTGTGAATGGTACAAGTTGTGCCGGCTCGCTCAGCGCTCTGAACCCCGCTACCGGGGCTTCGCTCTGGCAAGACTGCCTTAGCTATGATGCGCGTAGCAGTGTGACGGTGGTACCGGGATTGGCGGAGGTAGCCGTCGGCACTTCAATGATTGTGGTAGATACTACGACCGGAAATCAACTGTTCAGTTTCCTGGATACAAGCAGAAAATCGAACTTTTTAGGTCCAGGATGTATCTCCAACGGCGTGCTCTACCAGGCAAATATGGATGGAAAGATGTACGCCTTCGCACCATAGACGTAGGTATCTTAGAAAGAATGATTGTACGGGGGATTTCACTAATGTACAGAGGGGCGTTCAGATTTCAATTACCCACTCAACGCTTTTTTCGCAATGGATGGAGCCTTTCTATCCTGATACTGGTACTTTCTTTGGTAGTATCAGGTATCATCATCGCGCTTCCTCATCCTCGATCTGCTCATGCATCGGGCGCAACACTTTCAGTTACTCCTGCAAAAGGAGCTTATACAGCCAATGATGACCAGATCCCTATCACGGTCCAGGGACTCATGTTTGCGCCCAACGAGGTTGTCAAAGTCTATTGGAACTACACCGGTCCCAACACAGGTAGCCTGGAAGCTACAGCAACAGCTAATAAGAATGGAAACTTCAGCGTAGATTTTCTAAGAGTTTTGGCTGCACATGGCACCTATACTATCGCCGGTGTAGGGCAAACTTCCGGTTCCGTTGCCTCAGCCACATTTACTCAATTACCTCAAGTGTATCTACGCCCGCAAGCTGGTGGACCGGGTTCACCAACTACCGTCTACGGCGACGCCTTTGACGCAGGAGAGACCGTCAAGATCTTTTGGAACTCCAAAGGCCATACGAATAGCGTTTTGATAGCAACCGCTACAGGAAACTCCACGGGCTCGTTTACGGTCAACGCAACCATTCCCACGGGTTATGCTCCTGGCATCTACTATCTCGCTGGTGTTGGCCAGACAAGCAAGACCATCGCTACATACAAATATACCATTTACACGCCCACTCTCGCTCTCGCCCCTGTGAGAGGCTCAGCCAATACAGCGCTGACGGTAAGCGCCTACGGATTCATAGGGTTCGAAACAGTCGATATCTTCTGGAATAACGACTCTACTCCTTTAGCATCTGTTGCTACAAACGGCTTTGGATGTCTGATACCAACTATGATAACTGTGCCGGCGGCAGCGCCTGGTAGGTACCCTGTGAAAGTTGTTGGGAGAACAAGCCAGCTGCTTATCGCCAATACCTATACTGTCCTTGCCCCGAGTTCTAACTTAAGTGCCAGTTCAGGACCGGTGGGTCTCAGTGTGGCGATTGCCGGGCAGGGCTATGTGGCCAATGAGACGGTACATATTATCTGGAAGTACACCGGGCCTAACACGGGAAATAATGTGGCTGATCTAACAGCTGGTTACTCCGGCACAATACAGGGAAACTTCATCGTTCCCACCGCTGCAAATGGAGTTTATACTGTGGCGGCCATAGGAGCTACAAGCAATAGCATTACGCAAAACACCTTCACCCTGAATAACAGCCTTGCTGCCAATCCGTCAAGCAACTCGCCGGGTCAGAGCATCACCGCTGTCGGCTCAGGCCTCCAGGCCAACGAGTCAGTAAAACTTTACTGGAACAACACCTCTGGTACACCTCTCGCTACAACCAGCGCCGACACAAACGGAAACATAAGCCAGGCTGTCGCCATTCCTATCAGCGCTACTCCTGGTTCCAATACGCTGATCGGTGTAGGGCAAACCAGCGGTTACACAATTTCAGCGCCTGTTACCATTAATACAAATTGGGGTGATTTCGGCTTCAACCCTGCGCATCAGCGTGTGAACCCTTACGAAAATGGACTTGGTGTGAGCAACGTAGGCAATCTTCAGCCGAAATGGACACAATCTACTGCCGTAGGCTTCAAATCATCTCCTGTTTATGCCAACGGCATCGTCTATATTGCCACGATGGATGGGTTGCTAAACGCCTATGACGCCACCAGCGGGACCTTGAAGTGGTCGTTCAATCCGAACAGTACCTTTCGCAATTATTCAGCGCCTGCCGTCGATCCTGCTACTGGCCTGGTCTTCTTCGGTACCGTTGGCAACAACGACGAGGGTATCCCCTCGCCTTACTATGCTGTGGATGCACAGACGGGTACCCTTCAGTGGAGCGTGATACTCAACTGGCACCAGGTGAGTTTCCCAACACTGGCTTTCAATACCCTTTATCTCGGAACCTCGCACCTCGATCACGACTCTTGCTCAATCTATGCTATTGACGAAGTGAGTGGACAAATTCGCTGGCAGTATACAGCTAACGCTGGGTTCTGGGGGGCAATTGGAGTTGATCTAAACACAAACACTGTTTTTTCTGGCGTCGGCAACCCGGAAGCCGCGGTTATAGCCCTCAATGCAACAACAGGCACGCTTGTCTGGAACTACTCCGTACCCCAATTTGGCCCGGACGACGATGTCGGTTCTGGCATAACTGTCACCAACGGCTTAGTCTATGCCAGCAGTAAGAACGGCAGTGTCTATGCTATCCATGAAGTCACAGGCACATTGTCCTGGACAACGCCGATTGGGAAGGATAGTAACGGGGATATATCAACTCAGGCAGTTTCAGATAATGGGACACTCTATGCTGGTAGCATCAGCGGCAATCTCTACGCTCTAAATGCACAAACGGGAGCTATCCTCTGGAAGACACATGCAGGGGCCAGCATTTTTAGTTCTCCTGCGGTAGCCAATGGGGTTATCTACTTCTCCTCCTACAATAAAATCTACGCATTGAACGCTTCAACGGGGACTATATTGTGGTCCTACGCTACAGGAGCGAACTCGTACTCCTCACCCATCGTCGTTAACGGCTGGCTTTACTGGGGCTCAGGCGATGGCACCTTCTATGGTTTCAGCCTGTAAACAACACATAAGCCATTAGACATGAGTCGTCGCGAAGTTTTGGAACAGAATTTCGCGATGACTCATGTCTGACAGTGAATCTAATATGATTGCTATGGACCGGTCAAATGCTGTTTAACTACCTCCCCCATACCAGCAACAACATTTGTGTCCCCACATGTCCAGGGTACATCGAGGGAAGTTGGAGTAAAGGTGGTGTAATCCTGGATTAAATGCGGAGGAGAGAAGTCCCACGCCGACCAGTTCGCATGACGAGAATCCATATAGTCTAGAAATGCTTTGACTGCCTGATCTGCCTGGTCGTGTGGAACACCATTACAGTGAGCCGGGATATTAGCATTTGGCAGGAATGCCCACTCCCCATAATATAGAGGATAGTGGTTGAGAATCGGTCCCCACTTCGCATCTTGCTGTTGAGGGGAAAGAATGATTTTATCATAGACGTGCAGTGAATACATGATATTGTGATCATTGATAGTATGATTGCCCATAGTTGTCCAACCGCCTTCCTCAGCGGCATCAACCCCTGGAACTCCTTTTCCCGCCGATCCTGGCTCAACGACAATGATCTGTTTAGCGCCAACGGAACGAATGGCATCCACCAGATCCTGCATCCCGACCACAGTCGCTCCATTGACCGTCCCACCTCCATGCAGCCAGCTATCCCAACTCTGGTATTTCGGCTCGTTATACACATCAAACAGGACCATTGGATTATTCTTGTAGTGGGCAGCAATGATTTTCCAGTAAGTAACATCCTCGGTTTTTGGAAGAGTGGCGTCTTTACCATAGGGTGAACCACCCTGAACGGTGTCATGCAAATCAAGTGCTACATATAGCCCGGCCGCATTCGCCTGCCGAACCACTTGATCCAACTTATTCAAGTAATCTGACGGATATTTAGCATAGATCCAGTTAGAGGTAGGCAAACGCAGAACATTCATCCTCCAATCATGTACCATAACGTCAAAAACTCTGCTGTTTAGAGTGGTTGATGGTTGTTTGCCCTGCTCCCACGCCTTCATATAGTTAAAAGGGCTTTCGATCTGCGCCCCACGCAATAATACCGCGTGTCCTACCGGATCGATGAGTTGGGTACCCTCTACATGCAGTATACCAGTAGCGGTAAATGTCGCAGCAGCGGTAACAGATGGAGTTGTAGTCGGAGTTGTAGTACCCGATCCACCCTGTCCCACCTGTAGCCCCACAATGACACCGGCAATAATGACGACTACAAGAACGATGAGAAACGCAGAAATGATTATTCCTCTTTTTAACATACTTTTTCCGTTCAATTGAAGTGTAACTTGTCAAGGATTATCGCTGCTAGTTAGGTATTTGCTACCTTAAGGCAATACGTTCATGCCGAGCCAATTGTTTCAACTATCACACTAAAGTCCTTAGCGTCAGTATGAGATCGTTCACGCTCAAGCATTTCATGGATCAGTTTCGTCACAGTCATGCCCCATGCATCCCAATTGAGCCTGTTTTCATAGGCCACTCTGCTCGACTTCACCAGCTCGGCATATCCTTGATCATCGCGGTATACCTTCGCAATCAGTTCAGCATACTCAGCGCCTCCCGCGCTGAGGGGCAGCATAAAGCCGTTCTCACCATTGGTGACCGCTCCTGAAACGCCTCCAGTATTTGTTGTAATGCTCGGCAATCCATACGAACTCGCCTCACAGAAGACCATACCATAACACTCACCTCTTGTGGGCAAGAAGAGGAAATCCGAAGTTTCAAACAATTTTCCCATATCTCGACGCTGTTTCTCATCTTTCCTACTCAAGAAAGGTATTACCGTCATACGCTCATGGGAAAACTGGGCTGGAGGAACACAGCCACAAATGGTCAATTCTGCCTGAATGCCCAACTCTTCCAGCTTGAGCAGCGTATCAAAGGCAATGGCACCACCCTTCCTTTCCCAATCGACCCCAATGAAGAACAATTTGCATTGGTCAGATTTCTTCCGCGTCAGAGCCACCTCTGCCGGGGGAGGATTATCAACGTTTGCCCCAAAGGGAATAGCGTACACCTTTTCCTGCGCTACGTGGTAGTTTTCAAGGGAAGATCGCCTGGCCCACGGTGAGGGGTGGAGTACCAGGGTTGCTTTATTGAGCGCCAGCCCTTCGAGCGTATTTGCCTCGTAATAGGACCTCGGGAGCAGGTTTGAAAATTGCGCGTAGTAGTTATACAACAAGGCAAAATTTGCATCTTCTACAATCACAATAGGTGTATCTATCTCCAGGAAGGCAGTTTCCGAGGCACAGGCGGGAGCAAAAATCAGATCAAAATCGTTTCCTGCGAGTTGCCTTGTAAGCAGTTTGGCACATTTTCTAGCAACAAAGAAGCTGTGATAATACATGAAACTCTTCTTGAACAAAAGCTGTGTGGCCTTATTGAAGACTCTTCCAAGCAAAAGCTCGGGAAGATGCATTGGCTCGATATATGTTATATCCCCGCAGTACTTTTTCAGAACCTGAGCCATATATCCATTTGTAATATTCCACGAAGAAAGCTTATTCACCAAAGTAAGCGAAGGCAAAAAGCCGATTTTCAAACGTCTATTCATACCTGAACTAAACCTCTTTCGCTATCTAGACCAAAGCTCATGCTTATAAGCCATCGGTTTTGCCGGGTGACCTTGCAGTAGCCACTGCCATATGCCAACATGGCTCGCTACCTTCGAGAGAAATATAAATGGCGCATAGAGCAGCACCCGTGGATATTCACGCATATTCACCCGCACAATATTGAGAGTCGCTCCCAGAGACACAGGAAGCATCATAAATGGATAAAGGATGGGGTTCTGGATTTTGGTCAGGATCGAATTGCGTTTCGACATAGCAGGGTAGAGCCCTTTGACATAGAGGCCGCTCACCCGGCCATAGAAATAGCTGTAGCGCATCAGTACGCCAAAGCTGTTGCGGCGGTGATTATGCAGCACTTTAATAGCGGGCTGATAGACAGATTTGTACCCTAATTTGATGAGGCGGTAACAGAAATCCATGTCCTCTTCGGAACGCAAAACCTCGCTGAAACCTTCAACTCCCTCGAAAGCCTTACGTTTGACACCCAGGCTGGCCGAGCAGACTGCACCCAGCGCAGGCTTATTTACCTGGCTGAAACCGAAACGGCTGAAATCAACGCATTGAGCGAAGAAGGCCTGCGATTTGCCTGCGATTTGCCCACCAACAGCGCCCACTGCGGGCTTTTCCAACGTGCGCACATTCTGCTCGATCCAGTCGGAGGCAGGTTCGCAATCATCATCGAGGAAGAGGAAATACTCGCCGGCGGCGGCACGAGCGCCGATGTTACGCGCTTCACCAGGATAATAAATGGGTTTGGTCTCCACCGCCTTGATGGGCCAGCGGCGGGCCAGCGCGCTACTCTTAGGGCCTACGAGGAGTATCTCAGTCTTTTCGGCAGGATACGTCTGCTGCACAAGTTTTTCAATGGCAACTTCAGCAAGGTCGGGCTTTGAGAAGGGTATAATCACACTGACAAGCGGCGTGTTCATCATTATGCTCCTAAGGCACGAGCGCGACCTCATCCCTCAAAGCAGCACTCTCGCTCGCGTGGTCGTTAATTGCGCGCTGGTAGACATCAACTAACCGATCAGTCACAGCTCGCCAGTTATGGTGCTGCTCTACATACGCGCGCCCGTGCTGTTCCAGGGATGCTCGCAACT
>WNFC01007984.1_pt1 | contig 14256 bp, 17 predicted proteins | sample 5400541 | NCBI WGS metagenome assembly WNFC01 (sample SAMN13153342, study PRJNA577476) | soil metagenome | isolation source: 120 cm saprolite under Douglas fir tree site 2 hole 2 replicate 1 | place: USA:California | collected 2015-04-18
CCAGGACAGCGAGGACGACGAGCAGTTCGGCCAGGGACCCCACACCGACAACTCGTTCGTCACGATGCTCGCGCGGCTGGACGTGCCGGGCTTGGCAGTGCGACTGCCCAGTGGCGAGTGGCTCGCCCCGCCGGTGATCCCGGGCACGTTCCTCGTCAACCTCGGCAACGTCATGAAGCGCTGGTCCAACGACCGCTTCCTCTCGACGCCCCACGGCGTGCTCAACGACTCGGGCACCGACCGCTACTCGATCGCGTTCTTCTACAGCCCGAACACGGCCTCGGTCATCGAGTGCCTGCCGAGCTGCACGGGTCCCGCTGATCCGCCGCGCTACCCGCCCGCCGTGTATCGCGACCTCGTCCTCGACTTCTACAACGCCAACTACTTTCACCGCGAGGGATACGCCGCCAAGGAGGCGTCATGAAGATCATCCGGCTCTACGCAGACGAGAAAGGCGAGTCGCACTTCGAGGACGTCGAGGTCAAGTTCCAGGCGCCGACCAAGTCGGGGCGCGTGTCGGAGCGCTTGCCCGCGACGGGCATCATCTTTCGCCAGGTGCCCGGCGACTACGATCTCGACTGGCATCCGGCCCCGCGACGCCAGTACATCATCAACCTCGACGCCGGAGTGCAGCTGACCGCGAGCGACGGCGAGACCCGGCGCGTGAAGGCGGGCGAGGTCGTCCTCGTCGAGGACACCTCGGGCAAGGGCCATCTCTCCAAGACGCTGGACGGCAAGATTCGCCACTGCATCTTCGTTCCCATCGACTGACGACCAGGGAGACCGACATGCCGGACTCGGAAGCCTACCGGAAGGGCAGCGAGATGCGCCGCAAGCTGCTCGGCGACGCGTACGTCGACAGCGCCAACAAGACGACCTACACCGACCCCATGACGCGCAAGTTCATCGACACGGTGACGGAGACCGTCTTTGGGACGCTCTGGACGCGGCCGGGGCTCGACCTCAAGACGCGCACGCTGGTCTGCGTCGTGTCGGACGCCGCCACCGGACAGGATCCCGAGCTTGCCATCCATCTGCGGATGGCCCTGCGACAGGGCTGGACCGAGGACGAGCTGACAGAAGTCCTCCTGCACCTCTCGGGTTACGTGGGCGCGCCGCTGGTCCGCGAGGCCTTTCTCACGGCCAAGAAGACCTTCGCCGAGGTCAGGGCCGGGGGCTGAGCGGGCGTCTCAGCTCAGGCGCGCGTAGGCGAAACCGGCCAGGAAGACCAGCGGCGGCAGCCCCTGGATGAGCGCGCCGCGCATCATCCCGGGCGACGACGCGGCCAGGACGACCGCCGCCGCCAGCATGGACAGGCAGTTCCATGCGACGAGGATGATCCCCGCGCGGTAGTGTCCCGTCTCGCTCAGCGCGAGACCGCCAAAGACTCCGACGGCCAGGAAGAGGTTGTAGAAGCCCTGGTTCAAGGCGAGGGCCTTGGTCGCGTGTGCCTGCGCCTCAGTGCTGCGGAAGCGGCGGTACACCGCCGGCCGCGTCCACCACAGGCTCTCCATGCAGAAGAACAGCACGTGGATGACGCCGGCCAGCGCGGCGGCGATCCACAAGATCATGCCCATGGTCAAGCGGGCAGGCGCTCGTACATCCTGTGCACGTCGGGAGCGTGGAAGCGCGCGACGTGGTTGGTCGGAGGCAGCGCCTCCGTGTAGAAGAACGCAGGCAGCTCGTCGTCCTTCTCGGTGAAGCCGGCCTGGCGGTTGAACTCTTTTTCCATGCGCAGCGCGTCGCGCCCGAGCGCCTCGAAGAACTCGGGGGTGAGCGCCGTGCCGTGAGCGGCGTTGAGCGCGTTGGTCAGGAATTCGGTGTTGGGATTGGTCACGCTCATGCCGAAGATGCACAGGCCGAGCGAGTCGTTGGCGGCCACGCGGGTTTGGTGCAGCAGGCTCTGGCTGAGCATTGATTCCAAGTCCATCTCGCGCGTCTTGAGGCGCGGCAGGTTGCCGGCCGTGTGGTCCGCGCCCTGCGCGGTGGCCATCATCGAGATGCCGGTAGCCTCGACCACGCGCGGATCATAGGCGCTGATGGCCTGCTTCTTGATGACCGGCACGCGGGCGACCTTGTAGTGCTCCCCCACGCGTGCCGTGCCCTGCGCCCACAGGCGCCCCTTCTCGCTGCCCTTGCGGATCTCGACGAGGCAGTCGGTCATGAACTTCACATCGCCGAAGACGCCCAGCCCCGCTTCCATGAGCACGGCCAGCATGGCGCCGAGCTCGATGGTGTCCACGCCCAGGTCGTTGGCGAGATAGTTGAGCTGGGCCAGGTCGTCCGGGTCGCTGATGCCGCAGTTGGTGCCGAGGAGTCCCAGCGTCTCGTATTCCACCGGCGAGACCACTTCCTTGCCGGCGGCGTCGTGGTAGACGTTGCTGCACTGAATGACGCAGCCGGGCATGCAGGCGTGGGTCTGCTCGCCGCCGCGAGAGGTGTTGAGCTGGCCGATGTAGTCGCCGCCCATCTTGAACTTCTCGCCCGCGGCGACGTCGGCCAAGCGGCCCGCGCTGAAGTTGCGCACCGGCAGGCCTCCCATCTGGTTCTGGACGTCGGCCATGCCCATGGTGCCGATCTTGGCGTAGAAATTCTGGACCATGCCATCGGCCTGCAGCATCTTGGCGTAGTCCTTGATGCTCGTGTTGACCTTCTTCGGCTCGTGGAAAGGCGGGATCTTGTCCAGGTCCACCACGATGGCCTTGACCTTCTGGGCCGCAGAGGGCGATCGTGACCTTCTTGCCGTACCTGGCGTGCAGCATGTCGTTCGCCTCGAAGTTGCCCTTGCCCATGTACGGCGCGGCGTCGTCGAAGGCGGTGCTGCCGTCCTTCTTGAAATGGATGACCACCCAGCTCGGGGAGGCTCCGAGGAGCGTGAACCCCGCGATCTTCTGGTGGCCCAGGCCGTAACTGAAGGTGCCGCCGCCATTCGCCTCCTTGACCCCGCCCGTGAGCGGGCTCTTGCACCCCACGCTCGTGCGGTTGGCGTTGGAGAAGCTCGTGCCGGCGAAGGGGCCCGCCGAGAAGATGAGCGGGTTCTGGGGTGACAGCGGATCGACGGTAGGGGCGCCGAGGTCGAGGAGGGTCTTGGCGATCAGGTAGCGGCCGGCCTTGACGATGGCCTCGCCCTCGAGGTCCCGCTTGGCGATCGTGCGGTCCGTCAGCTGAATGTCGTAGTACGTACGCATCGAAGGCTCCTGTCTTGTAGCCGATGCTGTGGTTGATCGAGCGGCGTCGCCGTCGTTCGGGATTATACGACCGATGCCCCGATGGCTCTAGAGCGATGGTATACTAGGGTTCTCTTCGTGGAAGAGATTTGGCGGTCCTTAGCGCCCCGCCACCCTCCTGAAGTCCTCGCTAGCAGTCCTTCGGCCGTACTGCCCACGCGACCGAGCCGCAACCCTGCTTCCGCTCAGATCGCGCCGCCGTCGGAGAAGGGACAGGTCCCATGGCCATTTCGCCAGAGCCTCTACCCGGAGTGCCGGTCGTCGACAAGCGTTGCCCCGACCGGATCGAGTGCAAGGCCGACGATCGGGTTGTCCCCGCGGCCCAGATCAAGGCCTGGGTGGCGCACCTGCGATCCCACGGCTGGACGGACAAGGACCTGGGCCTGATCTGGCTCAGCCGGGCCAGGCAGGGTGTGACCCGCTAGCCCTCTCAGGAGGAATGAGATGAACCCGCAAGAGAGATCACACTTCGTCCAGATCGCCGTGGCCATGGCCCCCCAGCAGGCGAACCTCATCTATGCTCTCGACAGCGCGGGTGGCGTGTGGTTCTACCGCGATACGAAGAAGAAGTGGGTGCGCGTCCCCGACGAGCGCGAAGAATAACCTGGGGTCAGGTCTTACATTACGACATCGCGGTTGCACGAGACGTTCAGACGGCTCCAAATGTTGGATTGCAAGACCTGACCCCAATCCGCTAGGCTGTGGTCCGGGAGGCCCTGATCATGAGCGTCAAGGCAATATCGGCCGACAGTCACATGGACCTGACCTTTCTGCCTCCGGACACCTTCACCTCGCGCGTGTCGGCGAAGTTCCGCGACAGGGCGCCGAGGGTGATCGACCGCGACGGGGCCAAGTACTGGATGACCGGCGACGACGAGCTGGGGCGCTACGGCTACTACGGCCCCGGGCTCACTGGGGGAAAACGCGGCAAGATCCTCGCGGACAACGGGTTCACGTCCGGCCACACGCGTCCCTCGGACACGGTGGCGCGGCGCCAGGATCAGGAGCGGGACGGCGTCGAGGCCGAGATCATCTACGGCATCATCGGCATTTCCCGGCGCCTCTTCGGCACCGGGATCAGCGACCCGGAGCTGCTGACGGAAGTCTACCGGGCGTACAACGACTGGATCGCGGAGTTCGGCCGTAGGGCGCCCGGGCGCTACTTCGGGCTGGGCTGCCTGCCGAACCACGACGCCCAGGCCGCGGCGGCCGAGGCGCGGCGTTGCGCCCAGCTCGGCCTTCGCGGCGCAGTCTTCGTGCCGTGGGGGTGCAAGCTCCCCGTGTGGCACGAGATGTGGGAGCCGATGTGGACGGCCGCCGAGGAGGCGGACCTCGTGATCTCCTTCCACGTGTTCGAGGGTGGCGGCGCCACGGTGGGCTACGAGATCCAGGGCATCAAGCATCCGGCCTGCACGGGCGCGTGGGTCGTCGTCGCGCCCAACCAGATGGACGAGATCCTGGCCTCCGTGATCCTCTCGGGCGTGTGCGAGCGTCACCCCAAGTTGCGCCTCGTGCTGGGCGAAAGCGGCATCGGCTGGCTGCCCTACATGCTCGAGCGCATGGACGACACCTACGAAGAGCGCCTGGCCGACGACCTCAAGCTGTCGCTTCCGCCCAGCGCGTACTTCAAGCGGCAGATCTTCGCCACCTTCCAGAAGGACTTCCACGGCGTGCGGGCCATGGCCGAGATCGCGCCGGACAATGTGATGTGGGGTTCGGACTACCCGCACCGCGACGGCACGTGGCCCTTTTCGCAGAAGGCGATCGAGGAGCAGTTCCGGGGCATCGACGAGAGCGTCAAGCGGAAGATGCTCTGGGAGAACGTCCGTCGCGTCTACCGGATCGCGCCCTAGGTCTCGGTTCGCAAGCTCATGAGCCAGATCAGAGACTCGACGCGTGCGAACCCCCGCACCATGACCGTCGCCGTAATATTCTTTGCCGACCTGAGGCGCTTCCTGCCGCGCGGCGCCGACGGGCCGCAGCGCTACACCATCTCCGAGGGCGCGACGGTGGCTGACCTGCTCGCCGCCATCGGTGTCGAAGCCGATGCCGAGGTGACCATCGCCGTGGACGGCGAGCTGGCGGGACGCGACACGCCGCTACGCGACAGCGTCGAAGTCATGCTGCTCAACCCGATGGAAGGGGGAGGCGCAGCCGCAGGCGAGGCGACCACTCACATGAACGGGGGATAGCCGGCACATGGACCGCTACGGATACTGGAACAAGATCCTGCACGTGGACCTCGGGGACCGTCGCACCTGGATCGAGGAGCCCGGTGACGCCTTCTTCCGCCGCTATGCGGGCGGGCGCGGACTCATCGCGCACTACCTCCTCAAATACGTGCCCAAGGGGGCCGACGCGCTCGGGCCCGAGAATATTCTCGTCATAGCGCCCGGCGTGATCACGGGCGCGCCCGTGCCCGGGGCGGGCCGTCACAGCGTCGGCGCGAAGTCGCCGCTCACGGGGGGATTCGGCGAGTCGGAGTCCGGCGGCTACTGGGGCGCCGAGCTCAAGCGCGCGGGCTGGGACGCCATCGTCTTCCACGGCGCGTCGCCCACGCCCGTCTACCTCTGGATCAACGATGGCGTGGTGGAGATCCGCGACGCGGCCCATCTCTGGGGCCGCATCACGGGCGAGGTCGAAGACGCGATCCTCGCCGAGCTGGGCGATCCGCGCATCCGGGTCGCGCAGATCGGGCCGGCCGGAGAGAACCTCGTGCGCTTCGCCTGCATCGCCAATGACCTGAACGAAGTGGCCGGCCGTACGGGAATGGGCGCCGTCATGGGCTCGAAGCGCCTCAAGGCCATAGCCGTGCGCGGCAAGATCCCCGTGAAGATCGCCGACCAGCCCGCGCTGCTCGGCGTGGCGAAGTGGGTCTCGGGCACCATGGACGAGAAGCACCGCGCCTTCCACGAATTCGGCACGGGCGCCGCCATGCAGGGCAAGAGCCTCGAAGGCGGCATGCCCGTCCTCAACTACCGCCTGGGCGCCGCCGAGACGGTGGGGAAGGTGGACGCGATCGCCGTGCGCGACCAGGTGCGCGTGCGTATGGGCGCCTGCTACGCGTGCTCGGTGCGCTGCAAGAAAGTCGTCCACATCGAGGAGAAGGAGGAGGCCGCGCGCCAGGCATCGGAGACCGTGTACAAGGGGCGCGCGCGGGTGGCCTTCGATCCGCTCGGCCGCTACCGCGTGGATCCGCGCTACGGCGGGCCCGAGTACGAATCGCTCGCCTCCCTCGGCGTCAACCTGGGGCTCGACGACCTGATCGCCATCTGCAAGTCCAATGAGATGTGCAACTACCTCGGCATGGACACGGTCTCACTCGGCGCCACCCTCGCGTGGGCGATGGAATGCTTCGAGAAGGGCATCCTCACCCTCGACGACACGGACGGTGTGCCCCTGCGGTTCCACGACGCCGACGGCGTGGTGAAGCTGGTCGAGATGATCGCGTATCGCCGGGGCGTCGGCGATCTCCTGGCCGAGGGGTCGCAGCGCGCCGCGCGACGGCTCGGCCGCGGATCTGAAGCCCTCCTGACCACGGTGAAGGGAATGGAGATGGCGATGCATGACCCGCGGCACATGCCGGTCATGCGCGCCTCCTACCTGCTCGCGCCCACGGGCGGCGACCACATGCGCCAGACCGGCAACCGCAACGGCCTGCGCAACCAGATCGGGCTCTGCCACTTCCTCGCGTACGAGGACGACCAGTCGCTGACCATCGTCAAGGCGGTCACCGGCTGGGATATCACCCCGGAGGAGATGGTGGCGACGGCCCATCGCGGGCTCACGCTGGCCCGCCTTTTCAACCTACGCGAAGGCATCGGACGGGCCGACGACCGGCTGCCCTCGCGGTTCAGCGATCCGCTGCCCAAGCACGCGGGCTTCAGCTCGGAGCAGCAGGACAAGATCGTCACCGACTACTACGTCGAGCAGGGCTGGGATCCGTCCACGGGAGTGCCCACGGCCGACACGGTCCGCGCGCTCGAAATCGAAGAGGACGCCTCGCGGGCGACACTGTAGCCGGTGAACGTTCAGCCAACGGGAAAGGCGGGTGCATGAGGAAGGGAACCGCGATCGCGCTGACTCTGTTGATGTCTCTTGTCATCGGGCAGGCGGGTATTGCGCCGCAGGCATACGCGCAGGATGTCAAGCCACTCCGGGTTGTCTCGGAGCAGACCGTCAAGGGCTTCGCGTTTCCCGAAACGGTCACCTACGACCCGCAGGCGAAGGTCCTGTACGTGAGCGAGTTCGGCTCCGAGCTGAAGCCCGCGGAGAAGGACGGCAAGGGCCGGATCAGCAAGGCGTCGTTGGCCGGCGAGGTTCTGGACAAGCAGTTTCTTCCTGCTCCGGGCGGTGAGGTTCTCAACAAGCCCAAGGGCAGCTGGGTCGTAGGCAACAGGTTCTGGGTCACCGACATCGACGTGGCGTGGGTCTTTGACCTGACGACCCGGCGCGGCAGGAAGGTCGCGCTGCCCGGCGCCCAGTTCGCCAACGACCTTGCGGTCATGGGCAACGCGCTGTACGTCAGCGACAACAGAGCGGATCAGCTCTTCCGCGTGGAGCCGGCCGACTTCCTCGAGATGAAGGGCGAACCAAAGGTCACGCGCGTCTTCCAGGGCAAGTCGGTCAACCCGAACGGCATCTATCCGGCCAAGAACGGCTCGCTCCTGATGGTCGGCACCATGTCAGCCGAGCAGCCGCGCGGCATCTATTCGATTGACGCCGCCGGCGAGATCAAGACTCTGGCCAAGGACATCGGCCGCCTCGACGGCCTCTATGAGATGGACGATGGGACGCTTCTGATCACGGACTGGAACTCCGGGTCGCTCTTCCGCTGGAGCCCGAAGGGCATCGAAACACTCGCGAAGGGCTTCAAAGGCCCGGCGGACTTCTGCGTGATCCCCGAAGCCAACGGGTTCCTGGTGGTCGTGCCGGATCTGGTTCAGGGCGAGCTGCGGCTGGTGCGTCTCGCCAGATAGCGCGCTCTCCCGCGAGCGATCGATGTAGCCACCGCACCCAGGCGGCTATTCCGTGAGCCAGACCGTGTCGAGCTGATTGTTGAGGAAATGGCTGGGCGTGATCGTCCAGCCCCGCACGCGCGCGCTGTGCGGCACGATGCGGTGCCACTGGAGGGTGTAAATGTAGTGCGCCTCGTCGTCGAGCAGCCGCTTCTCGAACTCGCGGATCAGGCGCCGGCGCTCCTCGCGGTCGGTGGCCCGGCTCTGCTTCTGGTAGAGGTTGTCGAGCGTGCGGTCGGTGTAGCGGCTGTAGTTGATGGGGCTCAGGTCCGTCGACTGGAACTTGAAGAGCGCGAGGTCCGGCTCGACGATGTAGCTGCAGTGGAAGTCGGCGGCCACCTCGAAGTTGCCGCTTCGGATGTCGGCGTAGAGCATGCCGAGCTCGAGCGTCTCGATCCTGGCGGTGACGCCGATCTGCCGCCATTGGTCGACCAGCCACACGCCGAGCGCGTCGTAGGGATTGGGGATCCCGCGGTTCTTGAAGGTGAAGGTGAAGCCCTCCGGCACGCCCGCCTCGCGGAGCAGGCGGCGCGCCTCCACGCGTGCCTTGGCGATGTCGCGGCTGTATCCGGCCAGGCCCTCCAGCTCCGCGCCGGTGGCCGCGAAAGGCGTGCCGGGCCCCTGCACCCCGGCCACATCCTTTAATATGGAGATCCGCGAGAGTGCCTGCGCTCCCTGCCAGCGGTCCAGCGCGAGCGTCAGCGCCCGGCGGACCCGCTTGTCGTCGAAGGGTTTGCGCTCGTGGTTCAACGCCAGCGGGTTGACGCACTCCCACGGACTCTCCTGCACCGTGATCTTCGACCCGAGCGCCTCCACCAGCCTGTCCCGCTGCGGCGGGGAGAAGCCGCGGAACTGGATCATCGCTCGCTCCCCGCGGATGGCCGCCACCTGCGCGGCCGAGTCCTGGATGAAGATGGCGCGGTAGCCGTCGAGATAGGGCTTGCCCGGATCCCAGTAACCCGGGTTTTTCTTGCCTATCCAGTGCGACCCCTTGACGTACTCCACGAAGAGGAAGGGGCCGGTGCCCATGATGTTGCGCTCGTACCAGTGCGGATCGCGCGCCAGGATGTCGGCCTTGTAGATCCAGTTGAAGGGCGACGCGAGCGACGGGAGGAACGAGGGCGACGGCCATTTGAGCCGAAACACGATGGTCAGCGGGTCGGGCGCCTCGATCGCTTCGACGACGATGTACTCGCCCTTGCGGTTGGACACCACCCCGGGCGGCGGGAAGATGATCTTGTCGTAGGTCGCCTTGACGTCCCGCGCGGTCAGCTCGGTACCATCGTGAAAGCGGACGCCGCGGCGCAGCGCGAAGCGGTAGGTGCGCCCGTCCTTCGAAGCCGACCAGGACTCGGCGAGATCGCCCACGATGCGGGTGCCTCCGCGGTCGAAGGGATCGACGCGGAGGAGCGTGTTGTAGTGGGGCGCGGCCGGGTGCACGATGGCGAAGGTCTCCTCGCGGTGCGCGTCGTACGAGGGCGGCTCCGCGGGGGCCACGAAGACGAGCTCCCCGCCGTGGCGCGCGCTCTCTTGGGCGGCGGCCGGCCGCGCTCTATCGGCCAGGAGCAGGGCCAGGAGCAGGGCCGCGAGGCCGGCCCACGCCCCCCTAGACATGAATGGCGACTTTGAGCGCGTTGCCCACCCGGTTCACGTAGGTGTCGAAGGCGTCGTGGATCTGGTCGAGCTCGAAGTGGTGGCTGATGATGGGATCGGCAACGAGATGGCCCGCGCTCATGAGGGCCAGCGACCGGCCGCAGTTCATCCCGCCCTCGCCGCGCGCGGCGTAGATGCGGACATTGCTGCGCACGGCGAGGTTCATGTCCATCTCGACCGGACCCGCGTACCATGCCACCACCCCGATGCGCCCGCCGCGTTTGACGTTCTCGAGTGCTTCCTGCATGGACGAGGGGCCGCCCGCGCACTCGAGGACCGAGTCGGCGCCCTTGCCGCTCGTGATATCGCTCACCCGCGAGCCCAGGTTCTCGCGCCGCACGTTGACGAGGAAGTCGGCCCCGAGCTTTCGGCCGATCTCGAGACGCTCGTCACGCGTGCCGGTCAGGATGACTCGCCCGGCGCCCAGTGCCTTGCAGAGCTGAACGGCCATGAGCCCGATGGGCCCCGGACCGAGGATCAGCACCGTCTCGCCCGCGACGTAGCCGCCCATGAGGTCGATGGCCCAGAGCGGCGAGGCGGCCGTGGTGACCATGCAGGCCTGCTCGAAGCTGAGGCCCGCGGGCAGAGGGTACAGCGTATTGATGTGGTTGACGGCGTACTCGGCGAAGCCGCCGTCGCAGGTGAGCCCCTTGGCGCGGTGGCCCTTGGCGAGATTGCCGTAGTTCAGGCAGGAGGTGTACCAGCCCTTGATGCAGTTCTCGCAGCGCTCGCAACCCTTGTGCACCTCGACGGCCACGCGATCGCCCACGCGGAACTCGTCCACGCCCGGCCCCAGCTTCGCCACCGTGCCCGCGTACTCGTGGCCCATGATGAACGGGCCCTCGGGCTGGCCCAGGAGCTTTCGGTGGAGCACCTTCACGTCGGTGCCGCAGATGGACGCGACCTCCACCTTCAGCAGCACCTCACCCGGGCCGGGCTCGGGCACCGGCAACCCCTCGAGCCGCATGTCGTCGGCGCCGTGGAGCACCACCGCCTTCATCGTGGATGGAATCGACATCACCATGCCTCCTGGAGAGAAGTGGCCCTATGCGAGATGCACCGCTCCGCCGCTCAGCACGATCGTCCCCTCTTCGCCCGCGGCCTCGAAGAGGAAGGCCTTGCCCTCCGGGGCCTCGGCGGCGCGGATGGTGAGGCGCGAGGGCAGGCGCACCATGCCGGTGAAGCGCGCGTCCACCCGTTTGACGCCACGCGGATCAGCCGCCGCCTGATAGAGGACCTGCGACACGGCGAGAGCGAGAGTAGCGGTGCCGTGCAGGATGATGGCAGGGAGGCCGGCGGCGCGCGCGACGGCGACGTCGGTGTGGATGGGATTCCAAATGCGCGCGCACTCGGTATAAACGTGGGCCAACCCGGTGGGCACCGCCACCGGCAGCTCGATGGCGCCGGCCGGCATCCTGGATCCGACGCGGTCCTCGACACCGGAGCCGGTGTCCTCTCCCTCGAAGTCGACCCCGCGGTAGACGCTGCCGTAGTCCGAGGTAGTGACCGGGCGGCCCTCGGCGTCCACGGTCTCGAGGCGCACGGTCATGAGTGTGCCGGCCCGCCGGTGCGCGAGCCCAATCACGCGCGCCGTGGTGTGGAGCGCGTCCCCTGCGCGCGGCGCGCGGTGCACGGTGACGTGGTGGGAGGCGTGGACGCTGCGGAGGGCAACCTCCTCCGGCGTCGCCCGCGCGCGGACGGCGAGCAGGACGGGCCACTCGTAGCAGACGGAGAAGATCGGATGCGACACGGGGCCGTCGGGGGCGAGCGTGTCGAAGTAGCGCGCGTCCGTCTCGCCGAGTCCCGCCGCATAGGCCATCAGCCAGCGCGCGTCGATGTCGTGCGCGAAGGGGCCGACGGCGACGCCCACGATGTCGCGGGGGAGCGCGAGCGATCTCGCCATGCTCATCGCGCCTGGGCCGTGGCGCCCGAGACGAGCATGGCGTCGATCTCGTCACCACCGAACCCCGCCTCGCCCAGCACCTCCACGCTGTGCTCGCCGAGGCGCGGCGGGAGGCGCCGGATCTCGCCCGGCGTCCTGCTATACGTCGTGGGGATGTCGGGCATGCGCAGCGTTCCCTCGCTCGGGTGCTCGACGATCTTCCAGAAGCCGGTCGCCTCGAGCTGCGGGTCGGTGAGGAGCGATTCGAGCGTGTTCACGACCGTCGCCGGCACGCTCGCGCGCTCGAGCGCCTGGAGCCATTCCCCCGACGTGCGCGTGGCCACGATCTTGCCCAGCTCTTCGTAGAGCTCCTCGATGTTCGCGAGGCGCGTCTCGAGGGTCATGAAGCGCGGGTCGTCCCGCAGGTCGGAGCGGCCGGTGATCTCGAAGAACGTCCGCCAGTGCGCGTCGGTATAGGGCACCACCGCCAGATAGCCGTCCTTCGTCGGGAAGGGGCGCCGCCAGCGGTTCAGGATGCGCTTGTAGCCGGCGCTCTCGAGCGGGGGAATGAACGTCTCGCCGTAGAGGTGCTCGACCATGACGTAGGCGGCGACGGCCTCCATCATCGGCACCTCGATGGCCTGCCCCAGGCCGGAGCGCTCGCGCCCGAAGAGGCCCGCCAGCACCGACGAGAGCACGGTGAGCGAGCTCGTCTTGTCGGCGACGATGGTCGGCATGTAGCGCGGCTCGCCCACCACCGAGGCCTGGAGCGAGGCCAGCCCGGTGGCCGCCTGGATGACGTCATCGTATGCGGGCTTGTTGCCGTAGGGGCCGCGCGCCCGGAAGCCGTACGTCGCGCAGTACACGAGCCGCGGATTGGTGGCCCGGAACGTGTCGTAGTCGAGCCGGAGCCTCGCCGCCGGCTCGGGCCGGAAGTTGTGCAGCAGCACGTCCGCGGTGGACGCAAGCCGAAGCAGCGCCGCGCGCCCGGCCGCCTGCTTGAGGTCGAGGACCAGGCTGCGCTTGTTGCGGTTGCAGGCGAGGAAGAACGACGCCATGCCCGGGTGGCGCGCAGGACCGAGCCGGCGCGTCGTGTCGCCCTCCGGCGGCTCGACCTTTATGACGTCGGCGCCCATGTCGCCCAGGGCCTGCGTCGCCCACGGGCCGAGCACGACCGTCGTGACGTCGAGAACGCGTACACCTGTGAGAGGTCCTGGCATGGAAGGCCTCGGAACGGCGGGGAGAGCTTAGACGAAGCCGGCCCATCGTGTCCATTCGAAATCTGATCGCCCGGCCGGAGCCATCGGGCGCTTGCGCGGGAACCCAAGTACGCTACAATTCGCTGGTCTCCGTCGGGTGCGCGAGTCGTGCCCGCCCGGAGTCACCAGAGAGGAGATTCATGCCGGGATCATGGATGAGGTGCGTCGCGATCGTGATGCTCGCCGTCGTCGGGGCGACGGGGTGCGCGACGATGCAAGACAATCCCAAGTCTTCCATCGGAGCGTTCGGCGGCGCGGCGTTCGGCGGTTTGATCGCCGCGGCGGCGGGCGGCGGTGGAGCGGCCATCGCGGGCGCCGTCATCGGCGGCGCGCTGCTGGGCGGACTCGCCGGCAACATGCTCGACCAGCGTGACAAGCGCATGGCGGCCGAGGCGCAGCAGCGGGCGCTCGAGACGGCGCCCACGGGCAAGCCCGTCGCGTGGACCAATCCGGACACCGGGCACACCGGTACGGTGACGCCGACACGGACCTACCAGTCTGGGAGCGGCTACTGCCGCGAGTTCCAGAACGACGTGGTCATCGGCGGGAAGAGTGAGAAGGCCTACGGCACGGCCTGCCGCCAGCCCGACGGCAGCTGGAAGGTCCAGGGTTGACCACTCCAGGGAGGCATGTGATGCGTACCATGGTCCGACATCTGGCCGCCGCGTCGGCGCTGGGTCTGCTCCTGCTCGACGGCTCGGCGTTGGCCCAGACGCGCCCGCCGCTGGACGCGAAGGCATGGGTCAAGGAGCACGACAGGAACGGCGACGGCAAGATCGACCGCGAAGAGTTCCACCAGGCGGTGGTCGAGGCCTTCTTCTTCCGCGACAAGGACAAGAACGGCTATCTCGTGATCACGGAGCTCAGGGAGGCGACCCCCGAAACGCTCAAGAGCGTCGCGCACAAGACCGACGGGAGGATCAGCCTGCAGGAGTTCGTCAACGCGCTCTTCAAGGACTTCGAGGCCGCCGACACGGACCACGATGGTCTGCTCACGGCCGAGGAAATCGAGATCTACATGCGCAGCGGCAAGTAGGCGGACTGCCCATGCTGGCCACCCCGTTTCGCTCGGCGAAGGAGCTCGCGGCCGATATCCGGAAGAAGAAGATCGGCTGCCTGGAGCTGCTGAATCTCTATCTGACGCGGGTCGAGAAGCACAACCCGGCGCCGACCGCGCGTGCATCCGGATGTCGCGGCTCCTCGAGCGTGACTACCAG
>WNFC01005204.1_pt1 | contig 14254 bp, 16 predicted proteins | sample 5400541 | NCBI WGS metagenome assembly WNFC01 (sample SAMN13153342, study PRJNA577476) | soil metagenome | isolation source: 120 cm saprolite under Douglas fir tree site 2 hole 2 replicate 1 | place: USA:California | collected 2015-04-18
CGCCGCCCGCTCGCTGTCCGGGTTGCGCGTCAGGCCGCGCAAATGGAATCCGGTGCCCTGCAGCGCCTGCGCGACCGCGCCGCCCTGTTTGCCTGTCACTCCGGTGATGAGAATCGTTCGATTGCTTGTCATAGCTGAAACCTTCTCCTTTTGATGAGACTCTCTTGCATTTCTAAACTCCTTTCCATGCCGCACCTCCTCAGGCCCGTGGCTGCAAGCGCGACTGGAATAACCCGGCAAAGGCCGATCGCACATCGACGAATGTCAAGACCCACAGTACTGCTACGACAATGGCAAGCGGGAGCCCACTCGGGGCCATCAAAGCGTGGAAGCAAAGAATGTTGACGATCACCGGCGCAAGGACAGCTAGCGCCAAGGGCACGTAGCGGTTAGCCAACAGAAGCACTGCCGCGATCACCTGAAGCCCGAAGATCAACGTTAGATAATGCGAGACGAACAGGGCACCCATGAACTGGCCCGCGACACCACTCGGAGGTGGTAGCGGAATGAAGTGCAGAAATCCGTTCAGGCCGAAAACCAGGAAGATCACACCCATCAGATATCGGGCGATTGCGGAAATAGTCTTCATAACAGTTTCTCCTTTGGATTTGACGGCCGTTAAAGTTGGCGTCAATTATATTGATGTCAATAGAATTGATGACGTATACTTCTTGAAGATTCAGATTCTTTATGGCCCAGGGCATCAAGGATTCCGATCACGTCTGGCTTGTAATGATGAAGGCAATGCGCGCGCTGACGCGCTACGCAGCGGCCGGTATTAAAGATACCGGCCTCGGAGACTCGGATTTCCCCGTGCTGGAAGTCCTGCTACACAAGGGGCCTTTGCCCGTCAATACGATAGGCCCGATCGTGGGTCTCACCCCAGGCTCGATCAGTATCGCCGTGGACCGTCTCGTCGCGAGGGGCTTGGTCAGCCGGGTCGAGAGCGCCGAAGACCGGCGCGTTCGGATCGTTACCCTCACCCCACGCGGAAAGGACCTTATTGTTTCAGCCTTCCGAAAACATTCCGGGCAGATGAAGAGAGTGTTCTCTGAACTGAGCCCCGAGGAGCTCCACGACCTCGAAGTGGCGCTTAAGAAGGTCGGCAAGCGCGCTGCCGCGCTAATGGAGTAGACGGTTAAAGAGCCGAAAGCAGCCGTCAACGAGACACGAGGGCTACCGTGACTAGTGGCCTGTGGCGCGCAGGATAATTCGGCGAGCAGCAATGTTGCCAGAAGAAGTGCGCATGCCTCCACAACTCATTGAAAGTCGGAGATGGTATCGCGCCTATTGCTGATCGCAACGCTGGTAGCGCCATGTTGACAACAGTGCTCACTCAGGAGTTCAAATCTCCGAGTCATTAGTGCAGCAGCCACTCGATTCGAGGCCGAAACTGAGACCCTAGTGCCTGACCAAGGGGTCAACGCCCAAGACGCGTGGCTGCGAGTCGGCATCCCAGCCGCATTTTTCCTGCACGCCGCCAGGATTTTCCGTGAGTGAGATTCTTATCGGTGCCCCGATTGGGTGCCCCGACCACCGGTTGCCATAAGCGTAAGTCTCTTTTGAAACCGACACTTGCACTGGGGCACCCACGAAAGCCGCACCAAGGGCTCACTTGCGAGAGCTTGCGAAATTCCAAGTTGTTGAAAAGATTGGTCGGGGAGAGAGGATTTGAACCTCCGACCCCCTGGTCCCGAACCAGATTCCAGCGCGTATTGAAACCTGTTGGAATTTGCTGTTCGTAACTGATTGATATTGAACCTGTTGCAAGCCGCTCGTTGAAAGCTGCTGCGATTTGTTGAAGGCGGAGGCTTTCACTGTCACAAATTTGCCTACAGTGAGGTATGCCATTCGTAACAGTCGTTCGCTTCGTGAATTGAACTTGCCGCAACTGTCGGGCGTGACCCCGGTTCAAACAAGAAAGCGCCTGGATTTGCGGCACGACGTATCCTGCGGATCATCGCGGATTCTTTAGTAGGCATGCAATTCGGACGTACTGGCAAACTCCACGTAAGGCCACTTAAATCTCATTTTCTGGGCCCGGATCGGCACCCTTTGCTCGCCAAGTTCCATTTTGATCGAGGTTCTTTATGATGTCGGAAGTTGAAAAGGGTTACGTCACTTTCTCCACCGGCGGTGCTGGAGCCATAGTCGCCGCGGCAACGTCTTTCTGCGGGCCTTTGATTCGAATGGCGTGGAATAGCGCCATCAGCAGGTACAAGATAACGACAGATGTCCAAAGCATCGACTGCGCGACATACCCGGCTACAAGTGCAATTCCAACGCCAAGCGCCACGATAAAACCTACAAATCGCGCGATCTGAAGTCCCGGCTCATCTTGCCTGAACCAAATCCAGGCGAGAATGCAAATGAGGGCGATAGCGAAGTTTGCCGCAGCCAACGCCCTCATCCCATGATGTTCATTCGCTACGATTCTTTCGGGAAGAAAAAATCGACGAAACAGCCCAATCAGAAGCCTCAGCAGGCGCAGTATTGCCTACCTTTATGTATCAGGGCGCCCTCCCAAAGCCTCACTAGGGGTCAGTCCATTGCTAATGGACCCAGAGGCATGTTTTGTTGTTCCTTAGAGCGCCTAACAAAACCTTCACCCTCCGCAAGGCAAGAAGAACTGTCCCAAGAGGCTTCACTAGCTTCGCGTACTCCGCCTTGGCTTCCTTCAGGATAAGAGAGAAATGGCCCACCCTCCGGCTTGGGCGAGCGAGCCAGAACAAGCGGTTAGAACTTCTGCTGGCAGGCCAGAGAAATCATGCCGCCTGAGGTTTTGCCGCGATCTGGTACGTTCCTTCCCAGGTATTTTCAACTTCCACGGGCGAGGTCATCCGACCCTTGTAGTTGCCGCCACCGGTAAGACCCTTGAGCTTTCCCGTGCCGCCGGTAAATTTCCAGGTGCCCTCGATGGTGCCTTGTCCGCCGGACGTGGCGATCCTGCCTTCAAAAGTGCCGAAGTCGCGGTCGCCGTCAGAATGCTCGTTGACGAAGTAGCCGCGCTGCGGACCGTTGCCAGCGATCAAGTCGGCCGTGCCCCAGTAGGTGATTTTGGAGTTGTTCCACTGCTCGTCAGATGATTTCTGAACGCCTCTGACCTCGAGCAGGTTCAGCTCGTGGTTGGAGGTGTCGTGCAAAGCAATGGTTGACTCCGAGGTGGCTCTCCCAGAGAAAGAGCCGGAGAGGTTCGGCATGGTTTCCTCCTTAGAACGAATTTCCTTTTTGTTTAGGTTCTCTTAGGGCCACAATGGTTGCGCAAGGGTACAAGAGTTACGAAGGTTCCTTTGTCTGGGTTTGTTGAAGAGAAGGCTCTTTTGTGTTTCGCTGTGAGCTACAACTGGCGAGCGCCGATTGATATTCTCCGGACAACCCGTTGCATCCCTGGGATTCGTGAGGCCGTGTTCGATGCGCGATTGCGCTGGTTGGAGAAGATGCGGATCCCGGTTAAGCGGTTTTGAAATCTTGTTTGGAGACCGATTTCAATAAGGTTTGGAATCTGGTTCGGGACCAGGGGTCGGAGGTTCGATTGGCGCACCGCACCGCAGAAAAGCGTGGTTGGGCACTCAATGCGACGCGACTCGGCGGTTGTGCTATGTGAATTGCGGACATCCCCCGCCGCTGCTACTGCGCGGCAGCGGTGACCAATTCGTAGTGGAACGCTTTGACTCTACTTCCACCGTGATCGGGCTTTTTAGCAGGCGGGAGTGCCGCGTCGTCGAAAAGCAATTTGTCGGGGGCGATGTCCTCATTATGTATAGCGACGGGGTCACGGAGGCAGAAAATGGAGAGAAGGGGAAGAACACGGACCTACCCCTGGCCCAGATCGGCATCGCCCTCTTCTCCCCCAAAGAAGCTCATCGCTGCCTCATCCTGAATATCTTGCGGGCGATCCACGACATCCATGACTTGCCGCTTGGTGCAAATAGCGTCACCGGTTCGAATGTTATCGACAATCGTCTCAAGGTCGTTCGCCTCCGGGTCGCAATCACACCAGACTTCAATCCGAACCTTGTAGTACGCCATCGGACCTCCTTCCGCCCGCGGGCTGAGGGCGTTGGTCATCCTCTCTTCTCAAGCCCGAAACATTGCGCACTTTAAAGTGTGTGTTCTACTAGGTAATGTCTCGACGGCCAAGTCGGGTCGCCTGGAGGCGTTTCGTCCATGTTCTCCGGAAGGTCGACTGTACCGCCCATAAAGCGAAGACGGGTGCGGCAAGATCATTTCTTCGCAGGCTCTCCTCACCCGAAATGAGTTCATGCAGCTATTGGAAGGCTGTTAGATCGGATGCGCGAACGATAGCTCGTGGCCGTCCGGATCAGACACATGAAAATAGCGTTCGCCCCAGGAAGCGTCTTGAGGCTTCTCCGGTCGCAAGCCTTTTTCCTTTAGACATGACCAGAACGCATCAACGTCGGAAATGTAAAAGATCAGCCGGCCCCATTGGGTAGCGGGATTGCTTCGTTCGAGATTGAGAATCGGGTCCTTTCCATTTTTCGTGCGGAGCGATGAGAAATCCGCGTCTTCACCACCGTAGATGATCTCCAGGCCTAGGACATCCCTGTAGAAACGCACAGAAATCCGCATGTTCGCAACCCGAAGTGTAACCGCGGAGATCTTCTCAACCGTCAATTGTGCCTCCAAGAAATTATGAGAGCACGTCTCAGCCTGACACATTCAAGTGGCTCGAGCAACACTCAGTTCATGTCCAGCTATCAGCGACAGAATCTCTGACTGGACTTTATGAAGATGCGCTACCGCACCGTCTGGCAGAGCAAGCCACAGTTGGTGTTTCTCGGGCCCGGACCTCGACCCTGTTTCCTAGAAGGCGCCTCAAGAAGATCTTCTCTTATCTCGAGGATTCTTCCCTGGCCGTTACTCAGCAAGTTACATGCAGGACAGCGTTGGTCTCTGCAGGTTCTTTCTTTAATAAATCGATGGCCTGTTCTGTCGGAAGAACGAGCAACTCAACCTTTCGACGCCTTGCTTCGAGCCTCACTTCCTGCATGACCGGCAAAGCACCGCGACCTGTCCCGATCACCAGCCGCCGGCATTTCCAAGGTATTTCCTCCTCGACGGACAGTGGTGTGTGGCCAAAAAGATCGCGAAATTGTTTGGAAGCCTTCTTCTTGCGTTTGCGCACCTCACCGCGGTCGATCACCACGTCATGCTCGTAGCTAACTCCATCGATCCGAATCAAGCCAAAGGAAAACCCTTCGAAGTGCATATATGTCTCTACGCATATGATAACGGTGCAATGGGACAAGGAGACACCACCGTCGCGCAAATCGGTCCGTCAGCTCACGCTGATCGTCACGGCAGATTCCAGAGCCACCGTGCGGTTTGGGTAATTGGTGCGATGCCCAGAGGTGTACGACAGATGTCCTTCAGTCAGCGTCAGCGCTAGTGCCATTTCGCTCGTGGTCCTCGTCTCCCGTCGCAGTTCCCCTAGACTCACGACCAGTCAAGCAGGGCCGCTCTGAGGGGCAATCCCTCGCACACTTCTAAGCATCGTTGTTAAGGAAAGCATAGTCACGCCGGGCCGAACGCCTGTTGCATGTGAAAAGAGGAGGAGCACATGGCCACGTGTGAAGTTTGCGGTAACGAGTACGATAAGGCTTTTGAACTAATGGCTGCCGGGCAAAAGCATACGTTCGACAGCTTCGAATGCGCGATTCAAGCTATCGCACCCATTTGCGAGCATTGCCAGTGCCGAGTGATCGGACACGGCGTAGAGGTTGGCGGACGTTTTTTTTGCTGTGCCCACTGCGCTCGAATCGCGACCTCCGCTGACGTGAAAGATCGGGCCGCCTAATGCGGCCTACACTTACTTGTTGCGCTCTATCGAAATTCTGACGACTCGTTATGCGAAAAGGGCTGATGAGCGCCCGCCCGTTATCGTCGCGCGTGCGGCGCAAATGTACGGGCAGCTCGGAAAAAAACCGTCTCCAAGGTTGGCCCGAGTAGCTTTTCTCGACCTGGAATTGTGCAACGCGGCGGGCGCGCTAATCTCGAGCGGCAAGCTCTCCGATGAGCTAGTGAGAGAAAGGCTCTTTCGCATTCTCCAGGATAACGTGCTCTGCTCGATGGCGAAATCTCGCATTCCAAGTGAGCGTCCGCGCGTTCAACAAGAAAGATGGAAACGACATTCTGCCGGTGCTGTGGGACGACAATTATGTCGCGCTGATGCCCGGCGAATCCAGGATGCTTACCGCCACGTACGATGGAAGGCAACTTCAGAATCGGATGCCAGAGGTACAGGTGGGCGGATGGAACGTCGTTGAGCAAACCCGCGATCCCGGACTTCCATAAGTATCACTATCTAATGTTGAGCCGGCGTCCAAAGGTAAGTCGAACCGGCGGTGACGTCAAGATTACCGTCGGGGCCTGGTTCTAGTTAAAGATTAATGCTCTGGCGGGTGGCGCAGGCTCTGCAAGCTCTCATCTCACCTTCAGAAAACTGGGTCGGGTGGCCCAGCCTTTTCTGGAGCACAGCCCGCTATTTGATTGCGTTCCAGGCAGCCTTCGCGTCACCATACGTGCTCTGGCCTAGTTCAAGCTTAAGGGTGTCACGATCCATGCGGATCGGCTGGTTAGGCGCTTTATTTTGCAGCCACAGGTCTGCATATCTTGTAATGGCATCTACTTGTGGTTGCTTGATTGCGTCCATGTCCAGATTTGCCAGGCTATTGAACTGGGCTGCGGTCATTCCTCCCGGAGCCGTCCAGTTCCCGCCCGCATCTTTTACCGGGCTAACCAGCGGATTCATCCTCACGATTCTGCTGTCCGCCGGCGGATGATTGAGCCCGGCACCGCCGTTCGTTAACACATGGGCATAAAATGTGGCGCGGTCTGGCGGATCGTCAAGAACCGATGACGCGAGTTTTTTCAGGTCTGCCACCAGGCTTGAATCTTCAATGGGTTGTTCGAACACGGCAGGGTTGTCTTCATCTTGGGGCCAGGGCAGAGCAACGGATCCAGTTCCTATGCTCAGGGCGACGATATCGTCCGGACGCTGCCCTTTCACAATCGCCTCGGTCACCGCGCTCATTACCGGATTGTTGGCGCCGCTGATGGCCCCGTCCCAATAACGTCCGCTGTGGTCCGGGAACTGGGCCGGCTCGTCAAAATAATTCACTGGCGCGTTGGTTGAAGCATGGATCGCTTCCGCAACCGTGATGTCTGAAGCTGCGCCCTTCCCCCACGGCCTGCCGCTTGCCTGTGACGATCGAAAGTATGTGCCGCGATCCCGGTCGTAATCAAACGCGATGATCAGAAGATGCACATCATTGGCCGCATTGGCGCGCCGTAAACCGGTCGCCGCCTGATTCAGCGGTACATTCCCACTTTTCGTCAGCACATGCTGCAGGGCCGGCAGTTTTTCCCTGGCGCTGTATTTAGGACCAAGGCCTGTCAGAAAGTGGAGCGTTCTATCGCCTACCCATTCCGTGTCAGAAAACACGGCTCTGCGCTGGCTTTCGTCTTGAAAGAAGTTGAGAATTTGCGAGAGCGGCATATCTTCCAGCAAAGTACCCAACACAATGCTGCCTCCCGAATTCGCCGCCACCATATCGAAGTCCTGCAGGACCACGCGTCCAGTTGTTGCCGCCCCATATAAATCGATGAGTGCCTTTACCTGGATCAGCGCCCAGGTGCCTCCGCCATCGAGCGAGAGAATACGATAACTCATTCGCCACCATCCTTTGGTATAGGCGCACTTCTGCCTAACACATTTAAACGTTGAAACGTGGAGAATTCCTTTTCAAAGGATTGAAGAAATCTATACACATCCAGTGGCGGCATCCGCTGCCTTTGACGGTGCTCTCACGCCAGATGAAATCGCGGAAGCCGAAGGTTACATTGCCACTCGCCGTTAGCCGGTCCCTCTTCGGGATTAATAAATTATGTTGGAAATGTGCCACCAAACATTGGAGCCTTACTCTTCGACTGTTCCTCGGTGGCTTCATCCTGGATCACATCCCAGTGCTCTGCCAGAACTCCGTCTTGCATACGAACAATATCGGCGGCGACCCAGTTCACCATCGATCCAAACCCAGAAAAGCGCCCGTGTAGCATGACGAACTCTCCATCGCTCACGGTCACACCGGGTTCGTATCTCAGCGTGGCTGGCAGTGACTTGACCAGGTTGAAAAGGCCTTGCCTGCCCGGCTCAATGTGCGCACTGTGCTGGATGTAGTCCGGCGACCAGAACCGTTCTGCTGCCGCATAATCGCGCTTATTGAAGAGTGTGTCGAATGCTTCGAGTACCAGCGCCTTGTTTTGTTCAGGTGTAGTCTTCGCCATCTTCGTTCCTTGTTCCTTTCTGTCACGCACGTGGATCGGTCACCCGCCAGGTCTGTAACCGGCCAACGGCAAATATTGCTTAGGAGATCACTTCGATCCCATCGACCCGCGAGGGATAAAACGCCAGGTAGTCTCTTATCCCTGCGACAGCCTCATGCGGCAGTTCATACGTCCACACGGCATTTTCCGATTGGTTCAGGCGTTCATTCCGCCATCCACGGTCAGATTCGCCCGGGTAATGTATGAAGATTCGGGTCCGGCAACAAACGCCACCAGCGCAGCCACTTCTGCGCCCCACTCCTTTGCGTCCTAAATTCGCCCGAAGACAAATTTCAATGGACGCAAAGAGTGGTAACAATCAACCTTTACTCAAACACTTCAATTACTCAAACACCTCAATGAATAATGGTGAGCCCGGTGCCGCCAGGATCAGAATAAGGCGAGCCGGGAACCTGAGACAACGAACCACTGGTCGGGTTGATGCGAAATCCGACGATAAAGTCACCGGCTGTTGTGTACAGGAAATTGCCGGACACATCCATGTCCATGAATAAGTTCCCTCCGGGGATGGGGAAAGGAGAACCGGGTACCGGCGTCAAGGCTCCGGAAGAATGGATGGTGTATCCGAGAACGAAGCTCTGTCCAATAAATTCCTGAGGTGCGCCCACATAGAGATGCTTTCCATCAGGAGTCACGCTGAGCGCCAATCCCAGATGAGCGGGATTCTTCGCCGGAGAGGATGGCAGCTCAGCAAGAGCGCCGGTGGCGTGGTCAATCTTAAATTCTGATACGCCGTCAAACAACAGGCTGACGTAGTAAAGGAAATTGCCACCGATGGCAACGGCGCCAAAGCAGAAGTTGTCTCTGGGAGAACATTGGCTATGGGCACTGCCGCGAGGCACAAACGGTGCTCCACGAACCTGTTTCAAGGCGCCAGTCGACGGATCAGACACATACGCGTCAATCAGGTTGGCTTCTCCATTGACGATATAGAGGAAGCGTCCGGTGGGATCAAACTGAAGATTGAGGATCGACGAGGCCCCATTGCCAATGGCAATGTTAACCGTTGCACCTTCCTTCACCAGGGCGCCGTTGGAGGGATTCATGGAGACGATGTGGAGGATGGCAACATTGTTGAAATCCTGGATATAGGCGAACTTCAGGTCAGGCCGTATGGTAACGAAGGCAAGCCGCTGTTGGTTGGGATTGAAGGGAGATCCAGGCAGACGTGCGAGGCCTCCATTGTTGGGAGTAATCACACGATACTCGGCAATCGAGTCGACGGTGAAATTCGAGTTACGCGCTGTCCCGTCAAGATAGAGAAAACGATGTTTGGGATCGCGGAAGGAGAACTCGTTAAAGAGCGGCCCGGTGAGGGCTTTGTTCACCACGGTAAGTGCTCCGGTAGTTGGATGGATACGGTATTCACTGAATGGGTTGTTTGTGGCGTTTCCCAGCGGAACAAACACAAATTGATTTGGCGGTGCGGCGGCTGCCGTAACTGCAGCGGCCGTGGAGTTCCCACTTTCCTGGGCCATTGCCGTGAATGCAAAGGTCAGAGCAAGAATGCACATTAACTTCAGGGTTTGATTAGCAGAGACTTGCATAAACGTTCTACCTTCTTTCGGGATTGGGGGGAACTGAAAGCAAAGATGCTGCTGCTTTCGATCGGGGATGCCCTTTGTGAAACAGACTTAACGGATCCGTCAGGATTAAGCACGTAGCAACTGACAAGAAAAAGATCGATCTTATCGAAAAAACCAATCCGCGATGGGAAGACCTTGCTCAGAACTGGAGAAGAAGAATGAAGTTAAAGGGAGAGAGCATCGAGGAGATTCCCTGAATCCGCATGGGTTGGATAATCATCCTCCGGGTTCCTCTCTCGCCGTCGCATGCGCTCCAGCTCGCTCGGAATGACAGAGGGTTAGGGATTCCATGGGCACCCATGGTTGGTACACCGACCACAAATTCTGCTTGTTAACGTTTTCAGATTGGCATCGGCAGTTCGACGCAGACACCATGTACCCGATAACTCCATCGGCTCATCTGTCACGCGCACAGCGAAAAACCATCGGTCGGCGAAGCGGGCTGAATGACGAGAATTATCTCTCCCCTACTGCTTGGGAGAAGTGTTTTCTCTTGACATTGCCCTATATAGAACCCGCCAACCCTCTCAAAAATAAATCAGGGCGGGGACAAAAGCCGCTTCACGCCGGTGTAGAATACGGGGCATTCTGCAGACTGTCCTCGGAACCCGGGCCCTACGCGAGGTCGGCTTTGCCCAGGAGACTCTCTATGGCATCCAATGCGTTCCATGCACCCGGCCTTACATTTGATCTGGAAGAAACAGCTGAAGTAACCACCGTTCACTGCAAAGGCAAAATCACCTTGGATTCGGCCGAGTTGTTTCAAACCGAAATTCGCGACCGCGTGATTCCTACCTCCCGCGGTAAGGGCGTTGACGTTACGCGTCGCATCATACTGGATCTTTCCCAAGTGACCTTCGTCGACAGCACCGGGCTGGGAGCACTGCTTTCCGTCTGGACCGCCGCACAAAGACGTTCTGTTGACATGGAAATCGTCAATCTTAGCCCGCGTGTCGAAAAACTGGTGAACATAACCAAGCTAGACCAGGTCTTCAGCAAAATGAAGGGCCTCTTCGGGGCAAAATAGCCACGCGGCTGGCCCACCAATCTCCAGGTTTCGTTTCCCTTGCGAGGCAAGGGGGCCCCGCTCCTTTGCGCAAATTTCCCGATTACCAGATTACCTAGATTACTCAATCTAGTTTAGTCACGAGCTGATTTTATTTCCCACCCTTTCTCGGAAGCTGAAAAACCAACGGCCAGCTTTCCGCGAAGGATGGGCCACCCGAGATTGTTGTGAGGGAAAGAAAAGGCGGGAAGCCTGGGGCACCCGGCGTGCGCTTTGACATTCCCTTTTATAGAACCCGCCCATGAACGCCGCTGGTAGAGAGCATTGAGCGGCCCAGCCCCTCGACATTGCTAAACTGCGATTCACTCGCCACAATGCTGGCCAGAAGTCGGCGCCGGTTTACGGCCAGATTCCCCTTGATTCGGTGGCTTTTCTTACTCGATCAATGGCCAGGATGTAGGCTCCGGTTCGCATGGGCACCTGATGCTCCGTAGCGCAGCTGTGAACGTCAGCGAATGCCTTGCCCATGATTGTTTCCAGTTTGCGATTCACCTCGTCCTCATCCCAGAACAGTTCCTGCAGGTCCTGCACCCACTCAAAATACGAGACGGTCACGCCGCCGGCATTGGCCAGAATGTCTGGGATCACGAGTATGCCTTTGTGGTGCAGGATTGTGTCGGCGCCCGGCGTGGTAGGCCCGTTGGCCGCCTCGGCGATGATCTTGGCCTTGATCTTATGCGCGTTTGCCATCGTGATCTGGTTCTCCAGGGCAGCGGGAATAAGTACATCGCATTCCAATTCCAATATGCTTTCGCTGGATATTGGCTTTGCTCCCGGGAATTTGATCACAGAGCCGGTCTTGCCCTTATGCTCGATTACCTTCGGAATATCCAATCCTTCGGGGTTTAGAATCCCGCCCCTGGAATCGCTGACTGCGATAACTTTCGTCCCGATCCTGTGCAGCAGCTCAGCCGCGATGCTGCCGGCGTTGCCGAAGCCCTGGATAGATGCAGTGGCTTTCTTGCAATCAATACCCATCACCTCGCAGCCGCACCGGGTGACATAGACGCAGCCTCGCGCCGTAGCCTCATGCCGGCCGAGCGAGCCGCCAAGAAATATGGGTTTGCCCGTGACTACGCCCGGTACGCTCTGCCCGTGGGTCATGCTGTAGGTGTCGTAAATCCAGGCCATAACCTGGGCGTCCGTATAGACATCAGGCGCGGGAATATCGCGGTCCGGCCCGATGAAATCTGATATTTCAAAGGCATAGCGCCGCGTCAGCCGCTCCAGTTCGTTGGCAGAGAGTTTCCTGGGATCGCAAATGATCCCGCCTTTACCGCCTCCGAACGGAATGTTGACGGTGGCGCACTTCCACGTCATCCACGAAGCCAACGCCTGCACTTCGTCGAAGGTGACGTTGGGATGATAGCGGATGCCGCCCTTGCAGGGCCCCCGCGCATTGTTGTGCTGTACCCGAAATCCCTGAAAAACCTTGATCGTGCCGTCGTCCATTTTGATGGGCAACGAGAGTGTGAGCGCACGCCGGGGTGAGCGCAATACCTCGCGCATCCCGGCGTCAAGCTTAAGCTTTTCCGCAGCCGTGTCAAACTGCCGCATGGCAATCCGGAAAGGGTTCAGGTCTTCGCTGCTCGTGGAAGATTGCTCGCTGGACATAATCGAGGTCCTCTCGGATTGAAAAAAAATAATTCCCAATCGCGTTGGTGAGTATACATTCGCGACGGGTCATTCTGCCGGGAGCCCCATCCTTTTGCGACGAAGGCGATTTTTCTTCGGAGCAAAAAGGGTGGGAGATAATTACTGTCGATTTTTATATCTGATTTAGGCAAGCGCGGCGCGGGCCTAGAGGGCGTCCCAAAAAGTGGAGCAAGAACATAATCTGCTGGCGTGCATAAAGTGCCTGAAGACCGGCATGCGGTCTCCAGGCAGGTTCGTGCAACTAATTCATTGCGACTACGACCTCACGCCCCGAACCGCCGCGGGCAAGTTTCATCTCAGCCTTCCGAACAGGGAAGCTCACGTCCGTCTCAAAAGCCTCAAGATCACGAAGGAAGTACGAGTTCCCCAAATGATCGAAAACAAGCTTCGGTGTGTCGGTCCCTTGATTTGACGACATCCCGAGCAGGAACACTTCATGGTGATCAGCATTATCGCGAATAATAGCGACATTATTCACCGAGTCGAAGCCGACAGAGTAAGTTCCGGCCGGCATCATGTAGTTCCCGGCATAGAAATTGAACGGAATGTTGGCCTTCACCATCTCGTCCGTCGCCGCGTGCGCGACGCCAACCGTGATAGTGGACAACAGAACCACTGCAAACAGCGTTAGGATTTTGCTTTTCATTATTATGGCTTCTCCGAAACGCCCTGGAGGGCGTGGTTAACGCCACCCAAGACCTATAGATTCGCTGAGAATGAACTGCTCTTCCAGATTCGCTCAGCTACCCAATCAGATGAAGTGCTCGTGCAGGTTGACTGTTAAGAATTGTTTCAAGATCATCGCCAGCGAAAGAGGCTGAATGTCGAGCAACATCTCTCCCTTGCGTCCCAGAAGAAGTGTTTTCTCTTCCCCCGCCGCTCCGTAAACATCGGTTAATAATCATCAACAAAGGTCATGGGCTGAGTCCTTGTCTCACCAACTCTTCTCTAACCAACTACAAAGTTAATTTGCTCGTGGTCAGGAGAATTTATGAGAAAGGGTCTTCAACTACTTCTTGCTGTCGTCCTCGGTCTCGGCACGATCGCGCCCGCCTTCGCCAGCTCTGCCAACGATCTTCTTAGTGATAACCGGCCCAGTGATAACCAGCTTTTTGAGCAGCGGCTTTCCGGCGAGGTCCACCATGCCCTCGCCATGATTCCGGAGTTTACAATTTTCGACAATCTCAGCTACCGCATCGACGGCGGTACCGTGACTCTTTACGGCCAGGTGCGCAACGCCGTCATCAAAAGCGAAGCCCAAAGCCTGGTCAAACACCTGCAAGGCGTGCAGCGCGTCAATAACCAGATTGAAGTGCTGCCCGCGTCGTTCAACGACGATCGCATCCGGCGCCAGGTTGCGCGCACCCTCTTCGGTGATCCGCGACTCTCCACCTACTCCATTCAGCCCGTACCGCCAATTCACATCATTGTGAAGAACGGCCATGTGGACCTTGAAGGCGTGGTGCGTACCCAGACGGATAAAGACACTGCCTTCATCCGCGCCAACGGCGTGCCCGGCGTGTTCTCCGTCGACAACAATCTCCGGGTCGAACAGCCGCGACACGGATAAGGCGGGTGG
>WNFC01005207.1_pt1 | contig 14253 bp, 13 predicted proteins | sample 5400541 | NCBI WGS metagenome assembly WNFC01 (sample SAMN13153342, study PRJNA577476) | soil metagenome | isolation source: 120 cm saprolite under Douglas fir tree site 2 hole 2 replicate 1 | place: USA:California | collected 2015-04-18
GCTCCAGGGGACGCAGGCCCTTGACGATCTCCGCCGCGATGCGGATCGGCGCCAAACAGACGCCTGCCGCCATCAGCAGCAGCCAGCCGCCGATGCCGCTCGGTGCAGCCTGCGAGGTGCTCGCTGTCATCGTGGCGCTAGCGGCATGCGAGTTTCCATCGCGCGATCTTCATGCGCGTGATCTTCCCTGCGTGCTGCGCGTGCTATCGAGGACGCCGAAGTCTCCAAGTGCGGCGAGAATAGGTTGACGCAGGAGCGCTGTCAAGGACGCCCCTGAGTCCCAAAATCACTGGAGCTGTCAGGATTCGTTACAGGCTGAGCAAGGAGTTACCCAGTCGAAAGTACCCGATAGATAAGAGTAGTGAGACACGTGGAATCGCTGAAAGACAGGCGAAACTTCTTTTTGCAATGTCGCAGGCGCTTACAATCTCGGGCATGCAACCCCGAGCTTTCTTGATCTAACACATCGGATTGAATCAGCTTATTGCTCGAATCTCCGCGAGGGCACGATCCCTGCTGTTCCCAATCGTAAAGGAGCTTCAATGACCAGAATCGGGATGGTACGAACGATAAAAATGACGGCGTCGCTTGCCGCGATCGTGCTCGGCTTGAGCTTCCCGTGCGGCGCCATGGCCACCCCGGTCATAGGGGAACAACTCTACTACGGGGGCGGCGACATCACGGTCACCGTACTGCCGTACAGCGCGGCCTATACGAGCAACCTCTACCTGTTCTCGACCGGTGGTGGTGGCCCTGTCTTTATCGCCAATAGCTCACAAGTTGGAACCGTCGTGGATCTCGGGAACCTGGCGACGCTCTACGGTATCCATGCCGGCGACGAGCTGATCTTCGGAGTCCTCGTCCTGAACACGGGCAATACCTTCGTCATGGGACCGGGCTCGCGCAATCTGGATGGAATCGCGCACGTCTCAGTGGACTACGCCGAGGGCAGCTCGAGCGACCTTGCGACCCTGGGTTTCGAGGATCTCTTCGGCGGCGGAGACTTCGATTACAACGACGCGATGTTCAAGCTGGAAGGCGGCATCGGGCTTCGCCAGGTACCCGAGCCCGCTTCCTTGATTCTGCTGCTGCTCGGCCTTGCCACCGCGGCCCCTCTGCTTCGCTCCCTCTCTGGCGTGCGCCGTCGCGAGGATGCCGGGAGTCCCCTCGAGTAGGCAGACCGGCTCGTCGAGCTCTTAGACCGTTCTCGCGGCTCGTGGCCGGCTCAGCGCGCCGGGGCCAGCACGATGTCGAAGCGCGCGGCGAGCGCGCCAGGCTCGGCGCCGTCGGCGGGACGTAGCGTCACCGACAGGGCGTCGCGGACAGCCCGGCCTCCGAAGTAGGCGGGATTCTCCCGCCCCGGCTCGCCCACCACGTACATCTGGGTCACGAGCGGGCGGTAGCGCGGGTGCGTGACCTGGAAGTGGATGTGGGGCGGGCGCGATTCGTACGGCACGGGGCGGATCGTCCGGAACTTGTACGCCCCAGCGGCGTCGGTGCGGGCCTGGCCGTATCCCTGAAAGTCCGGATCCCGCCGCCCTGGGGCGCTGTCCTTGGGAAGAAGGTAGCGCCCATAGCTATCCGCCTGCCAGATCTCGACGAGCGCGTCCGCGACGGGGGCGCCGCTCGTGTCCATCACGCGTCCGGTCAGGTGAAGCACGGCGCCTTGCGCCTGGCGTTCATGCCCCTTGATGACAATCAGGTCCGCGTCGCGGTCCTCGGGCAGCACGCTCGGGTAGAAAGGCCCGGTCGTCTGCTCGGGTGTGGACGCAAGCGATGCGGCCCAGGCGCTTGCCGCAAGCACGAGCACGACTGCTGGCACGAGCAGACGGGGCCACACGGTCAGCTCCTCTGCCCGGCGAGCACGTGCTCGACGCGCTCGAGCTGCGCGCGGGTGCCGAGGGCCAGCAGCCGGTCTCCGGCGGCCAGCGCCATGTCGCCCGGCGGGTTCACCAGGGGATTGCCGTCGCGCATGATGGCCAGCACCGTCGCTCCCGTGGCCTGGCGGAGGGCAAGCGCTTCGAGCGTGCGCCCCACCGCCGACGTGTCGGCGCCCACGGCCACGGCCTCGATGTTGAGCGCCTCGTTGCCTCGGCGCAACGCCGTCTCGAAGAAGTCCACGACCGTGGGGCTCAGGATGAGGTGGGCAAGACGGTGACCGCCGATGGCGTAGGGGCTGATGGCGCGATCGGCGCCGGCACGGGTGAGCTTCGGCACGCTCGACTCGTCCACGGCGCGCGAGACGATGTAGAGCCTCGGGTTGAGCACGCGCGCCGAGAGCACGATGTACATGTTCGTGGCGTCATTGGCCGTGGTGGCGATGAGCCCGCGGGCGCGCCGCACGCCGGCCCGCTCGAGCACGGAGTCGTCGGTGGCGTCGCCCTGCTGGCAAAGCCAGCCACGCTCCTCGGCCTGCCGCATGGTGCCTTCGGCCGGGTCCACGACCAGGAAGGGCACGCGCGCCTCCGCCAGCTCGTGCGCGGCCTGCCGCCCGACGCGGCCGAGCCCGGCCAGGATGATGTGCCCACTGAGCGCCTCGATGTGTTTCTCCATTTTACGTCTCCCCGTGGGGTCCGCCAGCCGCACCGCGACGAGGTACTCCATCACCACGCCGAAAGTGTAGAAGAGGCTCCCGACTCCGACGATCGCGACGAACATCGTGAAGATGCGCCCGGCGGAATCGAGCGGCTTGACCTCGCCGTACCCGACGGTGGTGATGGTCGTCACCGTCATGAAGAGCGCGTCGAGCCACGTGCCGCCGACGGCGCGCCAGAGCCAGAAGTAGCCGAGCGTCCCCGCCACGACCACGGCGAGCACCAGAGACAGGGGCAGGATGAGTCGCGCCCGCAGCCTCGGGATGTCCGCCCCGGGGACCGCCTGCCCATAGTCAGCCATCGCTGGGGCTACTGCGGGAGAGCGGCCAGCGCCTGGGCGATATCGCGGCTCAGCCTCGCCAGGGCGCGGCTCATCGCCGACACGGTCGCGCTGTAGCCCGGGCTGCCCGTGGGCTCGGTGAGCCGCGTGGTCTTGACCGCGATTTCCTTGCCGGCGGGGTCCAGGATTCGCCAGCGGGCCTCGAGTGCCAGGTCGCCGCCCGCGGTGCCATCAAACCGCGTCACGTCCACCACGACCTGGTAGAGGATCTGCTCGAGGCCCCGCCACGGAAAGACGGAGATCTTCGCAGATGGCATCTGTCGCGCCAGGTCCTCGGCGAGCACGCGGGAGATGCCGTCGCGGAGCGGCTCGCCCCACTGGTCGAATTCGCCGATGTCGATCTTGTCCGCGGCCGGACGGGTCACGATCTGCGGCCTGTCGAGATAGCCGGACAGGCCCACGGGCCCGAGACCGATGGTGAGGGTATCGGGGGCGGCGACGGCGGCCAGCTCGCCCGGAGAAAGAACATAGAAGCGCGTCGGGGCGTTGCCGCCGAGGCAACCGGCGGCGAGGAGGGCCGAGGCGAGTACCAGCGCAATCAGCGGACGGCCAGTCGAAGCCGTCATTTGCTGTCTGGGCCTCCCTTTCCACGAATCAGGGCGTCCGGGTGACGCTCGAGGTAATCGGCCAGCGCCTTGACCGAGCGCGCGGCGTCCGAGAGATCCCGGAGCGTCCGGAGCGCCTCATACCCCAGGCGCGAGTCGCCATCCACCGCGCGATCCACGGTGCGGAGCGCCCCCGTGGCGGTCATGCTCGTGTCCTTGAGGGCGACCGCGAGCGGCTCGATCTGCGCGTCGAGGTTCGCCAAGACTTTCCTCGCCTCAGCCATCGTGTCGCGGGTCTCGGTGAGCGCGCCGTCGGCGCTCGCACTGAGCGTCTCCAGCTTCGCGTCCAGCCGCTTGAACACCTGGTTGGCTTCCTGGAGCGCGACGTCGGCCTGCCGGAGGGCCTGGTTCGCCGACACGATGGCGGCCTTCACGTCGGGCGAGGCCATGAGGTCCTTGGCACCCTTGAGAGTCAGGCTCACGTCGGTGACCAGCTGGTCGATCTTGACCTTTTGGAGCTCGTCCAGGAAAGCCTCGACCCGCGCCTGCATCCGCGCGAGCGTGGTGGGGACGGTGGGGATCTCCCGTACGTCGGGGTCCAGACCGATCAGCACGATCGGCGTGTCCGGGAACATGTCGAGATACACGCGGAGCTGGCCGGTGAGCAGGCTCTGCGTCTGGAGCTGGGCCCGGAGGCCCCGCTTGACCAGGCTCTCGACGGCTTCGGCGTTCTGCTTGACGGCGGCGCCCCTGGGCAGGAGCGTGGGATCGATGTTGACGTAGACGGCGATCTTGGTGCTGTTGGCGAAGAGGCGGATCTTCGATACCGTCCCGATCCTGACGCCCCGGATCTCGACCGGGGCGCCGACGTCGAGCCCGCCGAGGTCGCCCTCGAAGAACATGACGAACGGCAGCTCTTTCTTGAAGAGCTGCATGCCCCCGAGGGCGATGAGGCCTGCCACCGCGAGCGCGAGGGCGGCCACGACGAAGGCGCCGATGGCGGTCGGGTTCGCGCGCTTGCTCATGTCCTGGCTCCCGTGGTCCGCCCCCCCGCCGCACGTCCCGAGGGCGAGCCCGCCGGCGCATCGCCGCTTTCCTGCCCGCCGCGAGTCAGGAACGCGTGGATCTTCGGGTCCTTGGACTCGGCGAGCAGGGTGCGCGGGTTGCCCTGGGCGAGCATGGTGCGGGTCTCGGCATTGAGGTAGACGGAGTTGTCGGCGATGGTGAAGATGCTGGCGAGCTCGTGGGTGACGGCGACCACGGTGCAGTCGAGGCTCGACCGCAGCTCGAGGATCAGGTCGTCGAGGAGCCGGGAGCTGACCGGGTCCAGCCCCGCCGACGGCTCGTCCAGAAAAAGGATGTCCGGGTCGAGCGCCATCGCGCGCGCGAGGCCGGCCCGCTTCTGCATGCCGCCGCTGATCTCCGACGGGTAGAAATCCTCGAAGCCGCCGAGCCCGACCAGCGAGAGCTTGAGCGCGGCGAGCTCGCGGATCTGGCCCGGCGTGAGCTCGGTGAATTCGCCGAGCGGCAGTCCGATGTTCTCCGCGAGTGTCATCGAGCTCCAGAGCGCGCCGCTCTGGTAGAGGACGCCGAACCGGCGCGTCATCAGCTGGCGCTGCTCGTCGTCGGCGCCCCAGAACGTTTGCTCGTCGAAGAGGACGTCGCCCCTGGCCGGCCGGATCAGTCCGATCAAGTGCCGGAGAAGCGTGCTCTTGCCACAGCCGCTGCCGCCCATGATGATGAAGATCTCGCCGCGCGCGACGGAAAAGTTCAGGTCGCGCTGGATGACGAAGTCGCCGTAGGCCATGGTCAGGTCGACCACGCGAATGCGAGGCGGGGTCGCGGCGGCCCCGGCGCTCGAACCCCCCCGATCAGAACCCGATGGCATCGTAGACCACCGTCAGGATGGCGTCGGACACGATGATGAAGACGATGCCGGTGACGACGGCCGAGGTCGCGGCCAGCCCCACCGCGGCCGAGCTGCGGCCGGACTGCATGCCGCGCAGGCACCCAGCGATGGCAATGAGCACGCCGAAGACCGCGCTCTTGATCAGCCCTGCGGCGAAGTCGGAGAGCGACACGGCGGCCCAGGTGTGGTTCCAATACGGAATGATGCCGACCTTGAGCATGCCGACCCCCACCACGGCGCCCCCCGCGATGCCCACGAGGTCCGCGTAGATCGTCAGGAGCGGCATCATGAGGATGAGGCCGAGCATGCGCGGCAGCACGAGGAACTCGAAGGGTGAGATGCCCATGGTGCTGAGCGCGTCGATCTCCTCGTTGACGCGCATCGTCCCGAGCTGCGCAGCGTAGGCCGCGCCCGTGCGCCCCGCCATGATGATGGCCGCCATCATGGCGCCCATTTCCCGCGCCATGCCGATGGCGACGAGGTCCGCGATGTAGATCTGGGCGCCGAACTGGCGAAGCTGGATAGCGCCCACGAAGGCCAGTATCAGGCCGATCAGGAAGCTGATGAGGGAGACGATGCCGAGCGCGCTCGCTCCCGCCTCCTGGATGTTGAGCAGGAGATCGACGCGTCGGAAACGCGCGCGGCCGGCCACGGCGCGGGCGAGCGCCAGCGAGGACTCGCCAATGAACGTGATCATCTCGAGCGCTCCCGACGCCGCCGCGATGGTCGCCCGGCCGATTCGGGCCAGCGGAGGCTGAGCCGCGCCGCCGCGCTTCGTATCGCGCTCCGGTACCGCCGCGGCCAGGTCGAGAAGCTTGCGGACGCCTTCGGGAAGGCCCGAGCGGTCCACCGTCATGCCCCGGGTCGTCGCCGCCTCCAGCACTTTGAGAATAAAGACAAGAAACCCCGTGTCCCATGCGGTCACCTCGCGCGCGTTGAACGCGAGGCGCCGCGCCGACGGCTGGGCCCCCAGCTGCGCTTCCACCTCGGCGGGAGACGGCAGGCCGTCCTGCATGCGCCAGGAGCCGGAGAGCCTGAGCACGAGGCCTTCCGGGGTCCTATCGAGACTCCACTGCCAGGACGTGACTTCGGTGCCTTCGGTATGCGCAGCCGCCATCGCGGGGCTAGGCTATCACAGCGGCTCGCGCGGCGTCGAACCGAGGGGTTGCGGTATGCTGGCGATCGACATGGCACGGATGTCGGGCGAGGTCGTGATCTGTGGCGCGGGCATCGCGGGAGTCGCCGCCGCGTATCACCTGGCGGTACGACGCGGCGTGCGCGATGTCGTGCTGGTGGACGAGCGACCCCCGCTCACGCTGACCAGCGACAAGTCCGCCGAGTGCTACCGCAACTGGTGGCCCGGCCCGGGCGACGACATGGTCGCGGTCATGAACCGGAGCATCGACCTCCTCGAAGAGCTCGCTCTCGAGAGCGGCAATGTCTTCCGGCTCAACCGGCGCGGCTATCTTTTCGCGACGGCAGAGCCCGAGCGTGTCGACAGCTTCGTCCGGGCCGCGGACGAGTCGGCCGCTCTCGGCGCGGGGCCCGTGCGTCGACATGCGATGGTCTCGAGCGACTACCGGCCCTCGGCGGCCGACGGGTTCGATCCGGCGCTGAGGGGCACCGACCTCATCACTGAGCCCTCGCTCATTCGCCGTCACTACCCGTGGCTGGCCACGGACACCATCGCGCTCCTCCACGCCCGCCGCTGCGGCTGGTTCAGCGGCCAGCAGCTCGGCATGTATCTGCTCGAGCGCGCGCGCGAGCACGGCGTGCGGCTCGTCGAGGGGCGCGTGCAGGGCATCGATACCGCGGGCGGGCGGGTGGGCGGCGTCGAGGTGCTGGGGCCGGGCGGCACGCAGACGATCGGGACGGCGCGCGCCGTCCTTGCCGCCGGGCCCTACATGAAGGACGCCGGCCGGCTGATCGGTGTCGACCTGCCGCTCTTCTGCGAGCTCCACGCGAAGATCGCCTTCGACGACACGCTCCGCGCGATGCCCCGCGGCGCGCCGATGACTCTCTGGGCCGATCCCATGACCATCGCGTGGTCCGGGCAAGAGCGCGCCGAGCTGGCGGCTTCCGCCAGGCACCGGCGTCTCGTCGAGGAGCTTCCTCCGGGCGCGCACGGCAGGCCCGAAGGGGCGGGCGAGAGCACCTCCGTCCTCGGCGTCTGGACCTACGACGCCGAGCCACTGGATCCGGTCTTTCCGCCGCCGTTCGATCCCGCTCACCAGGAGGTGGTCCTGCGCGGGATGGCGCGGATGATTCCGGCCATGGCGCCCTACGTGGAGCGCATGCCGCGCTGTTTCGTGGACGGCGGCTACTACACGAAGACCCAGGAGAATCGCTTTCTCGCGGGCCCTCTGAGCGTCGAGGGCGCGTACATCATCGGCGCCCTCTCGGGCTACGGAATGATGGCGTCCAACGGCGCGGCGGACCTCCTCGCCGACTGCATCGCCGGCCGCCCCCTGCCCCGCTATGCACCGGCGTTCCGCCTCGACCGCTACGACGACCCCGAGTATAAGAAGCTCCTCGGGACCTGGGGTGACTCCGGCCAGCTCTGAGCGTCACCCAGGAAAAAGTTACCCGCGAGCGGGTAGGACTTACTGTGTCGACGGGGTCAGGAAGGACGCCCCAACTCTCCCATTCGGCGGAAGACCGCGTGAAACAAGGACATGCCCCGGCGGCACATTTCCTGCTCCCATTGGCTCGAAGGGCTGGCGTTCGGAAGGCCTCAACTGGGTCGATCAAGGAAGGAGTGTGACCATGGCCGGGGGAAACTGGAACAATCCATGGAAGCTGACGACCATCGCCCTGGCTCTAGTCGGAGCGACGGCGCTCGCGACAGGTCTGGTCGTGGCGAACTGGAGCGGGAAGGCCGCCGACAAGCAGGCGACGGTGGCTGACAAGCAGCCGGCTGTCGCCACCGCGCCAGGAAGCGCAGCTCCGCGTGTGGCGCAGGCCCCGGCGGCTCCGACGCCGGCCGTGCCGACCCAGTCGGCGATCGCCGCGTGCAACCAGGCAGCGGCAACCCAATCAGGTCACCGTGACAAGACCGTCGACACCGTCAAGGACGCTGGGATCGGCGCCATCGCGGGCGCCGCGGTCGGCGCGGCAGGCGGTGCCATCGCGGGCGGTGGCAAGGGCGCCGGCACAGGCGCGGCCATCGGAGGACTCGTGGGCGCCGGCGGCGGCACGCTCTATGGGTTGAACGAGAATCAGAAGCACGACCAGCGCTACCGCGACGCCTACGCGTCCTGCATGCGCTCGCGCGGCTACACCGGCTAGTCTGCAGCAGCCCGCGGCACCCCGAGGCGTACTTCTCGGTACGTTTGAGGGGTGCCGCAAGGCCGCCAACGAAGCTGACGGGCCATTTCCGATCGGCCCTCGCTAGCGGCCAGTGAATGGAGGCGTTATGTCTCTGGCATGCAGCACGTGTGGAGCGGCGGTCCCGCATACTTTCGAAGCGCTCGGTTGCATCCAGTGCAGCCGCGCCTGCTGTCCAGACTGCGGCGTTCTGATGGAGTCGGCCTGGTACTGCTCCCGCTGCGCGGAGTCCCTGATCGAGCTGCAGCCGCACACGTCTCGTCCCTAGGGCGTTGGTTCGGCGGCCGGTCCTCTTCGCGCAAGCGCTATCGTCGCCGATGCGCCCTTTTCAGCCGCCGGAGGCGGCCGGGCTTCCCGCGGGCACCTGGTAGAGGTACTCGCGGAGGTGCTGGACCTCCTCGTCCTTGTCGTGAATGACCGCCCGCATCAGGTCCCGGATCGAGATCATCGACAGCATCCTCGCCCCGCTCGTCACGAGCAGATGGCGTATCCCGGCGTCGTCCATGGCGCGCATGGCCGACTCGTGGTCCATTTCGGCGTCGGCCGTGATCACGCACCCGGTCATGACCTCGCCGATCGCGGTCGAGGCCGGCACCCGGCTTTGGTGCAACACGCGGCGTATCACGTCGCGCTCGGAGAGGACCCCGGCGAGCTTGGTGCCGTCCAGCACGATCACGATGCCGACATTGTGCTCGGCCATCAGGCGCACCGCCTCGGATACCGTGGCCTCCTTCTGCACCGTGAAGAGAAACCCTGATCGCATGATGTCACGCAGTGTTTTCATCGCTCAGCCTCCGTAGCATGGCCGGGCTTGGCACCGGTGGCGGTCGAGGCCGCCAGGGTGATGGCCGGCTCCTCGGGAATGCTGGACAGCTCGCCGAGAAGCAATCCGGCCCAGCGGTAGATGTTGTGCTCTCTCACCGTCTGGTGCATTCGGGACATGCGGGCGCGCTGCTCCTCGGTCGGCATCTCGACCGCGCGGCGGATGGCGTCGGCCACGCCGTCGAGGTCGTACGGGTTGACGAGCAGCGCGTCACGCAACTCGGAAGAAGCGCCGGTGAACTGGCTCAGGATGAGCGAGCCTCCGTCCTCGCGGACCGAGACGAACTCCTTGGCGACGAGGTTCATGCCGTCGTGGAGCGAGGTGACCAGGCAGAAGTCGGCGTGACGGTAGAAGGGCCAGATCTCCCGGTGATCGTGATGGCGCTTGACGTAGTGCACGGGCCGCCACTTTCGCGTGCCGAAGCGGGTGTTGACATCGCGGACCGCGGCGTCCACCTCCGCGTCGATCTCCTGGTAGCGGGTGATGCTGGAGCGGCTCGGCGCCGCCAGCTGGACGACGACGAGGCGTTCCCGGTACTCGGGGCAACGCTCGAAGAAGCGCCCGACGGCCCGGATGCGCTCGGGCAGACCCTTGGTGTAATCGAGGCGCTCGACGCCGACGCCCAGGAACTCGCAGGAAATCCCGAGCGAGCGCAGGAGGTCTTCTCGGGTGACTCGTGGCGGATTCGGCACGAACTCCGGCGCCACGCTGATCGGAAACGGCTTGACGAGCGTCGTCCGCTGCCCGCGCGTCACGGCGAACTGCTCCCACTCCACCCGTGCTTCGATGGCCCGCTCGGCCGTCTCGAGGAAGTTGTTGCAATAGTACTGGGTGTGGAAGCCGACGAGGTCGGCCCCGAGCATGCCCAGCAACAGCTCGTGTTGCCACGGACAGATCCCGAAGGCCTCGGCGTTCGGCCACGGAATGTGCCAGAAGATGGCAACGCGAGCGTCCGGGCGCTGCCGCTTGATGAGCGCCGGCAGCAGCGCGAAGTGGTAGTCCTGGATGAGGATGAGGGGTGAGTCGACGTCCGCGGCCTCCTCGAGCACGGCCGCGGCGAATTTCTCGTTGACCGCCGTGTAGTGGGCCCAGTCCAGCGGACGGAACTGCGGACGCGTGTGCACGAGATGGCAGAGGGGCCAGAGGCCCTCGTTGGCGAAGCCCGAGTAGTAGCCCGCCTGCTCCTCCTTGGTGAGCCAGATCCGGCGCAGCGTGTAGCGCGGATCGTCCTGCGGCAGGCCGAGCCGGCCCGTCTCGTCCGCCGTCTCGCGATCCGCGTCGCCGCTGGCCTGCGCCACCCAGACGCCGCCGCAGGCTCGCATCACGGGCTCCATGGCCGTCACGAGACCGGAGGCCGGCCGCTCCGGCTCGATCCGCCCGTCGCGCCAGACATGGCTCAACGGCTCGCGGTTCGAGACCACGATGAGCGGAGAGCCGCCCAGGCGCAGCTTGACGAACTGCTTGAGCCTCTCCTCGGTCCAGAGCGTCTCGCCCGACAGCCGCAGCGCCGCCTCCTCTTCCGCAGCGGCCTGGGCGCGGTGCAGGCTCTTGGCCAGGACCGAGACTTCGCGCGCCATCGGACCGAAGAGCTTGGAGTCCGAGAGCTCGAGCGGCCCCGCGGGGGGCCCGCGGCGGAGGGCTTTCGTCCAGCGGGCCAGGCTGGCGAGCGGCCGGATCACGGTCATGCGGACGATCAGCAGGGCGATTGCCGAGAGGACGAGCACGAGGACAAGGAATCGGACACCGTTGGTCTCCCAGATCCGCCACTCGGCCGCGGCCAGCGGCCTCGCGTCGAGGGCGACGAGAAGCAACCCGATGACCCGATCGTCCCGCTGGACGGGACTGACGTGGACATAGGCTGGGGGACCGGGCAGGCGCGCAAGCCCACGCTGCGTTCCCCTGGTATTGAGGGCCGCCACCACGTCTGGATAGGCCTGCGTCACCACCGAGTCCATCTCAGGCGTCGCGGCCAGAAGCGCTCCGTTGCGGTCGAAAAAGGCCATGCTCTGCCCACGCTGGCTGAACTTTGCGAGGAGCCGCTGGAGCGCGGGCCGGCTTCCCCGAGCGAGCGCAGGCTCAGCGGCCTCCTTCAGCGCCTCGCTGAGGACAGCCGCACGCTGCTCGAAGCCTTTGAGCAGGCTCCGCCGCTCCTCGACCGCCTGTAGATAGGTGAAGCCTCCGATGACGACGAGGGCCGTAAGCCAGATGGCTCCGATGAGACGCGCCGCGACGCTCATGGGGCCGGCCGCCAGCCGACCATGGCCGCGAGACGCTCGAGGAGCCGGTGCACCGCCTCCACCCCCTCGAGGCGATAGGTCGCGCGAGACGCGACGTCCGGCGGCCCGACGCGGACCGTGATGGCCTGGCCCAGGAGCGCCTCGAAGGCCAACTCATCCGTCCAATCGTCACCCATGTAGAGGGAGAGCATGGGCGGCGTCAGAGCCTGGAGCGCCCACGCGCGGATCTGCAGAGCGCAGTGCCCTTTGCTCCAGGCCACCTGCGGCAGGATCTCGATGGCCTTCGTGCCGTGGAAGATCTTGAGGCGACCTCCCTCGTTCTGGATGGCCTGCGCCAGCTCTACCTCGACTCGCTGCCGCGCCTCGTCCGGCACCTCGCGGTAGTGGACGGTGATGCCGAGTCGCTTGGTCTCCACACGCATCCCCTCGATTCCTTCGGCCTGCCGCACGAGCGCCTCGCCCAGCGCCCGCACCGTCTGCTGCTGCGCGAGCGCCTCGGGATGGCTGAAGGCGATGCCGGGTCCGTCGATCTGGAGGCCGTGGCAGCCGGCGTAGACCGCGCCGGGTACCCCGACGCGGGCGGAGACATCGCCGAGGTCCCGGCCCGAGATGATGGCCAGGCGGACCTGCGGCGCTCGAGCGAGCGCGGAGAGATGGCGCTGCGCGCCTTGCACAAGGGAGGCTTCAGAGGGGTTCGGCACGTGAGGGGTCAGCGTGCCGTCATAGTCGGTCATCAGCAGGAGGCTGCGACCGTCGCTGAGCCATTCCCCCAGCCAGTCCGTGAGCACTTGAGAGTCTTCACTCGGGTCTGCTCGCATGAGCGATCCATGGCGCAACGGTCATGCCAGAACCCGTTTGGTACCGCTGTTGGTTAACGTCCTGCGTGGCGCGGACTTAGAAGGGGGCTTGCTTCGGCGCCCCGGGGGAGCAGGTAAGAGTTACCCGAGGCCTGGAAAGGATTACACGGCGTCGCACAACAGGCCGGGTCAGCGCGGCCGTTTGCTCAGCTCATCTGCCAGGATAAACGCCTTGTCGGCAAGGGTAAACGCGCGCTGGATATCCTTGGCCTGAAGCGCCTCGTGGGCCTTGTCGAGGAAGCTCTGGACGGTCCGCAGACTGTCCTGCTGAGCGGAGGCGAGCTTGGTCGCGTCGATCTGGCGCAGGCGCCGCTCGGCGCCGTCAAGACGCTGCTGCGTATCGGCGCGGAGCCGTTGCTCGTCCGCGGTGCTCAGCACGGGTGACAGCACGGGGGCCGGCGAAACGTCGGCCGGAGGCGTCGGCGCCACGGGTGCCGGCGCGGCGGGACGGGGCGGAGCCGGAGGCGTGACCCGCGGCGCGGGCGCCACCGGCGGATCCGGAGGGGTGACGCGCGGCGCGGGCTCCACCGGCGGGAGCGTCGCTCGCTGGGCCGGCTCATCGGGCTCTCCGGCCCGCGCCGCCGGCTGCGCGAGCAGGGGCGTGGGCTCGACCCAGCTCTTGATCGTCGCGCAACCCGTGAGACCCAGGCAGGCCGCGGCAAGGAGCACCGCGAGCCTCACCGCGCCTCCCTGAACGGCAGCCGAACCGTCATGGTCGTGCCCCGCCCGATCTGGCTCCGCACGTCGATCGAGCCGTCGTGCATCTGCACGATCCGGTACACCACCGAAAGCCCGATGCCGGTGCCCTCGGGCTTGGTCGTGTAGTAGAGCGTGAAGATGCGCTCGACCTCCTCGGGCGCTATGCCCACACCCTCGTCCGCCACCTCGACCAGCAGCGTCTGACCCTCGGCCCGGGCGCCGACCGTGACCACGCCAGCCTTCGGCATGGCCTGGCAGGCGTTCTGGATGAGATTGAGCAGGGCCTGGCGGAGGAGCTCTTCGTCCCCCTCGACGGGCGGCAGCCCCGGCGACACCTCGATGGAGAAACGTATCCCCTGGCTCTGCCACTCCGCCTCGACCAGCACCACGGCGCTCTGGAGCAGGGTCGCGACCTCGATGGGCTTGAACTCCAGCTCGTGCGGACGCATGAAGCGCAGGAACCCCTGGACGACCCGGTCGAGGCGCCGGATCTCGCTGCCGATCACTTCCAGGCTCTGCTGCACGTCCGGGGGAGGCGCGTCCAGACGCTCTTTGAGGAGCTCGAGATGGATCATCATGGCGTTCAGTGGGTTCTTCACCTCGTGAGCCACCCCCGACGTGAGGCGGCCGAGCGCCGCCAGCCGCTGCGAGTAGCTGACGAGGGACTGGACGGTCACGTGCGCACGCTCGGAGAGCATGGCCAGGCGATCGGTCTCGAGCTGCTGCCCCAGGCGCTGGAGCTCCCCTGACAGCTCCTGGAACTCGTTGTGGGCCACCCGGGAGGGCGCGACCTCGAATTCCCCGCGTGCGAGCCGTCCGACTTCACGCGACAGGGAGCGCAGGGGCTTGAGCATCAGCCGGGCCAAAGCCCAGGCCGCAAGCCATGCCAGCGGGAGCGCCACCGCCGCCAGGGTGAGGCTCT
>WNFC01006596.1_pt1 | contig 14253 bp, 11 predicted proteins | sample 5400541 | NCBI WGS metagenome assembly WNFC01 (sample SAMN13153342, study PRJNA577476) | soil metagenome | isolation source: 120 cm saprolite under Douglas fir tree site 2 hole 2 replicate 1 | place: USA:California | collected 2015-04-18
GGCCTGGTCGCCGTTGATATAGTCGGCGAGAACCTCGACTTGCTTCGCTTCCGGCTCGACAAGAAGCGATCCTGGGGGCCCGAAGTTTTGGCTCACGTTCCGATCCTACCGCCTCATCTGTTGCTGGGGGTTCTGACGCGATCGGCTGCCGGGCTCGAGTTCCGCTGCTCGTCGACGAAAACCGCGCTTCTCATGTACTCCCGTAACTGATGCATTTCCATCGCGCTCGCTGTCCAATAGAGGTTGTGGCAAACCGCCTTAAGCTGAATGCCTTCATTTCTCATCAACGCCTCAGCGGCCAGGTCAACCGAAACTTCCGCGAAACTCTCTACGCCACAGCGCGGACAAAGTACCGGAAACCTAACGATGGGTTGCTTCATGGTCGTGCCCCGAAATTGTTGCCTTTTTGTCCAGAGAGACCGAAATCCACATCTACGGCTAGGGCGGGTTCTTGTCAACGAATGCCATTTATTTGGGGCAGATGTACCATATTCCGGTAATCCCATTACCCGGTAGACGGCTGCGCCCGACGTGTAACAAACTCACGACAGGGCACACGCTCGCAATCGAGATGCGGGCGGTCCAATGACTAATTTGTTGCGGGCGGTTCCACATAGATCGCGATGCCGCTTCCCGCCTTATGCATCACATTACCGGAGATTCCAATGCCGGTTCCGTAGGCGTGATTGCCAGATACGGACGCTTGCCAAAAACCGCTGCTAACTGAACCGCCAGACTCGCTTCCGATTCCTTGTAACAACACACCATTGGCTCCTAGCTTCGCGGCCTCTTCCTTCAGTCGTCTGATCACTACGTCAGTCTTTCCTTGAGCGGTGATGCCAAATCCACGTTTACTCGATGTATCGATCAATGCGATTTCATCGTACTTTGTCTGCGGTGGATGAAAATATACCGTCACCAAATCCGGGGAAATCGGTGGTCGGGCTTGTCCCATCATCACGTGTGACGTGGCACACGCAACAAGGGCAAGGGCAGTCCCACTCACGAGCAATAGGGTCAGGCGGGGTAGCATTTAGCTTTCCTTAAAGTTAGTCGCTTTTTTTTTCAAAGTCCGATGGGGCTGTGCCAGATTCTCGGCCACCCGCCCTAAGTTGGCACAGTAGTCCATTTAGGGGCTATTATTCCGTGATAATAATCCATATAGGGACCATAATATGTTGATTATAGACCATATATGGACTATTATATAAACTCACAGGAGGCGGTATGGCACGAATCGACAAACTGGAGGCAGCGGATCCGAAGCGGCGCGAGGACTTGAAAGCCGCGCTCGACGCCGGGGCGTTTAGACTGGGCGCTGGCTGCCGATTGCTGCGACAGCTCCACGGGCTCTCCCAAGCGGATCTTGCCGCGATGTTGGGCGTCAATCTCAAGGTGATCAAGGCGCTCGAGTCCGGTAATGGTAACCCGGGATTCGCATCGATCGAGAAGATTGCCGAGGCGTTCGGGCTTGCCGTGGTGTTTGTGAAAAAGGACACCGTTGCCGAGATCCTGGATGGCGAGGCGCGCGCGCGGGAGAAGGCTCGAAGCCGTGAGGCCGACGTCGAGGCGCTTGCCGCCGGCAAGCTCTCCGAGCAACAGCTCAATGCCAAGAACGCACTTAAAATCGGGCACGTGGGATTTAAGATACCGCCGCCGTGACACGAGAGCTGTCTATCCAAGATGTCGCCAGCATCATCGAGCGAGTCCCTGACTTATCCGGAATGATGCTGGTGGGCGGCCAGGCCTTAAATTACTGGGCCGAGACGCTCTCGCCCAAGCCGTGGGCGGCAAACCGCATATCGCAGGCTTTGACGATTCGCACAGCCCGAATTCCGGGGTCGTGACCTTTGATTTCCAAGGCGAAAAACACAGCATAGATTTTCTTGCGCAGATGGCGGGCTTTAAGCCCTTGGAGCTTCCGGCGGTGCTTAAATGCGCGCTTACCGTCCCCCTGTGTAATACCTCGACGGCGCCGCTCTCGGTCATGCACCCAATGCATTGCCTGCAAGCGCAGCTTGAGAACATCTATGGCGCCATATTGAATCGTCGAGCCTCCGCGTACGGAGAACGCTATGTGAGCCGGGTCCGTCTCGCGATCGAAGCTTGCCGTCGCATGGGGGAGCAATGCGCGGAAGGCGGAGACATCCAAAAGGCGCGGGATATCGCAGAGCATGTGCATACCCTCTCTTGCTTGCGATCTGCCTTACGGGCGCGACACGACGATGGGCTGCACGTGGAAGAGGGGATCTACACAGGAGCGCAGATGCCTGAAGAGTTCTTAAACTTGCGGGTACCACAGATGATGCGATTACTTGCGCGCAAAGTTCAGAAGTACAAGGAACTCCAGGAGCGCATCCAGGCGAGACGCGACAAGTAGCCGGCCGTGTTGCACCTTCGGGTCCGTACAACCGTCGTGCGTAACGCGTCGACCACGTATAGCGCTACACCGAGTGTGATCGGTGAAGATCCATTGATGAAATGACGACTTCGAATCGAATTCCTGTGCTCACGCCGCAGGGGCACCTCGTGCTCGCGCCGACGGACGAAGCGCGTACGTTGCCGGACAATCTGCAAGAGCGTCTTGAAGTTGCGTTCGAGCGCGGTGCCGGACACGGGCTGCTCGAGCTTGGGATTCGTGAGGTCGGTACGGCTCTACCCGCAGAGTTTGCATATTGGCGAGATTTTGCCGGCCGCTACGTCACAATGCTATGCACGACCGCGCAACCCGCAGGTGCCACGAGCGCCGTTGCGGTGAGCGCCGTCGAAACGCTGTCTTCGGAAACGCTTGTGGAACTGGCGAGCTCCGCGCCGCCGATGCCAGGCGGGGAATATCTGAACCCCGATGTGCTCGCCGCGCTGTGGGATCGAATTGACACGGCTTGCCGCACCGAACTCGCCGATGCGAAGCAAACGCTGCAGGAGTTCCTGAAGGGGCGAAATCCCGCCTGGCACCTCGTCGGCCGCGTGCATTTCAATTTGGCCGAGAACCGCTCCGATGAAGAAGCACCCTTCGCGTTCATTGCGACCTACACGACGCGTCTCTCGGCTCAATCACGCGCACAGCACCTGCCGCTTGCCGAGGCGCTGCGCGAATACGCTGGCGCGAAGAACAAGGCGCGCCTGCTCTCGCTTCTAAAGCCGGTACAGGAGGCCGCAAGAGAATGCGCATGGCTCACTGCCATGGTGGAATCCGGGGAGCTCTACCATCCCCTCAGATGGTCCGCGGTCGAGGCATTCCAGTTCCTGACCGATGTGCCCAAGCTCGAGGCCGCCGGGATCGTGGTGCGCGCGCCGAGTGCGTGGGGTTCGGGTCGACCGCCTCGGCCCAAGGTCCGGGCGAGCATCGGCGGCCGGGTGCCGTCGGTGCTCGGCAAGGATGCGCTGCTCGATTTTCAGGTGGAGCTGACGCTCGGAGAGGAGCGACTCACGGCGGCCGAAATCCGCGCCCTGCTCAAAGGGTCCGACGGACTGCAATTCCTGCGCGGACGCTGGGTTGAGGTGGATCGAGACAAACTCAAACGACTCCTCGACAGATTCCGCAAGATCGAAACGGCAGCGGCCGGCGGCGGACTGCCGTTCGCCGATGCGATGCGGCTGGTGGCCGGCGTCGCGGTAGATGAGGAGCAGTCGGGCGACCCCTCGGATCCCGACTGGTCGACGGTGAGCGCCGGGACGTGGCTCGCAGAGACTCTCAAGGGCCTGCGCAGCCCCGACGGGCTCGCCCGCATCGAGCCGGGTCCGGCGCTTCAGGCGACACTGCGGCCCTATCAGCACGCCGGTGTCCGTTGGCTCTACCTGCTGCACCGCCTCGGGCTTGGCGCCTGTCTAGCGGATGATATGGGATTGGGCAAAACCATCCAGGTATTGTCGCTCCTCCTGATTCTCAAGCACGAATCGACGGCGCAACGTACAGCGACGCCCACGCGAGCCCCGAGCCTGCTGGTGGCGCCAGCCTCGTTGCTCGCGAATTGGGCCGCCGAGATCGAGCGCTTCGCCCCGACGCTGAGTTTCCTCATCGCGCATCCCTCGGCATCGAATGGAGAGGATCTGAAGGGGATGACCTCCGAGACGCTCGCCGTTGTTGACCTCGTGATCACGAGCTACGGCGCGCTGCTGCGCTACGACTGGTTGTCGAGTACACATTGGCAGGTACTGGTCATCGACGAGGCGCAGGCAATCAAGAATCCGGGCGCCAAGCAGACGCGCGCCGTCAAGAAACTCATCGCCTACACTCGGATCGCGCTCACCGGCACACCGGTTGAGAATCGTCTTGGCGATCTTTGGTCGATTTTCGACTTCACTCATCCCGGTCTGTTGGGCTCCGGTCAGGCGTTCGGGCGCTATGTTAGGCGCCTCGCTGAAGCGAAAACCTACCGACCGCTGCGCGAGCTCGTGCGCCCTTATATCTTGCGGCGCCTCAAGACCGACAAGTCGGTGATCGCCGATTTGCCCGACAAGACCGAGATGAAAGCGTTCTGTTACCTGAGCGCCACGCAAGCGGCGCTTTACCAGAGGGCGGTCGAGGAACTCGCGGAGGCCCTCAATAGGGCGGAGGGCATGGGGCGCAAAGGCGTCGTACTGTCGTTCCTGATGCGCTTCAAGCAGATCTGCAATCATCCATCGCAGTGGCTCGGCGACGGTGCGTGGGTCGAAACCGAGAGCGGGAAATTCGCGCGCCTGCGCGAGCTCGCGGAAGTGATCGCTGCCAAGCAGGAGAAGATGCTCGTGTTCACGCAGTTCCGCGAGACGACCCAGCCGATTGCCGCGTTTCTCGGGCACGTATTCGGGCGGGAAGGGTTGATTCTGCATGGCGGCACGCCGGTATCGAAGCGCAAGGAGCTGGTTCGGCGCTTCCAGGATGACGAGCTGGTTCCGTTCTTCGTTCTATCCTTGAAAGCGGGGGGCGCCGGCCTCAACCTCACGGCCGCCTCGCATGTGGTGCATTTCGATCGATGGTGGAATCCTGCCGTCGAGAATCAGGCAACCGATCGGGCCTTCCGGATCGGGCAGTCGCGGAATGTTCTGGTGCACAAGTTCGTCTGTCAGGGCACTGTCGAGGATAAGATCGATCAGCTGATCGAGTCGAAGCAAACGCTCGTCAAGGATGTGCTCGAGGGAGGTGCGGAGCTGCAGCTGACCGAGCTCAGCGACAAGGAGTTGCTGAATCTGGTGGCGCTTGATATTCATTCGGCGCAGGCGAATGTCTGACGTGCTGCACGGATCGCCGGAGAAACGCTGATGTACTTTGGTTGGAAGCGATATGTTCCGGTGGCGGTGCGTCGCCAGAAGACGGAACGCACGGTGGCGAAATTGCAAAAGAAGGGCCGGGTACTCTTGCCGGTAGCCGCATACCGCGGCGCGATTGCGAAATCGTTCTGGGGTAAGGCTTGGTGCCAGAACCTGGAGCGCTATAGCGACTACTCGAACCGTCTACCGCGCGGCCGCACCTATCTGCGCAACGGCTCGGTGATCGATCTTAAAATCGCTCCGGGCGAAGTGACCGCCCAGGTGATGGGATCCAGTCTGTACCGAATCACCGTTAGTATCAGGGAAGTGGCCGGCACACACTGGCAGGCGATTGCACGCGACTGCGCCCGCTCCATCGACACGTTGGTCGAGCTGCTCCAGGGGCAACTGTCGACTTCGGTCATGGAGCGCATCACCCGGCCTGGAACCGGCCTCTTCCCGTCACCGAAGGAGATTTCCTTCAGCTGCAGCTGTCCGGATTCGGCGGCGTTGTGCAAGCATGTCGCCGCGACACTCTATGGAATCGGCGCCCGGCTCGATGCGGAACCGGAACTCCTGTTCGGCTTACGAAAGGTCGACGCCAAAGAATTGATCGCACACGCAGGGGAGGGTGCCGCACCGGTTCAAAAACTGCCAGATGCTAGTCGGATTCTGGACTCGTCGAAACTGGCCGACGTGTTCGGCATCGATTTCGGCGGCGTAGACCGAAATCCATCTCATAGACCGACTGCCAAGAAAGCGAAGTCGGTGGCTCCGCGTAAGGCCAAGTCCGCAAACCGTGTCGGCAAGCGGTCGGCGCGTGGGAAATCTGGAAAGGCTCGATGATGTTGTGCGTTTAAAACGTGATGTACCCGTCCGGCTCTAGATCATTGCCAGCAGAGTCGATCAGTCGCCCGGCGCTCGTGATCCGGTAGCGGCACATACAGGGATCAGGAAGAGACTTTGTCTGAAAGCACGTGCCACGGGGGTCGTGGCCGTGGCAGCCATGCTCGGCCCTGACGTTCGTCGACGATCGCTGGTCTGTCTTAGGTGAATGGCCGGACAGATGAGATACGAGCAGACGACTGTCCCCGCACCAACTGGGAATCAGCGTCCATGGTTCCTCCAGGTCGTCGTTAGCATCAACGTGCTACCGCAATTCAGACACCCAATTCACACCCAGCGGCAGTTGAAACTCACACCCAGCGGCAGTTGAAACTCACACCCAGCAAGGTATCAGTCGGAAAAAACATAATGAAATCAATGGTCGGGGTGACAGGATTTGAACCTGCGACTCCCTACGTCCCGAGCGTAGTGGCTTATAAAAACTAATAAAAACAGATGGTTGCGATCAAGGAATTTGCCTTTAGAACCACAAAAAAATGGCTATTGAATTAAGGTTATTAACATCAGATAATGATGGTATTAACCTTAGATAGATTCGAATGGCCACTCTCTCCCAAGCTCGCGATGCATTTCAGCTCCGACTGTTGACATTCCTGTATCGCGGCTCTACAAGCTCGAGCCTCGTCTTGAAGGGCGGCGCGGCCATGCGGGTTCTTACCGAAAGCGCACGTTTTACCCAGGACCTGGATTTCGATCACGACCCGCATCGCTCGTTGGCGAGTCTTCAAAATACCGTGCGGACGGCGATCGATCGCGCTATTCACGGAAGCGGGCTGATCGACACCTCTATCTCCGAATCCAAGCAGACTGATACGGTCGCACGTTGGAAGATCTCCGGTCGAACGAGTACTGGGGAGAATCTGCATCTCGCGGTCGAGGTATCACGGCGACAGACGCCCGACCCAAACCATGTGCTCAAGATTCCTGTTCAGATTGCGGACCGGACATTGCCGCGTGTCTATGTGAGCGTCTACGACGAGCAGGCGCTGGCAGACAACAAGCTTGCAGCACTGATCGACGATCGGCGGACCGCTCCACGCGACATCTACGACTTGGAGCTACTGCTGGCGCGCGGGGTAGTCCCGAGCGCTGGGGCGGTTGAGAATCTGGGTGGCGCGGTGACGCTGATGAAGCGTGTCGCCGACAAGCTGGATTTGATGAGCTGGGCGCTTTTCCGGGATGAGGTGCTGCCGACTTTGCCGGCGGAAATTCACGCACACATCGACGAGGACGAATATCTTGCGATGAAGGTACGACTCCTGGAGACGCTCGAGCGGTGCCTGACAAAAACCGCTAGCGATACGGACTCATGAAAGCTCTTCACTGGTCAACCCGCCTGGAACTGGTGCTCGCGGAGCCGAGCGCACTGCGCGTGCTCGATACTGCGTCGATCATCCAGGTGGCAAAGATTGTGCGCCAAGACATCTCCAAGCCTAGCGTTGAGCGCTGGATCCAGGAGGCAGTGGCCGCCAACCGTCTGCAGCGCGTCGTGCGAGGACTGTTCCTCAATCGGTTGATCGCGCCACCGGCCCAGCTTTGCGAGGCGGCTGTTTGGCTGCGGCCGGGAGCAGTGATCTCTCTGCAAACGGTGCTCGGTGATTCAGGCGTGTGGAACAACTACACAGGGTGGGTGACGGCTGTCGTTCCCCTGTCCTCACGATATACGACGCCGTCACTCGGAACAGTTGAGACCGGAGCAGGCACTTTTGTATTCCGCGGCGTGCCTGAGCGCGTACTCGAAACGGGAGCGGAGAATGACCGTCTAATCGCCGGAGTCGACTATCGGCGCGCGACACCGGAGGCGGCACTGCTTCATTGGCTGTACCTGTCGGGTTCACCACGAAGTCGTATGTCGACTCCGCCCTCGGATCTTGATCTTGGTGCGCTGGGCTTGAAAAGACTCAAGCGACTGGCGGTTGGGATGCGCCTCGACGCGAATTTAACGATCTGGCGCGACCGTAACGTCGGCCAAGAAGCTTAGGTATGCTTGCTGCCATGGCCGATCGACACGTCGAGCAGACCTGGTCGGTACGCACGCCGAATAATTGCCGACCACAGAGGAGCGATTGGATCGACTGTCCATGTGACGGTACGAGTTCGCACCGCACTCTCCCACAGTAGAGCGCACCACTCGAGCCACAAAGGGGACGCGGGCACGCGCAACAGGTCAGCGCATTCCAATGAGCGGGACCCCTTCGAATAGGCCAGCGCCGTGCAAAGGCGAGTCAAATCATCTGAGAGTACGAATCGCAACGGACAACGGGCGACCTCTTCCGCACAGTCTGCGGTGTTATTGAGAACATCGACCCTTGCGGTCCCACAATTCTGGACCGAAAAAGGGGCGCGCGATTGCGCCACGCGATCGACAAGTTTCATGCGTCGCCATGCTATCGACGAGGCGAGCGATTCGGGTGCATTCTGGGACAGAGCGCGTATCGCTGGTGACGGAAGATCGTATACCTGGGGCGAGTTGTCGCGTGGCTCGACAATTCCCATCGACCGATTGCGATCCGCCAATGGAACCGCTGGAGCGGTCGCCGCGCGATTGCGTGGATTCGTCCCAGGCCCTACTCGCTGTGAAACGCCTCTGAGCCGATCCAGAATTCTGCAATATCCCGAAGATTTTCCCGAAATGTGCGGGTGACGTGATATTCCTTCCCGGTCTTGGTACGCAGGACATATTCGCTGCCAACCCCGGGCTGTATGCTCTCAACGAATTGACTATTCACGAGTACCGAGCGATGAATTTGAATGAATCCATGGGGCTTCAGCTTCTTTGCGATCTCCCCAATCGTCTCGCGCAGCAAATAGGATCCCGCCTTCTGTTGCAGTAACACGTAATTGCCATTGGCCTCGACACTGGTGATCTCCGTCACGTCGACAAACACCACCCGCCCCTTGTCCTTGATGGCGATCCGACTCGAGCGATCCGGACGCAACTTCAAGTCCTTCAACATGCCCAAGAGCCGCTCCGCTCGCTCCTGGCCCGAGCGCCGAACGGCCACGTCCAACGCATCATGGACACGAGCCGGAACGAAAGGTTTTAATACGTAGTCGACCGCCCGTTTTTCAAATGCCTCCACGGCGTGCTCGTGATAGGCCGTGATAAAGATGACGGACGGCATTGGCCCGCTTTGCTTGCTCAGGTGTTCGATCAGTTGCAATCCGGACATCTCCGGCATGTGGATGTCGACCAAGAGAACATCGAACGGTCGCTTACCTAGGTGCGCGAGTGCCTGGATAGCATCTTCAACTACTTCGAACTCATCAATGTCCGATCGACGAGCCAGCAGTTTCGCCAGCGCCGTGCGCACGAGCGGCTCGTCATCGATTACCAATGCACGCATCACGGGGACTCGACTCGACGCCAGAATCGGATATCGAACTAGCCAAGGCCGGGACCTCTAGTCGAGCAACGGCTACCTTGGTCTCGCCTTGCACGAGGAACTCAAAATGAGCGTCATCCGCGTATAGATGCTTGAGCCGAGCCTTCACATTCACGAGCCCCACTTGAAGACCAGGCTGTGAGGTGGCGGCAACACTGTTTCGAATCTCCACCAGTAGCACATCGTCGCGAATGTGCGCCTCGATCGCAATCCATCCCCCCTCTCGAGCGGGTGCAATGCCGTGCGCAATCGCATTTTCGACCAAGGGTTGCAGCAACAACTGGGGAATGAGGGCGGCTTCGGCGTCTGGCGCGATTCGCCATCGCACGGCCAGCCGAGTCCCGAGCCGCATAAGTTCTAGGTCAAGGTAGGCACGGACAAACGCGAGTTCCTCTTTCAAGCTGATGAGATCACTGCTGCCATGCTTCAAGACGGTTCGCAGCAGCGACCCGAGTTTTTGGAGCATTGCTTGTGCAGTCGGCGGATTGGTTTCAATAAGCGTTGACACACCTTGCAGCGTATTGAACAAAAAATGTGGTTGTAGTTGCGCTCGCAGCGCTTGCAGCTCACTTTGCGCGAGACTTTGTCGCAGTCGCAGTCGGTCCATCTCCTGCTGTTGGCCGCGCACAAAATAGGTGTAGGCGTGTGCGGCGACGAGGATGCCTAGAAATAGCAACAGAACGTCCGCAAAGGTGCTGTACGCGAGTTCGAAGAGCGTGTGCAGAGTTCGTGGACCAAACGACATGGTTTCCTCCATCCACGGAGGCAATACCACCCATCGGATCAATGCAAACGCGCAAGTAAACGGGATGTATCCGAGGACATACACACCCACTCGGCGAAAATCCCGACTGGACACCGGCCATCGCGTGACCACATAGAAAAGCGCCGGGGTCAGCAGCGCAACCGTGAGATATCGCGCCGCGTACACCCAAAGGAAATTCGAGAGCTCGACGTCAAGATGAGCCCTGCGGTCGAGAGAGTACGTTTGCCACGCAACCAACACCGACAACGGCATCCAAAACACGATTGAGAATGCATAGGCACGAAATATTGGAGGCAACGTTTTGGACCAGACAGGCATCACCGCAGTATATCGCGTCGATCCCGTTTCAATATCCATAGTTGGGCCTCGGTGACCGAAGGATCCGCATCGCCTGAATGGATTCGCTCTGTCACCCTCTCGCTCAGCCCGCCTTGCATATCGATTATGGGGATGCACACAACAGCAGTGAATGGTGCGTTCCGGCGCCTCTCTCGGCATGCGATCCACCGCTCGATTGTCAACATTGCGCTTGCGTTTGTCCCAACTGCAGGCTGTTTCGTCATGGCTTTTAGTCGTCTCATCACATAACACTTCCCAAAAAGGCCGCAGTGATTATCGTGATCTAAAAGAGTTGGTCCCTCGTGACGATGCCCTGTTCGTAGCAAATACGCAACGGATTCTGAAGCGGGGAACGACAAGGGATCACGCGTTGGCAAGCCGCGGACCGTTTTGGGGAGAAACGAACATGGTCAAAGGGTATGACGCATACAGGCATCACGTGCTGCGGGCGGGTGAGAGACCGATATCTCGTTGGGTAAAAGTTGTTGCACTGCTCCTCGGATTCGTAGCGAGCGGATGGGGGGCGACCGCTCTGGCGCAGACCGCGCCCAAGCAGACGGCGGACCAAGCCGAACCCGCGCTGCAAGAGATCATCGTCACGGGTTCCCGTATCGCCGCGCCGAATGAAGTGAGCACGAGTCCGATCGTGTCACTGGATTCGAAGTCTATAGAGGTCACCGGCAAAACCGATATCAGCGACCTCATCACCCAGCTGCCGCAGAACTTCAATAATGCCTTGGGCCAGGACTTGGGCAATGGGTCGCCGGGCCTCACGACGCCAGGCGGCGTCGCCACCGCGGACTTGCGCGGCTTAGGTCCGAACCGCACGCTGGTGCTAGTGGACGGCCGCCGCCTCGGACAGGGTTCTCCCAATACCGCAATCGCGTCGCCCGCGCCCGACCTCGACCAAATTCCGACGGGCCTGGTCGAGCGCGTCGAAGTCGTCACTGGCGGCGCATCGGCAGCGTACGGCTCCGATGCCATCGCGGGCGTCGTCAACTTCATCATGAAGAAGAACTTCGAAGGCGTGCAGATCGATGGGCAATACGACGAGTACCAGCACGACAACAACAACACGTACGTACAAAACTTGGTGAGACAGTTCAATGGCTCCGTACCTGCGACCGGCTCGGTGACCGACGGACGCCAGCGTACCTTCGATGCCTTGATGGGCAAGAATTTTGACGAGGGCAAAGGCAATATCACGGCTTTCTTGAGCTACCGGCACGCCGATCCTGTGCCGAGCAGCAACCGTGATTACGGCGGCTGCCAGTTAGAGCCGACCAACGACCCGAAAACCGGGTTTGTCACCGGCATCACTTGCGGCGGTTCGTCGAATTCGAATTTCTTGCGTCCGACGAGCACACTCAACCCCAACTCGCTCACTCAGTACAGCGTCTTCGGGACGAACTTGGTGCCGAGAGGCTCGGTATTGACGACGCCGCCGGCCGCGTTCAACTCCCAGCCCTATATCTATATGACGCGCGAAGACGACCGGTATAACGCCGCGTTGATGGCGCACGAAGCGATCAGCGACGCGTTCCAACCGTACTCCGAGTTCTTTTTCATGGATGACAAGACCCACCAGCAGATCGCACCGGCGGCCTTGTTCAGGAGCCTCGATCCGCTCGACCCCGTGTCCAACAATTACAACGTCAATTGCAACAATCCTCTATTGAGCGGCCAAGAACAGTCCATCCTTTGTACGCCGGCGCAGATTGCTGCCGCAACCGGTGCCCCCAATGCTGGATGCACCTTCACGGGTAGTGCAGTGTCGCCCAACTGTACGAACGTTGAGATCGGTCGGCGCAACATCGAGGGCGGCGGACGCTTTTCGGATTTCGAGCATGAGAACTACCGAGCGGTGTTCGGTACCAAGGGTGATTTTTTGGATGCGTGGAGCTATGACGCCTATGGGCAGTATTACTACACGACGTTCTTCAACTCTAACGACAAATACTTGAATTTCCAGAGCATCGCCAATGCCCTGCAGGTAACGGGCACCGCAGCCAACCCGGTGTGCGTCAGCGGCGGTACATGCGTGCCGTATAACATCTTCGCAGACGGCGGCGTCACGCAGAAGGCACTCAATTACCTATACCTGTCCGGTACCAGCCAGGGAGCCTCGACGTTGCGCACGCTGCATGGGGAAATCACCGGGCACCTCGGCAAGTACGGCATCACCTCGCCCTTGGCGACGGACGGGGTGGGCGTGAACATCGGCTTAGAGCATCGGAACGATCACGAGTACTTCAAGCCGGACTACGCCGAAGAGAGCGGCTTGCTGTCAGGATTCGGCCAGGCGGCGGTGCCAATCGACAATAGCGTATCGGTCGGCGAGGAGTTCGCCGAGGTGCGCGCGCCTCTCGTGCAGGACAAGCCATTTGCAAAGGATCTGTTGTTCGATACCGGCTTCCGGCACTCGGACTATTCGTACGCCGGTGCTCCTTCCACCATCGCCAACACCTACAAGTTCGAAGTGCAGTACGCGCCGATCGCGGATTACCGGTTCAGGGCCTCCTATGACAAGGCAATCCGTGCGCCGACCGTCATCGAGCTATACAACCCACAGAGCGTTGCCGGTTTCCAGTACGGCAACGACCCGTGCGCCCCGGTAGGGACGACGCCGGCCACCTATAGCCTGGCTCAATGCGAGAACACGGGGGTGACGGCTGCGCAGTACGGCAACGGCGGCTCCACCAATCGTGTGCCGCAGGGTGCCGCCGGGCAACTCTCGGAATTGACGGGTGGCAATCCGCTCTTGAAGCCCGAACAAGCCGAGACCTACACCATTGGCTTGAACTTCGCGCCGAGCCAGATCCCGCACTTGACCGGCAGCCTTGACTACTATCACATCAAGCTGACGGGTGAAGTCACCACCATTCCGGCATCGGTCATCGTCAGCACGTGCGCGACCACCGGCAATCCCGTCTACTGCAGCCAGATCGTGCGCAACCCGAATACCGGCTCCCTGACCGGCATCTCGATCGCGGGCGGCGGCTATATCGTGCAGACCCAAATCAACGCCGGCGCCGCGCTGGTCAGCGGCATCGATGCGCAGTTGAACTACAAGCTCGACCTGCCGGCGGGTTTTGGCGACCTGGTGTGGAATTTGAACGGCACGTACTTGCAGCACAACGATTCGACCCCGATCCCGGGAGCCCATACGTATGATTGCGCCGGGCTCTTCGGCTTCACCTGCCAGACAATAAATCCACGCTGGCACCACATCTTCCGTACGACCTGGGAGACGCCCTGGAGGGCTTCGTTCTCAGCGACATGGCGCTATATCGCTAGGGTTTCGGAAGACAACAACACCGCGGATCCGACGCTGCACTACTCCACATGGGGCACGTACGACGCCTTCAACGCGACGATCCCGTCTTTCAGCTACCTGGACCTGCAGGCGACCTGGAACGTCAACAAGATATTGCAGATACGAGCGGGTGCCAATAACGTCCTCGATAAGGCCCCCCCCGTCATACTCAATCCGATCGTAGCTGGCGGCGCGGCAAATACTTACGATATTTACGACATCTTCGGTCGCCAGCTGTTCGTCGCGTTCACGGGAAAATTCTGAGACGCCAGTATGACTTGGTACCTTGAAGTCGGTGAACCGGATTAATG
>WNFC01007786.1_pt1 | contig 14253 bp, 10 predicted proteins | sample 5400541 | NCBI WGS metagenome assembly WNFC01 (sample SAMN13153342, study PRJNA577476) | soil metagenome | isolation source: 120 cm saprolite under Douglas fir tree site 2 hole 2 replicate 1 | place: USA:California | collected 2015-04-18
TCCCCTCCAACTGGGAGCTTTCGCTCGCCCGGGCGATGGCGGTGGTCAAGTACATGCAGGATCAAGGCGTCGATCCCACGCTGCTTTCGGCCGCGGGCTACGGTCAATACCACCCGATCGCGCCGAACGATTCGCCCGAAAACCGGAGCCAGAATCGGCGCATCGAGATCGTCCTCGCGCCGGCGGGGTAGACCCGCCGAGGACCCGGGCGGACTACTCGCGCTTGATGAGCGAGCGCTGGGCGGGCAACGGGGAAGAACCCGAGCCGGCCGAATGCGGGTTCTCCGCCCGTAGGGCACCGCAAGCCGTCGGCCGGGTCGGTATTGCGGCCGATGATGCTTGCAAGGCTGCGGCCGTAGATGCGACGCATGTGACGCATCCCTTTGGGTGAAACACGGACACTTGTTACCACCAACTCCCCTTTGATCCCTTCCGGCTGGCCTGAAGCCAGGCATTGACTTCGGCCAGTTGCCCGCGGCTCTGATCGCCGTCCGCTGCATAGGTGTCGTGGGCGAGCGAGGCGAGCTGCAGGGCTCGTTCCAGATCGCGTCCAGCATCCTTCAATGCGCGAGCCAGCGCGAAGCGTGTATTGGCCAAAAAGACTCTGCCGCCGGGCATCTTCTCGCCCAGCGAGAGGGATCGCTCGAGCGGTGCAATGGCCTTCCGGGCCAAATGAAGGTCGAGGTACTCTTTTCCAATGCCGGTCAAATCAGAAGACAGGCTGGGATGTTCCGGCCCGAGCGCTTTTTCGCGGATCGCGAGCGCCCGGCGATAGTAGTCGAGAGCCTGAACGTGCCTCCCTTGAAGGCTGAACAATGCACCAATGTCGTTCAGGGCCACTGCAACACTGCTATGGCCGGGCCCCAATGTCTTTTCTCTGATCGTCAAGGCGCGCTGATGCGCTGCCAGCGCTCGGTCGTACTTGCCCAGATATCTGTCATTGGTACCGAGAGCGTCCAGGGTGGCGGCAACGCGGCGATGCAAAGGACCCAGGGCAGTTTCCTGGATGGTCAGGGCGCGCTCGAGTAAAGGGCGTGCTTCCGCGTGCTTCCCACGGCGATCGAGCATCCTGGCGAGGTTCTGAAGCGAATCGGCCACTTCTGGATGCGTTGGGCCTAGAGCTTTTTCTCGGATGGCCAATGCGCGTTGGAAGTGATCCACCGCTTGATCCACCTGGTCGAGGTATTGGAGGACGATTCCAATGTTGGTCAGGGAGACCGCGATGTCCTGATCTTCCGGCCCGACGAGCTTCTCTTTCAGAGCAAGCGCCTTCCGAAAATGAACAAGTGCCTCCTCGTACTTGCTCTCCTTCTGGAAAAGGTTTCCCAATGCATTGAACAGCCGCGCGAGTAGCTTGTCGTTGCCGCCCAGGCGCTCAATCACCGCAAAGGCGTGGTTGGCCGACTCGTGAGATAGCTCGTAGTGGTCCTGTGCCTCGGCGATCCAGACCAGGGTTGTCCAGGCTCGGCCTAACACCGCGTCGTCCCGTCCAGCTTCGGCTGCCAAAACCGCCTCTTTGATCGAATGCTCGGCGGATTTGTAATCTCCTCTGGCGATCTGAAAAGAACCGAGGACATAGAGCGCCTGCGCCTCCGCCGATCGGTAGTGAATTGCTTTGGCTTGATCAACGATCTTCGTTGCCAGCGGAAGCCCCACTGAATACCTGCCGGCGTGATGCAAGGCCGTCACCTTGCCGATGTCTTTCTGCAATTCCTCCACTTTCGCCCGCGTCCCCGGATCGGCGGGAGGCCTGATCGGCGCTCTGAGAGCCTCGGAATCGCTGCATCCGTCCAAGGCGGTGAGCGACTGCGTCGCTTGTACCGAACTTTGCACCAGCTTGGCGTCGGCCGCGGCAAACAGATCGACGAGGGCCTTGAGCTCTTCCCGGCGCTGCGACAGGCACTCCATCCTCAAGTCGAGGAGTTGCTCGGACTGCTCGCCGCGAAGGCGGGTGGCCTCGCACGCGTCGGTCTGAACGTTCACCCAGCTCCGGGCGTACCTGTCGAGACCCTTCTTGGTCTCCCTGAACGCCTCTGCGGCAGAACTTGCTCCCGTGGCCAGAAAGGCGGCTTCCGCGGCGCGGCTGCGCTCTTCATCCCAAATGCCCAAAAGTTTCTGCTCCGCTCCCTTGCAAAGCTGACTGTGCCGGTAGGCGGCCTGCTGGTAGCCCGTCCCGACCGCAGCCAAAGCCAACGCCACACCTCCCACCGCCAACGCGCGCCGGCGCAAGACGCGCGGGTCCTTGCCGAGCTCTCGAAGCAAGAGCTCCATCGAGGGGAATCGATCATCCGGGTTGGTTCGAAGTCCGCGGCGCAGAATCGGCCGCAGATACCCCGGAACGCGGCGGGACTTCTGCGGGTCTTTGACTTTACCGCTGGTAACCTGTTGCGCCAGGGCTTCGACGCTGTCCCCGCTAAAAGGGCGCTCGCCGTAGAGTGCCTCGTAGAGCGCCACGCAAAAGCTGAATTGGTCGGTCCGCGCGTCGGTCGTCTTTCCCAAGAACTGCTCTGGCGCCATGTACGCTGGGGTCCCTGAGAAAGCGCCGGTCCTGGTCAAGCGCGCCTCCAGCACCCTCGGCGTTGACGAGCCGAACGCCTCGAGCCGGGGCGGGATCGTCGGAGCATGACTGGCCAGATCTTCGGCCGCCCGCGCGAGGCCGAAATCCAGCACCTTCACGTGCCCATCTTTTGCGACGAACACATTGTCTGGTTTGAAGTCTCGGTGTACCAATCCCCCCGCGTGCGCCGCCGCCAGCCCTTTTCCGGCCTGGATGAGCACTTCCAAAACTCTCCGGGGCGCGCGGTTCTCCTCTTTGAGCCAGCGGGTCAGCGTTCGCCCATCGATGAGCTCCATGGCGATAAAAACTTGTTCGCCCAACGTGCCGACGTCGTGTACGGAGATGACGTTGGGATGGGACAGGCGCGCCATCGCTTGCGCTTCGCGAAGCAATCGCTCTCGCGCGCCTTCCTGTTTCGACCCTTCCGCTGGATCGCTCCGCAGCAGCTTGAGGGCCACTCTGCGGTCCAGCTCCGGGTCATACGCCGCGTAGACGACGCCCATCCCTCCACCGCCGAGCTTATTGAGGACGATGTATCGGCCGAGGGCGGAACCTCGTATGGAAACACCGGCCTCGTCTTCCGACGGCAGCCGTTGCTCGACCTGGGTTTTGTTTGCGTTGGCCACATCGGTCAGCGTGGCAATCTTCTCAGCTGGGTGTAACGAGGCTCGCTGCCCGCCGCGCATCAGCGCTCCCGAGAGGAGCGCGTCAATTCGCTTCCAGCGTTCAGGGTCCATCTCTCCCCTCGGCGACGCACCCACCGGGAAATCTCCTAGCACGGGCAGAGTGCTTTGCCAAATGCGCCGGAGACGCTGCGCTGAGCGAGCACCTCCGGAAAAGTTGGGAGCTCGACAGCATCGGGCCACTTCCTCCTGCGGCGATTGCGTCTGACGGGGCGCGTGCCCACCTTCGCGGCGCGGGTCGGTGCTGCGGAGGGAATCATGAAATCCAGCCTGCCGATGGGCAAGACCATCGCCATCGTCTCGTTAATCAATGCGGTTGCTCTGGGTCGCATGCAGCTTGTCCATGCGACGACTTGCGATCAGTTCACGGCGCCGGTGTGGAGCTACACCACGCCGCCCGGGACGGAGCTCCTTTTCTCCGGAGTGACTGATCCGGACGGAAATCTGTATTGGATTGAGTACCGGCCCGGCCTGGGTACCCAGCAGGTCGTTTCCGCTCGACGCGACGGATCCATCCGCTACCGCGCCGCGTTCGAGCGCACCTCGGGAGAGAGGGAGCTGTCCGGGTATGCCGCATGGGCCGAGGGATTCGTCCTCATCGCCATCGACGACCATCACGTCCGAGCATTCGATGCGAATACCGGCGAGCTTGCCTGGGATACCAAGGTGCCGGGCCACGACCTCGGCGGCCAGCTCACCGATACCGGCGCTCAGGTCATCGTCGTCCTTTATGGCCACGAGCTCACCGGACTGGATCTCGCCAGCGGACAGAAGCTCTGGACTCATCCGGGCGAAGCTTCGGTCTCGACGGGCAGCGGTGACATCTTTCTCACCCAACGCGACGCCGAAGGCCGAACTTTTCTGACCCGGGCCGATTCGTCCGGAATGGACATCTGGAGCGAGCCGGCCCGCGGTTACCTGGCGGCGGTTCTGCGCGGCGAAATACCTCTGGTGGGCAGCCTCGTCTTCGGTGGTGGCGACATCGTCGTGCACAAACGGTGGTGGGAGCTACCCTCTTTCGACGTCGTCACTGGGAATGACCTCGGATTCATGGTCACCTCCACCTTCTACGGCGAAGGCCAGCTGAAGTCGTTCAGCGCGGGGGATGCCAGCACTATCGGGGAGCAAACGCTCAGCCGTGGAGCGCCCTACGGCTTCTATGGCAGCCCGCCGCTGCTGACCCAGGAGCACCTGCTCTTGATCTGGCAAGAGACCGGGCCGTGCCCCTGCCTGTGCCATCCGACGAGGTTTCTCCAGGCGAAGGTCAGCGCTTGGACGAAGACCGCGGAGCAACTCTTTAGCTGTGACTTGCCCAATTTGGGAGAAGCTTCGGTCGGCGGCGTTTCGCTGTACTCCGGAAGCCTCGTCATCGGGCGCCACCAGTACATCAGCACCAGCTGCATCCAGCCGACGCACGCCGATGTCATCGAAGCCTACGAGGTGCCGGGCGAGGAGTTGGCGGAGGACGGCTGGGTCGTCGGGTGGGCGGGCAATCCCGCGCGAACCCGTCGCCCCGTGCGGTGACCGCCCCGGGTTTGCGCCAGCTCACCTCGGTCGCATAGCGCGCGGTGCCCCGCATTATTGGGTCTTTATGATCCAAAGGCTGCTTCCATGCCCCGTGTGGGAATCCGGGAAATGGCGAAGCAGTTCCTGAGGGCGCTCTGCGTCCATCAATCCGAAAGCCCATAGGATCTTGAATGTCTTATTAAAGGATAGAAACGCTTGAACAAGATACTGCTCAGTCCAAAAGCGGTGTTCTTCCAGTACCCAATGTTTAAAGTAATGATGTGGCATGAAAATATCATGGATATGTATGATCACGCCGGCATTCAGTTGAGGGAGGATCTCAAGGTACTCGTAAAGAACGTCGCCTCCAATGCGAATGACGTGGCTAGAATCGATAAACAGGATGTCATTCGCTTCTAGGCGCTCAAACGTCCGCAGCGGAACTTGCTCAACTCGACTTTCTATCAACTCGCAATTGGTGTCATGGCGTCGCTTGAGATACGGTTGCGGAAAGGGATCAATAGACGTGATACGGCCGGAGGTTCCGTTTGCGTTCATCGCCACCAGCGACAGCAAGGATGAGTGGCCGCCCCCAATCTCAATGATCTGCGCAGGCCGAAACTTGCGGATCATGGAATAGAGAATGGCCCCATCTGCGCCTCCGAAGGACCCGCCGCGGCTGTATTCGTTGGGGTTATTAGAGTTAGCCGGAAGGCGATGGTATTCGTCAATGAAGCCGGCCGAGCACAGTTCCTGAAGCAGTTCTGATTGCCCATCCATGTTCTTATCGATGCCGACGAGCTTTGATGGTTCATTCCATAGAGCTGGATCGATCTGAGAAGTATCGGGAACGGGTTCATAGAAGTGAACTGGGGTCACATGTACTCCAGCAGATTGAAATATCTCGAAATGCTCACGATCGATCAGGACGCCCTTCGGCATTCTCGCGATGGCGTGGGCAAGGGCTTTTCGAAGTATCTGCTTCACGGAAGTTATCCTCCTCCATTGAACTGGACCCGCAAGCGTATTTACTAACCGTGAAGCAGACTGTCAACGAGAGTACGTTCTTCAGCGAGAGCGTCGTCGAGCAATGAGATTGTCTATTTGTCGGCATGACCCTCGAAGAGCGGGCAGCTCGGATATCGGTTTCGCGGAACGCCCATTCTGTCTACTCCCGGTCGCTTGGGTCACCGGAATGCCGTGACTGGCGCTCCCCTCGGTATTGCGGCCGATGAGGCTCGCAAACGGAATTCAAGGCGTTTGGGCGTACGGGAGCGCTGGCGCCTTTCTCAGCGCAGCGGTTGCCGCCGCCGGCTCGCCTGGGCGCGGGATGGGACGGTGGCTGCGAAGAGGACGCCGCCCGACCTCGCCACGCCAGCGCGATGCAGGCGCGAACACACCGTGGTAGCGGACGAGGTGAGCGCGGGGCGGCGGAACCAGCGTGGTCAAACGCCGCAGCAACTCGGTGGGCTGCAGCCGCTGCTTTCGGCCGCGGGCTACGGTCAATACCACCCGATCGTGCCGAACGATTCGCCCGAGAACCGGAGCCAGAACCGGCGGATCGAGATCGTCCTCGCGCCCGCCGGCTAGCGCCGAGGACCCGGGCGGACTACTCGCGCTTCATGAGGTAAGCGGAGATTGAGGCCGCAGCCGACAAAACGAATTCAACGAAGCAATGACTGCAGCCTGGCGAGCTGCGCGGGCGCTTCTGATCCCAGCGGCAGATAGCGCCCGTCCGCCGCGGCGGCGTCCTGGCCCTCGGTGGTGAGGACGTAGCGCAGGAATTCGGCCACGCCGCGGTCGAGTGGCCTGGCCATTTTCGGATCGGGCGGCTTTTCGGTAGCCGCGTTCACGTAAGCCCGCACCGCGCGGCCCATCGGATAGCGCCGCGCCAGGAGGCTTTCGCGAGTGGGTAGCACCGCGGCTTCGCCCTCGCGAACCGCAAGCGCAACGAGATGGACATCTGCCGGAAGCGGCGCCGAGAGCGGGGCTACCGCGAGCCCGTTCGGGTCGACCGCCACGAGCGCAGCCAGCTTCCGACCGGCATCGTGCGGTGGCGCGTCGGGGCCGGCGGAGTCTTCCATCTCGGTGAGCCGATCCCAGTTCAGCTTGCGCGTGCCGCCGAGGGCCGCGTTGCGGAAGAAAACGCCGGTGCCCGTCTCGGTATCCGGAGAGTAAAGGTGAATCGCGCGCCCGGCCCAGTCGTTGGAAAGGCCGAGCTGGCCCCAGTGCCTTAATGTTGCTTTGCCGCCGCCCCGCGGCTCGGCGTCGAAGAGCGAATCGAGCTGCTCCATCGTCACCGCGGACAGCGGATTGCTCCGGTGCACCAGCACCGCGAGCGCCGGCGAGCATCCCGGCTGGTCGAGGCTGCCGTTGAGCACCTCGATCGCCGTGGGTCGATACCGGAAAATCCACTCGAAGGCCTTTACCTCCTGCGGTGCCGCCTCGCGCCCCAGCAGCGCGATGTCCGCCTTACCGGTAGCGAGAGCGCCGATCGCAACGTCGCCGCCGATCATCCGGGTTTCGATCCGCGCGCGTGGGTGATGTCGCGCGAAGCCCTCCGCCCAGCGCCGCACGATGCCCGCCATGGTCTCATTGCCCCAGACGCGAATGACGCCGCGCACCGGCACCAGCGGCCGATATTTTTCCTCGGCACGGGCGGACGTGGCGCAGGCGAGCAACAGAAACAAGGCGAGGCAGGTTCGCCCGCGGCCGGGAAGTGTGTGACATTTTGGGCCCGCCAGCGCACCAAAATGTCGCACACTTCCTGGAAATCTGGGCCGTGGGCTGCTCATTCGAGCTTCTCGAGCTGGGCGGCGATCGCGCGCGGCCCCAGCGGCAGATATCCGCTCTCCTCGATCAACGCCCGCTGGCCGTCGCGGCTTAGGACGTAACGGATAAATTCGCGCACCGCTGGCTCTACCCGCCCGTTCGGCGCCTTGTCGACATACGCGGGAATGATGCGGACCAGCGGATACTCCCGGGAGATCAGCGTCGCATTCGATGCCTCGACGAAGGGACCAGCGGCCTCGCGTGCGAGCGCGACCGCCTTCACGCTGGGATTCTGATATCTCACGTTCGAAATGGCGATGCCGCGCGGATCCTGAGCGAGCGCATCGAGTATCTGCTGCCCATGGTCATACTGGGTCCCATCGGCCCGCATCACGTGCACGAATTCCTTGATGGCGTTGTTCCATCGGTGGCTGTTTTGCAAAACCGCCTCGCGGAAGAAGAGCGCGAAGTCTTCGTCGATCTTCCAGCCATACGGTTGAATCGGCGCCTGCGCCCACTGGCCTTTGAGCCCCAGCTCGCCCCACGAGCGAATATTCCGATCGCCGCGGCGATGCGCGGCGCCGAACACCGCGTCGAGCTGCGCCAGCGTCAAACGTTCGAGCGGGTTGTCCTTGTGCACGAAAATCATATGCGCATAGTCGAAGAAATTGGTCTCGAGGCTTCCGGTCGCGACGTCGATGCGGGTTGGCGAATAGCCCTTGGCGCGCTCGAATGCCTTCTTCGCGCTCGGGCTGATCTCCTCTCCGAGGATGGCGAGGTTCCCCGCGCTGGTGAATAGGGCGCTGATCGCCGAGGCGGTCCCGTACATCCGAAAGTCGAGCACGATGCCGGGTTGCGTCTGGTGAAGACCCGACACCCAACGCTTGACGAGCCGCCCCATGAAGTCGTGCTTGAAGCTCCCGTGGCCCCAGAGGACGACGGTGCCCGAGACGCGTTGGGAAGGCCTGTAGGTCGGCAGATCGTCGATGAAGGCAACCGCCGGGTCACCCGCCGCTGCGTTCGGCGAGCTCTTCGAAACCTCGGCGACCCCGCCCACCGCGGCGAGCGCTGCAAGCACGGCGAGGTGAAGTGGAATCTGCCGCCGCGTGCTCATCTCAATACTCGAACGTCGTGTTCAGCCTGAAGGCGCGCTGCAGACCGACGCCGAGGTTGTTGTTGGTCGCTGTGCTCCAGTAACGCCGGTCGGTGAGATTGGTGACGTTGAGGTTGACAGTAAGGCGGTGGCTGGCGAACGAGCGCGCGTAGCCAGCGCCGCAGCTGAAAACGGTCACCGCAGGGATCGAGCCCTGGTTCAGCGGGTTGATTTCTCGCGCGCCCGTGTACAACGCGCCCCCGCTCAATCGGAGACCTTCGAGGAACGAGCCGAACCGATACGTCACGGTGGCGTTGCCGGTGAACCTGGGCGTGTTCTCGGGCGTCAGGCCGTCGATCGCCGAGGGGGCGTGCTGCACCGCATGCATCCACTGTCCGCCCACCTGAGCGAGGAGCTGCTTGAAGAGCAGGGCGCTCAGCGTCGATTCCACGCCTTGATAGTGGATGGTTCCATTAATCGCATACACATTGGTGACGTCGTCGATCACCGCATTGGCGCGGTTGATGTCGAAATAGCCCACGGTCGCCGAGATCCCGCCTACCTGCTGCAGTCGCAGGCCGACCTCGGTCTGCGTGGCGGACTCGGGCGGCAGAACCTGAAACTGATTCGCCGACCCCGCGGGGGCCTGACCCGTCTCCTCGAGTCCCTTCATGTAGCTCGCATACGCGCCCAGGCCGGGAAACAGCACCACCAAGGTCCCGACGGCTGGAGACCACACGTGCGTATTGCTGGTCGCGTGATCGCCGCTTTGGAGCACGTTGTCGGCGTTGTAAATGGTGTACCGGATCCCGCCGAGCAGGTGGACGCGCTCCCAGAAGCTCAAGGTGTCGTAGGTATAGAATCCGAGATCGTAGCTGTCCTGCGGCGCATAGGTGAGGGGGTCTGCAGGCCCGGGCGCAGGAAGCGGAACCGGCGCGTAGAGGTTCTGTGCCGCCGGCGTTACCGCAGTGGTGCTCGGATTGTTGAAGTAACGCTCGTTGCGATTGGCGCCGACGGTGAGATAGCTGGTGATGAAGCTCGTGACTGCTGTCCGCTGCTTGAGCTCGGCTTTGAAATACGAGTTGTCGTATTTCTGGTTGTTCGCGATGGTGATGGTCTCCGAACCCTGGCCGGTTTGAAGGTCGTAATTGGTGAGACGGGTGATGAATCGCCCGGCCCGGATCGCATGCGACAATCCGCCTTCGGCGAGGATGTTCCACCCATCGGCAATCTGATAGTGAATGCTTCCGAGGAAGTTGCCGCCGTAGGTGCGGTACTTCGCCCACGGGCCGGACAGCAGCACCGCCGGGTCCGGAATTCTTGGCAACCGGACCACGCCGCCGGCGGGGTTGAGCTGCTTCACCACCGTCTGCTCGACGACCTCCATGTTGTAGCCCTCGGCGTCGATGTGGAACCACAGCGTTTTGCTCGCGCGCCAGTCGCCCGCCAGGCTCCCGAAGTAGCGCTGGCCGGTAGCACCGCCGACGCCCTTGTCGAGGTGCGCCGCGGAGCCATTGACGCGGAGGCCGAACTGATCTCGGTCTCCGAACCTTCGGCCGACGTCAGCAAGAGCGCCGGCCTGGCCGAACTGAGTGGCCGTTAGAGAGACCGCCGTCACCGGCTTTGCTGTCGCGCGCTTGGTGACGAGATTGATGATCCCCGCCGGTGGCGCGAGGCCGTAGATCAGGGCACCGACGCCCTTCAAAGCCTCGACGCGCTCCTTGTCGTCCATCAAGCCGATGTTGTTCTCGATGGGGAAGCTGCCGTTGAGCCGATAGCTGGTGGTTTCGCTCAGGTGGATGCCGCGGATATAGAAGTCATCCGAAACGCCACCCTTGGTATCCGAGTTAATGACGCCGGGCACGTTCTTGAGGGCGTCGAACGCGGTCTGCGGCCTCTCGTTCTCGATGGCCTCGCGGGACACCACGCTCTTGTTGGCGGCGGTTGTTTGCGCCGCCTCCTTCTCTTCCCTCTCCTCCTTTTCCTCTCTCTCGCCTGGCGGTTCCTCGCGCTGGGCGCCGCTGTCGGCTGGGGCGGGTGCGGCGGGAGGAGTGGTCGAGCGTCCTTGCGCGTGGGCGAAGGAGAAGGGAACCAACGCGCAGGCGGCGCCGATCAGCAACCAAAAGGCAGTGGCATTGATTGAGAGAGCCACTGAAACCCCCCGACGCGACAATTCGTTATCAATCCAGTTTCTTCAGCTGAGCGCGGACGTACTCGGGCGTAAGCGGCGAGTAGGGGCCGTTCTTCGCGATGATTTGCTGTCCTTCGCGGCTGAGCACAAAGCGCAAGAATTCGCGTACCTTGGGGTCCAGTGCCCGCCCCGGAGGTTTGTTGACGTAGACGTACGCGTCCCGAAGCAGCGGATAGCTCCGATTCGCCACGTTGTCGGAAGTCAGCGGTATCGCCGGGCCGTCCGCCGTCCTCGAGAGGGCGATGACCTTGAGGCCGGGGTAACCGGGGCACTTCGAGGCGTCTGGATTCACGCACGTGCCTTTGACGTGCATCAGCGCGCCCCAACCGATTCCGTATTTGTCTTTTTCGAGCGCTTCGTACATCCGCTGGCTCGCCACCGCCCGTCCTGGCGCGTCGTTCGTGGTCTCCTTCACCTCCACGTACTCCTTGAAGTTCGGATTCCACTTCGTCGACCAATGCAACACCAGGCGCTGGAAGCTGGTGGCGAAGCCGGGAGCGACGTAGCCGTAGGTCTGGATCTCCTTGTTGGTCCATTCGCCTCCGAGTCCGAGCTGGCCCCAGCGCCGGATGTTCTTCTCCGGGCCGCGCGCGTACTTGGCGGTGTAGAGCAAGTTGTTGTCCGCGCTCTCGCCGATTTCCCACCCGCCGGTGCGCTCCGCGCCGAAAACGCCGTCCAACTGATCCACCGACAGGCGCGCGATCGGATTGTCCTTGTTGACGATGATCGCCCAGGCGAAGAGCGTGCCGCGCACGTCGTAACCACCGGTGGCAACCGATATCTCCGTCGGAACGTATCCAAAGGAGTTGTAGAACGGCATCTGATCCGAAATTTTCGCGTCGTCTGCTCGGCGACAATCGCTTCTCCCGACCAACGACAATTACTTTTCCCGATCTTGAGTGACGCCGTAGCAAGAAGCTGCCCAGACCAGGAGGGTTTGGGTGGCAGCGACGGACGCACAAGTGAGGAAGCTGATGGAGGAAAGCTGGGCCTGGCGGCCGCCCGCGCCGGCATGGACCCGAAGACTGCTGCCAAGTACCGAGACCTTGGGAAGTTTCCATCGGAGCTCAAGCAGCTGCGCTCGTGGCGTACGCGGGAGGACCCTTTCGAGGAGGACTGGCCAGCGATCGCGGCCAAGCTGGCTGAGGCGCCGGAGCTGGAAGCGAAGACGTTGTTCGAGCTGCTGCTCGAGAGCCAGCCGGAGAAATACGAGTCCGGCCAATTGCGAACGTTGCAGCGGCGCGTTCGTCAGTGGCGTGCGACCGCAGGCCCGGACAAGGAGGTCTTCTTCGCTCAGGTGCATCGACCCGGTGAAGCAATGCAGACCGACTTCACCTGGGGCAATGAGCTGGACATCACCATCGCCGGCGCGCCATTGCGGCACCTGCTGTGCCATCCGGTGTTGCCCTTCTCGAATTGGGAGTGGGTGACCGTCTGTGGCTCGGAGTCGATGGCCGCGATCAAGCGCGGTGTCCAAGCGGCGCTGTTCCGCCTGGGACGAGTGCCTCACTTTCATCAGACCGACAACTCAACCGCGGCGACGCATGACCTTCCGAGCGGCAAGCGCGACTTCAATCAGGAATACCGCGACTTCGTCGGGCATTTTGGGATGAAGCCTCGAACCATCGAGCCGGGACAGAGCCATCAGAATGGCGATGTTGAGGCGCTCAATGGAGCCTTCAAGCGCCGCGTTGAGCAGCATCTTCTGGTGCGTGGCGGCCGCGACTTCGAGAGCATCGACGTGTATGAGGCTTGGTTGCAGGCGGTTGCGGAGAAAGCGAACCGCCTTCGAGTGCCGAAAATCGCTGAGGAGATCGCAGCGATGCGACCGCTCTCAGTTGAACGGCTGATCGAGTACAGCGAGCTGGAGGTGCCGGTCACTTCGTGGAGCACCATCCGGGTCTGCCACAACACGTACTCAGTACCGTCGCGTCTTCGGGGCGAGCGGGTCCGCGTCCGGCTCTATGAAGACAGGCTGGAAGTTTACTACGGCAGTCAGCACCAGCTATCCATCGAACGGCTGCGCGGACGCCACGGCCATCGCATCAACTATCGGCACATCATCTGGTCGCTGGTGCAAAAGCCAGGAGCCTTCGCGCAGTACCGCTACCGCGAAGAGCTCTTCCCGACGCTCATCTTTCGACGTGCGTATGATGCGCTTGCCGCGAAACATCCGGCGCGCGGCGCGGACCTCGAATACTTGCGCATCCTGCACCTCGCAGCGTCGACGATGGAGTCGATCGTCGAGGCTGAATTGCAGCGCCTGCTCGAAGACGGCACGCTCACCAGCGCCGAGCAGGTGAAAGCGCTCGTGTTGCCGACGAAGCCAGAGGTGCCGGAGCTCGCCGTGCCCTCGGTCGATTTGCGCAGCTACGACGCGCTTCTCGAAACGCGCGAGGAGGTGGCGTCATGAACGGCGAAACCACCGCCACCGCCGCAGCCGAACCACAGACGCTGCCGATGCTGCTTCGCGCCTTGAAGTTACCGTCCTTCGCCATTCACCACGAAGATGTGGCGAGGAAGGCTGAAGCAGAGGGCTGGACCTTCAACCATCACCTGCGTCACCTCGCCGAGCTGGAGCTGGCAGATCGCCGCACGCGTCGCATCGAGCGACTACTCAAGACGTCGAGCTTGCCCGCTGAGAAGACGCTTTCCGCACTGAAGTTGGAGAAGCTGCCCACCAAGGTGCGGCGGCAATTGCCCGCGCTCTGCGAGGGCGGGTTTGTCGATCGCGCGGAGAACGTGCTCGCTTTCGGCCTGCCTGGTCGCGGCAAGACGCACCTGGTCTGCGCCATCGGCCACGAGCTGGTGCAGCGCGGCTACCCGGTGCTCTTTGCTTCGGCAGTGCTGCTCGTGCAGCGATTACTTGCTGCGAAGAAGGAGCTCGCCCTTGAGCGTGAGCTCAAACGGCTCGATGTCTATGCCGCGATCATTCTCGATGACATCGGGTACATCCAGCAGGATCGCGACGAGATGGAAGTGCTCTTCACCTTCCTCGCCGAGCGGTACGAGCGGCGAAGCGTCCTCATCACCAGCAATCTCGTCTTCTCGCAGTGGGATCGAATTTTCAAAGATCCAATGACAACCGCTGCGGCGATCGACCGGGTCGTCCACCACTCGGTCATTCTGGAGATGAACGGCCCCAGCATTCGCGACGAACACGCGAAGAGCAGAGTCGACGACGAGAAGAAGAAGCCAAAGCGAGAGGGCGATGAATGATTCACCAAAACGCCCCAAATCGATGCACGGGCCTGGAACCGGAAGAAACGAGGCCCCTGGCTGCCCTCACGGACGACGATCGGCACTCCCCCCTGGCCTCGGGTACCCTGCCGCGGACTCAAGAAACCATCCACAGCTTTCAAGTCTCCCCCCATGCCCCCCTCAATCCACAGGCGCAACGACCACAAAGGAGATCACCAACGACAACCCTTTGAGACCAACCACTACGACG
>WNFC01010315.1_pt1 | contig 14251 bp, 9 predicted proteins | sample 5400541 | NCBI WGS metagenome assembly WNFC01 (sample SAMN13153342, study PRJNA577476) | soil metagenome | isolation source: 120 cm saprolite under Douglas fir tree site 2 hole 2 replicate 1 | place: USA:California | collected 2015-04-18
CCAGCCCCAGCCGCCGCCCGCGCCCAATACTGATATGCACTACCAGCTCGGGCCTGACTCGCTGCCGCGTGACGGCGTTCCCAAGGGGGAGATCCGCGGGCCGTTCACGCTGCCGAGCGACGCGTATCCAGGCACCCAGCACACGTACTGGGTTTACGTACCCGCGCAGTACGACGCCAAAGTCTCCGCGAGCCTGATGATTTTCAATGATGGTCAGGCCTTCAAGCACATGGACGGCGACTCTCGAGCGCCGAACGTTCTGGACAATCTAATCTACCGCCGCGAGATTCCCGTGATGATCGCCGTGTTCATCAATCCCGGCCGGCGACCCGATCAGCCGGAGCCGACGCCGCAGAACTGGGGCGATCGGGACACGAACCGGCCGGCGGAGTACAACTCGCTCGATGACAAGTACGCGCGCGTCATCGTGGACGAGCTGATGCCGGTGCTCTACAAGGACTACAACATCGCGAAGGATCCGGAGCGCCACGGGATCGGCGGCGCCAGCTCCGGCGCCATCGCGGCGTTCACCGTGGCATGGGAGCGCCCCGGCGAATTCCGGAAGGTGCTGAGCATCGTCGGCAGCTTCGTGAACCTGCGCGGCGGCCACGCCTATGCCGACATCGTCCGGAAGACCGACAGGAAACCGCTCCGGGTCTATCTCCAGGACGGCCGCAACGACAACCGCGGCATCGGACGCGACGGGAAGTATGACGAGTCCAGAGACTGGTTCTTCCAGAACGTGCGTCTGATGCGTGCCCTGTCGGATAAAGGCTACGACCTCAATTACACCTGGGGGATCGGCAAGCACGGGCAGAAGCAGGGAGGTACGATCCTTCCCGACATGATGCGCTGGCTCTGGCGCGATCAGCCCGTGTCGACGGATCCGAACGATCCGGTCGAACGCGCATTCAACGAGCCACCATCCAAGAGCGGCGCATCCGCCGGCCGCTGACGATCGCACGGCACTGACAACCTTTCAGGAGAAGCGAAATGCAAGCAGTCGGCCCCTTACGCGTACGAGGCGAGCTGCTCCGCAGCTATTCGGACGTCCTCACGCCTTCTGCGCTCGAGGCGATCACTGCGCTGACGCCATTCGATGAGGAACGACGCCTTCTCATGCGGTCCCGCATCGATCGGCGCCTGAGCCGGCAGCGCGAGCACGAACCGATCTCCTTTTTATCTCCGGATGCCACGATTGGGCGAACGGACATCAAGGTGAGGGACGCGAGGGCCGGACGGTTCGACGGGGGAGACATTCCCGCCGATCTCCAGCGGCAGTGGGTGCAGGGGACGGGACCCGCGTCGAGGCCGCGCGTCGCAACAGCTCGCAGCATCCGTAACGTGGCGTATGCGCTCCTCTCGGGCGCCGACGGCTGGATGTTCGACGGCGAGGACGCGCTCGGGCAGGTGAGCAGCATGTCGCTCGACAACCAGCGCAATTTGAAGCTGGCCTTCGCGCGGTCCGACGTCTTCATGGCCGTCGCGCCGGCGGTCGCCGCTGAAATGAATGCCTGGGCGCGGACGTTCTTCGGCCGGCCCATCATCGAGGACTGGCGGGCGCAGCTCGACTTCACCACGCGGATCTTCCGTCCGCGCGGACTCCACCTCGACGACCGCCACCTCCGACTCGCCGGCGGCGACGCTTTGTCAGCGTCCACGGTCGACATGGCGCTGTACGTCAATAACCACTCAATGCTCCGCGGGGAAGGGCGAAGCATCGTCCTTTACCTGCCCAAGATCCAGACGGCCGAAGAAGCCGCCCTCTGGAACGACATGATCGATGCGCTGGAGCGGCATTTTGGCTTGCCGCGGGGGACGATCAAGGTCTACGTCCTCGTGGAGCAGGTCGAGGCGGCCTTCCAGCTCATGGAGATCCGCGCCGCGCTCAGCCCGCATTTCGTCGGCTTCAACACGGGCCGTTGGGATTACATCAACAGCGTGTCGGATGCGGCGGCGTGGGATCCGTCGGTCGTCAACCCCAACATCGATGCGATCACGATGACCTACGGCTACATGCGAGTCTACGAGGACCGCGTGCGGCGGGCCGTCAACACGCCGGATCGTCTGGGGCGCTTCGCCCTCTGGCAGGGAGGGATGGAGCCGAACATCCCGGTGGGATCGGCGGCGGGCGTGCAGGCCGGCATGGCTCGAGCCATGGCGGGGGCCGAACGCGAGCAACAGGCCGGGGCGAGCGGCAAATGGGTCGCTCACTGGAAGATGGTGCACATCGTCCGGCCCGTCTGGGAAAAAGTTGGACTGGCGAATCAGGCCGGCCGAACATTTGCGCCCCTCTCCTACGACGCGGCGGACGCGACAGCGCTGTTCCTCATCGAGCCCGGCTCCCGCACGGTCCGCGGCGCGCGGGATCTCATCAGCGTCGCCCTGCAGTACGGCAATGCTTTCGGGCGCGGCTTTCAGGCCGCCGCGCTGAAGCCGGCCGACTTCTTCGGTAACGACGACGTGCTGTATCTCATGGAAGACATGGCGACCGGCGAGATTCGACTGAGCATCCTGTGGGAGTGGCTGCACAAGCACGCTCGCATGACCGCCGCCGACGCTGACGCCGGGGTCCGGGAAGGCGATCCGTTCACCGGCGAGCTGTTCCACCGGTTCGTCGCCGAGGAGTACGACAAGCTCCAGCGTGCGGGGAACCGCGATGTGCACGACGACTCGAAAGCTGCGACCTTGCCAATCGCCCGGGAAATCGTCGAGACGTACGTCTCGCAGCCGTTCAAGCTGCCGTGGTACGTTGACCTCCTGAACATCACCCTGGACGTGCAGGACATCGACACCGCTCGGGCGCGGATTACCCGCTACGTGAAGGCGTTCGCCGCGGACGGCACGCGCGTGACCGAGAACCTGGACTTCGCGTGACGCGGGGTGCCACCTCTGCGGTCGAGTACCCACGTCGGAATTGGCATAATGCCCAGACGGCGGTGAAATCACATGAGTGATCTGGCTGGAATTTCTCTGTCGCGCGATCCGTCAATCCCCCTCGCACGTAATACCCACCTGTTGCGCTGGGTCGAGAAGATGCGTGAGTTGACCCGCCCCGCGGCCGTGCACTGGGTGGATGGATCGCAGCGGGAGTATGACGCCTTGTGCGCGCAGCTCGTGCGGACCGGCACGCTGACGAAGCTCAACGAGGAGCTGTGGCCCGGCTGCTACCGCGCCCGGTCGGATGCCAGCGATGTCGCGCGTGTCGAGCAGCGGACGTTTGTGTGCTCACTGTCCAGAGATGCGGCGGGCCCGACCAATAACTGGGTCAACCCGTACGAAATGCGGCGCACTCTGAAAGAGAAGTTCAGCGGCGCGATGGCCGGGCGCACGATGTATGTGCTGGCGTTCAGCATGGGCTCGGTCGGTTCGCCGATGTCGCAGATTGGCGTGCAGCTCACCGACTCGCCGTACGTCGTCGTCAGCACCCGGATCATGGCGCGCATCGGGGCGCCGGTGCTGGCCGCCATCGATCGCGAAGAGAAGCGCGTCGTTCCCTGCGTACACAGCGTCGGCATGCCCCTCGCGCCGGGCGCAGCCGACGTCCCGTGGCCCTGCAATCCAGACAAGTACATCGTCCATTTCCCCGAAATCCGGGAGATCTGGTCCTATGGATCGGGCTACGGCGGCAACGCGCTGCTGGGGAAAAAGTGCTTCGGCTTGCGCATCGCGTCGGCGATGGCGCGCGACGAAGGCTGGATGGCCGAGCACATGCTGATCCTCGGCGTCGAGGATCCGCGCGGCGAGAAGACCTACGTGGCGGCGGCGTTTCCCAGCGCCTGCGGGAAGACCAACCTGGCGATGATGATTCCACCACCCGCGCTCGGAGAGTGGAAAGTGTCGCTCGTCGGGGACGACATTGCCTGGATCAAGCCGGACGCGCAGGGACACCTGCGGGCGATCAATCCGGAGGCGGGAGTGTTCGGCGTCGCGCCGGGCACCTCGTACCGGACCAACCCGAATGCCATGGCGATGGTAGCGAAAAATACCATTTTCACCAATGTCGCGCTGACTCCGGAGGGTGGGGTCTGGTGGGAAGGGATGACCGACGAACCGCCAAGCGAATGCCTGGACTGGTGCCCCTGGTGTATCAAGCCTTCAACTGGACCGCCGGCGTGTATGTCGGCGCCACGATGGGCTCGGAAACGACCGCGGCCGCGGTGGGACAGGTCGGCCACGTGCGGCGCGACCCGATGGCGATGCTCCCTTTCTGCGGCTACCACATGGGGGACTACTTCCGGCACTGGATCCAGATGCAGCGCTCGCTCACCGAAACTCCCAAGATCTTTCACGTGAACTGGTTCCGCAAGGGGGACGACGGAAAATTCCTGTGGCCGGGGTTTCAGGAGAACATGCGCATCCTGAAATGGGTGGTCGATCGCGTGCGGGGCCGCTCCCTGGCAAGGGAGACCCCGATTGGCTGGATGCCGCGCTGGGAGGACATCGATTGGACCGGCCTGCCGTTCCCCAAAGAGATGTTCGACGAACTGCAGGCGGTGAACCCCGCGCGCTGGCGCTCCGAGGTCATCGAGCACGAAGAGCTGTTCATCGACGTGCACGATCACCTGCCCCCGGAAATGGTCTACGAACGCGAGCTGTTGATCTGTCGTCTCTAGACGCGGAGCTGCGCCACCACCTCGTCGGTCACCGTTGCCGTCGTCCCTGTCCCGCCGAGATCCGGCGTCAGTTGGCGGCGATCGGTGAGGACCTGGATGACGGCGCGCTCCAGCAGCGCGGCGGCGGCCGTCTCGCCGAGGAAATCCAGCATCATCGATCCCGCCAGCATGGTCGCCATCGGATTGGCGATGCCGCGCCCCGCGATGTCGGGCGCGGAGCCGTGGACGGGCTCGAACATCGAGGGAAACGTCTTCGACGGATTCAGGTTGGCGCTCGGCGCGAGGCCCAGGCTGCCGGTAATCGCCGCGCTGAGGTCCGTCAGGATATCGCCGAAGAGATTCGACGCCACGATGACGTCGAAGTCCTGCGGCCGCCGGACGAGATCCATGCACGCTGCATCGACGAGCAGTGACTCGGTGCGGATGTCAGGGTAGTCGCGCGAGACCTCCCTGAACACGCGGTCCCAGAACGCCATGCTGAACCCCTGCGCGTTGGACTTCGTGACGGACGTCAACAGGCGCTTGCGGCTGCGGCGGCGCGTGAGCTCGAAGGCGAAGCGGATGACCCGCTCGGTCCCATGCCGCGTGAACATCGCGGCCTGCATGGCGACTTCCTGCGGCCCGCCAGGGTAGAGAAGGCCGCCAACCTGCGCGTACTCGCCTTCGGTGTTCTCCCGCACGACGGTGACGTCGATGTCGCCGCTCTTCCGGCCGGCCAGCGGGCTCGGCACGCCGGGGTACAGCACCGCGGGCCTGACACAGGCGTATTGATCGAAGCCACGGCGGATCGGGAGCAGCAATCCGTTGAGCGTGACGTTGTCCTGCAGGCGCGGATCGCCGACGGCGCCGAAAAAGATTGCGTCGAACGCTCGCAGCCGATCGAGCGCGTCTTCCGGCATCATCCGGCCGTGCGCGAAGTAGTGCTCCGACCCCCAGGGGAACTGCACCCACTCGAAGCGGAATCCAAACCGCTCCGCCGCCGTTTCAAGAGTCTTGATCGCCGCCGGAGCCACCTCACACCCGATCCCGTCCCCTGGAATGACCGCCACACGATACGTTTTCATCCGCTCCTCCGCTCCGTCACCACAGTCCGATCGCCTTCCACCAGAGGAAGCCGATCGGCAGCCAGATTGCGAGATGCAGCAGCGAGATGAGAAACCCGACGCGCCACCACTCCGCCTGCGTCAGGTAGCCGGCCCCGAAGACGATCGGCGCGGGGCCGGTGCCGTAGTGGGTCGTCGCTGCATTCAGGCTCGAGAAGACTCCGAAGGCCATGCCCGCCACGAGCGGCGGCGCGCCGAACCCGACTACCGCCGCGAAGAAGGCGGGAAACATCGCGGTCACATGCGACACCAGGCTCGCGAACGCGTAGTGTGAATAGGTGTAAAGGATCACTAGCGCGACGAGCGCCCACCACCAGGGCCATCCGTGGACCAGCCCCGCCGCCGCATGGGCAAACGCCTGCGGGAACCCGGCCCTGTCGAGCTGTGTGGCGAGCATCAGCAGGCCGCCAAACCAGATCAACGCGTCCCACGCGCCCTTCTCGTCGAGGATGTCCTTCCATTCGAGAATCCGCGTCACCAGGAGCATCGCCACTCCAAGCCACGCGATGGCGGTTGCCGAGAGTCCGATCCATTCGCTCGCGAGCCACATCACCAGGACGACGGCGAAGATGGCCAGCACGACCCGTTCGGCGCGCGTCAGCGGTCCCATGTCACGCAGGTGATTGGCGGCAAGGGTCTGTGCGGCCGTTGTGTCGGTCACGTCCGGCGGACAAAGCCGGTACACAACGTAAGGCACGGCGGCCAGGGCGACGAGGCCGGGCACCGATGCCGCGAGCGCCCACGTCGTCCACGACAGAGTCGTGCCGGCGCCCTTCCGGACGAATTCGGCGACCAGCGGATTTGGCGCGGTCGCGGTGAGGAACATCGCGGAGACCACGAGGTCCGACTGATACAGCGTCTTCATCAGGAACGCGCCGATGCGGCCGGCCGTCGGTCCGGGCTCGGACCCGAAGACCCGCGCGACGTTCAGCGTGACTGGAAACAGAATCCCGCCGGCGCGCGCCGTGTTGGACGGCGTCAAGGGCGCCATAACGAGGTCCGCCAGCGCGATGGCATAGCCGAGGCGAAGCGGACTGCGGCCGACCCTCCAGACGACAGTGTATGCGATGCGCTCGCCGAGCCGCGTCTGGATGAACCCGCGCGCAAACAGGAACGCGGCCACGATCAGCCAGACCGTCACGTTGGAGAATCCGGCGAGCGCCTCCTGGACGGTGAACAGCCGCAGCAGCATGCCCAGGGAGATGACAATCACGATCATCGAGCCGGCCGGCAGGGGCCGGGTGATCAAGGCGCTGACGGCAGCGGCGAACAGGCAGAGAAGGCCCCAGCTGCGCGGCTCGAACCCGGCGTGCGGCAGGAGCCAGATCACCGCCGGGACGAGGAGGGGCGCGGCCCAGCGCCACCGATCGGAGACCGAATCCGGCATGCTATAAGGTTCCATTCGAGCCGGCCATGATGAAACCCTTCGAACGATTCAGCTCTCGGCGGACTGCCGTGATGATTGCCGTGATGAGTAGCCTAATCGCTACGCATGTGCTCATCGCCCAAGATTCGAGTGACGCTCCAAACCTGGTCATGTACTGGCGCATCCGCGACGAGGGTACCACGCGGTCCCGCGTGATGGATTACGCAACGGAACTGATGGACGGCATTGGCCCGCGCCTCACCGGTTCCCCGAATCTGGAGAAGGCCATGGCCTGGGCCATGGATCGACTGGCCACGGCCGGGAGCTCGAACGTGCGGAAGGAGAGCTGGGGGGAGTTCGGCATGGGCTGGCGATCGCGAAACGTATGGGTCAGGCTCGTGGAGCCCTATGCGGCGAACTTCATCGCGACAGCGGGTCCGTGGTCGCCGGCGACGCCGGGCCCGATCGCAGGAGAAGTGGTGTCGGTTAACGGTTTCTCTGATGAAAAGGGGTTTGAGCCACTTCGAGACACGCTGCGCGGCAAGATCGTCTTGCTCGGACGGGCGGCGGGCTTTCCGGAGACGTTCCCGATCGACAAGCCTCTGTCCGAACGACTTGATGACGCGACGCTCGCAGAGCTCGGACGGAATCCACCAGACGGCTCACGTGACGAGAATCAGCAAATCGTCGAACAAGGGTTCGCCAACGGCGCGTTCGCGGAGCGAATCGGGCGTTTCTTTGCGGCCGAAGGCGTTCGCGCAGTTATGGTCCCGAGCGGAAACAACGCGCGCGGCGGCGCGAGCGGCGGGACCCTTTACGCGGATTGGAATGCCAACCTCGGGATGTACGCGTACCAGAAGGCGCACGCCATGCGGGTGCCGCTGGTGATCGTGGCGGTCGAGGAATACCTCCGGATGACCAGGCTGCTCGCGCGGAAGGCGCCTGTGAAAGTGGAGATGAACGTAGACGTCGAGTTCACCGGCGATCACGTGGAAGGTTTCAATGTCTTCGCCGACATCCCCGGTGTCGACGAGCGTCGAAAGAACGAGATGGTGATGGTCACGGCCCATCTCGACAGCTGGGCGGCAGCCACCGGCGCGACCGACGATGGGGCGGGTGTAGTTATCGCGATGGAAGCGCTGCGCATTCTGAACGCGCTTGGCGTCCGGCCGGCCCGAACGATCAGGATGGCCCTGTGGACGGGGGAGGAGCAAGGCTCGCTCGGCTCGGCTGCGTACGTGAGGCGCCACATCGCGGACGCTCCGCACGCTGCAACTCCGGCACAGTTGGCAATTCCAGACGCCATGCGCCGGCTGGTAGGCCCCATCGTGCCCAAGCCCGACCACGCGCGGCTCTCCGCTGTGTACAACGTGGACCTCGGGGCCGGGAAGGTTCGCGGTGTGGGTCTCTCGGGCAACGTGGCCCTCGTCCCCATCTTTCAGCAATGGGTGGCACCGCTGCGGGACCTTGGTATGACCCTGGTGACGACTCGTCCCCGGTGCCCAGGCGACTGCCACCCGTTCTCCGAGGTCGGGATTCCTACGCCTGGTGTGATTCAAGACCCGCTCGAGTACGACACGCGTACGCACCACACGAACAGCGACACCTACGATCGGTTGGTCCCAGAGGATTTACGTCAGGCGGCGGTCGTCATCGCCACGTTGCTCTACAACACGGCGATGCGTGATCAGATGTTGCCGCGGACGCGAGTGGCGCAGTAGCCGCACGAGCTGCCAGCCCGACACCTGCGGCTGGCAGTGGCCGCCCTAAATAGCTGGCAGGAATGCACTTGATCTTGCCGGCGGGACTCTCGATAATCGAGGTGCATGCGTCCATTTCTGGTCGCCGGGCTGTTAGTGTCGACGGCGGTCCTGGGCCTCGCTCAGCAGGCCCAGAAATCTGCCGTTCCGGACACCCTGCCGTCCCCTCCTCCGGGCGCCGCCCTCCTGACGCCGGCTTCGACCGACGGGTTCGAACGCCTCGTCAAGCCGTTCCTCGCGGAAAACTGCTTTCCCTGTCATGGCAACGAGAAACACAAAAAGGACCTGAACTTCGAAGCGGTCAAGTCGGTCATGACCTTGATCGACGATCGGGACCGCTGGGACGACGTCGTGCTGAAGCTGCGGCATCGGGAGATGCCGCCGGACGATGAGCCCCAGCCCCCGGAACATCAGCGGCAGGCTGTGGCCGCGTGGCTCGCGGGCGCGCTCGCGCGCATCGATCGGTTGACGCCGCCCGATCCCGGCCGCGTCACGGCTCGCCGGTTGAACCGCGCGGAATACAACAACACGGTAAGGGATCTGCTGGGGGTGGATACGCACCCGGCGGATGACTTCCCGCAGGACGATGCGGGGTACGGCTTCGACAACATCGCCGACGTGCTGTCGCTCTCGCCGGCGCTCATGGAGAAGTACCTGTCCGCCGGCGATCGGGTTGCACGCATCGCGCTCTTCGGACCGCCGGCGCTCGCGCCGACGCTCGTCCGCCTGCGGTCCGATGGCCGCCGCAACGGTGACGCGCGCACGGTCCCTGCGCAGTACGACGTCACGGGGCTGAGTCTTCCGAACGCGTTTCACGCCGTGCACCGGGTTCCGGCCGAAGGGGAATACGTCATCCGCGTCGGGCTCGGCGGCGTGCGTCCGGCCGCCTCTGACCCGATCGCCATTTCACTGTGGGTGGACGAGCGACAGGTCGCATCCGTCGTCCACGACCCCGAACGCGCCGCGAGATTCGACGACGATCGCCAGGACTTCGGCGGACAGACGATGCAGTTTCGCGTGAAACTGCCGGCGGGCGACCACTCGCTGGCCGTGGCGATCCCGCGGCTGTATGAGGGATTGCCGGCGCGCTACAGCGGCCCGAATCCATCCAGCCGTCCTGACCTGCCGCCAAAGGCATTCACGCCGCCGCCAGGCGCGCCGCCGGACCGCGTCGCGCAGCTGCGCAAGACGTTCGAGGAGAAGGCGGCGGAGATCCGGAAGATCCCGTTGAACGGCGTGCGCGTCAACTCGGTCGACGTGGGCGGCCCCTATGCGCAGGTGACCGGACCGTCGCGGGAGAGCACCGACCGGATTTACACCTGCGGTCATCGCAACGGCGAACACCAGCGCTGGTGCGTCTCGCGCATCATGACCGACCTGGCGCGGCGCGCCTTCCGCCGCCCCGTTGCCGTGGCCGAAGTCGAAAAATACGTCGCGCTCGTGCACCAGGCGCAGACCGATGAAGGATCCTTCGACGAAGGACTCGCGGTGGGGATTCAGGCGCTCCTCGTCTCGCCCGACTTTCTCTTCCGCATTGAGCACGACCGCCGGGCTGCGTCCCCGGTGCCGGCGTGGCCGATCTCGCAACACGAGCTGGCGACGCGCCTGTCATACTTCCTCTGGGCGAGCATGCCCGACCAGGCGCTGCGGCGCGCGGCGGACGCGGGAACGCTGCGTGACCCGCAAGTGCTCACCGCCCAGGTCCGGCGCATGCTGCGCGATCCGAAAGCCCACGCCATCGCCGAACAGTTCGGGGGCCAGTGGCTGCAGTTCCGCGCCCTCGAATCGGTCACCCGCAATCGCGAGCGCTTTCCGGATTTCGAGGATTACCTCCGCCTGTCCATGCGGCGCGAGACGGAGCTGTTCATCGAGCACGTCATCCACGAGGACCGCAGCATTCTCGACTTCATCGACGCGCGGTATTCGTTCATGAACGAGCGCCTGGCGCGGCACTACGGCATCACGGGCGTATCGGGACCCGAGTTCCGTCGCGTGGATCTGACCGGCACGCCGCGCGGCGGGGTCCTCACGCAGGGGAGCGTCCTGACCATCTCGTCATACGCGACGCGGACGTCGCCGGTACTGCGCGGCAAGTGGATCCTCGACAATCTGTTCAACGCGCCGCCGCCCGCGCCGCCGCCCGACGTGCCCAACCTCGATGAAAAAGCGATCGGGACGGCGGCGTCGATGCGCAAGCAGCTCGAGGCGCACCGCAAGGATCCGACCTGCGCCTCCTGTCATCGGCGGATGGACCCGCTCGGTTTCGGCCTCGAGAACTTCGACGCCGTGGGGGCCTGGCGGACCACCGACGGCAAGTTCCCGATCGATGCCACGGGCTTCCTGCCGGACGGCGACGAATTCAACGGGCCGGACGAGCTCCGGGGCGTCCTGACGAAACAGCCCGAGATATTCGCGCGGTGCCTCACCTCGAAACTGCTGACCTACGCGCTCGGGCGCGGCCTCGAGCGCTACGACACGCGCACGGTGAAGCTGATCGCGGGTCGTCTGCCCGCGCGCAACTACAAGTTCTCGGCGCTCGTGCTGGAGATCGTCAACAGCCTGCCGTTCCAGTCGCGCAGGCCCTCGCGGGAACCCGTCCAGTTACAACGAGGAACAAAGTGATCATCACGCGCCGACATCTGCCCCGACGCACGTTTCTCAAAGGCATGGGAGCGGTCATCGCGCTGCCCGCGCTCGACGCGATGACTCCCGCCTTCGCCCAAGGCTCCGGCCTCGCCGCCACCGCGCGCGCGAGCAGCGCGCCGGTGCGCCTGGCGTTCATGTACGTGCCGAACGGCGTGACCATGGCGGACTGGACGCCCCGAACCGCCGGCGCGGCGTTCGAGTTCTCGCGAATCCTCAAGCCACTGGAGCCGTTCCGCGCCGACACGCTCGTGCTGTCGGGGCTCGCTCACCGCAACGGCGCGGCGCTCGGCGACGGTCCCGGCGACCATGCGCGCGCGGGCGCGTCGTACCTGACCGGCGTGCACCCGCGGAAGACCGCCGGCGCCGATATCCAGAACGGGATTTCGGTCGATCAGATAGCGGCGCAGCATCTCGCCGGGCAGACGCGCTTTTCATCCCTCGAGCTTGGCTGCGACGACTCGCGGACCGTGGGCAATTGCGATTCCGGATATTCGTGCGCCTACACCAACAGCCTCGCCTGGCGCGGACCCACGACGCCGATGCCCCCCGAGACCAATCCGCGCCTCGTGTTCGAGCGATTGTTTGGCGATATCGACACGAGCCTGGCGCCGGAGACGCGCGCGCGGCGCCTGCTGCACCGCCGGAGCATCCTCGATCTCGTCACTCAGCGCACGACGCAGCTGATGGCGGATCTCGGGCCGTCCGACCGGCGGAAGCTCGACGAATACCTCTCGTCGATTCGCGAGATCGAGTCCCGCATCCAGAGGGCCGAGCGGGATCTGACCGGCATCACCCCCGGGATCGACAAGCCGACGGGCGTGCCGGTCGAGTACGCCGAGTACGTGAACCTGATGTGCGATCTCCAGATCGTCGCGTTCCAAACCGATTCGACCCGCGTCGTCACCATGATGATGGGCCGTGAAGGCAGCATGCGGACGTATCCCGAGATTGGCGTGCCCGACCCGCATCACCCGCTGACGCATCACCGCAACAATCCCGAGTGGATCGAGAAGGTCACCACGGTGAACACGCTGCACATGGAGCTGTTCGCCGGGTTCATCAAGAAGCTGAAGGCCACGCCTGACGGCGACGGCACGCTCCTCGACCACGCCATGGTCGTCTACGGCAGCGGACTGAGCGACGGCAATCGCCACACCCACAACGACCTGCCCGTCGTCATGGTCGGGCGCGGCGGCGACGTGAGCCTCGGCCGGCATATCGTGTACCCGAAGGACACGCCGATGACGAATTTCTATCTGACCCTGCTGGATCGGATGGGCGTCCACGAGGAACAAATCGGCGACAGCACCGGCCGCGTCGAGCATCTGACGGACGTGTAGCGCCGGCGATCGGAGTGGGACCGACCATGCGGACATCAATAGTGGGACTCGCCGCGATCGCCCTCGTGGCGCTTGGCTTGACGATGGTGGCGCGGACCGAAGGCGTGACGCTGCCGCGACCCGCCGTCGATGCCGCCCTCGCGGCGCCCGACGCGCCGAGCCGGACGGCGGTACTGTCTGGCGGCTGCTTCTGGGGCGTTCAGGCGGTGTATCGGCACGTGCACGGCGTCCAGACCGCCATCTCGGGTTACGCCGGCGGCTCGGCATCGACCGCTCATTATGAGGTCGTGAGCGCGGGCGGCACCGGCCACGCCGAATCCGTGCAGATCACTTACGACCCGGCGCGCGTCACCTACGGGCAACTGTTGCGCGTGTTCTTCAGCGTGGCGCACGACCCCACGACGCTCAACCGGCAGGGCCCGGACGAGGGGACACAGTACCGGTCAGCGATTTTTGTCAGGGACGCCGATCAGGAGCGGATCGCGCGCGCCTACATCGCGCAGCTCGATCAGGCTCACGTCTTCAAGGGCCCGATCGTGACGCGCGTGACGAACCTGCCGGCGTTTTACGAAGCCGAGGGATACCACCAGAACTACGCGACGCTGCACCCGCACGATTCCTACATCATGCTGAACGACGCCCCGAAGGTGGCCAACCTTCGGACGTTTTTTCCGGATCTCTACGTCCCCCGCTGAATCGCCTTTACAGGCGGGGCGGCGCCGGCTTGATCGGCGGGCGCCAGGACACCACGCCTGTCACCTTCGTCTTCCGCTTGAAGACCTTGCCGCCGTTGGTGATGTACATCTCGTCGAGATTGGGGCCGCCGAACTTCACGCTGGATAGGGGGGCGCGAACCGGCGCCGGGATGATCGCGTGGCACTTGCCGATTTGATCGAAGACCTGCACGCCAAGCGATGTGGCGATGTAGACGCTGCCGTTGGTGTCCGCGGTCATGCCGTCGGCACTGCTCCTGGTCGCGGCGTCCGGCATGTGGACGTAGAAGTAGCGCTGCTTGTGCGCGAGCGACCCGTCCGGCTGAATCTGAAACGTCCAGGAGAGCTGGCCGGCGTAATCCGAGACGTAGAGCAGCGTTTGGTCGGGAGAGAACACCACGCCGTTGGGATACTCGATCCCCTCGTCGACGATGCGCGGCTTGCCCCCTTTGGCGAGGAACCACACCTTCTTGCCGGCCGAGTCGGTGAAATAGAGATCGCCTTTGACGTTCACCGCGAGATCGTTCACCGCGACGTTTTCCGCCATGACCTGCGGCGTGCCGGCCGGGTCGTACGCCAGGATCTGAAGGCTGCGCGTGGCCCCTGCGTAGAGCCGCCCGTCGGGGCCGAACATCATGCCGTTCACGCCGCTCGTGTTCTCGGCGAAGACGCCGACCTTGCCGTCGACCGCGACTTTGTGAATCCGG
>WNFC01005210.1_pt1 | contig 14250 bp, 14 predicted proteins | sample 5400541 | NCBI WGS metagenome assembly WNFC01 (sample SAMN13153342, study PRJNA577476) | soil metagenome | isolation source: 120 cm saprolite under Douglas fir tree site 2 hole 2 replicate 1 | place: USA:California | collected 2015-04-18
GGTTTCGCAAAGCTCAGTTCGTGGCCGTCCGGGTCGCCTCGCCCCAAACCCGCTGCGCAGTCTCCACGACCAGCCTGAGCTTTCGTTCCTGATCTGCCGGGGTGAGGGCGTTTCCAATCACCGAGCTGGAAAAGCCGCATTGCGGGCTTATCGCCAAATGCTCCAGGGGCATGAAGCGGCTCGCTTCGCGGATACGGCTTTCGAGCTCGTCGATCGGCTCGAGCTGAGGACGCTTGGTGGTGATCAGCCCGAGCACCACCCACTTGTCTTCCGGCACCTCCTTGAGCGGCTCGAACGATCCCGAACGCGCATCGTCGTATTCGAGCAGGAGCCGCTGCGCCCGGACGCGCCGGAAGACGGTCCGCGCGATCCGCTCGTACCCGCCACTCGCAAGCCAGCGGCTGCCCTGGTTTCCCCGGCACAGGTGAAAGCCGAAGGTGACGCCGGGAAAATCCCCCATGACGGCGTTGTCCATCTCGATGCCGCATTCCAGGTATCGCTCCGCGCTCCACCCTTGGGATTCGTAGAAGCTGCGCGTCACCGGATCGAGCAGCAGCGCATAGTGGGGCGCGTCGAGCTGGATATAGGTCGCGCCGATCTGCACGAGCTCCGCGACTTCCTCGCGCAGGATGTCCACCACGTCGGCGAGAAAGCTTTCCAAGGTGGAATAGGCAGCGCGGGAGCTCTGCGCGGACCAAAAGTTCGCCCACAGGCTCGGGCTCGGCAGCGCGATCTTCGGGGTGCGGGTCGTGCGCGCACGCAGAAACACGAAATCCTCGACCGACAGATAACGACTGCGTTGAAGCTTCTCCACGACCCCGAGCCCTGCGGGGCGCTCAATCGTCACATCGCCGACGGTAGAAGGATCTCCGCGCCAATGCCCCCACAGAAACGCATTCAGATCCCAATCGCCCAAGCCGCTCACGGATTCGGCGAATCGGCTCTGGAAGGAGAGCCGACGCCGCTCGCCGTCGGTGATCACTGGCAGGCCCACCCGCTCTTGAAGCCTGATGGCATCCTCCACGGCTCGGTCTTCGATGGCCTTGAATCGGGCCTGTGAGATCCGGCTCGCGGCGGCGTCTTCCCGCGCCGTAATGAGGCCGGAGGGGCGAAGCAAGCTGCCGACGTGGTCTGCGTGGTAAGCGATCATGGGGCTCGATCAAAACCACGTCCGCTTTCACTCTTGTGGACAGCGAATACCCTGGAAACTGTCAGTGGCTTCGAAGCGGTTGCCCTGCTCGTCGTACCAATAGAGCTTGTTGGGATCTTCCTGGCGGCTGATCTTGTGGGTACCGTTGCAAAAAGGCTGGGTGTTCGACAGCCCGCAGCCGCAAATGTGTTTAGTTTCGCCGCCTATGGTCACTGGGTATGGACCGCCCCGCGTTCTTTTTACGATTCTAGCCATAGTGCCTCCGTCCAACATCGTCAATGGGACAGGAAAACCAGAATCCGCGCGTGGAATTCTGAAGTCAAGCAGATCGTAGAGCCCCTCTACTATCCATGGTCAATCGTGGATAGCTTCTCAAGCGCAGCTATTGAACCGCAAGACCATGAAGATCACGAGAGACACGCCGCACCGCCGCACGGGCTGGGGTATTTGCTTACGAAACGCTGACTTTTAGCTGTGGGAGTGTCTGCTTTGGGTCGGAAGCGGTCATTGGCGAACGTAAGCTTTCGGCCAAGTGCGGACTTTGACTGTCGCCTCGAAAGCGGTCATTCGCCAGATCTTACTTGCGAGGTGACGGGTGCCCTTGCGGCCTGACCGAGGCAGCCTTCCTCTCGGCGCGCAACGTCGCACTTGCCAACATTGCCATCATCGCCGCTGACGCATCACGGACGTGGGAAGCCCGGGACCGCCGCGCCATAGAAGTGCCTTACCGCGATGTCAGATGGCGGCGGACCAGTCGGTATTCGTGCCAGATCAATCCCATCACGAAAACATCGAAGACCGTCAACACGATGAGGCCGAAGCCGTGCGTGTACGAGAAGCGGTAGAGCTGGTACAAGATGAAGAGGCCAAGAACGACAAGAGAAACAGGATAGGCCCAGAGCTTATTTCTAAGCAAACCGATGACGAGGAACGCCTTGATGACGCCGTGGCTGAGGAGATAGAAGGCATAGAAGCGCTGGGTGCTGACGGTAAAATTCTGCGCCAGGCTTAAGAGATGTGTTGCAACAAAGTCATTCGGATCTTCGAGCAACTCCTCCTGGGTGAGCGCATTGACCAGCCTGGTGATGGCGCTTGTGCCGACGAAGGCCAATGCAAGGCCGCCGATGCACTCGATTAGCGCATGAGCCCCTTTCAGCAGGACACTGGTCTTAAAAATCTGGTGGATACGGCGTTCGTTCATGCATTCCTCGAGTGCGTCATTAATGCGGAGAAGCGAACGACATAGATGGATCGGGCTATCACGCAGTGGATTAATTTCCTCGCCGGCAGCAATGCGCTGTTGGATTCCGTCATGATTATGGCCACGAACGTCGGCGTTCCACTTCTCGTTGCCCTCGTTGTCGCCCAATGGTGGAGCAAGTTCGATCGGACACATGTCCGGCATACCTGCATTGCCTCCGGGCTGTCCTTTCTGATCGGGCTTGGCCTCAATCAGATCGTCCTCCTGTTCGTCCACCGGGTCCGCCCGTACGACGCCGGCGTCAGCCACCTGATCGTTTCCAAGAGCCCTGATTGGTCGTTTCCGTCCGATCACGCCACGGCGTCAATCGCCATTGTCGCGGCCTTTGCCCTTCATGGATTACCCCTTCGCACGCTTCTTTTTGGGCTTCTGGCATTGCTGATCTGCTGGTCCCGCATTTTTGTCGGCACCCACTATCTGACCGATGTCCTCGGCGGCAGCCTCACCGCCGTGGCCGCGGCCGTGCTGGTATGGGTCTTCTATCGGGAGGGATCCCGGCTCGATCGCTTTGCCACGCGGGGATCCTGTGACAGGGCGCGCGCCCCATGGTCGCCGACGAATACCGGCTTTGGGTCAGGGAGGTGTAAAGGCCCAAATTGCGCGAACGACCGCTAAGGGTCGGAAGCGGACATTCTCCAGCCAAACAATCCGCCGGTCCCCGAACGTAGCGAAAACGTAGCGTTCTTGGCGGTTCGCTACGGTTCTTGGCGAGTGAGGGCGGGCCAAAAAAAACTTAGGTTAGTCGGGGCGAGCTGTTAATCCGCAGGTCCCAGGTTCGAGCCCTGGTCGGGGAGCCAAACTAATCAACAGTTTAAGTAATTTTTGAAGTAGCGGTGCGAAACCCGTAAGAGGCGTTGTACAGCGCATGTACAGCGCGTGCCGAAATGCCAGGAACTTCGGTTATGGCAGCACACAGACCAGTTCGGAAAGCGGCCAAGACGCGCTATCTGCACCCAGCGGCCCACGCGCTCGCAAGCCCGAACGCCCCCATAAAGGTAGAAGGAAGACGATTCGTGCCCCATGAGTCTAGGCTCGACGAGCGACTTCAGAAGTCAAAGCCCAAGGGTCGATGACCTGTCCCTCGCGATCCAGCGGGCACGCACGGGAGACAGGTCGGCGCTGCCGCTAAACGGTACTCCAGGTCAGAGTGCAATCAGCTCCGGCTACCACGCACGGAACTGCGGCCTACGAGCGCCGTGGGACATCCGGGTAGTACTGAGGAGCTTCGCGGCGATCGAACATGCCGTAATCGCGGATCACACGGACTCGCCGAATCCTCGCGGTTTCGTGTGGTGAGGTTTTGGCTTCAAAGGCTTCGGCAGCGGACTGGTCGCGCCAAGTCATGAGCAGAATCACGTCACCGGGCTGCAATACAGCATCGAAAACGTCCCATGCGATAAGCCCGGCTGCATCTGGATCGAGGCCCAACCATCTGGCGACATTCCTTGGCTCTGTTACCTTGACCCACTCGGGTGGCCGCTGAACGTCTACGAGCGTCACCGTCGTCCCGCCACCGATCTCGGTTTCGTCCAACCGTTGCTCGCGCAACACTTGGCCTTCGGGCATTCTGCTGTCCTGGGTTATCTGTCCGATCCGCAGATGGTAGTCGAGGAGGACTCCGCCGCGACCTTTTTCCTGAACTTGGTGATGGCTGGCCTTCGTTCGCCACCGAATGAGGGCCTTCTCGTCGCGCCAACCCGATAACGACAGGATCCAGCCCTGTCGCGTGAGGCTTCCGTAGCGGATATTGTCGACGAAGCCATCGACCTGCTCGAGCTCAGGCCTCAACATCTTGGCGAAGTTCAGGTAGGCGTCCCACTGGTCGGGCTGCGGATGGACCTCGAATATCACTGAAAACATGGAGTGCTCCCGACCGCGCTACGGCGCAGCGATACAGTCGATCTCGATATCAAAATGTCCCGGCCACGCAGGCACGCAGACAAAAATGCGCGCCGGCGGATTCGGAGGAAGGTATTGGGTGTAGATTGCGTTGACCGCCGCGAATTTCTCGACCGACGTGCAATAGACATTGCACTTAAGGACGTTGTCCAGGACGATCCGGCCGTCTCCAGACGGAGCTTCATCTGCTCCAGCGTTATCGCCGTCCCCGATTACGTCAACTCTAGGGCAGGCTCCGTCCAAAATCCAATCATTGGGCCCCAGCTATTGCGGCGATCGCGGCAGCCGAAGCGAAGGTCCCTCAGGTGTGGCTGATCGCTTGCGACAGCGTATGCAGCTCGTCGTCGTTCAGCTTCGGGCCGTCCAGCGTGCAGCGCTGGTCCTGCGTCTCGGAAGTGCGGAAACGCCCAATCATGGGCTTGAGCTCTTCCTTGACGTGCGTCTCGTCGTAGCCGTTGAAGAGATGCCCGAACAACCCACGCTTGAGGTCGCTGGTGCCCATGGCCCAATCGGCGATCGGGAACGTGAGGTTCATATTGCAATGCATCATGATCCCCATGTTGTGATGCGCGGCGTGGTGCCGGCGGATGGTGTTGACGAATGGCACGTTGCGCACGAACCAGTTGTCGGGCACATGGCAGCAGAAGTGGAAGGTCTCGTACACCATATAGTGGCCGATCATGGTGATGAAGACCACGTAGCCGGCATTTGGATTGAGAAGCCGTCCGGCGATGTAGCCGAAGAGGGCGCCAAAGACGGCAAGCACGATCAGCACGCGCCACGGGAAGAAGACGATGCGGAATTCCTGCACCGTGCTGATGGTGGGATCGTTGTCGGTGAAGTACTGGTGATGTTGGCGCGTATGGCGGTCATAAATGGCGCGCACCGCGAAGACGTCGCGCAGGCGGTGCATCACGTATTTGTGCATCGCCCATTCGGCGAAGTTGCCGGCGAGCGCCACAGGCACGATCAGCAGCCACTCCCAAGTCGCGCCCTGCATCCGGCTTGCGCACCACGCGATGGCGGCGATGCCGGCCGCGTACATGACGCTGGCATGCACCAGGCCGTGGTACCAGGGGCTGATCTGGGAGACGTACTTCTCGCGGAACTGGCGCTGGCGCTCGGTCATCATGGGCGGAAGCCCTGCTTGCCGGATCTAACGGGTGGCTGATATATTAGTTGTAGATCAGGGCCAAGTCAACGACGAGGAAACCGTGTCCACAGCCCCTCCCCCGACGCAACGCAAGAAGCGCACGCTCCAGGAAATCCGCGACTCCAAGACTGCCGGGGAGAAGATGGTCTACATGTCGGTGCCCGATTACACCGCGGCGCGCTGGGCGGAGGTGGCGGGGGTGGACGTGGCGGTGGTCGGGGATAGCCTCGCAATGATCGCCCACGGCCACTCCAATACGATTCCCGCCACCATGGAGATGATGGTGATGCACGCCCAGGCGATCCGCCGCGGCGCGCCCGGCACCTTCGTGCTCGGTTGCATGCCCTACCAAAGCTACAACACGGTCGACCGGGCGCTCACCAATGCCACGCGCTTCATGCAGGATGCCGGCACCGACGCCGTGAAGCCTCAGGGCGGGAAGTCGCAGGCGCACATCCTGAAGGCGCTGGTCGACGCGGGGATCCCGACCGCCTCGCACATCGGCCTCACCCCGCACACCATCGCGATGTTTGGCGGCTTCAAGGTCCAGGGGCGCACCGCCGACGCGGCGATGAAGATCCTCGAGGACGCGCTAGCCATCCAGGATGCCGGCTGCTTCATGCTCGAGTTCGAGGCGGTCCCGGCGAAGATCGCCGCGGTCATCTCGAAGCAGCTCGAGATTCCCACCATCGGCATCGGCGCGGGCGTCGGCACCGACGGGCAGATCTTGCTTTGCCATGATCTACTGGGTGTGTTCACCGACTTCAAGCCCAAGTTCACGAAACGCTTCTCCAACCTGACCGAGATGGCCGTAAAGGGCATCTCGCAATACATCGCCGAGGTGAAGGCGGGCACTTTCCCCGACGACGAGCACAGCTACGGCGTCGACGAAAAGGAATACGAGAAGTTCGTCTCGATGGTCGAGAAGCGCAGGCAGCACTGAGCCCTCGATGGTGAAACGCGCCACGGCCCAGGAAATCACGCCCGACGGCCCGGCGCAGAGTCTCACCGAGCGCGCCTACGCTCACCTGGAGGAGATGATCGTCACGCTCAAGCTGCCGCCCGGGGCCGCGGTGTCGGAGGCCGAGCTCTCGCAGCGCCTGGGCGTCGGCCGTACGCCGATCCGCGAGGCGCTGCAGCGGCTCGCGCGCGAGCGCCTGGTGATGATCCTGCCGCGGCGCGGCGTCATGGTTTCCGAGATCAACGTGAAGAGCCAGCTGCGCCTCCTCGAGGTGCGCCGCGAACTCGAGCGCCTAATCGCGCGCAGCGCCGCGCGGCGGGCGACGCCGCCGGAGCGCGAGCGCTTTCGCGAGATCGCGCGGCTGTTCGAGAAGTCCGCGAAGGTGAACGACGACGTGACCTTCATGCGCACGGACCGCGAGTTCAACGAGCTGTGCGTCGCCGCGACGCGCAACGAGTTCGCGGCCGGGGCCATGAGCCTTATGCATTCGCTGTCGCGACGCTTCTGGTACATCCACTACAAGCAGGCCGCCGACATGCCGTTGACCGCCAAGCTCCACGCCGACATCGCGCGCGCGATCGCCAGCGGCAACGAGGGAAGCGCGGCGAAGGCGGCCGACCGGCTGCTCGACGTCATCGAGAAGTTCACGCGCGACAGCATCAACACCGACGTAACCTGAAACACCACCCGAGGAGGAGTCATGAACCGCAACCGCAGAAAAATGCTGAATGCGCTCGGCGGCATCGGCGCGCTCGCTGCCGCGCAGCCGTATCTGAGCGTTCCCGCCATTGCCCAGGGCCGCACGCTCAAGATCGGCATCATCGCGCCCAAGGCCGGGATCGCCGGGACGATCGGCGAGTGCGGCCTTCGCGGCACGCAGTTCGCCACCGACCGCATCAACTCCGGTGGCGGCATCGCCGGGCGCAAGATCGAGCTCATCATCGAGGAGGAGACCAATCCCAAGGATTCGATCGAGCGCCTGCGCAAGCTCGTGCTGCAGGACAAGGTCGATTGCGTCCAGGGCATCGTATCCTCCGGCGTGAGCCTCGCCATGGGCGCGGTCGCCGAGGAGATGAAGGCGCTCACCATCTTCTGGGACGGCACGACGCAGGACGGCGTCAAGGAAACGATGGCGAATCCCCGCTACATCTTCCGCAGCACCGACAACGAATGCGAGGCGGTGATGGGGTCGCTCCTAGCGATCAAGTACTGGAAGGGCAAATTCGCCACCGTCGCCGGCATCAACCCCGACTACTCGTACGGCCGCAACAACTTCGCGGCCTTCCAGGCGCTGCTGAAGAAATTCGGCGTCGAGTACAAGGTGGTGGCCGACCAGTGGCCGAAGGTCGGCACGCTCGATCTCACCTCGCACGTCGCGGCGCTCAAGGCCACGAAGCCCGACCTCGTGTTTTCGTCGCTGCTGTTCGCGGATCTCCCTATTTTTATGAAGACCGCGCACGGCGCCGGGCTCATGGAAGGAAGCACCAAGTTCGTCTTCCCGGCCGCGGGATTCCAACACACGGCGCTCAAGAAGCAATTCACGCCCGAGGGCATGATCTTCGGCCACAACACACTGTACTTCGATTACAAGGACGCGAGCCCGCTGCAGAAGCAATTCGTGCAGGAGTACGCCGCCAAATACAAGGACTATCCGCACTGGGAAGCCGACCGCGCCTATTTCGCGATGCAGGTCTACAAGGCCGGCGTCGAAGCCGCGCAGAAAGCAAAGAACGCGTGGCCGTCGCAGGAGGACATCATCAACGCGATGGAGGGCATCAAGGTGCAGTCCCTCGGCGGCCCGGGCCACATGCGCAAGGACCACATCGCCGAGCAGACCTTCTACCAGGGACTCACGACGCACAAGAACAACTACGACTTCCCGACCCTCGGCACCGTGGACATCATGTATTCCGACGGGCTGCAGAAACCGCCGGGAGCCGACTTCTGGAAGTGGATCGAGACGGCGCAGATCAAGCTCTGAGCGCATCGATTTGACGGCGTTCTTCGACGTCCTCATCGGCGGCGTGTTCCACGCCGCCGTTCTTTTTCTCGTCGCCGCCGGGCTGCAGCTCGTGTTCGGCGTGCAGAAGATTGTGAACCTCGCGTGCGGATCGTTCTACGCGCTCGGCGCCTACTTTGGCATCAGCAGCGTGAAGTGGGCCCTCGCCGCAGGCCTTCCGCCGGCGCTGTTCCTGGCGGTGCTCCTCGCCTCCGGCCTGCTCCTTGGCGTGATCGGCCCGTTCATCGAGGCGCTGCTGCGCACCATCTACGAGCGCGACGAAGCCTTCCAGCTGCTGCTCACCTTCGCACTGGTGCTGATGTTCCAGGACGTGCTGCGCTTCTTCTGGGGCGCGAATCCACAGGAGCTCGGCAACCTCTCGATGACGTACGGCAAGATCGCCCTCGGCGCGGTCCAGGTTCCCACCTACAACGCGCTCGTCATCCTCGCGAGCGTCTTGATCGCGTTGGGCATCGGCGCCTTCCTGCAGCGCACGCGCTTCGGACGAATCCTGCGCGCGACCGCGGAAAACCGCCAGATGAGCCAGGCGCTCGGCGTGGACGTGGGCTGGATCTACGCGTCCGTGTTCACGCTCGGCACCGTCCTTGGGACCGTCGGTGGCGCGCTCGTAGTGCCGACCGCAGCAGCGTCGCTCGACATGCCCGTAGAGCTGGTGGTCGAGGCATTCGCGGTCGTGGTCATCGGCGGCCTGGGCAGCATGCGCGGAGCGCTGGCCGGAGCCCTTATCGTCGGCCTCATGCGCGCGGCGGCGATCTCGTTCTACGCCGAGCTGGAGATGCTGGCGATCTATCTCGTGGTGATCGTGGTGCTCATCGCGCGTCCGGCGGGCCTCTTTGGAAGGCCCGTCGAATGATGAAGGGTCGTGCCATCCTCTTCATGGTCATCGCAGCCGTGATCGTGCTTGCGGCCTTCCCGAAGCTCGCGCAGCCCTACTACGTAACGCTGGTGCTGCCGGCGTTCGCCTACGGGATCGCCCTCCTCGGCTTCAACCTGCTCTTCGGCTACGCGGGACTGCTGTCGTTCGGCCATGCCCTCTTCGTCGCCATCGGGGCCTATGGCGCCGCGGTACTCTCGAGCAAGCTCGGGGTACGCAGCTTCGAGCTCATCGCGATCCTCGCGGGCCTTGCGGCCGTCGCCGTAGCGGCTCCGGTGGCGCTGCTCTCGGTCCGCTACGTTCGTATCTTCTTCGGCATTCTCACGCTCGCCTTCGGGATGCTGTTCCACTCGTTCCTCTTCAAGTTCTACGACTTGACCGGCGGGGACACCGGCATCCGGGTGCTGCGCCCGTCTCTCCTCGGCAACGACTTCAAGGAGCTCGACAAGATCGCCTTCATGGTCGGGCCGTTTTATTACTACTGCCTCGCGCTGCTGCTTGTCCTCGGCTTCGTCATGTGGCGCCTCGTGCATTCGGCCTTCGGCCTGCATCTCGCTGCGATCCGCGAGAACCCGCGCAAGGCCGAGTATCTCGGCGTGCGCGTGCGTCTCTTCCGCTTCATCGCATTCCTGATTTCCGCGTTCTATTGCGCGGTCGGCGGCGCGATCCTCGCAATCAATACCGGACAGGCGGATCCGGAGCTCGCGTACTGGACGCATTCCGGCGAGCTCGTGTTCATGACGGTCCTCGGCGGGTTCGCGAGCTTCTTCGGGCCGCTCGTGGGCGCCTTCTCGTTCATCTTCCTCAAGTCCGAGCTGATGTCGCTCACCCAGTACTGGCGCTTCTTCCTCGGCGTGACCCTCGCGCTCATCGTGATCGTCTTCCCGCGCGGCCTCATGGGGCTCGCGCAGGAGCTGCGGTCGAAGGCGGGGCGCGCGTCACCATGAGCGCCCTCATCGAGACGCTCGGGGTGCGCAAGGCCTACGGCGACTTTGTCGCTCTGGACGGCGTCACGCTCTCGATCGCGCAAGGCGAGCTGGTCTCGATCGTGGGACCCAACGGCGCGGGCAAGACCACGTTGGTAAACCTGCTCACGGGGCTGCTCAAGCCCACTGCCGGCGTCGTGCGCTTCAAGGGCGACGACATCGCGGGCATCGGCCCGGTGATGCTCGCCAAGCGCGGCATGGCGAGGGCCTTCCAGCTCGTGCACATCTTTCCCGCGATGAGCGTTGCGGAGACGATCGCGGTGGCCGTGGTCTCGCAGACCGGGAAGAGCCTGCGCCTATTCGCGCCGGTGAAGACGGACCGAGCTTTGCGCGCACGGGTGCACGAGGTGGCGTCGATCTTCGGTCTCGACGGCAAGCTGGAGACCGAAGCGCGCCTGCTCTCGCAAGGCGAGAAGAAGCTGCTGGACATCGCCAGCGCTTTCGCGCTCGCGCCGGAAGTGATCCTGCTCGACGAGCCGACGAGCGGCGTCTCGAGCGGCGACAAGCACGGCATCATGAGGAACGTGGTGGAGGCCGCAAAGCGCGCCGGCGTAAAAGCGATCATCCTCGTCGAGCACGACATGGACCTGGTCGCCGAGTATTCGAGCCGCATCGTGGCGCTGCAGGCCGGCAAAGTGCTCGCCGACCGGCCGCCCGCGGAATTCTTTCGCGACCCGGACCTCATCGCGGCGGTGGTGGGCAAGTTGGTCGGCAAGCTCTCGAAGGGAACCTGAGCGATGCTCGCCATCGACCGGCTCACCGTTGACATCCAGAACAGCCGCATCCTGCGCGGCATCTCGCTGTCAGTCGCGGCGGGGGAACTGATCTGCCTGGTAGGACGCAACGGCGCAGGCAAGACCACTGCCTTCCGCACGATCATGGGGTACCTCAAGCCCGTTTCGGGCGCGATCGCGTTCCGCGACCATTCCATCGTCGGCGTCGCCACCCATCGCATCGCGCAGATGGGCGTGGGTTACGCTCCCGAGGACAGCCAAGTGTTCGGCGAGCTCACCGTGGCGGAGAACATAGAGCTGCCGACTTGGACGCGCCTAAGCGAGCGCGAGGCCACGGCGCGCATCGACTTGGCATACGAGATCTTCCCGAAGCTGCGCCAATACGCGAGGCGAGGCGGCAACCAGCTCTCGGGCGGCGAGCGCAAAATGGTCTCCATCGCGCGCGCGCTCGCGCTCGACCCGCAGATGCTCCTCCTGGACGAGCCCTTCGAGGGACTCTCGCCCGCGATCATCCCAGGCATCAGCGAGGGGATCGCCTCGATCCGCCGCCTCGGGCACGCCATCCTCATGGCAGAGTCCAACGTGCATCACATTCCCGAGTACGCCGAGAGCCTCTACGTTCTCGAACGCGGCGAGATCATCTACAAAGGCAAGCCGGGCGACACTTATCCGCCCGAGGTGATGAAAGTCATCAGCGGTTCCGCATAATAGGAGGTTCCTATGCCCAAGATCCTTACGCAGGCCCAAATCGACCGGTTATGGCGCGACGGCTGCGCGTTTCCGATACGCGTGATGCCCGAAGTGCAGGCGCTCGAGATCCGCCGCAAGCTCGAGGCGTTCGAGGCGCAGGCCGGCGGCCCGCTCAAAGGGGCGCTGCGTCACAAGTCGCACCTGCTTTTCACGTGGCTCGCGGACCTCGTCCGCAACAGCCACATCGTCGACGCGATCGAGGATCTCTACGGCCCGAACTTGCTGTGCTGGACCACCAATTTCTTCATCAAAGAGGCCCGCAACCCGGCGTTCGTCTCGTGGCACCAGGATTCGACCTACTGGGGCCTCGACAAGCCCGACGTGGTGACCGCGTGGGTCGGGCTTACGCCGAGCAATAAGGCGAACGGCGCGATGCAGTTCATTCCGGGCAGCCACACTAGGGACCAGATCCCGCATCGCGACACCTTCGCCAAGGACAACCTGCTCACGCGCGGGCAGGAAATCGCTGTCGACGTAGACGAGTCGAAGGTGGTCGGAATTGAGCTACAGCCGGGTGAGATCTCGCTGCACCATGTGCGCCTGGTGCACGGCTCTCCTCCGAATCCATCGAACGACCGCCGCATCGGCTTCGCCATCCGCTATATCCCGACCACCGTCGCGCAGATCGCCGGCGAGGACAGCGCCACGCTCGTGCGCGGCGTGGACATGCACCACCATTTCGAGCTCGAGCCGCGGCCAACGCGCGACATGGATCCTGAGTTCGTCGCACTGCATCAGAAGATCGCCGAGCGCAACGCGCAGATTCTCTACCGCGGCACGCCGGTGAAGAGCTACGACGATCCCAAGGCGTTGCCCGACCGGGCCGCCTAAATGGCCCAGGTGCAGATCGAGGAACGCGTTTATCTTGCGGAGATCTGCATGGCGGTGACGGAGCCAGCTGGTCACCCTTCCCGGTGAGCATCAGCGAGAAGAAGACGTGGCAAAGCCGCGCTGCGAAAAGGAACCGCACGCGAATCCCGGCTGATAGGCACAGCTTTTCCGCAGCCTTATCCACGCAGATAGCGAATCATTCATGTGAGGCAATCCGTTTTGCTTTAGCGTGCCCAACTTCGCTGCGTTACCCCCAGACGCGGCAAAAGCCCCGCTCTTCCTCCCTCCCCGCGGGGCTTTTTCTTTTGCACGCTTAATTGCTCGATCATTCATCGTCGTGGCGGATCGCGGGACGAACGAACATTGCGGAAGCTGTGGGACCTGTCCCGGAAGGCAGCAGCGGCGATCGACGATCGCGATTGCAAGCGGCTGCTCTCAGCAGTCGACGGCTACGGCGCCGACCTATTCTCGGAATCCGGACATCTGAAATGGGCGCAAACGCCAGTATCAGGCGCGGATTTTCTCAGGCTGAAAATCTTGAGGGAACTGGACTCCTTTCACATGTGGCTCTTGCAGCTGCAGCTTGAGGCGACCAGGAACGAGGCGGCAAGACTGGCCGCTAATTTGCGTCCCGATCGCCGTTCATCTGGCTAACCTGCACGGCTAACACGCGAATTTTCCGATCGTGAGCTAGTCGCCAATTAGAACGACGCCGCCTCTACTCCCTTCGAAGCGGCTCAGGCCCCGGCGCCCCTGGCGACCGGGGCTTTTTCTTTATGGCTTCGATCCGCGTGCCGGGTATAGCCGTCCGCACGCTTGAACGTCCGCTTTGGGTCGAAAGCGGACATTCAGTGCTGCGCATCCCCTCCCCCCAAACAGTAGACACGGTGTCGCTCAGCCGATGCTCATTACGGAGACCAGTACAACCCTTACCCTTGAGGGTACGGGGTAGCGTCTGCCGCCAGCGGTAAAAAAACTAGCTCTGGCTAGAAGGTCACGGCGTTATTCGGCCCCGAATGTCTGCTCTCGGCCGATTCTGTTGAAAAACTCGAAATCGCGAGAGCGACAAATTTCGGTCGGATAGACAATCAATCGCGATTTTGACCACGCTCTTGCTTTTAGATCGCTCAGGAGGCTTTACATCGCGACATCGCGTCTTCCACGTATCCCCCCAGCTTGAAGCGCGCGTCGCATCCGATAACGGCTGAAATTTTTTCACGGTCGGTGGAAAAGGAGTTTTTCAACAGAATCGGCCAATAGCGGACACTGGCGGCTACCACTCGGATCGAGGATCGTAGGAATCCGCATCAAATTCGGGCAGATGGCGCTCTGGCGTGATCGACCCGCGCCAAGTACGTAGCGAAGAACTCCGCCATCAGTCCCTCAACCGTCGTCGTCTTGCCGTCGAGCAGTGGAATCGTGCTGGTCGCCGGATAAAAGTGGTCTACGGTCGGCACCACATGTGCGCCGTGCAGCAACCCCTTGGCGCGGAAATACGCTGCCGTTCCGGCAAACGATTTAGCGATGTAATCGAGGTCGTGTTCGCCCGAGAAGAGCAGTACAGGCGGTTGACCTTCTCCGGGTAACGTGCCGCGTAAGGTCGTCCGGCCCCATGAAGCCCGAGATGCTCA
>WNFC01005212.1_pt1 | contig 14249 bp, 13 predicted proteins | sample 5400541 | NCBI WGS metagenome assembly WNFC01 (sample SAMN13153342, study PRJNA577476) | soil metagenome | isolation source: 120 cm saprolite under Douglas fir tree site 2 hole 2 replicate 1 | place: USA:California | collected 2015-04-18
CTTTCTGGCTGTGCACCAGCGACACACGGATGTTCCCCTGTCCGGTGACGACGTTTCCGACCCCGAATACGCGGTCCATAGCGGTGTACCGCGGCACATCCTTGCCAGCGAATGTGTAGTATTCACCACTCATGTTGATCCCAGAAAGTTTCTCCGGCACCGAGCCGATCGAAGAAACGACCAGCGGCGCGCGGAGTTCGTGTTCCGAGCCGGGGATCGCTTCAGCCTTGCGGCCCTCGATTTTCGTTTCAACCACCTTCAGCCCGGCGAGCCGTCCATTTTGCACGATGATTCCGGTCGTCAGCCTGCGATCCTGGAAGCGAAACAGGTATTTGTCGCGCGCGATGCGCAGCATTTTCTGCCGAACCATTTCCGTTTTAGCGATCTGCTCGGGCGTCGCGTTGTCGGGTGGTTGCGCCAGGGGCATGTCCTGTTCGCGGCGGCGATAAATTAAGAGGCAACCCTTTACGCCCAACTCTTCCGGCTTGATGCCGTGCTTTTTGCATAGCTCCGGAATACCTTTTTCCAACTCATGCATGCTGGTCTGAATGCCGCGAGCCCTTAAAGCGCGCTCGTAGTTTTCGAGCTGGAGCACCTTGACCACGTCAAGTGACGCCAGCCCGCCGCCCACCACCACGGTTTCGTCGGGCGTTTCATAACGCGGTCCGGGATAGTCTTCTTCGTTCTTGTGGTTATACCAGTAGATAAAAGGATTTTGGTAAACGAGGCCTTTGTCGACGTACTGCTCTGCTTCCGGCACGCCCAATTCTCGGTCGCGCCACGCGCCATTGGCGAGAATCACCGCCGAAAAGCCCCACTCGAAAAGCTGGGGGAGATTAAAATCTCGGCCTAGCTTGGTAGAGGGGATGAAATACACATTCGGTTTCTTCATGCGCGCGTCGATTCGGCCATATTCCTGTTTGCGCTGCTCGACGTGCCAACGCGGCAGACCGTCTTCGATCTTGCCGTACGGCCGCGTGTTCTGCTCGAACACGGCGACTCGAATCCCGTGATCCGCCAGAATTTCGGTCGCCACCGAGCCTGAAATCGCGCCGCCAATTACCGCCACGAAATGATGCCCAGGATTCGTCATATATCTGCCACCCCGTGTATTGGAGCGCGATTGTACAACGCAAATCGTACAAAGTGTCCCCAACCACCGAGAGTTTGCCCATCATCCTCATCACGCAGGTTGGGCGGAACTCCGATAAGCTGCACCCTGTCGCCGGACGCATGAGTCGAGCGTGTGGTCGGAACGTCTGAACGTCGGAATGTCTGAGAGAGACCCCTCCCCCCTCCCCCTGGTTTTTCATAAGTGTTCATTCTAAAGGTAGTTAAAGTTCTTTGTTTTGATACACTTTTGCAAGTGTTGATTCTAAAAGTAGTTAGAGTTGGTGTTTGGGTGTTCTTGCGGCAAGTGATGGGGCGGGCGAAACGATGCTGGAGCGCCGATTCCATGCGGAATGGTAGCACGGATCTGGACGGTTATCAATAGGAATCTTTTACTTGTGAGGTACTCGTTCGAACGAATTGCTAAGTCATTCAAACGCGGAGAGTTGTAAGGAAGATGGGGTGGAAAGGTAACCATTGGGAAGACCCGGAGCAAAACCGAGGTGCGGGGCAAGCGAGTCAGGGGAGAGCTTTGGCTGCATGGAGGCCGGCCCAGCCGCGCGGCGCGATAGTTAGAGAAGTCTTTCGAGGTCTTCGGCGCTCAGACCCGCATCCCGCATTATGTTTTTCAGGACCTTGGGGTGTAGGACTTCCACGGCATGAAATGGAACGGTGGCCCGTTTACCCTCCGCGTTCTTGTAGATCATGTGGCTGCCACTCTGGCGCGCGATTGAAAAACCCAGCTTTCCAGTACGGAACAAATTTCGCGGGCGGTGAGGCGTGGGAGCTTGGACATCAGACAGCGATTTCGACGGTAGAAAGGCTGACAGAAACTTGGGGAATCTCTTCGCCGCCGGCCAGCCGGTCTTCTATGTGCAACCTGATGGCGTCCTTGATGTTGTCGACAGCTTCTTCGTACGTTTCGCCTTGACTGTAGCAACCCTGGAGCGGGGGGCAGGAAACGAAAAAACCATCGGCGTCCGCTTCAATGACGATCGGAAGAGTAATGTTCTTCATGACTTTGGCCAGTATACGTCGGTCTTGGGACATGACAAAACAGAATCTGTGGAAGAATGCGAAAGCGTCGCCCGACTTGCGAAAGAAAATCAAATGCACTAGGCCGCAATGAGGCAAAACATGCCAGGAAGAGGTACGGGAAGTACAAGATCCGCGATGAGCGATTTTATTCCTGCTGGGTTCCCGGCCTTGTAGAGCTGATTTTTCCGGATTGGTTTGGTCGTGAGCGGGGCGACTGGTCCTGGTGGGTTTTTCCCTATGGCGCTCCTGGAATTCTCTAGATGAATAGGTCTGCGGTGACGCGGAAAAACGCGGCGAGCTTCTTAGCCTGCGTCTTGCTTATAGAACGCTTGCCGTGAAACACCTCGGAAGTAATTCCTTTCGAGCCGAAAAGCTTCCAGAGGTCTTTCTGTGTCAAGTTGCGTGCCTCCATTAGATGCTGAAGCGTTTGCCGCGGGCTCGCTTTCCGAATTGGGTAGCGCCGCTCCTCATACTCGTCAATCAGCACGGTCAGCAATTCGGCAAGTTCCGTTTCCTCCGGCGAAAGATCTTCACGTTCGTCAAGAAGCATCAGTTCGTTCGTGAAACGTTCACATTCTTCATCCGTGTGGATGACATGCGGGAGCGTACGCCCCAGGAGTTTCCCGTAGGTTTTCTCGTCGAGATCTATCGTTGTCGTGCTCATTGTTTCCAGGCCCTTTTGTCATATTCCGCGTGAGTCAATATGTGCAAGACGTGAAAGACTGCACATTGACTCCGCTCTGTTTGCAGGTGTAAGCTCCGCGCCGTCCCCGAAACGCCAAGCAGTTTTGGATGTCCTCTGTAGTCTACCCATTGGAGAGAGCGCTCTACCAACCGCTGCTTGGTTCAACAGAAATTCCGTAGAAAGGAAAGTGTATGAAAAATCCAGCGACTAGTTTGACGGCATTTCTTGAAGTGGGAGATCTTATCGGAGGAACCGAGGGACAGAAGATCAAGGCAAGGGTCTTAATCCGAAGGCAGGCAGGCTTCACCCTGATCGAGCTCCTGGTGGTGATCGCGATCATAGCGATCCTGATCGGGTTGCTGCTTCCCGCAGTGCAGAAGGTCCGAGAGGCGGGCGCAGGCATGGCCAGGCTTCCTCATCTGCAGGACCTCGGCGGGCAAATCGTTCAGTTTGGCGACGCGTCGGTTCGCAACGCCCAGGCCTTCATCTTGAGCTTGGGAACTGACGCCGCCAACGCGACAAGTGCGGACATTAGCAACGTGAACCTCAATTCCTTGAAATTCTTCTGCGATGCCGATACCAAGATCGCGAACTTCGAAACCCAGATTAACGGTCTTCTCGCAGACCCGGCCGTGTCAGGTGAAGACGGGGGAGTCTCAGGTGAAGACGGGGACGACTCAGGTGAGGCACGCAGGTTGTTGAACGCAACCAAAAGTGCGCTGGATGAGGAACTGCCGGCGGTGCAGAAGTTGCTTGAGGTGCTCCGCGCGAAGACCAGCGTGTGCGCTTCACCTGCTTCGTGATTGTGCTGTTGCGCAGTTGTCGCGACTGCAATCCGAAATGGGATCAACGTTATCCCCACCCATCGAATTCGCCGCGGCGAACGGTGGGTGGGGATACTCAAGTCGAATCTTCCGTGCGCATGATGGCCGCAGGCCGGGCCGCTTTCTGTGTCCCACGTCATCTGTTCCTATCCACTATTTTTCCGAGCGCGTCCATTCTCGATCAGCCAGGTTTAACCGGGTCCCCTGCATATCGAGGGCGGGTAGGGCAGCTTTTGAATTGGGTACGCGGGTGGAAGGATGCGGCTTATCGGCTTTCTAAAAGGAGGATTCTCGCGGTTGTTCGGCTTGATTTGATATAATTCACGGCACTGAAGTCCCTGCCCACCCTTGTGTACGGAGCGTTCTGCTTAAACGCTCAGGCGAAAGCGAGGCGGCCTCGCGGCGCGGGGATGTGACGACCGAGTTCCTTAGCAGTTTCCATCCATTCCTGAATGATGATCTCGACGTTGGCAAGAGCTTCCTTGTAGGTCTCTCCGTCGGCGGCGCAGCCGGGAAGCTCGGGGACCTCGGCGATAAACGCTTCGTCCGCCTGACTCCAGTAGATGATGATTTCGTATCTAGGCATAGGCTTCTCCGGCCAAACGATAGTTGATTATAACATTCCGGACCTGTTTCACTTGATAGAGTTTGCACTTGCCGGAATGTGGTTGTAAGTTGAGAATCTCGGCAACGCCATCGCGAAAGAATATGTGGTGGCTGCCCTTGACGCGCTCCCGAAACGCTTCAGAAGTTGCACCATACCGGAAAACGGGATATTTGCGTTAGCGTCGCCTCTTAGAATCTGGTCGAGAAGTTTGTTCGTGCGCGCCATGTTGAGAATGAGTGCTGAAGCCTAGCGCAAGGCTGCAACCTATGGGAAGCATTCCGGTGCCTAGGTCAGCCCCAGAGTGGCGCGGCGATCAATCCTGATACGGTGCTCCATCCGCGTGGCTCGCCGGAGACTCAGAGCGCGAGATAGACGACTTGGACGAACTGGTCGGCGTTGAGCCTGCCTTTGCCCCAGATGGGGTCGAGGTCGGCAAATGGTTTTTCCGCGACGGCTTCCTGGGCGGATTTCCCGGCGGACTTCAATTTTTGAATGCGATCGCGGGCGGTGACGAGCATGTCGCGGAATTTCGCAAGGCCGGCTTTGTTGCCGAGCGGGCCGTGCCCAGGAACAATTTTGGTGTAATTGCCGGCGAGCGGAAGAACTTTGTCGGCGGCCGCAATCATGCCGCTGATTTTGCCGCCCGTGCTGGAGTCGATGTAGGGATAAAAACCGTTGAAGAAGGTGTCGCCCATGTGGATGACGTTGGCCTTTTGAAAATGAATGTAGATGTCCGTGTCGGTGTGCGCAGGAGCAAGGTGTTGGAGCGCGAGGGTCTCGCCATTGGCTTCCAGCTTGTGGCTGGCGGCGAAAGTTTGCTGAGGCAAGGCCGCCGCGGGCGAGGGGTCGAAATGCAAGCCGAATACCGGCAGATCATGCGGCTCAGACATGCGCTTCTTGGTGTTTTCGTGCGCAAGGACGGTGGCCTCCGCGGCGTGAAGATGGGCGTTGTTGTCGGTATGGTCGAAGTGCCAGTGGGTATTAAGGACGAATTTCAGAGGGGCGTTGCCGATGCCGTCGAGCGTGTCTTTGAACTTCGGCCAAGCGGGCGAAAGGAACGTATCCACGATGAACTTTCCGTCGGGCCCGTTCAGCACCACGACGTTTCCGCCGGGGCCGGAGAGCAAGGTGAGATTGTCGGCGAGCTTTTGTGCTTCGATGGGAGCCGCGCCCATCTGCGCGCGAATAGTCGCGACCGGATCGGCAGCCGGAGACTGTTGCGCGTAGCTCGCGGCCGAAGCGCGGAGAAGAGCCGCGGGGAAGAGGTGTGCCAGGAAAGCGCTGCCCGCCAGCTTGGCAGAGTCTCGCAATATTTCGCGGCGTGAGGTTGGCTTCTGCAGGAAATCGGATTTCATGTTCTTCCGGCCTTTCGATTGAGGCTTCGATTGCGCTCCGCTGGGGTTCTGCAATATACCGTAGTTTGGAGTCAAAAATGAAGCTGAGTCAACACGGGTGCGCGCACCGGAAGGGCCCGCCTGCGAACTGTCGCGCCTCGACCACCGCTAGCTCACGGAACTTAGTTGACGGGGCCCGGTCTCAGTCTCTGAATGTGTGGGAAACAAAGGACTTGCGCGGGGTTACTGGCCGATGGGCCGGTGCTGAGTAGGAAACGCACGGCGCAAATGCGTTGGGACTCCATCGACCGAATTTTGTACGATTTATACATAAAGGTAGGGATACCCGCAGTTTCAATCTGGAAATTGATTAGGGGAAGGGGTCAAACCAGCCACCTAACCCACTCGTCCCAAGGGTTCCCGCTTTGGAGGGTGTGAAATGCTTAATTCTCAGGGTCTTCGCAGATTTTCCCTTGCTGTAGCAGCGGCGGCGTTCTTTACCGTTGCAGGCTGCTCGAACCAGGCCCCGGACCAAGCGACGAACCAGGCTCCTGCGCCGGCCAAGAAAGCGGCCACGGGGAAGCCTGCGGCCGCCAAGGCGGCGGCAGCGAAGCCTGTTGCCGGCAAACCCGCAGCAGCCAAGCCTGCTGCTAAGAAAGCTGAGCCAGCCAAGGTTGTCGCCGCGAAGAGCGGAACAGCCAAGCCTGTTGCTGCCTCAAGCAAAGTGACGCAGCAAACGTCGCTGGTCACCGTGCCGAAGGGCACGGCGATTAGCGCGACCGTCGGCGAAGCACTGGCCAGCAACAAGAACCACGCGGGTGATTCCTTTGCGGCGATTCTCTCTTCGTCCATCAAGGTGAACGGGAAGACAGTGATTCCGAAGGGTACGCACATCACCGGCCGGGTCGTAACGGCACAGAAGAAAGGTCCGGCGCAGTTGACCGTGGCTCTCGCTTCGGTGGACCTGAACGGGAAGTCCTACAAGCTGGTGACCGACCCGCTTGATCCGTCGGGCAAAAGCGCGGCCAAGAGCAATGCCACCGACAGCGATTCGGCGAAGGCAAAGGACACAAAGGACATAACCGTTGCTGCCGAACACCGTCTGAAGTTTAAGCTGGCGAAGGACGTCAAACTTCCGGTGAAAAGCTAAAAAAGTAGTCCTTAGCTGCCGAGCCCCAGCCGGCGCAAGCTGGTTGGGGTTCGGTAGTTTTGCTTTGTAGTTGCACTCGCCAGGCCCACTTGTGCGAGCACGCGCTGCGCCGCTGGCCACGACAGGCACGTCAAAGAGATTGAAGAATTTGATAGTTACGAAGGAAATTTTGCATTAGAATCCGGCTGTTGGAGCACGCGAAGCGGGCGACGAACCACGCAGAGCAGCCCAGGAAGAACAGGCCGAACACCAGGGTAGAGACGAGGGCTGCGACCGGACAGGGTGTCCCGAGCCGGCCGCTGGAAGAGTCGCCGCAAACGAAAGGGGGCTCTCAACAAATGAATCGGATCCCCGTTTCCTCGAACGGCATCACCGAAGTCGGATACCATCAAGATACGGATACCCTTGGGACTCTGGAGCTGAAGTTCTCGAATGGCGGCGTGTACGAATTTTTCAACGTACCCACAAACTTGTATGACGAATTCATGCATGCGCCCTCGAGAGAGGAATATTATTTCGCGAACATCGGCAAGCGCTTCCCGTGCACGCGCGTGGCGTGAAGGCGAGCTGAGCCTGCTGGGGGACGGGTGCCAAGCGGGGTAGGATGCGCGCAGTCGAAGTCGAAGTGTGACAAAATAGCGGTGACTATGAGGATAGCCGAGGCGCATGGCAGCCGAGCGTGAAGTGGCGAAGACCGCTGGAATGGTGCCCGACGAGCAAAAGCACGAGCCGCGCTCCAAAGGGATCACCACCGCGCGCAAGAAAAAACCAAAGGAACTTGCGGTCATCACGGAATGCTGCACGGGCTGCGCGGGTTCGCCGGCGTGCGTGGAATATTGCCCGGTGGAAGACTGCATGTTCTGGGTGCCGGACGAGGATAATTTTCCGTTTGGACGCATCCAGGTGGATCCGATTCTGTGCATCGGATGCAAGAAGTGCGTCAGCAAGGGGCCGGACGGATGCTTCCTGGACGGCTGCCCGTGGGACGCTATCGTGATGGTGGACATCGCGGAAGTGGAAAAAGTCGTCGGAGCGATGACGTATTGAAAGATCGTTACTCGTGAATCGTGACCTGTGACTCGTGAAAAGCCGGCTGTCACCCTCCCCGCAAAATAAAAGACTACGGCTGGTGCCTGGCTCTCTCTCGAATGGCCTTTTCGGTGAGGACGGCTTGCTCGCGGAGGCGATCGGGGATTTCCGGGACGTTGCGCTGGTAGATGCGGATGGCTTGGAGATCATCGAGCTGGCCTACGAGGTAGAGAGCGCGTAGGGCTTCCCAGACTTGCTCGGAGCCGGGATCGATGGCGGCCACTTGCGTGCCGGCCGGGACCGTGGCTCCTGCTGCGACCGAGAGCGCGCGAATGCGGCCAGTGATCGGTGTGCGAATTTCCGTCGTGCGCTCTCGATACTGAAGTTTGGCGATCAGGCCTCCCTGGCGCACGGAAGTTCCGACCTTGTCGATGTCGATGACGCGGCCGGCGGCGGGCGCGACGATGGACGCGGGCTGCAAGAGCGCGACAATCTGGGGGCGGCCTGCGGCGTCGCCGAAACGCACTAGCGAGAGCGCAGCGTTGCCGCGAACCATCGGCGAGGAATCCTGCAACATCTTTAAGAGCGTTTCGTGGAAGGCGGCGGAGGTGTCCTGGCCCATAACCCAGGCGTCTGTGTTGCGGACTTCTTCCACGGGATGCGACGCCAGGCGCAGCAGTTGCGGATACCAGCGCGTTGCGCTCGCGTCCCGGCGCGCCATGCGTTCACCGAGCTGGACAAGAGCGTGCTGGATGTGACGCGGGTGCTTGTCGTCGTTCAGGTATTCGGTGATCTGCGTGTCCGAGAGATGGCGGCCGAACCAGGTGCTCCACCAAAACAAGAAGGGCATGAGGACAATCAGCCAGGCAGTGAGGAAGAAAAGCAATCGGTTGCGCGTGGACATGCGGTGGTGAGGACGTGCAGGACGCGCCGGAGAATCCTCGGTGAACGAACAAGGATGTGGTGCTTCCGACGTTAGTGGGTGACTCGCCATGCGTGTTCTGGTCTTGAATTTTACTCTGTCTTCGAAGCCGACGGGTTCTTCGACGAAGCTCCCTTGTCTTTCCCGAGGAAACCGTGATCACGACACTCCAGGAGAACATTCAGGAAGAAGACGCCGGCGAGGGTGAGGAGAATCAGGCTCATGAACAGGCCGTCGACGCTGAGAAGAGAGCCGACGAGGATGATCCACGCTATGCCAGCAAGCGAGAGAAGGCCGAGCAGCAAGGAAAGCAAGAGCATCAGTAGAAGCAAAAAGCCTCCTTACTTCCAAATTGCGGCGTGGTCTCGCAAATCCGCGTCTCGTCCGTTCCAAAGCTCGATCCTGGCGTTACAGCTGTAAAAGCGGCGGCAAGACCGCTGCACTCCAAAAAAGGCGGCCCTTCGAAGCTCCCTCGAAGCTCGGGGCAAGCAGGGTAACCAAGACGGCCACACTCCAAACTGGTTACGTGCCGGGCTTGAAGGTGACGTCGACGGTTTTGCTGTCTTTTGCAGCGAGCGTCACTTTTTGATCTTGCTCTCCGAGTTTTTCGTGCACGAAGGCGATGGTGTAGTCACCGGGCGGCAGGCCTTTGATTTCGAACTTGCCGTCCGGACCGCTCACCGCGTAGAAGGGGTTCTTGACCACATTGACGAACATGCGCATCCAGGGATGCTGGTTGCACTTCACGGGCAGCAAAATTTCTTCACGGGCGAAAGTCTTTTCGATGGGCGGAGCTTTCGGGGCCTGCGATTCATTCCACTCGCGATTGTCTTTTGGAGTGGGGTGAATATTGTGCGTGGTGGGGTCGCCGTTGACGATGGCGATCGTTTGTCCGACCATGACGCCGAGGACGTGGGGCTTATATCTGCAGCCGCTTTGGGTCAGGGTGACGGCATCTTTGGGAACGTCGAAGGTGCGGTTGACGAGTCCCTCCTTCACGTAGATGAAAACGTTCTCGAGGTGTCCGCCGCTGACGACGATGTTCTCGGCAGTGTTCGAGCCGGCGCAGTTGGAATCCTGGCTCATGTCAATCTTTGCGGCCTTCGGTGCGGCGCCATCGAATTTTACGGTTCCGCTTACGCTGGCGGCGGTGGCAGGATCAATCGGCGTAGCCGCGGGGGCTGCGGCCGGAGTGGGCGCCGCGGGCTGCTCTTCGGCGGTTTCCTTCTTGCCGCACCCGGCGACTAGAGCGACGCCGAGGAAGATTGACAGGCTCCCGATTGCTAGCTTTTTCATTTTCATTTTCATTTTGTTCTACCTCTCCCTTGAAGTATCAAAATTTCGTTCGAGCGCGGCTCCTACTGAGGCGCGCGCTGCGCGGAGCCGCCCGCGGCGTTCATTCCCGAGGAGCCGCCGCCGGTCGACGCACCTGCGCGTCCCATTGATGAACTCACTCGCCGTTGTTCTTCGGGAGTGAGCTGGAAAATGTATTCGACAAGGAGCTTGGTGTGGTCCTTGTCGTATGCGTTGAAGGATGCGGGCGTGGGGCCGGAGAACGTCCAGCGATTATTTTCGCGCTTGAAAAGGCCCGAAGGCATGGAGGTGCCGGGGCTGATGGCTTGCGGGTCGATGATCCAGCGCTCGACCCAATCGGGTTTGAGGCGCCCCTTGGCTTGCAGGAAGTTGGGCGCGGTGGCGGTTTTGTCGTGCGCGGGATCGCCGGTGGCGTGGCATTTCAAGCACGGAGCGGCCGGGCTGCTGAAGAGGCTGCGCGCCATGTCGGTTTCCTTGGCGGTGAGCGCCGGCGGCGGCTCGGGAATATACGGGAAGGTCTGCCGCGATAACGCCTGGAAGAAGCGCACGAGTTTGCCCAATTCATTTTCCGAGAAGGAGAAGGTGGGCATGCGCACCTGCAAGTAGGGGCGAATTCCGTTGCGATTCGTGTCGGCGTCGCTTAGCGACGGATTGGTGAGGAAGTGCAACAGCCACTGGGGATCGACGCGCGCGCCTTCGGTCAGCAGCTTGGGGGGAAGCTGTTCCTGCGCTTCCTGATAGCGGGCGAGGGCCATCAGCGAAGTTTTCTGGCCGGGAATCAATTGGTGGCAGCCCATGCAGTTATATTTTCGGATGACCCACCAGCCTTCTTGAATGTCGCGGCGATAATCCAAGGGCTTGTACTGATAGGTGATGGGAAGGGCGCTTTCCTGGCTGCCCATGAGAAAGGTGGTGAGCGCACGGACCTGCTCCTTGGTCAGGTGCAGATTGGGCATGCGCAACTTTTCTTCTTCGGGCTTGATTTTGCCCTTGTCCCAGATATTGGGTTCGGCGAGCTTGTGTTCGAAGAAGCCTTTGTCGTCATACCACGGCTGCTTGGCGGGGCCTTCGGGGAGGCGCGCGAGATCGTCGGGATCGGTGATGGGCTCGCTGCCGCCGCGCTGCGCGGTTTCAGTGAGTAATGCAAAATCGAGGCGCTCAATGGGTTTGCTGCCTTCGGTGGTCAGCTCCGTGCCGATGCGCCCCTCGTCTTCCAGGCCGGAGATTTCATGGCAGCCGGCGCAGCCAAAGTGGCGAACCCACTTCTTGCCTTCTTCCTTCAACTTGGGATCATCGATGAAGGAAGCATCCGGGTACGGGGAAGGCTCCTGCTTTTTCAGGGTGACCAGGTAACTGGCGACGTCTTCCGCGTCTTGTGGAGAGAGGCGCAGGCTGGGCATGACGGTCATGTTCTGGACTTGCAGTTCGTGACCATCGTTGGGGCATTTGCTGTGGTCCAGGTCGAAAACATAAGGTAAGTCCTTCTTCTTGTAATCCTCGGGACCGATATCCTTCTTCTCGTAGGGACAGTAGGGGCGGGTGCGCTCGCGGGCGTTGTGGACCCAGCGGACCAGGTAATCGTAATTGTCCTTTTCGCCGACGCGCGTGAGATTGGCGGCGAAAGTTCCGCCTTGCACCTGGTCGCCTTCGCCGATGGAATGACAAGCGAGGCAGCCGCGCGATTCGAACAATTCTTTTCCGTGCGAGGCGCTGCCGGGCTTGTGCTTGGGCAAAGGATCAATGAGCGCCGATTGCCATAAGTACGCGGAGATGGATTGGATCTGCTCGTCGCTGAAGCGGAAATCGGGCATCTTGGTGGTGGCGCGAAAGGCGCTGGGCTTCTTCAGCCAGACGGGAATCCAGTTCTTGTTGAGCTTGAGGCGAATATCCTTGAGATTGGGGCCGACTTTCTTCATGTCTTGCAGCAGGCTCTTGTTGGTGCGATCGAGCTGAACGATGCGCAGGTCGAGTTTGCTGCTGGTGACTTTGAGGGCGACGGCGCGATCGTTGAGGCGGTTGGCTTCCTCATTGGACTCGGCGGCGTCGGCCTGCTTCATCAGATAGTTGGCTTCCTTGAGGTTGTCTTTCTTCTCTTGCTCGATGAGCTTGATTTGCTGGGCGATGGAGAGCAGGTCTTCCGGTTCTTTGTCGTAGCCTTCGTAGCGATGGCAGCCCACGCAGCCGCGCTGACGGTACAGATCCTTACCTTCGGAGAGAGTCCAGCCGACATCGTTGGTCACCAGAACCATATCCGCGGCGTGGCAGGTTTGGCACCCGGCTTCCATATTTCCCCTGGCGAACAGCGGCCAGAGCCAATGCTCATAGTTGCCGTGGGCCTTTTCAACGCTGGTGGTGGCGCGTCCGTTGCCCTGATGGCAGGGCGAGCAGCCGAACTTGTCGGGGTCATGAATCTTCAGCAGGTCAGGCTCGGGATGGCTGGTGAACGCGCGGGCGTACTCGTCGGGCTTTTTGCCTTTGAGGGACATGGCCGCGGCGGTTAGTTTGACCGGCTCGCGAATGTCCATGTGGCAGGATTCGCAGCGGTCCACAATGTTGGCTTCGGGCACATTGATCTGGACAATTGTCGGGTCCCACCGTTTCGTTTTGTCCTGCAAGCCCGAGATTTGCGAGGGGGTGAGATTGACCATGTGTTCTGAAACGTACGCGTCGAGCTTTTCTTTCTGTTCGTTGGCGGGCTTGATCAGTTCGGCGAGCTCGGCGCTGAGGGTGGTGCGCTCGTTCCTTAGCTCGTTGTAGGTTTCTTCGAGCTGCGGGAAGGTGTATTGCTTTCTGCTGCCGTCGGGATATTCGACGGTGGCGACTTCTTTCTTGTAGGCGTCAAGATTTCTTTGTTTACGTTGTTTCGCGGAGCTGCTGGTTTCCGTCTCGATGTCATACGTAGAGGCGTTGACGTAGGCGCGACGGTCGGTGAAGACGTTCTGCACTGCGAGGATCTTGCCGTTGAGGTCGCGCAACTTTTCGTTGATTTCGTTGAAGCGCGGAGCTGCGCGCTGCTTGGCCTGGTCAAAGGACAATTTCACGGCTTGATATTCGGGGGCGGCCTCGACATCCTTCTGCGAGGCACTGGACTGCGAACTCGCGGTTTTAAGGAACGCGGAGTAGCGATTTTTCCATTCCTGTTGGAAGGCTTTCCAGGGGCGCTGGCCGAAATCTTCATCCCACAGAGCCCAGAACAACGTGGCCATGAGGATGACCACAGCGATGACGTAGTGCGGCGCGAGCGATTTGCTTACGATCGGATCATCGTCGGGAATGGGCTTATCGGGCACCAGTTTCTCCTAGTCGGGATTTCCCTTTTTGGCCCGGATTGGAGCTAGGCTCCAAAGACCACACTCGTGCCCGTCGAGGGCATGATGAGCTTCTGCGGCATCTCGCGTTGGACAGCCATCATGGTGCGGAAGCCGGTGCAGTGCATGGGAATCAGATAATCCGGGTCGATTTCCTTCAAGGCTCCCACGGTCTTGTCGATGATGTCATCAGGATACGGAGCCAAGTGCCACCCGCCAACTACGGCGTGCACCTTCTCAATCCCCGTGGACTTCTGGAGCTGGCGAACAGAGTTGATGATGCCCGCGTGGCCGCACGATGAGATCACGACCAAGCCTCGATCCTTCACGTTGTAAGCGGTTGCGTGTTCGCCCCAGAAGATGTCCTTCACCAAATCTCCCGGTTTGGCTTCAACCTTGACTGTGCCTGGAGGAAAGTGGAGGGTCGCATCACAACCGGAGCCGGTTGCACCCGCTTCGAGTCGAGCGGCTGGAGGAGACATCTCGAAATCGGTAATGCGCGCGATGTGACCCGAAGTCATCGCATGGCCCGCCACCGAGGTCGGCTCCTCCGCGAGCACGACCTTCAGCCCTCGCGCTTCGAGCGCATCCTGCTTGAGCTCCCCGTAGTCGAGGTTTTTTCCGTCCGGCTGCACGACCCAGCGATGACAGAACGTGTCACGCCCGCCCGCATAGAGGGTGAGCCCGGGCTTGCCGTGTCCCTGGAGGCTCGTCGCCAAGTCGAGCAGACCTCCGTAATGGTCCACGTGACCGTGGCTGATGATCAGGGCATCTGCCTTGGCAGGGTCGACTCTCAATCCCTGGTAGTTGTTTGTGAGGGTGTGAGGCGTGAGCGCGAAGTCCAGCAGGATCTGCTTTTCCTCGGCTCCCCGGAAGGACTGCAGATGATAGGCCAGCCCATGCTCAGAGAGCAGCGTGACGTCCGAGC
>WNFC01005507.1_pt1 | contig 14249 bp, 13 predicted proteins | sample 5400541 | NCBI WGS metagenome assembly WNFC01 (sample SAMN13153342, study PRJNA577476) | soil metagenome | isolation source: 120 cm saprolite under Douglas fir tree site 2 hole 2 replicate 1 | place: USA:California | collected 2015-04-18
GCCGCCGGCCCCCGCCGCGGGACCGGCCACGGCACCGCCGCCGTCAGTCAGGATGGGCGCCGCCCTCGTCGGGCAAGATGGATGCATGGCTGCACTGAAGGACCGGCTCCGCAGCGACCTGACCGCCGCCATGAAGGCGCGGGACGAGGTCACCGTCCGCACCCTGCGAATGGCGCTGACCTCGGTGTCGAAGGAGGAGGTCGCGGGGGCCTCCGCGCGGGAACTCAGCGACGACGAGGTCCTCAGCGTACTCACCCGGGAAGCGAAACGGCGCCGCGAGGCGGCCGACGCGTTCGCCGCCGCCGGGCGGGAGGAGCAGGCCGCGGCGGAACTGGCCGAGGGCGCGGTGCTGGACACCTACCTGCCCGCCCAGCTCACCGACGCCGAGCTCGGCGAGCTGGTGACGGCCGCCATCGAGGAGACCGGGGCGGCCAGCCCGCGCGAAGTCCGCCGCCGGTTGGCCGGTTAACCAAGCGGGGCTAACCCAGGCGGGCTGGCCCGGGGCTAGCCCCGCGAGAACGCCCGGCTCAAGTACCGCCGCCACCTCCGCCGCCCCCGCCGGGGCGATGGCCGCCCCCGCCGTGACCGCCATGGTGGGGGGGCGTGGACGGCACGATGCCGTTGCCCAGCGAGAACAACGGGCTCGACGGCGGCACCGGCACGAAGTTGAGCGGCGGGTTGGCCAGCGCGGCGTGTAGGAACGTCGTCTGCCAGGTGTTGCCCGGCGCCTCCGAGCCGTACATGGCTCCCACGCAGTAGCCCACGTACCGGTAGCAGGACCCGGGGTACCCGGACATCGGGTGCAGTATCGGGGAGGCGGGGTTGCCCACCCAGACCGCCCCCAGCAGGTCCGGGGTGTAACCGACGAAGAATGCCGACATGTAGTTGTCCGCGGTCCCGGTCTTGGACGCGGCCGGCCGCGGAATGTTGTCCGCCGTCGCCGTGCCCGCGCCGTTCAGGTCGCCCTGGAGGATGTAGTTGCCCGCGTCCGCGATCTGCTGCGGCAGCACGCGGTGGCAGTTGGCCGATTCCACCGGCAGCCGCTGACCGGCCGTGGTGACGATCTTGGTGATCGCGATGGGGCTGCAGAAGATGCCGCGGGCCGGCAGGACCGCATCCGCCGCGGCGACACCCATCGGGGTGACGTTATCCGCGCCGAGGGTGAAGGACGGGTTGTTGTCCGCGCTCAGGGTGTGCCCCTCCCGGCGGTCAGGTTTGAGCAGCGACTTGCCGTCTGGCCAGGTCAGGCCCATCTGGGCGGCGGTCTTGACCACGTTGCACAGGCCGACCTTCTGCTCCAGGTAGGCGAACCAGACGTTGATAGACGCGGTCGTCCCCGTGTAGAGCGAGTAGTGACCGCCCTTCTCGCTCTCGTCGTTGTGCACCTGCCAGCCGATCTGGCCGTTGGACATCGGGGTGCCCACCGTCTGGCCCTTGCAGTTCGTGTAGCCGGAGACCTGGGCGGAAAAGCCCACCGTCTTCGAGTACCCGAACGGTATGCCCTGCAGCAGCGCGGTCACCATGACGTAGACCTTGCCGGTCGATCCGATCTGCACGCCGCCGGTGCCGTGGTACTGTGGGCCCACCGCGTAGTTGACGGTGTTCTGGTGCGGCCCGGTCCCGTACCGCCGGTCGATGGCGATCGCGCGGATCTTGCCGGTCCCCGGCTGGATGAGCACCTCGGTGTCCGCGTTCCGCCCCGGGTTGGCCGGGTTCGGCGGCGGCGGGAGCATGGTGTTGACCGCCAGGTTGGCCGCGCGCTGGTCCCGCGCATCGAGCGTGGTGGTGATCGTTAGCCCGCCGATGCCGTTGAGCCTGTTCCAGACCTGCTTGTAGGCCGTGTCATGGCCGATGACGGCGATCACGTAGTCACACATGTACGCCGCGTACTTCGCCGACTGGCTGGTGCAGCCGGACTGGGGCACCGAGGGGTTCAGGCCCAGCGGCTTCTTCTCCGCGGCCGCGGCGGTGGCGGCGGAGATGTAGTGGAGTTGCGCCATCCGCGCGAGCACCGCGTTCCGCCGGTCCAGGGTGTTCAGCACGCCTTGCTTGCCGCCGCCGAGCGGGTCGTACTGGCTGGGGTTCTCCACGATGCCCGCCAGCATCGCGGCCTGCGGCAGCGTGAGCTTGGCCGCCGAGGTGCTGAAGTAACGCTGCGCGGCGATCTCCACGCCGTAGGACTGGTTGCCGAAGAACGCGGCGTTCAGGTACCCGGCGAGGATCTGGTCCTTAGACATGGTGTGCTCGACCTGGGCCGCCATCCGCAGCTCGCGGATCTTGCGCCCGATCGTGTCGGCGGTCGCGCTCGCGAAGGCCTGCTGCGGGTTGGGCGCGGACAGGATCTCCACGTTCTTCACGTACTGCTGGGCCAGCGTGGATCCGCCCTGGACCGACTGGTGCTGCAGGTTGTTGACCAGCGCGCGGAGGGTGCCGCGGAAGTCGATCGCGCCGTGCTGGTAGAAGCGGGCATCCTCGATCGCAACGATGGCATGCCGCATGTCCGGGGCAATCTGCGAATAGTCCACCGGAACGCGGTCAATGCCGCGTGGATAGTAATACGCGAGCACTTTGCCGTGCCGGTCGAGTATGGCCGAGCGGACCGGAATCTGGTGGAGTTCCGGGGTCTCGAGCGTGTTGAACTTGGTGGCACCGTCGCGGATTATCGTGCCGAGCGCACCCACCGCGGGCAGCGCGATACCGGCCACCAGCGCACCGCCGACGGCGGAGGCGATGGCCAGCCGGGCGACCACGCTGACCTTGCCAAGAAACCTGCTTTCAGCCATGAAGCTTGGTGTTCGCACTGGTTCAGGGTACGCCCGGCGGCCAAAGTGAGTAGCTACGGTCACCAGCTCACCCCTAGCGCAGGGCGCCACATGCCGCTATCCTGCCGAAACTACTCGTCGTCCACCGAAGGACTACTGACTGTGTGCGGCATGGCCCATGTGGGCTATCCGGGAAATGGACCGAACGGGGTCTAGCGCCTGCACCCAGACTTTGCGTAAGTTACGAGTTCGCAACGTGGCAACAGGAACCGGCGGCCCCCGAAGCGGCAGGCCTGGATTGCTACCGAAACGCCACCCGGCGTGACGACCCCCCGAGGGCGTGACGATCAGGAGGAGTTGGACCACATGTGGATCGCTGACTGGACCGCCCGAGCCGCGTGCAAGGAAACGGATCCTGACGAGCTCTTCGTTCAGGGCGCGGCGCAAAACCGGGCCAAGCTGATCTGCCGTGGCTGCGTCGGCCGTACCGAGTGCCTCGCAGACGCTCTCGACAACCGGATCGAGTTCGGGGTGTGGGGCGGCATGACCGAACGCGAGCGCCGTGCCCTGCTCCGCCGCCGCCCCGACGTGACCTCCTGGCGCGAGCTGCTCGAGCACGCCAGGAACGCCTACGAGCGCACCGCCGACGACACCCAGCTCGTCGCCAGCTGAAGAGCACGCCGAGGCGGCTGATCATGCTGGCTGGCCGCGCTGGCTGAGCTTGCTCGCTGATCTTCGATCAGCTTCGCCGAGAGCCGCAGTATCTCCGGGGCCGAGCCCCGGACCCCGCGACACCGGTTGCCGTTCGTGGCACGCTGACCGGTTGCCAACCACTGCGGCGCTCGCTAGTCGGCGCTGAGGCCTTCGCCAACCACTCTGAGCCCGGTCAGGTCGTGCACGTCCTCCGGCTGAGCGATCACCCGCGCCACCGGCACGCCCGGGTGGGCCGCGGTGAAACGCTGCGCCAGCCGCCGCTCGGAGGCGATGAGCTGCATCCGCTCGGCGTGCAACCGGAGCGCCGCCACGGCCAGCGGGTACCGCGTCACGTCGGGTAGTGCCCCCTCCGCGCCGTTGCCCCCGGCGGCGTAAGCACTTTCCGCTGCGCCCCCGCCGGGCAGCAGCGCCTCGGCGGCGGCCAGGCTCCGTGCCGCGGACAGCCGCGTGGCCGGAGAGCGGTGCACGCGGTTGAGTATCAGGCCCGCCAGCGGCATCCGGTCCTCCGACAGCCGCTCCACGAAATACGAGGCCTCCCGGAGCGCGTCCGGCTCCGGCGTCGCCACCACCAGGAACGCCGTGCCGGGTGTCTGCAGCAGCCGGTAGGTGTCCTCCGCCCGCTCCCGGAACCCGCCGAACATGGTGTCGAGGGCGGCGACGAAGGTCTGCACGTCGCGGAGCATCTGCGCGCCCAGGACCTTCGTCACGATGCCGGTGATCATCCCGAAGCCCGCGTTGACCACCTTCAGGTAGGCGCGCCCGCCGGCCCTGGTGGGCGCGGTGAGCAGCTTGAGCAGGCGGCCGTCCAGGAACCGGGACAGGCGCTGCGGGGCATCAAGGAAGTCCAGCGCCGACCGGCTCGGCGGGGTGTCGACCACGATCAGGTCCCACTGTTCGGTCCGCCGCAACTGGCCCAGCTTCTCCATCGCCATGTACTCCTGCGTCCCGGCGAAGCTGGACGACAGCGACTGGTAGAAGGGGTTGGCCAGGATCTGCTCGGCCCGGCCGGGCTCCGCGTGCGCCTCGACGATCTCGTCGAACGTGCGCTTCATGTCCAGCATCATGGCGTGCAGCGTGCCGCCCGCCGCGCTTCCTGACTCGGGCAGCGGGACCGGCCGCGGCGTGTTGTCCAGGCTGGACAGGTCCATGGACTGGGCGAGCCTGCGCGCCGGATCGACGGTGAGCACCACGACGTGCCGCCCGCGCTCGGCGGCCCGCAGGCCCAGCGCGGCCGCGGTCGTGGTCTTCCCGACCCCGCCCGAGCCGCAGCATACGATGATCCGGGTTCGCGGGTCATCGAGCAGGCGGTCGGCGTCCAGCCGCGGCGGCACCTTGGTCGCCTCGCTCACGCCGCTCCCTGCTCCCGCAGGGCCGCCGCGAGCCGGTACAGCCCGGCCAGGTCCATGCCGTCGGTGATCAGCGGGAGGTCGTAGCAGGGCTGGCCCGCGCCGGTCAGCATGCGCCGGTGCTCGCGCTGGCTCAGCACCTGCGTCGCGTGCTCGCTGAGCTCGGCCGCGAGGGCGCCGGCCAGGTTGGTCCCGTCGGCCCCGGTGCCGTTCTCGAGGCCGGCCGCCTTCAGCCCCAGTATCAGCTCATGCCGGTCGGGATCGCCGCTGGCGGCCGCCGTGAGCTGATCGTCGGTGAGCCCGGTCGGGCGCACCTTATTGATGATCACCGCGCCGAGCTGGAGCCCGCCCTGGGCGAGACCGCGCAGTTCCGCGATCCCGTCCAGCGTCTCCTGCACCGGCATCTCCTCCAGCACCGTGACGAAGTGAACCGCGGTCTCCGGCGAGCGGATCACGCTCTGCACGGTGTCGGCGTGGCCCCGGATCGGGCCCATCTTGGCCAGCCCGGACACCTCGGTCGCGACGTTGAGGAAACGGCCGATCCGCCCCGTCGGCGGGGCGTCCATGACCACCGCGTCATAGACGCGATGCCCGGACGCCCGGCGCCGGGTGGCCTCGGCGGCCTTGCCGGTCAGCAGCACGTCGCGCAGCCCCGGCGCGATCGTGGTGGCGAAGTCGACGATGCCCAGCCTGGTGAGGGTACGGCCGGCGTGCCGGAGGCTGTAGAACATTTCCAGGTACTCGATGAGCGCCGATTCGGCGTCGGCGGTGAGCGCGTACACGTCGCCGCCCGGCGCCGTCTGCGTGCCCGGCGCCACCGCCACCTTCCGCTCCTCGTAAGGCAGCGGCGGGCAGTCGAACAGCTGGGCGATTCCCTGGCGGCCCTCCACCTCCATGAGCAGGACGCGGCCGCCCTCGGACGCCAGGGCAAGGGCCAGCGCGCCGGCTACCGTCGTCTTGCCGGTGCCGCCCTTACCGGTGACGACGTGCAGCCGCACGCCCTCCCAGTCGCTGTCACGAGCCCTCACTGGCATCAGGCTATCCTCGCTCCCGCTCCGCTCTGGCCGCCGCCAATCCCCGGCAGACCCGGTCGCCGGGCTCGGCCCGGCAACGGTGGCGCGGGCCGGGATTGTCATTAGGCTGGATCGCAATAGGCGGCCGCCTTGGCCGCGCGCAGCGGCAGAGAAGGGGTGTTCCCATGCTCGCAGCGCTCCTTGTGGTTCTTATCATCATCGTCGTGGGCGGGCTGACCGCCGTCGGCCGTTCATTGCGGGTGGTACAGCAGTACGAGCGCGGGCTGATCTTCCGGTTCGGGAAGGTCCTGCCGGAGACCAAAGGACCAGGGCTGACCGTCATCAGGCCTATCGGCGACAAGCTGCAAAAGGTCAACATGCAGATCATTGCCATGGCGGTCCCCGCCCAGGAGGGGATCACCAGAGACAACGTCAGCGTGCGGGTGGACGCCGTCGTGTATTTCCGCGTGGTTGACCCGATCAAGGCCGTCATCAACGTGCAGAACTACATGTTCGCGGTCTCCCAGCAGGCGCAGACGTCGCTCCGGTCGATCATCGGCCAGTCCGAGATGGACCAGTTGCTCGCCGAACGCGAGACGGTCAACCGTGAGCTCAGGCGGATCATCGACGAGCCGACCGAGGGGCCCTGGGGCATCCGGGTCGAGCGGGTCGAGATCAAGGACGTGAACCTGCCCGAGGGCATGAAGCGGTCCATGTCCCGGCAGGCGGAGGCGGAACGTGAGCGCCGGGCCAGGATCATCACCGCCGACGGTGAGTACCAGGCGTCCAAGCGGCTGGCCGCCGCGGCCAACGTCATGGCACGGGACCCGGCCGCGCTCCAGCTCAGGCTGCTGCAAACGGTCGTCGAGGTCGCCTCGGAGCGCAACAGCACCCTGGTCATGCCGGTCCCGGTCGAGTTGCTGCGGTTCTTCGAGAAGATGACCCCGGCCGAGCGGTCGGTGGTCGGTCCCTCGCTCGCCGACACCGGTGACGCCGAGGTGGCCGAGGCGGAGCGGGAGATCAGCGGCGTCGAGCCGCCCCCGGAGATCGCGCCGCCGCCCGAGGCGGATATGGCTGACCCGGAGATCCCGCCGCTGCCCGAGGCGGACCGGCCCGGCGAACTTCCGCCGCCGAAGTCCGGCCCGTCCGGCACCACGGAAGCCGCGTAGCTTCCCGCTCAGGTGCCCGGCGCTGGCATCCGCCCGGGTGCCCCGAGCGGCGTGCGCCGGTGCCGGGGCGCGCCGGTGGTTCCTGGTTTCGCCGGATACGCGCCGCGGGCTGTCCTACTGTGAGTGGAGCCCGGTTGCGGGCTGGTATGGGTGAGCGCCAGCGTGACCGGCCCCCGCGCAATTCCCCGTGCACCGAGGTCACTGGAGTGGGATGAGGCTGCGCCTGCCGATCGCTGCCGGGGCGACCCTCGCCCTGAGCGCCGCCCTGGCGCTCGGCGCGAACCTGAACGCCCAGCAGAGCCCGGCGGCGACCTCACCCGGCCCCGGGCCGGCCCCGCAGGGCATTCACAAGATCCAGCACGTGATCATGATCATGCAGGAGAACCGGTCGTTCGACTCCTATTTCGGGGCGTACCCGGGCGCGGCCGGCATCCCGATGAGCCACGGCGTGCCCACCGTGTGCGTCCCGGACCCGATGGCGGGCAACTGCGTCAAGCCGTACGTGCTGCACAAGGACAGCAGCCAGGGCGGTCCGCACACCAGTCCAGCCAGCGCGAGGGACATCGACAACGGGAAGATGGACGGCTTCATCGCCGAGGCCGAGACGCGCTGCGGCCGGGGCTCCGGCACGTGCCAGGCCCTGGACGTGATGGGGTATCACCCAGGCTCCGACATCCCGAACTACTGGGCGTACGCGCAGCACTTCGTGCTCAACGACATGATGTTCGAGTCCGACCACTCCTGGAGCCTGCCCTCCCACCTGGCCCTGACCTCGGGCTGGTCCGCGGTCTGCCAGAGCCAGGACCCGATGAGCTGCAAGAGCAGCACTTCGCCGAGGCGCCCGACCGCATCGGACCCGACCCCGTACGCGTGGACCGACCTCACCTGGCTGCTGCACACGAACAACATGAGCTGGGGCTACTACCTCGACCACGGCGCCCAGAGCAACACCAACCCGGGCGGCGTCCCGCAGATCTGGAACACCATGCCCGGGTTCAGCGACGTGCACCAGGACGGGCAGACCGGCAACATCCTCCCGCTGACCACGTTCATGGCACAGGCCAAGGCCGGCACGCTGCCGCAGGTGTCGTGGATCGTGCCCAACACCCAGGACAGCGAGCACCCGCCCGCGAAGGTCAGCACCGGCCAGGCGTTCGTGACCCGGATCATCAACGCGGTCATGGGCAGCAGCGACTGGAACTCCAGCGCGATCTTCCTGGCCTGGGACGACTGGAGCGGCATGTATGACAACGTGGTGCCGCCAACCGCCGACTCCCTCGGCTACGGGATCCGGGTACCTGCTTTGGTTATCAGTCCATACGCCAGGCGCGGGCTGATCGACTCCCAGACGCTGTCGTTTGATGCCTACCTGAAGTTCATTGAGGACGACTTCCTCGGGGGTGCCCGCCTCAACCCGGCCACCGACGGCCGGCCGGACTCGCGGCGCGTGGTTCGGGAAGACCTGTCGTTGCTGGGCAACCTGGCGAACGACTTCAACTTCAACCAGGCGCCGCTGCCGCCGTTGATCCTGGATCCGTGCCCGGCCACCACCACCCTGACGCCAAAACCGAAGCCCGGCTGCGTCGGCACGGTGAAGATGCCCCTCAACATGGGTCCCAGCTAGGCATCCCGCCGGAGATCGCACGGCCGTAGGCTGTCGGCTAGCTAGATCACTGTCGGCTAGCCCACCTGTGGACCGAGAGGGGGTTGGGGAACCGGCCTGCGGGCTGCTGCGCCCCTGACTGCCAATGACGAAGTGGGAGTACGCGACCGTGCCCCTGCTGGTGCACGCCACCAAGCAGATCCTGGACAACTGGGGCGACGACGGCTGGGAACTGGTGGCTGTGGTGCCCGGGCCCAACCCAGAGCAGCTCGTCGCGTACATGAAACGGCCCAGGGAATGAGCGAGTCCCCGGAGGCCAGGCTCGCGGCGCTGGGGCTGGAACTGCCAGCGGTGCCTGCCCCGCTCGCCGCCTACGTCCCCGCGGTGCGCACCGGCCGGTACGTGTACACGGCCGGCCAGTTGCCGATGGTGGACGGGAAGCTGCTGCTGACCGGCAAGGTGGGTGCCCAGGTGACCACGGCCGAGGCGGCGGCCCTGGCCCGGACCGCCGCGCTGAACGCGCTCGCCGCGGTCGCGTCGGTCGCCGGGGGGCTGTCCGCGGTGACCCGGGTGGTGAAGATGACGGGTTTCGTGGCGAGCGACCCCGGCTTCACCGGCCAGCCGCAGGTCGTGAACGGCGCCAGCGAACTCCTGCTCGAGGTGTTCGGTGAGGCGGGCAGGCACGCCCGCAGCGCGGTCGGAACGGCGGTGCTGCCGTTCGACTCACCCGTGGAGATCGAGCTGATCGCAGAGGTCAGTGACTGAACCACCCCCGCCCGGCAAGCCCGCCATCCGGCTCCCGCCGCATTTCGCGGCGCGGGCCCGCGAGGTGCTCGGCGGAGGCGTGTCCCCGGTGACGCCGCGGGACGCGGCCACGGTCATGCTGCTCCGCCGGGCCCCGGCCGGCCCAGCGGAAGCCGGCGCCACAGCCGAGGCCGGGCTGCAGGTCTACATGCTCCGCCGCCGGTCCTCCATGGCGTTCGCGGCGGGGGCGTACGTGTTCCCCGGCGGATCCGTGGACGCCGCGGACGACGACGCGGGCATCGCGTGGGCCGGCCCGGACGCCGCCGAGTGGGGCAGGCGGCTGGATGCCCCGGCCGAGCTGGCCCGCACCCTGGTCTGCGCGGCCGTGCGCGAGACGTTCGAGGAGTCCGGGGTGCTCCTGGCCGGGCCGGACGCCGGGACGGTGCTGGCCACGACCGACGATGAGGGGTGGGAGGACGACCGCAGGCGACTGCTGGCCGGCTCGCTCTCCCTGGCCCAGTTGCTGCGCCGCCGGGGGCTCGTGCTCCGCAGTGACCTGCTGCGGCCGTGGGCGAGGTGGATCACCCCGGTGACCGAGGAACGGCGTTACGACACGAGGTTCTTCGCCGCCGCCCTGCCCGCGGGGCAGATCGCGCGGGATGTGAGCGGGGAGGCGGACGAGACCGCCTGGCTGGCGCCGGGCGCGGCGCTTGAGGCCGCGGCCCGCAGGGAGATCGCGCTCATGCCCCCGACCGCGGTCACGCTCGGGGAGTTGCGGGGGTGCGGCACGGTCCCGGCCGCGCTGGCCGCCCGGCGGCGGATGACCGCGCTGATCCCCGAGGTGATGCTCGCCGAGGGCGCCGCGTGGCTGACCGTGCCCGACGGCGTGGAGTACCCGCTGTGATCGACGGCACGGGTACCGCGCGGGCGCGCTGTGTCCTGGCCCCCAACCCCTCCCCGATGACCCTGGACGGCACCAACACCTGGGTCATCGCCGAACCAGGTTCACCCCGGGCGGTGGTCGTCGATCCGGGCCCCGATCACGATGGCCACCTGCACCGCGTCCGCGACCAGGTCACCGCCGCCGGCCAGCAGGTCGCCCAGATCCTGCTCACCCACTCCCACCCCGATCATTCGGCCGGCGCCGCGGCGTTCGCCGCCCTGACCGGCGCCCCCGTCCTGGCCGCCGACCCCGCGTTCCGGCTGGACGGCGAGGGCCTGTCCCCCGGCGATACGGTCACCGCCGCGGGCGGCGAGATCCACGTGGTCGCCACCCCCGGCCATTCCGCCGACTCGGTGTGCCTGCACCTCCCCGCCGACCACGCCCTGCTCACCGGCGACACCGTCCTCGGCCGCGGCACCACCGTGATCGCCGACGACGGCAACCTCACCGACTACCTGGCCTCCCTGGACCGGCTTAGAGAACTCACCGACCAGGCCGAGCTAGCGGTGCTGCTCCCGGGGCACGGTCCCCTCCTCACCAACCCCGCAACCACGCTCGACTACTACATCTCCCATCGCCACGAACGCTTGGCCGAGGTAGCAGCCGCGCTTGAGGCGGGCGACCGCACCACGGACCAGATCGTCGCCCGCATCTACGCCGACGTCGACCGCGCCCTCTGGCCCTTCGCCGCCTTCTCCGTCCGCGCCGCACTTGAGTACCTCAAGGACCAAGGCTCGCTCCCGCCAGGCGTTCAGCAGTAATGAGACGAGACCGTCACCAAGGCGAGGCGACCGCCAGCGCCCGCCGGCGACCTGCCGTCTGAGTCCAGCGCGGGCCCACAGCAGGGTCGGCAGGAGTGTTATCCGGGCGCGGAGCTCTGTCCGCGACCGGGTGACACTCCGGACGGGCCCTCCTCCCGCTCTCCCTATCGCGCTCTACGCGCCAGCCGGTCCCTATCCAAGATCAGCACTGACTTAGCGTGAAGCTGCAACCACCCCCGCGCGGAAAAGTCCGCCAGCGCCTTGTTCACCGTCTCCCGGGACGCCCCGACGAGCTGCGCCAGTTCCTCCTGGGTGAGGTCGTGGTGCACCTCGAGCCCGCCGTCCTGTTCCTCCCCGAACCGGTCCGCCAGGTCGAGCAGCGCCTTGGCCACGCGCCCCGGCACGTCGGTGAACACCAGGTCGGCCATAACGTCGTTGGCGCGGCGCAGCCGCTGGGCCAGCGCGCGCAGCAGGTGCATGGCCACGTCCGGCCGGCCGGTCAGCCACTTGCGCAGGTAGTCATGGCCCAGCGCGGCGAGGTGGGCATCGGTCACCGCGACGGCGCTCGCGGTCCGCGGCCGCGGGTCGAACAACGACAACTCGCCGAACATCTCACCAGGGCCGAGCACGGACAGCAGGTTCTCCCTGCCGTCCGGCGCGGTCCTGGTCAGCTTGATCTTGCCTTCGAGCACCACGTACAGCCGGTCGCCTTCGTCGCCCTCGTCGAACAGCCGGTCTCCCCGGCCCAGCGTGACGTCGTGAACCCCAGCCCGCAGCGCCTTCGTGCCCTCTTCGTCGAGCGCCTCGAACAGCGGCGCCCGGCCGAGCACATCCTCTGATTCAGCCACGGGACCCTCCTTGGCACGTCCCTAAAGTCCAGTGTCGCGCATAGGCCAGAGCGCGCGAGCACTGATCATGTTCCGTGCGCCTGGGCCGCACGGCGCCGGGAGGCCTCGATCTCCGCCTCGGCCGCCGCCCGCCCGACCCAGCTGTAGCCCTCCACGCCCTTGCCTGGCTCCAGTTCCTTGTACACCTCGAAGAAATGCTGGATCTCCAGCCGGTCGAACGGCGGAACGTTCTCGATGTCCTGCAGGTAGGACATCCGCGGGTCGGTGGCCGGGACACAGAGCACCTTGTCGTCCGCGCCCTTCTCGTCCCGCATCCGGAACATGCCGATCGCCCGGCAGCGGATGACGCACCCGGGGAACGTCGGCTCCTCCAGCAGCACCAGGGCGTCCAGCGGGTCGCCGTCGTCGGCGAGGGTGTCCTCGACGAAGCCGTAGTCTGATGGGTACCGCGTCGAGGTGAAGAGCATCCTGTCGAGCCTGATCCGGCCGGTGACGTGATCCATCTCGTACTTGTTGCGCTGGCCCTTGGGGATCTCGATGATTACGTCGAACTCCACTCCTCGCCTCCCTCGGCGCGACAATGATGTGGCTCCATCACCGGGATGCCCACCGCAGGGGGCATCGCGAGCCCCGGGACGTGCCGGCGGGCCCGCCCGTCAGGAAAGTACCGGGCGCCCGGTATGAACAGCATCTCGTGAGAGGACAGCTGGTGACGAACCGTCCCGGTGTCACCGCGCTGGTCGCGCTCGCGATGCTTAACGTGTTTACCCTCGGCGCGGGCGTCGCAGTCGCCGGCCTGCTGCCCAAGCGGCTGGACCTGTGGCAGATTCCGCGGGTGACCAGGACCGAGGTCCAGGCCCCGGGCCAGGTGCTGGCCCCGGCCGGGTCGCACGCGCCGCTGCCCAGCCGGAAGCGGCTGGCCGCCATGCTCACGCCGTTGCTCGCCGCGCGGCCGCTGGGGCCGCACGTCGGAGCGGCGGTCACGGACCTGGGCACCGGCGAGGTGCTGTTCGCGCAGAACGCCGGGTCGGCGTTCGTCCCCGCCTCCAACGCAAAGCTGCTCACCGCGGTGGCGGCGCTCAGCACGCTCGGCCCTTCCGCGCGGTTCACCACACGGGTGGTCGCCGGGGCCAAGCCCGGCTCGGTGACCCTGGTCGGCGGCGGCGATCCGACGCTTGCCGCCGGGAACCCGCCGCGCTCGGACTACCCGCAGCCGGCCACGCTCGCGGCGCTGGCCGCCGCGACCGCCCGCTGGCTGGGCGCGCACCACGAGCGGACGGTGCGGCTGACCTATGACACGTCGCTGTTCACCGGGCCGTCCCTCGCCCCGGGCTGGACGCCCAGCTACATCAGCACGGGCAACGTCACGCCGATCGCCTCGCTGGAGGTGGACCAGGGGCGGCTGACCCCGTCGGGGGCGCCACAGGACGCCGATGACCCGGACAACTTCCGGCCCCGGTCCGCCGCGCCGGCCGCGGACGCGGCGAACGCCTTCGCGGGCCTGCTCCGCCGCGACGGGGTCCGCGTGGCCGGCCGTCCCGCTCCCGGGCGCCAGCCACGGCACGCCGTCCCGGTCGCGGCCGTCGGCTCGCCAGCGCTGTCCCAGATCGTGGGCTGGATGCTGCGGGAGAGCAACAACGTGATCGCGGAGAACCTGGCCCGGCAGGTCGCGATCGCCACCGGGCACCCCGCCTCGTTCAGCGGCGCGGCCGCGGAGGAGACCGCGGTGCTGCGCAAGCTCGGCATCGGCGGGATCGCGCTGGTCGACGGGAGCGGCCTGTCGCCGCAGGACCAGATCACGCCCAACACGCTGACACATCTCGTCCGCCTGGACGCCGCACCCGATCAGCCGAAGTTCAGGTCCGTCATCACGGGCCTTCCGGTGGCCGGGTTCTCCGGCACCCTGGCGCCCGGCGGCAGCGTCTTCACTGGCCTCGGGCAGGCCGCGCTCGGCGTGGTGCGGGCCAAGACCGGCAACCTGCTGACGGTGGTATCGCTGGCCGGCATCGCCTACGCCAGGAACGGCCAGCTGCTCGCGTTCGCCTTCATGGCTGACCAGCTGCCCAAGGCGGGCCTGACCGCGGCGGCTGGGGATATGACCAGGCTGGCCACCGCCCTGGCCGCATGCGGGTGCCGCTGAGCGGCCCCGCCGGGAGGGCCCTGGCACCCGGAGTGACCCGGCGGGTCTCCGGGCAGGTGACCAGCCAACGTACGGTGGAGGGGTGAGCACCTCGCAGATGATCGACTGGAATGTAGCCACCTCCACCGGCGTCAGGTGGGCGCGGCCGGGGCCTCAGATCAGCATGGCCGAGGCCAGGAAGGTGGTGGCTGAGCTGCGCGGGCTCG
>WNFC01029517.1_pt1 | contig 14246 bp, 15 predicted proteins | sample 5400541 | NCBI WGS metagenome assembly WNFC01 (sample SAMN13153342, study PRJNA577476) | soil metagenome | isolation source: 120 cm saprolite under Douglas fir tree site 2 hole 2 replicate 1 | place: USA:California | collected 2015-04-18
CGACAATGACGACCGCTCGCAATTCGCCAACCCGGGCACCGAAGAGCGGCTGCGCGGCGGCAACCCGCTGCGCATGGCGCTGATGCCGGAGGATCTTGCCGGGGCCTACGTCTTTTTCGCATCGCGCAGCAATGCACGCGGCATTACCGGCAGCATCCTCACGGTCGATGCCGGCGCGATGCTGCGCATGCCGCGGCCGCGCTGACCAGGGAGGCATTCAATGCACGCCGATACCAACCAGTTGGTCGATTCAAAGACCGGCCTCGTCAGCCGCCGCATCTTCATCGAGCCGGAGATCTACCGAGAGGAACTGGAGCGGATCTTCGCCCGCTGCTGGCTCTTTCTGTGCCATGAGAGCCAGATCCCCCAGCCGGGCGATTTCTTCACCACCTATATGGGCGAAGACCCGGTCCTGGTGGTGCGCGACACCGCCGGGGTGGTGCACGCCTTCCTGAATGTCTGCCGCCATCGCGGCAACCGGCTGTGCCGCGCCGATGACGGCAATGCCGCGAGCTTCAGCTGCGCCTATCACGGCTGGACCTACGGCAACGACGGCAAGCTGATCGGCGTGCCGTATCTGAAGGAGGCCTATCACAACGAATTGCAGCGCGAGCGCTGGGGTCTCATACCGGTCGCGCAGCTCGACAACTACAAGGGGCTGTTGTTCGCCACCTTCGACCCCGAGGCGCCGCCGTTGCGCGAATATCTCGGCGAGATGGCATGGTATCTCGACACGTTCTTCGACCGGCGAGAGGGCGGGGTCGAGGTGATCGGCGGCATGCATAAATGGGTCATGCCATGCAACTGGAAGTTCCCGGCCGAGAATTTCGGCGGCGACGGCTATCACACCTCGTGGAGCCATTTGTCGGCGATCCAGACCGGGGCGGGCGGCAATTTCCGCATCAAGCCCGATCCGCTGGGTGTGATGCTGTCGCCGGGCAACGGCCATTGCGTGATCGGCGTCGGCCCGGACACGGTGGCCGACCCGCCAGCGCCGGAGATCCTGGCCTACGAGGAAAAGATCGCGCCTGAGGTCGAGCAGCGGCTCGGGCCTCGGCTGCAGCGGGTCAAGCCGATCGTCGGCACCGTCTTCCCGAATTTCTCGCTATTGCGGCCGACCTCGCGCACCTTCCGGGTGTGGCACCCGCGCGGGCCAGACAAGACCGAGGTCTGGGCCTGGTGCTTTGTCGACAAGGCGGCGCCGCCCGAGGTCAAGGAGGCGATCCGCCTGGCCGGCGTCAGGGTGTTCGGCCCCTCGGGGACGTTCGAGCAGGACGATATGGACGGCCACGAGTGCTACGACGAGGCGCTCGGCGCCTGGGCCAGCGACTACCGCTACAGCGAAAGCAACCACCGCGGGTTCTACCGGCGCTGGGCACAGCTGATGGCCGCCGACAGCTGGGCGCAAGCTGCCGCAGCCGACTAAAGGAGGATCACATGACCAGCAATATCGGCGGTCTCGTCGACAGCGACCGCGGCCTGATCAGCCGCCGCATCTTTATCGAGCCGGAGATCTACCGGCAGGAGCTGGAGCGGATCTTCGCCCGCTGCTGGCTTTTCCTATGCCATGAGAGCCAGATCGCCCAGCCCGGCGACTTCTTCACGACCTATATGGGCGAAGACCCGGTGCTGGTGGTGCGCGACACCGCCGGGGTGGTGCATGCCTTCCTCAATGTCTGCCGCCATCGCGGCAACCGGCTGTGCCGCGCCGACGACGGCAATGCGGCGAGCTTCAACTGCGGCTATCACGGCTGGACCTACGGCAATGACGGCAAGCTGATCGGCGTGCCGTATCTGAAGGAGGCCTATCACAACGAATTGCAGCGCGAGCGCTGGGGCCTCGTGCCAGTGGCGCAGCTCGACAACTACAAGGGCCTGCTGTTCGCCACCTTCGATGCCGAGGCGCCGCCGCTCCTCGAGTATCTCGGCGAGATGTCGTGGTATCTCGACGCGTTTTTCGACCGGCGCGAGGGCGGGGTCGAGGTGATCGGCGGCATGCACAAATGGGTCATGCCGTGCAACTGGAAGTTTCCGGCCGAGAATTTCGGCGGCGACGCCTATCACGTGCCGTGGAGCCATCTGTCGGCGGTCAAGACCGCGTTCAGCAGCGGCGCATCGACCAAGCCCGACGCCACCGGCACGATGGTGTCTCCGGGCAACGGCCACATGCTGATCTGCTTCGGCCCCACCGATATCGGCGACCCGCCGATGCCGGAGATGCTGGCTTACGAGCGGGAGATCCGCGCCGAGGTCGACCAGCGGTTGGGCCCGCGCACCGCTCGCATCAACCCGGTTGTCGGCACGATGTTTCCGAACTTTTCGATGCTGCGGGCAACCTCGCGCACCTTCCGCGTCTGGCAGCCGCGCGGACCCGACAAGACCGAGGTCTGGGCCTGGGTCTATACCGACAAGGCGGCGCCGGCGCATGTCAAGGAGGCCATCCGCCTGGCCGGGATCAGGGGCTTCAGCCCGTCGGGCACCTTCGAGCAGGACGACATGGACAATTGGCAGGAATGCACCCGCACCTGTCAGGGGGTCATGGCGCGGCGCATGCCGCTCAATACCCAGATGGGCATCGGGCATGAGCGGTTCGACGACGGCCTCAACGGCTGGGCCAGCGACTGGCGCATGAGTGAGAGCAACCATCGCCAGTTCTACCGGCGCTGGGCGGAGGTGATGACCGCCGACAACTGGGCCGCGCTGTCGAATGGCAAGGCCAATGGAGGCGGCCGCCATGCGTGAGGAGGTGATCCGCGAGGTCGAGCAGTTTCTCTACCGCGAGGCGCGCCTCCTGGACGAGCGGCGGTTTCGCGAATGGCTCGCTCTGTTCACCGACGATGTCCATTACTGGATGGGCGCTAGAGCCAACCGCTATCCGCGGACGAGCAAGGCGATCTCGATCCTGAGCCCCAACCGCTATGTCGAGGACGACCACACCCGGGCGGACGAACTCTCGATCCTCGACGAGACCAAGGAAACGCTGGCCGGGCGGGTGGCGCGGCTGGAGACCGGCATGGCCTGGGCCGAGGACCCGCCGTCACGCACCCGCCATGTGATCAGCAATATCGAGGTGATGGCGGGCGATGCGGCGTCGGAGCTGAAGGCCTACTCCAACTTCATCGTCTACCGCAGCCGCGCGGAGAGCGAGCAGGATTTCTTTGTCGGCGGCCGGCAGGACCTGCTGCGGCGGGTCGATGGCGGGCTGAGGATCGCCCGCCGCAAGCTGACCCTCGACCAGAACGTGCTGTCGGCCAAGAACGTCAGCATTTTCTTTTAGCGCAGCTTCCGTTCACCTTACATGCCGTCGTCCCGGCGAAAGCCGGAATCCACTGGTCCGTTTCCGAGACGGCTGATAAGTGGATCCCGGCCTTCGCCGGGACGACGTTTGGGATAGGCCACCCTCTCCCGCGTTGCGGGAGAGGGTTCACTGGTCCAGCGTCACCCCAGCGGACCCTGGAAGACCTGGTCGACATAGGTGTCGGACAGCGGTTCCAGCCTCTCGGGCCAAGTGCCGCCATTGATCCGCCGCCGCTCGGCGGCGGGGCGCACCCGGCCGTCCCAGCCGACCTGCTCCATGTAGTAGTAGAGCTGGATGCAATGGCCGTCGGGATCGAGCGCGAAAGCCGAATAGTCGATGCCGGGATAGAGCTCGGGCGGGATCGTGTCGATCAGGGTGCAGCCGCGCTCTTTGAGGAACTTCACCGCGGCGCGGAGCTGCGCATAGCTCCCCAGCTCGACACCGAACGACATGCAGGTGGTGTCCGGCCGCAAGCCGAGGCTGCCGCGCAATTCCTTCGGGAACAGCGCGAGAGAGTGGTGCTCGCTGCCGCAGCGCAGGAAGACGCAGCGGGCGCCGCGATAGTCGACCTCCTCGCTCTTGGTGAAGCCGAGCCGCTGGCGGTAGAAGGCTTCGGCCCGGTCGACATCGTCGACGAACAATGACACCGGGCCGATCTTGGTGATCTTGAACGGCCGCGCCAAGAGCACGCCCTCGACGTCGTAGCTCTCGCCCTTCGGCGAATCCGGGCGGTGGCCGGAGAGGATGTCGATGCCCTTCTGCCGCGCCTCGACGATCTCGGCCGCCTCCGACATCTGCGGCAGGTCCGGCTTCTCGCGGAAGCCGCGGTAATACATGTCGCGCGGCTTGCTGCGCTGGTTCCAGCCGACCTGCTCGATGCCGTAATAGAGCTCGTTGGTATGGCCGTCGGGGTCGTAGACATAGACATGCCAGTTGCTGCCCGGCATGTCGCGGCCGACCCGCTGGATCGCGACCTGCTGCTCCTCGAAATAGCTGTGCGCCTCGGCGATCTCCTTCAGGCTGCCGCATTGCCAGGTAATCTGGTTGATCGTCACCTCGGGGGCGAATTTGCGGCCGGCCCGGACGTCCATGACCGGCTTCGAGAACAGCACCATCGCGTGGTGGTCGCTGCCGTAGCGCATGAAATAGCCATGCGCCGCACCGAGTCCCTTATCCTTCGGGAACCACGGCGCGCGCGAGAAATCGGCCTTATCGGACACCGTGAAGCCGAGCAGGTCGCCGTAGAATTCGCGCGCTTCGGCGAGCTTGTTGATATTGAAGCCGAAATGGCCGAGCCGGCGGATCTTGAACGGCCGCTCGAGCAAGACGCCGCCGACATCATAGCGATGACCGTTGCTGGACATGGTCGGTTTCCTCCTCCGCGTCGCCCCCTTCGAGGCTTGGCTTGGCGCATCATGCGCGCATCACGATGAAAAGATAAGCCGCCGATCGCCGGATCAAAACCCGCCTCTCACACCATCAGCCGCAGCCGGAAGATGCGCTGCACCACCAGGATCAGCGTGCCGATGATGACGATCTGCAACGACGAGGCGGCGGCGATGGTCGGGTCGCCCTGCCATTGGATCTGCGAGAACAGATGGACCGGCAGGCTGGTCGATTCCGGGCCCGACAGGAACAGCGCCAGGTTGATGTCCGAGAAGGAGATGATGAAGGCGAAGATCGCCCCCGATAAGAGGCTCGACCGCAGCAAGGGCAGGGTCACCTTGAAAAACGCCTGCACCCGGGTGGCGCCGAGGCTCATCGCGGCTTCTTCGAGGCGCGGGTCCATACCGACGAGTCCCGCGGTGACGCTGCGGATCACGTAAGGCGTGCAGATCACCAGATGGCCGCACAGCAATGTCCAGATCGAGGCCTGGATCGCGAGCCGTGCGTAGAACAGGTAGAGTGCGGCACCGAGCAGGATCTGCGGCACCAGCAGCGGCAGCAGGAAGAAAGTCTCCAATGCCTCGCGACCGAAGAAGCGGAACCGCACCAGCGCGACCGCCGCGGCGGTGCCGAGCAATGTCGCGACCAATGCCGCGAGCAGGCCGACGACGAGGCTGATGCGGAAAAACGAGGTCACGAATTCCCGGCTGGCGAAAAAAGCCTCGAACCAGCGCAACGTGAAGCCGCTCGGCGGAAACTCGAAGGCGGCGCTCGGTCCGAACGACACCGCGACGACGACCACCAGCGGCGCCAACAACCCGATATAGACGAGGACCACGACCGGCAGCAGCAGCCGGGGCGAATGACCGCTCACGATGCGATCTCCCGCCGGCCGGCGCGCCGGGTGGCGAACAATGCCCAGAACATCAGTATGAGGGTCAGCAGCACCAGGACGAGACCAGCACCTCGTCATAAATCTGCTGCGCCGCCATCCGTTCGCGCGAATTGCCCATCAATGCCGGCGTCACAAAGGCACTGATCGAGATGCTGTAGACCAGCAGGCTTCCCGAGATCAGCCCGGGCAGGCTCAATGGCAGGATCACTCGCCGGAACATCTGCAGCCAATTGGCGCCGAGGTTCTGCGCCGCCTCTTCGAGGCTCGGCGGGATGCGCTCGATCGAGGCGAGCAGCGGCAGCACCATGAACGGCATGAAGATGTTGACCAGCCCGATCACCACGGCGGTCTCGCTGTAGAGCAGCTTCACGGGCTCGAGGCCGAGCCCCAGCAGCGCCTCGTTGATCAACCCCTTGCGGCCGAGGATGACGATCCAGCCGAACACCCGGATCACGGTGCTGACCATCAACGGCATGATCAGTAGGAACAGCCCGAGCGTCACCACCCGGGGGCGCGCCCGCGCCAGGAAATAGGCCAAGGGATAGCCGAGGAGCGCGCAGATCACGGTCGTGATCAGGCCGAGCCGCAAGGTTCGCCCGAACAGGCGGAGATAATAGAGGTCGAAGATCTTGCGGTAGTTGTCGAGCGTCAGCTCGGGCAGCAGGATTTTGGTCGGCGAATAGGCATGGACGCTGAACAGCGCGACATTGACGAATGGCACGACCAGCAGGACCAGCAGAAACAGCGCGTAAGGAGCCGCCAGCGCGGCCCAGACCGGCCGCGTCCGGGCGCCCCAGCTGGCCCGTCGCTCAGCGGCGTAGGATGCGAATGTCGCTCGGATCGACAATGATTTCCACCGCTTGCGCCGCGCCGAGGCCGTGGGCGGCACGGGCGTTTTTCAGCGCGGCTCGCAATTTTTCGCCGCCGGGCAGATCGAGGCTGAGATGCAGATCCTCGCCGAGATAGGTCACCTCGGCAATCCGCGCGGCAAAGCAGTTCGGCGCCGTGCCCGGCCCGGTACCCGGATCCTGCACGCGAATGCGCTCGGGCCTGAGCAGGACGGAGACGTCGCGCTCCGCGCTGTCGCCGCCATCCGCGCCGGCGCCGCAGCACAGCCTCAGCCCGGCGGCGGTCTCGACGATTGTGCCCTGCCCGTCCTGCCCGACGACCCGCGCCGGCAGCAGGTTGGAGCTGCCGATGAACTCGGCGACAAAGCTCGTCGCCGGCTGCTCGTAGATCTCGCCCGGGGTGCCGATCTGCTCGATACGCCCATGCGACAGGACGGCGATGCGGTCGGACAATGCCAAGGCCTCGGTCTGGTCATGGGTGACATAGATCGAGGTCTTGCCGAGCCGGCGCTGCAGGCTCTTGAGCTCGTCGCGCATCTGGATCCGCAACTTGAAGTCGAGGTTGGACAGCGGCTCGTCGAACATCAGGATCTGCGGTTCGAGCACCAGCGATCGGGCGATCGCGACGCGCTGCTGCTGGCCACCCGAGAGCTGCGCCGGAAACCGCCCGGCCATCATGGCGAGATCGACAAGCCGCAACACGCTCTCGACCCGCGCCGCGATCTCGGTCTTCGCGACGCGGCGCAGGCGCAAGCCGAACGCGATGTTGTCGAACACGGTCAGATGCGGGAACAGCGCGTAATTCTGGAAGACGAGACCGACGTCGCGGCGATGCGGCGGCCGGTCGTCGAGGCGTTCGCCGCGCAACCGGATCGAGCCCTCGCTCAAGCTCTCAAAGCCGGCGATGCACCGCAGGGTGGTGGTCTTGCCGCAGCCGCTCGGCCCCAAGAGCGAAAAGAACTCACCGGCGCGGACTTCGAAGGAGATCGGGCCGACCGTCACCTGTGCCGAATACCGCTTACTGAGGCCGCGGACCTCGAGTTCGATGCCGTCGGACATCTCGGAACGGCGGGTCGGCTACGCGCCGAGCACTTCCTTGTTCCAGCGGTCGAGGTATTGCGATTTGTGCGCGTTCATCTTCTCGTAGTCGATCGCGACGACGTTCTTCTCCCGGCCGGCGGGAAAGGCGTAGCGCTCCAGCTCTGAGGGCAGCTTGGCCTTGCCGTTCGACGGCGGATAGAAGAAGCGCTGCGTCATCATCATCTGGTACTGGCCGTCCAGCGTGATGTTGCAGAAGCGGTTGGTCAGCTCGGCGAACTTGCCGCCCTTCAGCACCGGGAAGCCGTTGCCGACCAGCATCGTGCCCGGGATGTATTCGATATCGACCGGCACCCCCTGGTTCTGCAGCACGAAGGTGCGGCCGTTCCAGAACGGCATCACGACGATCTCCTCGCGGGTGAAGGCCTTCAGCGCCGCGTCGGTATTTTCGATGATGACCGCCTCGTTCTTCTTGACCAGCTCGGCCAGGAAGGCGATCGCCGGGTCGATGTTGTCCTCGTTGCCACCGAGCGTCTTGTTCAACACCTGCAGCCAGGAATTGCCGACCCAGCCATAGGCGGGGATGCCGACGCGCCCCTTGTATTTCGGGTTAAGCAGATCCTGGTAGGCGGCCGGCTTCTTCGCCTCCTTGGTGTTCCACACCAGCCCCATGACGATCAGGACGAAGGGCGCGAACCAATCCTTCACCGTGCCGCGCGGCGGCTCTTTCGCCGAGTCGATGATGTCCTGGTAATTGGTGACGAGCCCCAAGTCGTAGCCCTGCAGACAGCCGCCGAGAGAAGGGCGGGCTGCCGCAACTCGCCATCGCCTTCGCGGTGAACACCGAGTCGATCGCGTGTTCCCAGGACACCTTGATGCTGTTCTTCTCCTCGAATTTCGGCGCATCGACAAAAGCCGCGCGCAGCCCGTCGCCCCAGGTGGCGCCGGTCGAGGCCAAGGTGAAATTCTCCTCGGCGCGGGCCGGCCGCGACAGCCCCAGCTCGGCGAGCGCGATCGAGGCGGCGCCCCAGCCGAGCGAGGCGTGGAATTGCCGCCGGTTCATATCGGTTGTCATCGAGGCCTCCCTGCTGCAGGACTGATCGGCCACTCGCGCCGGGTTTGTCCCAGCAAATTCTGTCCCGCGCGGCTGTCAAACAACGGGGCGGGCCGCCGCGCCCGGCTCAGTGACGACAGGATCGTCGCTCAAAGCGGCCCGTTCGGCAACACCAGCACCTTGCCGTTGCGGCCGCCCTGCTGCGCGCGCAGCAGGGCTTCCTTGATCGACTCGATCGGGTAAGAGGCGTCGATCGGCGCCTTCAGCACCCCGTCGCGCAGCTTCACCGCGAGATCGGCATAGAGCGCGCACACCTGCTCGGGGTTGCGCTTGGCGAGGCCGTTGCCGAGATTGAAGCTGGTCAACCTGACGCCGCGGCTCAGCGCGGCACGGCTCATCACCGGGTCTTCGCCCGACATCGAGCCATAGGTGACCACAACCCCGCCATCCGCGACGCATTCGGCGACGCGCTTGCAGGCGGCGCCCGAGACCGCGTCGATGCCGAGGCGGATCGGTGCGCGGCCCACCGCGTCGCGGGCGCGCTCGGCCAGATCGGAGCCGTCGATCAGGACGACATCGGCGCCGAGCGCCTTGAGTTCGGCGGCGACATCGTCGCGGCGCACGACATTGACGGTGCGCACGCCGCTTGCGTTGGCCAACACGATCAAATGCCGCCCGACCGCCGAATTGGCGACGTTCTGAATGACCCAGTCGCCCGGCTGGAGCGCGACATGGTCCTCGAGCAGCAACTGCGCGGTCGCCGGATTGATGCGCAGCATCGCCGCCTGGGCGAGGTCAAGCCCGGCCGGGATCGGGACCGCATGCTCTGCAGAGATGCGGCGCCGCTGGGTCCAATTCTCGCGCTGCATGTTGATGACGAGATCGCCGGGTTTGACATGAGTGACGCCGGCGCCGGCCGCCGCGACCCGGCCGACGCATTCCGCGCCCGGGGTCGCCGGCAACGGCGGGTGCAAGCGGTAATTGCCGCGGCAGAACGACAGATCGGCCGGGTTGATCGGGAACGCCAGCACATCGAAGACGATCTCGCCCGGGCCGGGAGAGCCGACATCCGGCGCATCGATGCAGTGGGCCACGGTTTCCGGCGCGCCATAGGCGGTGATCTCGACCTTCTTCATGGCATCCTCCCGATGAAGCTGGAATTTTACGCAGGGTTGGACGACGCACGCTATAACCCTGGCATGCGCCGTCGGACGCGTCTCGGCCTCGTCATCGCCGTCCTGCTGCTGCTCGTCGTCTGCGGCGCCTACACGGCGTTCTGGTTTGTCGTCGCCGGCAAGCTGGAGGAAGGCCTGACCGAGTGGGCGCAATCGGCGCCGGCGCAGAAGCTCGACGTGTCGTGGCGCACGCTGCGGGTCGGCGGCTTTCCGCTGGCGTTCCATATCGAGCTGAGCGACGCGGCGCTGCGCGACGGCGCGATCACCCCGCCCGCCGAACTCCACGCGCCGCTGCTGTCCGGCAGCGCGCGGCCGTGGAACTTCCGGGCCTGGCGGCTGACCGCGCCGGGCGGGCTGAGCGCCGCGGCGGGCCCGGCCACCGAACCGATCGCGAAGCTGACGGCGCCGGCGGCGAGCGGCGCCGTCGTCGTCGCCGACGAGGGCGGCGCCACGATCTGGCTCGACCTCGACCAGGCGCGCGCCGAAGCCGGCCAGCAGATCGCCGCTCGCACCGCCGATTTCTGGCTGATCCTGCCGCCGCATCCGCCCGAGACGGATACCGAGCGCTACGTCGCGCTCGCCGCCGATCTGCGCGGGGTGACCCTGCCGCAGCTGCCGGCGCCGTTCGTCAGCCCGGTCGACGAGATCGCCTTCGCGATCGAGGTGAAGGGCGCGATCCCGGCCGCGCCGCCGCGTCAGGCAGCGGCGGCCTGGCGCGATTCCGGCGGCACCGTGGAGCTCGACCGGCTCGCCTTGCGCTGGGGTCGCATCACGATCAGCGGTTCAGGAACCCTCGCGCTCGATCGCGATCTGCAGCCGATCGGCGGGTTTTCTGGCGCGGTCGAGGGCTATGAGGATCTGATGGCGGCACTGGTTGCGGCGGGGCGGATGCGGCCGAGCGATGCGCGGCTGGCGCGCGTCGCGCTGGCGATGCTGGCAAAGGCCGGGCCGGACGGCCGGCTGGAAATCGCCACCTCGTTCACGATCCAGAACGGCGAGATGTTCCTCGGGCCCGCCAAGTTAGGACCAGCGCCCAAGATTAACTGGGAGTAGCCTCCCTCGAATGTCATCCCGGACAAGCAAAGCCGAAGGCGTTGCGCGATCCGGGATCCATTGTGCAGCCCGGCACCATGGATTCCGGACAGCAAGGCTCACAAGCCGGAAAAGCAAGCTTTTCCGGGCTCGCCTAGCTTCCGGAATGACGATTTTTTATCGGCGCTCAGCCCTCCGGCGGCGGTTGCGGCGCTTCGACGCGTTCGTCAAGGCCGTAGTCGCGCACGATCTTGGCGACGCGCAGGCGGTAATCACGGAAGATGCCGGTGCGGCCGGCGCGCTGGGCCTCGCGGTGCTGCTCGTGGCGGCGCCATCGGGCGACCGCTTCTTCGTCGCGCCAGAACGAGAGCGAGAGGATCTTGCCTTCCTGGGTCAGGCTCTGGAAACGCTCGACCGAGATGAATCCGTCGATCTGCTCGAGCTCGGGGCGCAGCTGCGCGGCGATCTCGAGATAGTCCTGGCGCCGCTCGGGTTTGGGCTCGACCTCGAAGATGACCGCATACATGCCCACTCCTTTCGCCTCGATTCTCGGGCCAGGCCTCAGTGCAGCGGCCGGATCAGGCTGATCAGCCCCAGCAAGAGGCCGAGCCACAGAACCCACAGCCCGGTCCACACCACCAGCTTCCACGGGCCCTCGTCCTTGGCGCGCTCGGCGAGGCGCCGCGTCTCGTCCTCGATCTCCCGGTTCCATTGCCGGACGATGCGTTTGGTGTCGCGCTCGCTCACCGTGGGCTCGATCCCGCTCGCCTGCCCGGCGACGCGCCGAAACGTCGCAGGCGCGCCATTCTAAACCTCGCGGGCGCTTTGGCGAGAGGTTGTCATCTCGTCCTCGCCCGCCTCAGAGAGACCGTGTTCTGCCCAGAGGGCGATCCGGAAGCTCCGAATCGCCCCCTCGGGCCGGGTCAGCAATGCTTGACGATGCCGATGCGCGTGCCCCACAGGCCTGCCATCCCCGTGGCGATTTCACCCTCCAGGATGCCGATCTCGCCCGGCGAGGCGCATCCCAATGCCGCCGCCGGGTACAGCGCGATATAGGAGTAGGCGCCGCTGCGGTGAATCCCCCCGCCGTCGGTTTGGTTCGTCAGGGGCAGCGGGCTGGTGTACACGGTTATCCCGGCCCCGGATCCGGCGAGGTCGGCGGCCCCGCCGATGGCGCGCAGCTGGACGTTCACGTTATTGGTGGCATCGACGCTCATCCAGGTCCCGAAGATCTCGCCGACCGGGCTAGCCCCCGCCCCAATCGTGTTCGCGTTGATGGCCGGGTGCCAATCCGAGGACGTGCCCGTGGCGAACCAGATACCTTCAGCCTGCAAGGTGTGCGGGCTCACACCGATATTGAAGTCGTACCAGGCCGCGGTCGCCGTGCCGTCGAGTATCGTCGCGGTGTTCAGGATTCGGCTGCCGACCTGCAGCGAGCGGTTCTCGAACCGGTTGTCGCCGGTGTCGAGGGGGTAGTTGACCCCGGGCTGCGGCGCGTTCGGCGGAAGTCCGCTCAATGATCCGACGGCAACCGTGTTGTCCCACAGATTAATGCTCACCGTGCTGAGGCCGGTGTCTCTCAGCGAGCCGATGTAGACCTTGTTGTCGCCCGGGCAGAACGCCACGATGTAATCGACGCCGCTGTTGTCGAGCACATAGGGGGGCGCGTTCGTGCAGGCGCTGCCGCCGAAAACCGGAACAACACCAAACGAAAGCCCATTGTACAGGTAGGCCTTGGCGACCGCAAATGTCCTGGCCTCAAAACCGCCGTCTGCCAGGAAGTCGTTATAGGTGAAGATGATCGAATTGAGGTCCATGCCCAGTTGCGGGAAGTCGGCGAAATCGCCCATCGCCGCACCGATGCCGACGTTATAGACGATCCAAGCTCCGCTCGGGTCGCCGGTATGGCTGACGGCCAGCTTGAAGAAACTGGTGTTGCCCATACCTGAGCACAGGTCGCAGGCGTCGGCCAGCACGACGAACCGGTCCCAGTAGGGGTCGTAAATCACCCGCGGATGGAACAGGGCGTGGATTCCGTCCTGGAAAAAGGTGGCGAAGTTCTTCGACACGAAGGCGTTGTTGAGCCAATTGTACATGACGATGATGTCGTTGTTGACCTGCACCATCCAGGTCGCGCTGGTCGCGACGTCGCCGTCGGGCGGAAAGCGATTGCCGCCGGTGGTCTGCGATTCATTGGTGCTGCCGACTTGCGTAAACAGCGTCACACCGGTGGCTGGCGGTGGCGCCGCAGCGCTTTGCGGACGCGAACCTCCGACGCGCGCCGCCGCGGCGTTTTTCGCGGCGACGTAATCGGCCATCGGCATCGTCGGCCGGTTGATGGCGAGACCCGCCGGCAGCGCTACGGCCGGCACCTCGGGGGCAGTCCTCAGATCGACCGATTTGGCGGCATCGCTGCTGGCTTGGAGCCCGGTGCCCTGCGCGCTCGCCGGCGGAGCGATTGCCGCGGGCACCGCCAATAAGGCGGCAGCCCCGACCGCGCACAACCATCCCCGACTGTTGTTGGCCATTTTCCCCTCCCTGGAAGCCTTTCTTTTCATGGCGGTATCCGCCACGGCACGCGACGATAACCGGACGGGCCAGACATGGCTACGTCCAAAGCGATGCCAACAAGATCCGGCGAAGCGAAGCGGGCGAGGGGGCTCGAACCCCTCGCCTCGCTCGCCGCAGGCATGCTTAAATGGCCCGCGGAACCAGGGAGTGCGCCATGGCCAAGACACGCGGCACCGGCTTGTTGATGGTGTGGGCCGATATCGACCCGGAATTCGAGGCTGAATACCACCGCTGGTACGATGAGGAGCACATCGCGCATCTACTCGCCGTGCCCGGGTTTCTGAGCGCCGGCCGCTATCAGGCGCTGAAGGGCGGCCCCAAATATCTCGCGCTCTATGAGCTCGAAGCGCCCGAGGTATTGCGCAGCCCGGCCTCTCGACGGGGTGCGGTTCCGCCCCTCGACGCGGCGGGTGCAATATTCCGGCGGCACGATCGGCCGCAATTACCTGTTGAACGGCTACCGCCAGATCTTGCCGGTGCACAGCAACCCGATCGAGCAGACCCGCGAGCCGGCGCCGTTCTTGCAAATGGGGCGGATCGACATCCCCGCGGTGGTCGAGGAGGAGTTCAACGACTGGTACAACACCGCCTACATCCCACCCTATCTCAAGTGCCCCGGCTGCCTCTGCGCGCGCCGCTACGTGGCGGTCGACGGCCAGCCCAAATACCTGACGCTCTACGAGTTCGAGCATGCCGGCGTGTCGGAAAGCTCGGAATGGGCGCGCGCCCGCGACAGCAATCCCTGGAGCAACCGCGTCCGCGCCTTCATGCGGCACGATGTCGGCTCCCCCGGCGTTTATCGCCGCCTCTATCCGAAATAAGCATGTTTTCGTGAGGTCGATCTGCCTCTTTCTTCGTCATGGCCGGGCTTGGCCCGGCCATCCACGATTTTGACATCTGCGCATGAAACGAAGACGTGGATCCCCGGGACAAGCCCGGGGATGACGGT
>WNFC01005461.1_pt1 | contig 14245 bp, 14 predicted proteins | sample 5400541 | NCBI WGS metagenome assembly WNFC01 (sample SAMN13153342, study PRJNA577476) | soil metagenome | isolation source: 120 cm saprolite under Douglas fir tree site 2 hole 2 replicate 1 | place: USA:California | collected 2015-04-18
TGGCGCAATCGATCGCGCTGTCTCGTTTCCCGTGGCGAAGTCTTAGTCCGTATTGTCCGTGGAAAGTTGACGAAATCGGGAAGGTCGCGGCTGTTCATTGATCGAACGCCGCGGCCAATTTCCCTCCCCGCTTTTGAGTTGGTGAGCCGCTGCTGGCCCAGTGGATGGGCCGGCCCGCTCGCCGATCCTGATCTGGCGCAGACGGAATCGCAGTGCTGCTCTAGGTTGCCTTGGGTGGGTTGAGATCCGTTCCGCGGGTCCCGATCAACCTGCTCGCCGCCAGGGCGAACAGCCCGAGCACGACGCCGGAGATAAGACCCACCAGCGGACCGGTCAGCACCATCAGTACTCGCGGCGGAAGCGGAGCGTTTTGCATCATCGCTGCCTCTCGAGCGTGGGTGGCGACATAGTTGTCGAAGAGAAGCGCGTGCGCCGCGGTGATCCACACGCTGTTCACCAGGCTGACCAGAAGGCCGTGGAGGAACGATGAAGATGGCAAGCCAAAAAATCGGCTCAATCCGGGAGGGAATGAAGAACACCGTCGCCAGACCCATCGCCAAACCAAACATCGAGAGCTGAAGTATGAGTTTCCAGTTCATTTGACCCCGAGCAGCGAAAGGCGGGATTTTCTCGGAAACGTAACATCGGCCGGCACGAAGTCGAGAAGAACCCTCGCGCCGAGCGTGGGTTGGTTCGCGTTAGTCAGGATGATGCGATTGGCCTCGGTTTGTAACGGCAATACCCGTGGGCAAAGAGTCGCTCAGGGGCTCTTTCCGCTCATTGCTTTGCCGTAGTCCTCGAGCAAGTCGTATTTGTTTTCCCAGGTTGTGTACATGAAGCCTTCGATCTTCGGCATGCCTCGCGCGGCGATGTCCCATTTCTTGAAATTGTCGCTCTCGTCATAGTAACCGGCGATCAGCTGGGCGTGACCCAACGCCGCGAACCACTTCAAGCTTTCGCCCGCGTGCCCCAGGTTCCAATTGGCGATGATCACATCGCGGGGGAGACCCTTCCAGGAGTTGGCGAGTGAACCGCGGACGAGGTCAAAGTGGTCGATGGCATTGTGGTTCGGATCGAACATGTCCGACCAGACGACGATCTTCGCCGCGGGATTGGTCTCTTTTAGAATCCGAATGCAATGGGCTACGTGGTCGGCGAGCAATTGTCCCGCGGAGGCGTTTCTCGACTGGCAACTGCGACACCAGTTCGCCACTCGGATCTCGTCGTGTTGCATGAAGAAGGTATCGGGTTTGAAAAGCTCATTCACCCGCCTGGCTTGATCCTGAAGCAGATTGAACAGCGCCCGTTCGCTGAGACACGAGGTGACTTGAAAGCCATGGATGATCACCGGGTGGTACCAGCTCACTTTCAGGCGCTGGCCCTCGGCGATCCGCGAATGCGGCGTCAGACGAATCGGCGGGCCCGGGTGGTGAAATTCATACTCTCCGGGGAACGGGCGCTGCCCCAGGTCTGGGTCCCGGATCGGCTCGTAGTCTTTGCCTTCGTCGTAGACCGTTCCATTCTCGCTGCGAATGACAAGGGGACAGCCTTCGCGCCGAAGCACGTTGACCAGCGCCACCTCCTCGAGCGACAGGTCGTCAATCCAGATCGTGCCTGACTGTGCCCCCCAGTGACCGACGTAGAGCTCGATCTCGCTTTCATCGAGCGTGTTGAAGACAACGTCGACCTGGGTCCAGTCCTCCGTGGGGTTGAAGTGGGGTTCGTAGAAGGTGAGCGGACGATGCGCAAGGCCGGCACCGCGGGCGAAGAGTTGAAATCCGCTCACCGGCTTGAGGTCGCGGGTCTTTACCCACGCCGAAAACCGATAGCAGGCATGAGGTCTCACCCGGATCCGTTGCGCGATCCGGTAATTGCGATTCGGATTTCCGCGGCCGTCGTCCTCGATGCGAAGAGAGGTGGTACCCCCGTGGACGACGCGGTGGTCGGCAAAGGTCGTCTTGCCCGGATCGTCCTGAAGCGTGAACCCCGAGAAACGATCGCCGTCGGCGCGCTCGAGATCGCCATTGGCAATACGTGCCGTCGGCTCTTGTACCAGGACGGCCTCACGCCCCCGGACGACGAATGGAATATCCACCGCCGGCATGCCTTCCGCGAGGTTCGGGTCGTGTGCCAGCAGTCGCCCGCTGTAGCCGATTGGAAAAACCGAAGGGATGATCTCGATCTGGGCTTCCCGCGCCGCGCGGCGAATCCTTTGCGCGTTGGAGAAATATGCCTCGGGCATCCGGTCGAGGACGGCGAACTTGTCATCCGCGAGGACGACGCCGTTGTAACCGGCTTGCCGGGCGCGTTGGATCAGCGCAAGGAGCCGCTCGACCTGCTTGTCGTCGAGTAGGTTGTGAGAGGCGTAGAACCAGCGGCGCGAATAGCGGGCGGGTTTGTCTTGCGCCCGGCCGTCGATGGGGAACGACAACACCACCGCCAGAAAGATGGCCATCTTCTTCATGCGATTCCTGACCTCAAAATGGGAGGGGGGAGTCTAATAATCATTGATGGATCCAGCACCGACGCGAAACGGTTCCTGCCCAGGTGCCTGCCGGCGATCTGTTCTCCAGTGAAGAGAGTCCGGATTGGGAGGGCAGGCTGCCAAAGCAGGTGGGGCTTGCGACCGACGCCAGGAGGCGCGACTATCCGAAGGCGCTCGTGCGGAGGGTCCCGATGAAAGCTTCGAGCTGGGTTTTTCTCCTCGGTACCTCGTTGGCGGCCTGCTCTCCGCAGGGACAAAGATTGAATCGTTCCCTGGGCAGCAGCGGGGCTGCGTTTTCGACGCTGGTTTTCTCCAAGACCACCGGATTTCGGCACAGCTCCATCCCCAACGGCATCTCCGCGATCACCGAATTGGCACAGGCGAACGGTTTCAATGTCGACGCCACCGAAGATTCGACTCTCTTCACCGATGAGAACCTGGCCAACTATCAAGCGGTGATCTTTTTGAGTACCACTGGAACGGTCCTCGACGACCGGCAGAAGGCGGCGTTCCAGCGCTATATCGAGAACGGAAACGGCTACGTCGGAATCCACTCGGCCAGCGATACCGAATACGGCTGGGCTTGGTACGGCGAGTTGGTCGGCGCCTATTTCAGCAGTCACCCGTCGATTCAACCGGCCCGGATTCAGATCGAAGATGCCGATCATCCGTCCACTGCGACGCTCCCGCCCGATTGGCAGCGCACGGACGAGTGGTACAACTTTCGCACCAATCCCCGGGGAGTCGTTCACGTGCTGGCCACTCTCGACGAGAGCAGCTACGACGGCGGAGACATGGGCGACCATCCGATCGCCTGGTGTCACGAGGTCACCGGCGGTGGGAGAGCCTGGTACACTGCGCTTGGGCACACCGAGGGGAGCTACAGCGAGCCGCTCTTCCTCGAACACCTGCGAGGCGGAATCATGACCGCGGCGGGTGCTCTTCCGGCAAACTGCAACGTCGACCTCCAGGCGCGATAAGCGTTCGCAGCCAGGGAGTTGGGGCAAAGGGGGGACGCGCTCTTGACTGATCGCGTCGATTTCGAAAGAACCGAAGCCATGAGCGCTTCTTTCGAAATCCCCCAGGAATCCGCTGCTCCGCCGCCGAAGAGCTTCTGGGCGTCGGTCCAGGAGGCGCTTCGCGGTTCCCGGCAGGACTTTACCGAGGGATCTATCGGCCGAGCCATTCTCCTCCTCGCCGTTCCGATGGTGTTGGAGATGGTGCTCGAGTCGGTGTTCGCGGTGGTGGACGTCTTCTGGGTTTCCAGGCTCGGGGCAGATGCGGTGGCGACGGTTGGGCTCACCGAGTCGATGCTCAGCATCATCTATGCGGTGGCTATTGGCCTGTCGATGGCCGCGGCGGCGACGGTGGCTCGCCGAATCGGGGAAAAGGATCGGGATGGCGCTGCCAGGGCGGCAGTGCAGGCAATTGCGCTGGGCGTGGTCCTGGCGCTACCGATCGGCGCCACGGGAGTCCTCTTCGCTCCGAAGCTGCTGTCTTTGATGGGTGCGTCGGAGAGCCTCATCCGCACCGGGTCGGGCTACACGGCGGTGGTGCTTGGCGCGAACATCGTGGTGCTCCTCTTGTTCCTGATGAACGCGATCTTCCGCGGAGCCGGCGACGCCGCGATCGCGATGCGCGTGCTATGGCTGGCGAACATCATCAACTTGATCCTCGATCCGTGCTTGATCTTCGGCCTTGGACCTTTCCCGGAGCTCGGGGTGGCGGGCGCCGCGGTGGCGACGACCACCGGTCGCGGAGTCGGCGTGCTGTTCCAACTGCTCGTGCTTTGGCGAGGCCGAGGCAGGATCGAGATCAAGCGCGAGCATCTGCGTCTGGATCCCAGGGTGATGTTTCGGCTGCTGCGCGTTTCGAGCAGCGGCATCCTTCAGACGTTGATCGGAACTGCCAGCTGGCTTGGCCTGGTGCGGATCCTCTCCTTTTTCGGCAGCGCCGCGATTGCCGGCTACACCATCGCAATCCGGATGATCGTCTTCGCCATTCTGCCCTCCTGGGGGATGGCCAACGCTGCAGCCACGATGGTCGGGCAGAACCTCGGCGCCAAGAAACCGGAGCGCGGCGAGCGCTCGGTATGGATTGCGGGTTTCTACAACATGATTTTTCTGGGTGCGGTGGGAGTGGCGTTTGTTTTGTTCTCGCACGAGCTGATTGGCTTTTTCACGCACGACCCCGCGATCGCTCCCCTGGCGGCTGATTGCCTGCGCCTCGTCAGCTATGGCTTTCCCTTTTACGCTTATGGAATGGTCGTCTCCCAGGCATTCAATGGCGCAGGCGATACATTCACCCCGACGCTGATCAACCTTTTCTGTTTCTGGGTCTGGGAGATTCCGGTTGCCTACTTCCTGTCGCATCAGGGCGGGCTGGGGCCGCGAGGTGCATTCCTTGCGATCACCACCGCCTTCTCGATGCTGGCGGTGATCTCAGTCCTGGTGTTCCGGCGCGGGCGATGGAAGTTGCAGAAGGTCTAGTTCGGACGGCAACAGCCAGGTTGTGCAGACCCACCTAGGGTCATTCGCAGAATAACCCGGCCTGAAAGAAGGCATTCCTCGGCTCCCAACGGCAGACCAGGGGGGCGGAAATGCGACCTTTGGCGGGTTCACGCGCCTCTTCGTTTGGGGCTCCCAGGGCAATCGATTCGGCATCTCCACGTATCGCTCTTTGAACGCAAGGGAGATGCTCCATGGATATCGTTGCTATTGCCAATCGACGAGACTTCGCGCTTCCAACTCTATTGACGACGATCACGCTCTCCTACATTTGCATGGCCGGGGTGTGGTTGAGTCAGCTGATGTAGCAGAAAAAATTCGATTTCCCCTCCATCGGATGGCCGCCAAGAAAAGATAAGGTGGAGCCCCCATGAACTTCCTGACATCCCTCAACCCAGTAGATCTCGAGATTCCGTTCTTCGCCGTGGTCGTCGGCCTGACTTACTTCTGTGGTTTGCTTCTTTTTGGACAGTTCCTCTAAGGCGATGAAAAGCGCGAGAGTCAGGTACCTTTTATCGCCTTGATCCGTGCCGGCGCCCGGACCCAGTACCGTTCCCCCGGCAAATTAGGGCCCCCGAAAAGCCGCGAATGACCGGCGATTGCTAGAAGGGAAGTCTGGTCGCCCGCGCATCGAGCACCTGCATGACTCTTCGAGGCGATCAGGCGGCGGGTCGCTGAACGACACCGGGGCAATCGATCGACCTCGTCACGTATCTCCTCTATTGCCAGCGCGCGCTCGAAGGGCGACTTCAATCGTTCTGACGCGAACGGCGACGCCGTCGCAGGTATCTTCGAAAGAGCGTTGCTGCCCCGAGCCAGATGCCAACCGGAGCGCCCGCGCTTCCGCAGCCCTTGTTGCCGGCGCCGGGGTTGTTGCCCGAGCCGGTCGGGTCCCCGTAGACGAATCCGCCGCTGAGGGTGCTGGTCTGGGAATTCGGATTGGTGACGACAACGTCGACGGTGCCGGCAGCATGCGCTGGGGTCGTGGCGCTGATCGTTCCTGCGCTGGTGACAACGACGTTCGTTCCCCCGACACCGCCGATCGTCACCGTTGCCCCCGCGGTGAAGTTGGCGCCACGCAATAAGATGGATGTGCCGCCGGGCGTTGGACCGGTGCTTGGATCAATACTCGACAGGAGTACGGTCGTTGAAGGGCCGACCTTGGCGACGAATGCATCCATCCCGCCGCCCAGGGTGGTTTGAACGACACCGGAGGTGGTCGGCAGATTGGTCGATTGCGTCTGACCGGTCACGTAGGCATTGCCTGCTGAATCAACGGCGATCGCTCTTCCTGAGTCCTCGGCCGCTCCGCCCAGGTAGGTCGAGTAGATCAGCGCCGATCCAAGGGCGTTCAGTTGTGCCACGAAGACATCGACGTCGCCCGCTGCGGTCTGGAAGGAACCCACCGCCGGGAAATTCGTCGATAGTGTTTCCCCGGTGACGAAGGCGTTTCCCGACGCATCGAGGGCTATACCGTACGCCACTTCGGAGCTGGTGCCGCCGAGAAAGGTGGAATAGACGAGGGTTAGTCCCGCCGGGCTCAACCTGGTGACGAAGGCATCTGAGCCCCCAGAGATTGTCTGCTGAAAAGCAGGATTCGCTGCGGCAGGCGGCGGGAAAATGGGAAAATCGGTGGAAAGAGTTTGACCGACTGCGACGGCGCTCCCAGACGCGTCGACAGCAATACCGTAACCGAAGTCCGAACCCGTGCCGCCCAGATACGTGGAGTAGGCCAGCGAACCCGATGAGCTGAGCTTGGTGACGAAAGCATCTGACGAACCTACCCGAGTCGATCGAAATGCGCTGGCGGTGGGAAAGTCAGTCGATAATGTGGTGCCCACCAAATACGCCGCCCCGGTGGAGTCGAGGGCAATCCCCCATACTTCATCGTTATTCGTTCCGCCCAGATAGGTCGAATAAATGAAGCCGGAACCACTCGGATTGATCTTCGAAATGAATGCATCGACCAGGCCGCGGTTCGTTCCTTGATAGGCGCTGGCGATTGGGAAGTTCGTTGACAGCGTGCTGCCTGCCGCATAGGCCGCGCCGGAGCCATCGACCGCGATCGCCCGGCCAAAGTCATTGTTGTTACCCCCGAGATAGGTCGAATAGACGAGGGATGAACCTGTTGGGGACAGCTTCGCGACAAAAGCGTCTTGAGCGCTTCGACTCGAGGCCTGGAGTGGGTTTGCGGTGGGAAAGTTGGCGGAGGCTGTCCAGCCAGTCACGTACGCATTGCCAGATCCATCGACCGCGATGGCCGAGCCGAAGTCTCCGCCACTGCCACCCAGGTACGTGGCATAGATGAGGGCGGAACCCGTCGGGTTCAGCTTGAGCACGAAAGCATCAAAGTTGCCGCCGAGCGCTGATTGCCTTGGAGCGGCGGTCGGAAAGTTCGTCGAGAAGGTCGCGCCGGTGACGTAGGCGCCGGAAGAATCCACCGCGATTCCACGCCCATAATCCTGCGCGGTGCCGCCGACGAACGTGGAAAAGGTCAGAACAGGATCGATGAGGACCGGACGCGCCCGATCATATTCGCCCAGCTGAAATCCAATCTCGTTAGCAGAGGCGAGCAGGTAGGCTCCTTGCACGTCTCGCCGTTCTTTGCCTATCTGCTGATAGACGCGGGGAGGGTGGTGCCGGATCTCAATTCCCGCTACTCCTACGATCAGCTCTCCGCTCGGACCGAGCTCGACCGCATCCGCACCCTCAACCGCCCAACGGATCGCGCCAGGATCGCCTCCAGGTCGAATCACAAGGTCGTATTCGAGCTGTCGCTGGTTGCCATAGTAGACAAGGTCAATGCCAGGGTACACATCCGTACATTTCACTTGTCGATACATCGAGATGCCCGTGCGCCACTTGGATGGGTCGCTCCCGATAAAGTAGTTCGCCCTTCCTGAGAGCTCCTCGAATCCGCGCGGCGACCTTGGCGCGGCGCCTTTCAAACTCATCCGAAAAGATGTTGTTTGGGACTGGTCCCTGCCTCGCCTCAAGGCAAAAACAACACCGGTGTCGGTAAGAAGGACGTTGCCGCCGGGAGCTCGCGCGACGAAACGGACGCCCTCTGGCGCCTGTCCTTCATTGACTTCAAACGCGAGCGGAAGCTGGCCGAAAATGGATGAGTTGATCGACGCAGCGCGGTTCAAATATCCAGCTGGCGAGGCGCCCGAGCCTGACCGAGCGCTGCGAACAGCAAAAATCGCGATCGGAGTTGTGATCAGCAGCGCAACAGCAAGGATGGATTGAATCCAAAATCGAGAGCGAAGTTGCATGAGTTTGGGCGGGTGCTCCGACGCCGGGCACGCCTAAGGGGAGCCGTCCCGAGACAAAATGCTTGCAGGGTTGGCTCGAATTCGCAAGACGGGCCTACATTGTGGGTGCGCCGAGCATCGCCACGGATGGATCAGAGCGATGCACGAAAACTCGTCGAATAGTTGGAAATCCGGAATAGGACGCGACCAAGACTGCGTCGAGCCGGTGCCCCTGCAGTGAGGCGCCATCTCCATGACCCTCAGGGCTTTTCCAGAGCCGCTCAACCGTGCGACGCGATGGTTCTGAGAGCGACACCTCTGATGGAATTGTGAGAACTCCATCGCGAAGGCGTTGGATACCTATCGGACTTTAGGTGTCAGGTTCTTTGTGGCCTGCCACTTCTTCATTGCAGCAAGCTGCCGCTCTGAATAGGTTCGCTCTACCGGGGGTTCAATCGCCTACTTTCTTCAGGAGGCCGAAGACGATGCGCGCTTTTCCCCTGATACTTCTTGCCGTGGTTCCGGCCGCCCATGCTCAGAATCCGGAGCCAGCGGATGCCGTCGACCAAGCGCTGGCAGCAACGACGGATCTGGCCGCCGTTTCCATCCAAAGTGGTGATCCACTGATGGCCAACGCGGCTTTGCGGGCCTACTACGCGCTGGCCAACGCCACCGACGCGCTTCGAGGCTCGCCCAACTACCTCGGGCCACCTCTCATGGACCCCGTCACCTTCAAAACCTTCTATGAAGAGCTACGCCGCGGAACGAGTAGCGACAAGCACTTGAACATCGCGCGGGCCGGACGGAGGCACGTTTTCTCGGTTGCGCAACTGGTATCGCTGATGGAACTGTTTGTGATGGCAGATGATCGAATCCGGGTGGCGGTCACGCTCTATAGGCGCATCGCCGACCCGGAGAACTTCGGCTCGGTCTACGCTGCACTCACCTTTGACACCGATCGCCGCCGATTGGCTCTGGCATTGACGCGCTGATGCTGCCGAGAAGACCAGCAGGATTGCGAGAAATAGTCGCATGATTCCAGCGCCGCGGGATCCGCTTTGCCCAGCGCCGCGATCGCGATCGCGTTGGAAATGTGTTCGGCGCTACAGGTATGAAGCTGGAGTGAAAATTGGAACTGTTCAAATTGATAGTATTTTGGCATTGAGTCCGGGTTGATTTCCCCCGGGGCTGCCGATGGCTCGTTCCAAAAAGAAGAATAAAGGCCAGCTTGAGCTTCCGTTCAAGGGCTCTGCGCCCCCGCAGCGCGAGGGGAGGGCGTCGGAATCCGAGTTACGGCCGCTGCTTCGGCTGATCCACGGCAGCGGAGCAAAGCAACCACCGTCACTCGATTCACGGGATGCGGTGGTTCGTGTCCTGATCGGAGCTGGCGCCGATTTACTGCTGCGCAGAATCTCATCGGAGCGGGCCGAGGAAATTCGTCGGCGGGTCGAACGGATTATGTCTTTATTCGATCGGGTGGATGAATCACCAGAGCTTCTTCCTTCCCTCAAGCGTCGCCTCGATGAGCTCGAGAGCCTGATGCGGGAAACCCGAGGGTTGCAAGCTGGCAGGAGCAGATGAGCTATCTTCCTGCTGTTTGACGCTCGCCCCTGGAATACCGATCGGGAAATATCTGGTTCGCCGCAAGTTGGCTGAAGGCGGAATGGCGGAGCTCTATCTCTGCTCTTCACAAGGGCCCGAGGGTTTTGAAAAAGAAGTCGTGATCAAGCGAATCAGGCCCTTCCTTTCAACCGATCCCGAATTTGTCCGCATGTTCATTGCCGAAGCGCTCCTGGCGTCACGGCTCAATCATCCCAATCTCGTACAAATATTCGACTTCGATAAGCAGGGGGATTCGTATTATTTGGCGATGGAGCACGTGCGCGGGCACTCGTTGTCCGAGGTTCGCAAGCGGTGTAAGGCGCGGATGGTCCCGTTTCCGCCGATACTCGTTGCCCATATCGGAGCGGAGGTCGCGCGTGGTCTGCAGCACGCCCATCGTCTCACTGAAAATGGCTCTCCGCTGGGGTTGGTTCATCGGGACGTGACGCCGCACAACGTGCTGCTCTCGTTCAACGGGGAAGTGAAGCTCACCGATTTTGGAATTGCTAAGGCGAGCGACAAGCTGACGTCGCCGGGAAGGCTCAAAGGCAAGTTGGCATACATGTCGCCGGAGCAGTCACGCGGCGAGAAGGTGGATGCCAGAACTGACGTATTTGCCCTGGGAATAGTTCTTTGGGAGATGTTGACCGGCGGTCGCCTGTTCGAAGGTGACAGCGATATGGCCGTGCTCCAGGCGGTCCGCGGGAGCGTGATTCCTCCCGTCGCAAGAGTCAACCCTGACGTTCCCCCCGATCTCGATTCCGTCGTGATGAAGGCTCTTGCCCGCAAGCCTGAACTGCGGCACCAGACTGCTCGGGAGCTAGAGCTCGGGTTGGGCCGATGCGTGCTTCGACACGCTCGCACGCTCGAAGACACAGACATCGCGGGATTCTTGGAGAAGCTCTTCCCGGATGGTTGGTCGCTGCCCGGCGGCACTGCGTCCCAGACTGCCGCGCGTCGCATTGATATCGGGCCGGCGCAGAAAGGCGATCAATTGAGGACCGCGGCCGGAGGTGTTCCCACCAGGCTTCGTCGAAAGACTCTGCCTCGCCGCACCGTGCTAAAAATCGGACTCGGAGCGGTCGGTCTTGCTGTCTTGGCCGCGAACCCCAGACCTTACTTCATCCTCAAACCGGAAGCCGAGACCAACTCCTCTCCAGCTGTCGCCGAACCAAAAGCCGAGGCCGCGAATCCGGTGCCAGCTCAGCCTCTCGCGCCGGACCCGCCGGACGCACCGGCAGCCGAGTTTGCGACGCCGACCTTCTCCCGTGCCGGCAGTCCGGCGCACGATCCATCGGGAAATGTGCAAACACGGCATGGCACGCTCGTCCTCAAAATCGCTCCCTGGGCTTTTTTGTCCATCGACGGGAAGCGAAAGGGGGAGGTGAGCGGTATTCGGCGATATCGGCTTCGGGCCGGCAAACACCAGCTCCGCCTGTGGCATCCGAGGGGCAGCAAGGAAGTGGAGATTGTGCTCCGCGATGGAGAACGACTGGTGGAGGAATACCAGGTGTACTCGCGCTCAAACTGAGAGCTCGACATCCAAGATTCAGCCGCGAATTCGCTCTCCTCATTCTCTTCCGCAGATTGACTTGCCCTGGCGATCCTCCACCCGCTTCCAGATATCCGCCGGACTCCACTCTTGACAATCTATTCAATATCTATTACTAACTATCCTGCATTGACGAGAGAGTACTGAAAGGATTCTTTTCAGTGGAGATCCTGGGGCCGGAAGAAATTGAAAAGATCGAAAAGGATTTCGCGGCAGGTGTGCCGGCGCGAACCATCCTCGAGATCTTCCAGCCGAAGGGTGTTCGCCTCTCCGAAGCTACCTTCCGCAAGTATGTCCAGGCGGGACTGCTCCCGAGAAGCCGCCGGGTTGGTCGGAAGGGAAAGCATCGGGGGAGCCAGGGGCTCTACCCGGTCGAAGCGGTCCGCAGAATCAACGCGATCAAGATGATGATGGCCGAAGGGCTCACGCTGGAGGAAATCAAGCGGTCCTTCGTTTTCTTCAAGAATCACATCGACCAGGTGGAGCGCGGGCTGAGTGAAGTGATGGATGGCTTCGAGGAACAGCTCTCTGGTCGTCCATTCGCCCGCGACCGCAAGCGTCAACTGTCCGGAGAGCTCCAGTCACTACGAGCGCGCGCCCGAGATCTCATTCGCGATGTCGCGCGCGTGGGAAGCGCGGTGACGGCCCAGCCGCACCGCGAAGACGTTTCATCATTCAGTGTCGGCGCATGAGGCCGACCGAACCACAAGGAGGGGTTGTGAGCGAAGTCAACAAGCAGGTCCCGTTGAATGACCCTGTCCAGGCGGATCTTGCCGCGAGACAGCGTTCGAAGACGATGTCCCGCAAGGAGATGGCGCGCGACTTGCGCCGGAAGCGGCTGAGCGGGGATTTGGATGCCGATGAGGTGGAGTTGCTGCGGGTCATTGATGGCCAGCGACCGAAAACCCGGGCGGATTGCATGAATGGTCCACGTCCGTGCCTTTTCGTCTCCTGCAAGCACAATCTCTATCTTGACGTGAATCCAGAGACCGGATCGATCAAGCTGAACTTCCCGGACAAGGAGATCTGGGAGCTGCAATACACCTGCGCACTCGACGTCGCAGAAAAGGGCGGCATCACCCTGGAGGAGGTCGGCGAGATCATGAATCTCACCCGCGAACGAATCCGGCAGGTGGAGACCCGGGGGTTGATGAAGCTGCGGGAGGCCACCGAAGCCGATCCGCCGAACCGGCCGCAGCCGAAGTAGCCCCGACCAGCCTCGCTTTGACTTTGGTCCAGGCGGTTGGTACACCGCGCGCCTCGCGAGGTTGGATTTGCTGGCTCTCCTCAGTGTTTCGGACAAACGAGGGCTCCTTCCGTTTGCCCGGGGGTTGGTGAAGCTCGGCTTCACGATTCTTTCCACCGGCGGAACTCTCCGTGCGCTTCAAGACGAGGGGGTGCCGGCTCGCAAGGTCAGCGACCACACAGGAATGCCCGAGATTTTGGGCGGCCGCGTCAAGACCCTGCACCCCAAGATTCACGGCGGAATCCTCGCGCGACCCGATCTTGAGTCCGACCGCGCCGAGCTCGATCGGAATCAAATCGAGACGATCTCGCTCGTGGCGGTGAACCTTTACCCGTTTCGCGAAGCGGTGGACGCGGGCGCCAGCGAAGCCGAAGCCATTGAGCAGATCGACGTCGGTGGCCCGGCCATGGTGCGTGCGGCGGCGAAGAACTTCGCTCATGTCACCGTGGTGGTCGATCCTGCCGATTACGATTCGGTCCTGTCCGAGCTCGGCGAGGGCAAGGGCCGCGTGAGCGAGGCGACCCGTCGCAAGCTGATGAGAAAGGCCTTCGCCCACACCGCGGCCTACGACGCAGCCATTGCCGCGCATCTGTTCGACCGAGCGGGCGAAACTTTTCCGGAGGAGTTGACGCTTTCCTTTCAGAAGGCGCAGCAGCTTCGTTATGGCGAGAACCCGCATCAGCGCGCCGCCTTCTATCGACACCGGTTCAAACAGGACGCGGTGAGTCTTGCGCAGTCGCAAGTTCTCCAGGGCAAGGAGCTCTCGTACAACAACCTGCTCGACCTCGATGCTGCATTGGCCATGATTCTCGAGTTTCCAGAGCGTCCCTGCGCCTGCATCGTGAAGCACAACTCTCCATGCGGGGTAGCCCAGAGCGAAGATCTCGCCTCCGCGTACCGTACGGCCCGGTCGGTGGACGAGATCTCCGCGTTTGGAGGCATCGTCGCGCTCAACCGCGAGGTGGATGCCGCCACCGCCGATCTCCTGGTGGAAACCTTTCTTGAAGCGATCCTCGCGCCTTCCTATTCGTCCGAAGCACGCGATCGCCTCGCGGCCAAAAAGAACCTCCGCCTCCTCGCCGCAGGCCCGTCTCTGGTTGGAGCGCGCCCGCAACCCGGACTGCAGCTGCGAAGTATTTCCGGGGGCCTTTTGGTCCAGGAAGCGGACTCACGCGAGCCCCCTTCGGAATGGAAAGTGGTGACCCGCCGCCAACCGACCGACGACGAGCTCGCGGCGATGCGCTTTGCCTGGCGCGTCTGTAAGCACGTCAAGAGCAACGCGATCGTGTTTTCGAGCGCGGACCGGGTGCTTGCGGTAGGCGGAGGACAGACAAGTCGGGTGGACTCGGTGAAAATCGCCGTGGGGCACGGAGGTCCCAGGCTACGGGGCAGCGCTGTCGCCTCGGATGCCTTCTTCCCCTTCCGGGATGGAGTGGATGAGGCCGCCCGGGCAGGTGCGATTTGCGTTGTTCAACCAGGTGGGTCGGTGCGCGATGATGAGGTCATCGCCGCGGCGAACGAGCATGGCATGGCCATGGTGTTCACCGGCGTGCGACACTTTCGTCATTGAATGTACGTCGTCTGCCATAAATGCGAGGC
>WNFC01005217.1_pt1 | contig 14240 bp, 15 predicted proteins | sample 5400541 | NCBI WGS metagenome assembly WNFC01 (sample SAMN13153342, study PRJNA577476) | soil metagenome | isolation source: 120 cm saprolite under Douglas fir tree site 2 hole 2 replicate 1 | place: USA:California | collected 2015-04-18
GCCGTGACCAGCTTGCTCCCAGCCCTGGCTGCAGCACAGGTCTGGCCATGGAAGAGGTATTTTCTGCGACCGTCAAGTAAGTAAAGTAAAGTGTTGCGCTGGGATTTGAGGGGCTGCTCTCATGCAGCCCCATTTTTCTACACGAATTGCTGCAAGTCGCCGAATTGTTCTTTCCGCGTAATTACTCATATAAGAGATTCCCAGTCAAAACCGTAAGTTCTCTCGACGACTGTGTCCCTGCAATATTTGCGATTGTCCGCCCTCTTCAAGTGTCGGACCGCGCACCTCAGTACGACGTCGTCCATCGACTCTTCAATCCATCCGCACAGTTCAAGAATTGCCAGCTTAGAAAGATAGAAGGCATCTCATTGAAAGGAGGCCTTCAGATAGCCTTGACTGATAGCCTCCAGGTTGCTGGTTATGTAACTTCGCGCCATCACCTCAGTTCCCCGCGAAAACGTCAACTGCAGGAGCAAGCCGGGCGATGACCCTCGGCTTCTTTGATAGTCCTTCCCTTAAAGCAGTGTCTGAAAACTCGTCGTGCCCCGTTAATTTCTTGTAGCGGGCGCGTGGTACTCCTGCGGATTCCGCAGCGAGCGCATTGATATGTTGCGGCTCGGGCTATGGCACAATGTCTAGCACCGCTATTGAACTCCAGCGAGAGAGGAATCCTCCCATGGCCAACCAGTCGCAGAGCGCCGACCTTCAGAAAAAAGATCAGAAAATTTCCATCTCCCCCATGCTCTCGGTCCGCCACGGGGCGAAGGCGGTCGAGTTCTACAAGGCTGCGTTTGGAGCTGGGGAATTGTTCCGCATCGAGGCCCCGGATGGAGCGGTGGTCGCCCAGCTGTCGGTGGGGGAAGCGGAATTCTGGTTGGCGGACGAGTCTCCGGAGCACCACAATTTCAGCCCGGAGTCGCTGGGCGCTGAGTTTCGGGGAGCCGCCACGGTGCGGATGGTGATGGTGGTGGCCGATCCGGACGCCGTTTTCGCACGCGCCGTCAAAGCCGGAGCCACCGTGGTTTCGCCCGTCGAGGACAAAGAATACGGCTGGCGCGTCGGACGCATCGCCGATCCCTTCGGACACCACTGGGAAATCGGTAAGCCTTTGGCCAGCGGCTAACACAGCGAATTCACAGCAGTAGGGTGCAGCATCGCTGCGACAACCGGCACTTGGAGTTGCGCGAACGTATTCAGTGGCCCTGCGAAGCTTGTGACCGCGGACAATTATGTCGAGGTTATGGGCAGCACCGTGAAAGGTTCGAACAGGCAGTCGCTGGTCGCCTCCACGTCGCTGGTGACCGGTCTATACACGAACACTCTGGTTACAACGAAACCGTCGAAAACATCAGGCGGCACCAACACGTCCACGGCAACAGCCACCGGCGGAGTGTATCTGCGCGCGGTCCTTTTGGACGCCCCGAATGGTAATCCCATTATGTATGGTTATCCGGCAGCGGCCTGCGACGCTGCAGTTCTGGGATTGCTCCGGGACTGGATCTGATTCCGGCGTCGTATTGGATTCCCGGGTTCAGACACTCACTCAGTCACTCAGCGATTGCGTGGTTAACGTGACGGTCAGCGGTCTGGCTGGGACTGGGACGTGTGATTTCCTTCCACGATTCAGCTGATTCTGCAGACTACTAGCGCTCACGGTTACAATTTCATCTTCCCTAACGTCGGAGTGGGTACCTATTACTTCTCTATTCAGGCTGCTGCCGACTCCGGTGCCGTTGTCAACACCGGCACGGGATCTGCAGTGGGCGGCGCTGCCTACGGCCTCGGCTCGGTGACAATCGAGAGCGTCAGGATGGTTCACAGCTTCTCCTTCTAGGCTGGTCCACGCACGCGGCACTGACTGGAACCGGGGCGGGAGCCCCGGTTTCCCTGTCAGAAAGGGCGTGCTGTCCTTGCCACCTGACCAGTGTGGCTGGAAGCGCTTTCCCACTTCCGTGCCTGGGCGATGCAAATCACATGAAAGATCGTGAACAGCGGCACTAGGAAGGTTGGCACCAGGCTTAAAGGCAGCACGGTCAACGGAAGCATCGAAGGTCCGCTTGGATCGAGCAAACGTGCGGTGGTACCGAGGCTAACCGCGATAACTAAGTCTGTAATGCCAAGCGCCTGCCAAAGAATGAAGCTGTTGCGATGACTGGGACTGGTAAGCTGCCAGGCCGCGAGTGTAGCTGTCGCTCCGATAGCCATGTCGCCATAGCCCGCAGGCAGCGCAAAGATTGCCGGCAGCAGGTCGCGAGCTTGCAGCAGGATGAAGGTGAATCCGATAATTCTCCAGAACTGCGCACCCGTCAAAATGCGCGGATTCAAAGACAATGTGAACTGCCGGAAGCTTTCCGAGAGTGCAAACCACAGCGCGAAAACGATAATCGGTGTGAGTGCGGCGATCGCAACTCCGATCCCGACGCGCTGCGAATTATTTCTGAACAGATGCAGCGCAGAAGCGGACAGGGCAAATACGAACCAGCCGGCAATAAGCGCGAGGGTGAGCTTTCCATAGTGTTTCATCGCGAGTCTCCTGGAGTTGTGGCTACGTTGGTTAGTTCATGGGTTAGGTGGAGAAGGTGCTCCCAAACTTGCGGCCCGACTTGACGGCGCAAGCGGGACTGGACTTTCTCCCATATCGGGAGAGCACGCTTGAGTTTTGTCTCTCCACCCTTGGCGAGGCTCAGCAGGCGTTCTCGCCGGTCCCGGCCAGGGCGTTCTGCGACCCAGCCCTGCCGGCGCATGATTTCCAAAGTTCGAGTCAGGGTAGTGCTGTCCATCGCCAGCATTGTGCCGAGTTGCCCCTGGGAGACCTCTCCAGCGCGCGAGAGAACTTGCAAGATGGTGAACTGGGTGGACCGCAGCCCAAGCGGGCGAAGCGCCTCTTCATAATGCTGTGTCAATGCTCGCGACGTGCGGCGGAGGCTGCCGCACATGCACCCTAGGTCGGGCAAGAGTGATTGGTTCATGTCTAGATAGATGTATATACATCTAATTACGATGCACAAAGTTTTCGACCGGAAAGCTTCCACGCGCAGCCCGAAGCTCGCGAGTACGATATGGTGATGGAAACTCGCCGTGCCAACTTGCGAGAAGCGTTGCGGATTCCGAATCGGACTGGCGGTCAACCACCGCAAATCGGAGATCAACTCCCTGACGCCAAGCTTACGGTCGAGAAAGAACTAGATGATCTACTACGCAACGTGATTACAGACAAACACCTGCTCCGGTTCACATACAAAGGTCGAGAGCGGATAGTGGAACCTCATGATTACGATATCCAGAACGGAATCGTCCGCTTATTTTGTCATCAAGTCGGAGGAGGAAGCAGCAGTCGGCTGCCGGGGTGGCGTCTAGTTGAGGTGTCCGAGATGCAAGACTGCGAAATGCTGAAGCGGCGTTTTGCCGGCAACCGGGAAGTTCCTTCGGGCAAACATCATCGATGGGATGAAGTCTTCATCCGGGTTGCACCGCCTGCGAAGCCATAGGTCTTCTGCGCGATCCCCCTACTACAAACTCCAACAAGTGATCAGCGAGTTCAAATATTCCGGCTTCCGCGAAATTGTGATTGTCATTGCACCACTTCCGATCTTTTTGGAACCGAGCCAGGTGATATAGACTCTCAGCTTGTTGAGTGGCGCAGGAAGGGAACGTCGTTTTCCATGGAGCACCCTTACATCTGCGATGCGATCCGGACGCCGTTTGGGCGCTACGGGGGAGCACTGTCGTCCATTCGAACCGATGATCTAGCGGCGCTTCCGCTCAAAGCGTTGATGGAGCGCAATCCGAAAGTAGACTGGGCCGCGGTGGACGACGTGATTTACGGATGCGCCAATCAGGCGGGCGAGGACAATCGCAACGTAGCGCGCATGGCATTGCTGCTGGCCGGTCTGCCAAAAGAAGTATCCGGCGCGACCGTGAACCGGCTGTGCGGATCGAGCCTGGAAGCGGTGTCGGTCGCGGCTCGCGCGATCAAATCCGGCGAAGCTGAGTTGGTGATGGCGGGCGGCGTGGAAAACATGTCGCGAGCGCCGTTCGTGATGGGCAAGTCCGAGGCGGCATTTTCGCGATCTGCAAGAGTCGAAGACACAACCATCGGATGGCGCTTTGTTAATCCCCTGATGAAGGCGAAATACGGGATCGACTCGATGCCGGAAACCGCGGAGAACGTTGCCGAAGAAGGGCACATCTCACGCGAGGATCAGGACGCGTTTGCGTTCAGAAGTCAGCAGCGAACGGCAGAGGCGATGCGAATGGGCCGACTGGCGGAAGAAATTGTACCGGTTACGGTTCCCGGAAAAAAAGGCGATCCACAAGTGGTTTCGCAGGACGAGCAGCCGCGTCCTGATACGACTCTCGAAGCGCTGGCCAAACTGAAACCCATCGTGAAGCCCAACGGCACGGTCACGGCGGGAAACGCTTCAAGCATCAACGACGGCGCATGCGCGCTGCTGCTGGCTTCGGAAGCGGCCACTTCGAAATACGGCCTCACCCCACGTGCGCGGGTGGTTGCGTCAGCTGCCGCCGGAGTTTTGCCGCGCGTGATGGGAATCGGTCCGGTTCCAGCCACGAGCAAGGCTTTGGCGAAAGCCGGCCTCGAGCTCTCCGACCTGGATGTGATCGAACTGAACGAAGCCTTCGCCGCGCAGGCGCTCGCAGTGCTGCGCGATCTCGGTCTGCCAGACGACGCCACGCACGTGAACCCAAACGGTGGCGCAATCGCCATCGGTCATCCATTGGGTGCAAGCGGCGCACGGCTGGTCACGACTGCGATAAATCAGTTGCGTCGAACGGGCGGACGCTACGCGCTGTGCACCATGTGCATCGGCGTCGGGCAGGGAATCGCCGTTATTCTGGAACGAGTCTAGAGTGAAAACCACAACCGAACTCGTGTCGGATTCCGAAAAGAAAACGAACGCAGCCCGCATCGGCGCCATCAGGAAAGTCGGCCTCTTCTCCTTCGTCTTTGTGATGTACTCCTACAACACCGCTGGCCCTTTTGGGCTCGAGGACCAGGTGCGCACCTCCGGACCGGGGATGGCGCTGTTGTATCAGCTGTTAATCCCGTTTTTCTGGTGCATTCCGATTTCGCTGGTCGCCGCCGAACTGACGACCGCGATGCCCGTCGCCGGCGGCTTCTATCGCTGGACCCGCGAAGCCTTCGGCGACTTCTGGGGATTTCTTGCCGGATGGTGGAACTGGTGCGCGTCGTTTCTGCTTGGTGGCGCTTACGCGGTCCTGTTCACTGACAACATTGCTCACTACATTCCGTGGCTTACGCCGTTGGGGCACTACCTGGTTTCGGTCGCGGTAATCGCGCTCATCGCTTATGTGAACCTGCGCGGCATCCGGCTGGTGGGGAGAGTTGCCACCGTTCTCGAACTCTCGATTCTGGCCGTGGTGTTGGTGATGTGCATCGTGAGCGTCCGAATGTGGCACAACAATCCATTCCTTCCGTTCATTCCGCCGCACAAGCCGCTGTTCCAGGTTTTCGGAGTAGGTTTTGCGCTGGGGCTATGGCTCTACGCGGGATATGAGCAGATTTCATCCGTGGCGGAAGAAGTAGAAAATCCGCAGCGCAGTTATCCGCGGGCGCTGGCCTGGGTGGTTCCGCTCTCGATGGCGACCTATGTTTTGCCGACGGCGTGCGTGCTGGCTTCAGTCGGAAAATGGGAGCAGTGGCACGACGGATTTTTTTCAGAAGCGGCGGGTATCATCGGCGGGCCCTGGCTGGGATTTGCGACGACCCTGGCTGCCGCCTTCACGGCACTTTCAATTCTGAATAGCACAGTCCTGAGCACGACGCGCATGCCGTTTGCGATGGCGGCCGATGGCTATTTCCCTCCCATCCTCGCCAAAACTCATTCCAGGTTCGGAACGCCGTGGCTCGCTATCCTGCTATCTGCGGCGATGTATTGCTTGGTCGCGTGGCACAGCCTGGCACAATTGATTTCGGTTTACATCTGGCTGAGGATCGCGACCTCGGTGCTTACCGTGCTTTCCGCCTGGCGGCTGCGCCGCAAGCGTCCAGACTTGCCGCGGACGTTTCGAATTCCGTGGGGAAGGAGAGGGTTGGCCTACGCAGTCATTGCTCCCCTGTTAATGAGCGGAGTTGCCATGATTGCCAGCGATAAGTTTGCCTTGCGATGGGGGCCTGTGGTCCTGTTGTTCGGGCCGTTGGCCTATTTTCTGTTTCGGCGAAAGAAAGACGATCAACCGATCCAGTCTTAGCTAATCCAATCCAGAACTTTGTAGTAGGCACCGGCGAAAGGCAGAAACCACGGTCTCCCGTTGTACAGTCCCAACGGCGCGCCGGGGAAGGGAATCGCGGCGTAAGGGATTTCGTCGTTGCTGCCGCAGATTTTCTCCGCCACCTTCGCGCCCAAGTGGGTTGCCATCGCAACTCCGTGGCCTGCGTATCCCAGCGCGTAGTGGATGCCATCGATCTGTCCCGCGTGCGGCATGGTGTCGAAGCAGAAGTCCACCGTTCCTCCCCAGGCGTACGCAATCTTCGTATCTCGTAGCTGCGGATAGACTTCGACCATCCCGCGGCGCAGGATTTCGGCGCTGCGGCGAATGGTATCTTTCGTCTCCGGGAAGAATGCGGCCCGCCCGCCGAAGAGGATTCGATTGTCGGGCGTCAGCCGGTAATAATAGAGGTAGTACTTGGAATCGTAGATCATGCGATTCCGCGGACTGAGCTCCCTGGCGAAAGATTCCGGCAATTGCTCGGTGGCGATTATGTAGGAACCAATGGGAATGATCTTCTTGCGTAGCCCAGGTGTTGCCGAAGACGTGTAGCCGCTGGTGGCCACTAGTACGTCGCGAGCAGAGATATTTGCGCGAGAAGTCTTGACCTCGAATCCGCCGGCCCCGTTTTTTGATGTCTTCGAAATCTCCTGAACGCGCGAGTTCTCGTAGATGCAAGCTCCGGCTTTGAGCGCCGCGCTGGCCAGTCCCGAAACGTAGCGCGCGGGATTGACTCCGGCGCTGGTTTCGTCAACCATGCCGCCAAAATAAATGGCGGAGCCGATCTCAGCCTGCAGCTGGCTACGCGGAATAATGCGCAGCTTATGACCGAATTCCCGGGCAATGACATCCACCGAACGCGCGTAGGAATCGAAGTGCGACTGTTTGCACGCTACTTCGAGATGTCCGCAGCGCGAGAAATCGCATTCGATATTGTCCCCGCGAACGATCTGCTCGACCAGATCGATCGAGGCCAGCGAATCTGCATACATGCGGCGCGTCATCTCCATGCCGTAACGCTTGGCCAGAGTCCCAACATCCAGCTTCATTCCGGTGAGCACCATGCCGCCGTTGCGGGAGCTGGCTCCCCATCCGATAGTGTTGGCCTCGAGCACCGCAACCTTCGCACCGCGCTTGGCGAGAGTGCGGGCGGCGGAAAGGCCTGTGAACCCGGCGCCGATAACCGCAACATCAACACTCGCCGGGAGCTTGCCGGCGGTGCCGCTGGGCATGGACGTGGTCGTCAACCAATAGTTCGACTCGTTGAAGCTAGTCACCGTAGTTCCCATTTACGAATGGCTTTCAGCCAATGATCGCAGCTTCGCCGCTGCAATCTCGGGCGTGATATCGCGCTGCGGCGTGCCCAGCATTTCGAAGCCCACCATGAATTTGCGCACTGTGGCTGAACGTAGCAACGGCGGGTAAAAATGCGCATGGAAATGCCACTCTGGGTGCTCATTGCCATCGCACGGAGACTGGTGAAACCCCATCGAGTAGGGAAACGGGACTCCGAATACTCGGTCGTACGTGGCAACCACCTGTTTCAAACTTGCGCTAAGCTGTGCCATTTCCTGGCTGCTGAATTCCGGAAATGATCCCATGTGCCGTCGGCTGCACAGCAGTACTTCGAACGGCCATACCGCCCAGAAAGGGACCATTGCCACGAAGCCGTCGTTGCTACAAACGATCCGAGTCGCCCGACTCTGCTCTAGCGCGACGTAGTCGCACAGCAAACAGGTTCCGTGTGCAGCGAGATATTTGCGCTGCGCATCGAGTTCGCGCGCCGGCGCTTCGGGGATTGAGGCCGTCGCCCAGATCTGGCAATGAGGATGAGGATTGCTCGCGCCCATCATTTCGCCACGGTTCTCGAAAATCTGTACATGGCTGATTCCCGGCACCGACGCAAGCTCCGCGAATTGAGAAGTCCAGGTGCGGACGACCTCTTCGATCTCTGGCAGGCTCATGCTGGAAAGAGGCAAATCGTGGCGGGGCGAGAAGCACATGACGCGACAGATGCCCGGCTCGCCCGCAGCCACCAGTAAGCCCTTGCCCTGGACGTCAAGGCGGGCGCGCGGCGCGTCTTTCTTCAGCGCGGCGAAGTCATTTTCGAAGACAAACGTGGACGTATATTGCGGGTTACGCACACCGCCCGCACGCTGATTGCCCGGACAGAGATAACAGGATGGATCGTACTGTGGCCTCTGCGTCGCCGGCACCGCCTCAATCGCTCCTTGCCAAGGGCGCTGGGTTCGATGCGGAGAGACCAGCACCCAGTCTCCAGTCAGCGCATTGAGGCGCCGGTGCGATTGTTCGTCAAGCTTCAGTTCCAAGTTAGTTCACCCTTGCGAATCTCGCCGCATTCCGGATCGGCCACCCAACAGATAGATTGACGTATGACCCAGACGGACTTTATGTTCTCTCACAACCTGTATCTCATTACAATAGCGGGACTCGGCGTGGGGAGGAGTAGAAATTCTTCGCCAGTCGGGTATGCGTCGGCTGAGTCCTTGATTTTCGGAGCGTCAAAATTGACGAAGATGACTGTTGCCGAACTGGGGGAACGCTTCGAAGGAGAATTCCACGCCGTGCCCCAAATTTTCAGCGCGCCCGGCCGCGTGAACCTGATTGGCGAGCACACCGATTACAACGACGGATTCGTCTTGCCGACGGCCATCGGGTTCTATACCCGAATTGCGATTTCCCCAAGAAGCGACCGCAAGCTGGCTCTTCGCTCGACCGAGTTTCCTGAAAGTTACGACTTCGATCTGGCCAGCTTGCCACAGCACAAAACAGGTTCGTGGAGCGATTACATCCTGGGAGTTGTGCAGGCCTTGACCCATGCCGGTTGCGCCCTTGAAGGATCTAATTTGCTGGTTCACGGAGAAGTCCCCATCGGCGCGGGCCTCAGTTCGTCAGCCGCACTGGAAGTCGCCAGCGCTCTGGCGCTGCTTAGCGTGAGCAACGCCGAGCTGCCTCTGAAAAGCATCGCGAAACTCTGTCAGAGCGCGGAGAACGAATTCGTCGGCGCGCATGTCGGCATCATGGATCAGTTTGTGTCTTGCTTCGGCAAGCAGGGTCAAGCGCTGTTGTTGGATTGCCGTTCGCTAGATTTTGAACTGGTGCCAGTCCCTGAGGACGTGAAACTTGTGATCTGCAACACTATGGTCAAACATCAGCTCTCAGGTGGTGAGTACAACCGGCGCCGCGAGGAGTGTGAGCAAGGGGTGCAAATCCTTTCCCAGTTCTACCCTGACATCAAAGCGTTGCGGGATGTCTCGACTGATCAGCTTGCGGCACACGCGGCAGCGATGCCTCAAGTGATTTACAAGCGATGCCGACACGTGGTGGAAGAGAATGCCAGGGTGATCGAGACGGTGAAGAGCTTCCGTGGAGACGATTTGCACCGCGTCGGCAGCCTGATGCATGACTCCCACCGCAGCCTGCGCGACCTCTATGAAGTCAGTTGTCGAGAGCTGGATATCATGGTGGAATCGGCGCAAGGACTCGTGGGATTCTACGGCGGGCGCATGACCGGCGGCGGGTTTGGCGGCTGCACCGTGAATCTGGTGGAGTCAGATCAGGCGGAAGCCTTCGGCAAGCGGATCGCAGACGGGTACCGCCAGAAAACTGGGCTTACTCCCGATGTCTACATCTGTTCTCCCGCCAACGGTGCGGGCGCGGACTAAAATCTCGGCCCAGAGTGATCAGACGGACTTGGCCGTGCAGGGAAAAATCTAAATCGCATTAGACTGAACAGGTAAACGTTTACAAATTCTTTTCAATCGGCGATAATGCAGCGGTTCAGAACCCATCGTGGAAAACTCCATCGCCATTCCGGCCTGGAGGCGGCACAATCTATATGGAGGTAGCGAGAATGAGACTCGCTGTTCTCGTGCTTGTACTTATGACAATCGCGGCAGACGTTCAAAGCCAGGTTACGAAACATTCCTTTGGCAAAGCTCCGGATGGCACTGCAGTCGATATCTACACCATCAAGAACGGGGCGATGGAAGCCAAGATCACGAATTACGGCGGGATAGTGACTTCGCTGAAAGTGCCCGATCGGCACGGCAAAACCGCCGACGTGGTTCTGGGATACGACGCCCTCGACGGCTACATTGCGAAGAGCCCTTTTTTCGGCGCCCTCATCGGCCGCTACGGCAACCGCATTGGCGGAGCAAAATTCGTGCTTGATGGCAAAACCTATTCCACTCCCAAGAATGATGGCGCGAATACCCTGCACGGCGGCGACAAAGGGTTTGACAAGGCGGTGTGGAAAGCCAAAGAGATTCCGCACGGAGTCGAACTCACGTTGATCAGTCCGGATGGGGATGAAGGATTCCCTGGAACCCTGACAACCGTGGTTCGCTATACGCTGATGGGGAAAGATCTCAAGATCGAGTACTCCGCCACTACCGACAAAGACACCGTGGTCAACCTCACCAACCATTCCTATTTCAATTTGAAGGGACAGGGCGAGGGTGACATCCTGAAGCACGAATTGAAACTCAATGCCGGCCGCTACACGCCAGTGGATGAAAATCTTATTCCCACCGGGGAGTTGGCGACGGTTGAGGGTACGCCATTTGATTTCCGCAAGCTGACTGCGATTGGAGCGCGCATTGATAGCGACAACGATCAGATCAAGAAGGGCAAAGGCTACGACCACAACTGGGTGCTCGACAGTGGGGGAGGCAAGCTGGCAGAGGCGGCGGAAGTTTATGAGCCGACTACGGGTCGCGTAATGCAAGTCTGGACCGACCAGCCCGGAGTGCAGTTCTATACCGGAAACTTTCTGGACGGAACCATTACCGGCAAGGGAGGAAAGGTTTATCAGCATCGCGCTGCACTGTGCCTGGAGACGCAGCACTTTCCGGATTCGCCGAACCACCCCAAGTTTCCGTCAACCGAGGTGAAGCCGGGACAGAAATACCACACGGTGACGATTTACAGGTTTTCGGCACGATAGGCATGCGGCAAGCAGAGAGAATCGCGATACGGTTGCCGAAAACTGTGAACTTCCAGCAGCTTTGATCATGCCGACTAGCGGAATTACGTCAAGCACCTCGCTCGCGCAGCTGCGCGAGGAAGTGCTCGATGCCAATCTGGAACTGGTCCGTCGCGGGCTGGTGCTCTACACCTTCGGCAATGCCAGCGGAATCCTGCGCGAAGAAGGCCTGGTAGTGATCAAGCCGAGCGGCGTTCCTTACGACGAAATGAAGCCCGAGCACCTGGTAGTCACCGACTTAGACGGCAAGATTCTCGAAGGCAAGTTGCGTCCGTCCTCTGATCTGCCGACGCACCTGGTTCTTTACCGCGCATTTCAGGAAATCGGCGGCGTAGTGCACACCCATTCCGAGTACGCAACAGCCTGGGCACAAGCGCGTCGTGAGATCCCCTGTTTTGGCACCACACATGCCGATTACTTCCACGGGCCAGTGCCGGTCACCGAGTCCATGCCTGACCAAGAGATCGCAAGTGCCTACGAGGAGAACACTGGGGCCGCCATCGTGCGGGCTTTTCGCGACTGCAGTCCAGCAGCGCTGCCCGGAGTCCTGGTCGCGAATCATGGGCCCTTTGCTTGGGGAAAAGATGTGACTGCGGCGGCGCACAATGCTGCCATACTTGAGGCCATTGCCCGTATGGCTTACTTCACGACGACATTGAATCCGCAGGCCAGTCCGATTGGCAGAACTCTTCACGACCGGCACTACCTTCGCAAGCACGGCAGCAACTCATACTACGGTCAACCAAAGGAAGGCAAATGAGACTCCTGGCGACGTTAGTGACGGGAACGCTAGTTCATCTCTCGGCAGTGGATTACGCGATTGTCGTCTTCTATTTCGCCTTGGTACTGGCCATTGGCTGGTATTTAAAAGGGAAAGCCAATACCGGCGAAGACTTCTTCATGGCCGGCCGCGAAATGACGGCGTGGGTTGCGGGCCTGAGTTTTCTTTCTGCGAACCTGGGCGCGCTGGAATTGATGGGTTGGGCTGGTTCGGCGTATCAGTACGGCATTCTGGCGACTCACTGGTATTGGATCGGCGCCATTCCAGCCATGTTGTTCCTCGCGCTGGTGATGATGCCGTTTTATTACATTTCGAAGACCCACTCCGTGCCGGGATATCTAAAATTGCGTTTCGGCGAACCCAGCCGCGCGCTGTCGGCAGTGTCTTTTGCGTTCATGACCGTGCTGATGAGCGGCGTCAACATGTTCGCCATGGCCAAGGTCATGCAAATTGTGCTGGGGTGGGACATCAACTTCAGCATCTGGGTCTCGTCGCTCACGGTTGCTATTTACGTTTCACTCGGTGGATTGCGGTCGGCCATCTTCAACGAAGTGTTGCAGTTTTTCTTGATTTGGGCAGGCGCCCTACTGGTGCCAATACTCGGGCTCTACGAAGCGGGCGGCTGGGGCAATCTTAAGATTCAGATCGCGCAGCGAGCATCGGAACAGTACGTCCACCTGTGGTCTGGCCTGGGGCATTTCAGCACCAATCCCATGGGTATTCATTGGACGGGCATTGTTTTTGGTTTAGGCGCTGTTCTTTCCATGGGTTACTGGACCACCGATTTTCTGGTAGTGCAGCGCATCCTCGCGGCCAAAGACATTCGCAGCGCAGAAATGGCGCCCATCATTGGAGCCGGGTTCAAGATGATGGTTCCGCTCATCGTCATCCTGCCCGGACTGCTGGGCCTCGCCGTCCTGCCCATGAAGCTGGTTCCGGAGTCGATGGTCGCAACCACCGGCGCACACAGCTACAACGATGTTCTCCCGTTGATGCTCGCTCGCTACTGCGGCCCCGGATTGCTCGGTCTTGGAATCACCGCGCTGATTGCCGGTTTCATGTCCGGCATGGCTGGCAACGTCAGCGCATTCACGACCGTGTGGACCTACGACATCTATCGCCCGCTAATCAACAGCAAAGGAACCGATCATCACTATGTGAACATGGGGCGCTGGACCACCATCGTTGGTGTCCTCATTAGCGTCGGCACTGCGTACCTGGTCATGCAGTTCGCCAGCATCATGGATTACGTGCAGGCGCTGTTCAGCTTCTTTATCGCTCCCCTATTCGGAACGGTACTTCTGGGAATGCTATGGAAGCGGGCTACCGGGCCCGGCGGCTTCTGGGGATTGCTATGCGGAACACTTTCCTCCATCAGCATGTGGGCCTGGGTGAAGGTTGATCCCACCGCGCTGCGTTATGTGGCGCTTTCGCCTGACGCCAAAGCCCTGGCCCAGGACATGTATCAGGCATTGTGGTCGTTCATCGTGTGCGTGACCGTTACCGTGGTGGTGAGTTACGCGACCAAGCCCAAGCCTCATGCCGAATTGGCGGGCCTAGTCTACGGAGAGACTGAAATTCCAGCGGTGGGTGACGTGCCTTTGTACCAGAAGCCGCTTTTCTGGGCAGCCGTAGTGGTCGTGGTTTTCGTGATTTTGAACATCATCTTCTGGTAGGCGGGGAGAGGCGAGAATGATTTCGATTTGGTTCTTTATCGGCATTTCACTTCTAGTGAATGGTGCGCTCATTCTGGCTGCAGGAATCTACCAGCTGCTGGATCCGCCGGCTGAGACTACCATTGTGCTGTATATCCTGCACGCGAACGTGTGGTGGGGCGCGATCTTATTTGTGGTCGGATTGATTTACTGCCTTAACTTCCGGCCGCGCGGCAGTCACAGCACCTAGCTGCCTAAGGGGAAACAACGGGGACTTATGCCAACTAAGAAAATGACCATGGGAGTGATCGTGGGCAACCGAGGATTCTTTCCCGGCCATCTCGCCCAGACCGGGCGCGAGGAAATCCTGCGCGTGCTTGCGGCGGCGGGTATGGATGCGGTAGCGCTTACTCCCGAAGAGAGCGGCCACGGCGCGGTTGAAACCCGCGAAGAATCCCGCCGCTGCGCCGACTTGTTCAAAAAGAACCGCGACCGGATTGACGGCATAATTGTCACGCTTCCGAATTTCGGCGAAGAGCGCGCCATT
>WNFC01005219.1_pt1 | contig 14239 bp, 15 predicted proteins | sample 5400541 | NCBI WGS metagenome assembly WNFC01 (sample SAMN13153342, study PRJNA577476) | soil metagenome | isolation source: 120 cm saprolite under Douglas fir tree site 2 hole 2 replicate 1 | place: USA:California | collected 2015-04-18
CGGCAGAAGGTACCCAGCCGAGTTCTCGGCCGTTCGCCAGCGATGAGACCGCAGCACGCTCTCGTGGTGGCCATGGGTGTACTTGGCGTCCGACACCCGGACACTGTGCCTCAAACTGCTGGCCGATGAGCCCTCCTGCATCCGGGGATCGGAAGGCCGCCGCCCGATTCGGCAAGTGCTACGCACTTCGCCACCGCGAGCCAAACCGCGTCCCAGAACGCGCGGTGAGACCGGAGGCTTCGGATAGCACCATGCCGGGAGGGTGTCGGGCCACTGGGCAGGCCACCGATGCACCGAGACTCGTGCGCCGGTGGCACTTGGCGCGGGAGGCTGTCGGGATGGCGATCAATCCGCCCACGCAGTATGCCGATGACCGGAACCTTCGGGCGCGCCAGCGGCTTTGGCAGAACCAGGACCCGTTCTTCGACATCGTTGCGTGGGTCCTCAGGCTCGGCCAGGTCAGTGCCGGCGTCGCGGTACTCGATGTCGGCTGCGGGAACGGCGAGTACCTACGCGCGATGCGAGCTCGTGGGGTGGACGCCGTCGGATGCGACCTCTCCGTCGGGATGCTTCGGGCAGCCTCGCCGCACCCAGCGCTGGTGAACGCGGACGTGATCCACCTTCCGTTCCGACCCGCCTCGTTTGATGTCGTGCTCGCCCCGCACATGCTCTACCACGTCGCCGATCGCCGAAGCGCTGCCCACGAGCTCCGCCGGGTGCTCGTGCCCGGCGGGACGTGTGTCGCGGTGACCAACGGCTCGGCCCACACGCGTTCGCTCCGGGACCTCGTCGAGGCGGCCGTTCGGGCGGCGACGCCGGGGTGGGAGATGCGCAGCCCCTCGACGCATGAGTTCTCGCTCGAGAACGGGGCTGTGCAGCTCCGAGCATCGTTCGCAACCGTGACGTGCGTTCGGCCCGACGGGGTTGCTCCCGTGCGCGTTCGCGACGCCCAGGTGGCAGCCGACTACGTCGCGAGCGTCGCCGACCACTACGAGCGCGAGACGACGCGCCCCTGGCGGGATGTCGTTGATGACGTCCGCCGCAGCGTCCAGCTCGTGATCGACGACGACGGGGAGTTCGTCGTCTCGGGCGACCCCGGCGCCCTCATCTGCAGATGATTTCGTCCAGGCTGGCGTGGTCGCGATGTCCCCGAACGTCAGCCGTTGTCGGTGAGACCCGTGCCCCCTACGGCCGGGTTGAGGGCGCTCGAGAAGCGCCGATATGTTGGCCTGTCGCCGGTGGCCCGGCCGCGTTATCGAGCTGATATTCGGTGCGGCTTCAGCTACGCGGAACCGTTGGTACGGGACGTACCGGCGTGCTTGGTCGCGTCAGGAGAGTGCTCGCCGCACATCGTCGACCGTGGCCTGCCACTCGGTCCGCGTGCTCACCGCCTCGAAGCCCAGGGCCTTGTTGACGGCGAGCATCGGCGCGTTGGACAACGCGTTGACGTTGTCCGTGCGTACCCGTCGAACGTCCGGTCGTTCGTCGCGGATGCGCTTGAGCATGGTCGCCTTCACCCACTTCGCCAAGCCCAACCCGCGATTCGCCGGATCGATTCCTGTGTTCTGTTGGAAGGCGATGCTGGGGTCGTCGGGTTCGAAGGTGACTTCCGTGCCGCCAACACAGGCACCGCGGGGATCTCGCACGAACAGCGTCCAGCGAGTGCGGCCGTGCCGCTAGATGGAGGCCGTGTCGTTGTCGCCCGTCACGGCGACCTCGGCAAAAGCGGCCGTGTTGGTCTGACTGTCGACCACCGCGGTCACCGTGGCCTGCCCGGCCGACACGCCAGTCACCGCACCGGCCTCGTCGACCGTGACGACCGACTCGTCCGAGCTGTGCCAGTACTCCGCACTGGCGTCTGACCACGTCCCGTCGGCGCCCTGGCCGAGCAGGCGCAGAGCCGTAGAGGACCCGACTCCCACCGACGGCGCGTCCGGGTCGATGCGGTAAGCGACGACCCCGCCACCGCCGGCCGTGACCGTAACATCGGCAAAAGCGGCCGTGTTGTTCTGACCGTCGACCATCGCGGTCACCGTGGCCTGCCCGGCCGACACGCCAGTCAGCGCACCGGCCTCGTCGACCGTGACAACCGACTCGTCGGAGCCGTACCAGTACTCCGCACGGGCGTCTGACAACTTCCCGTCGGCGCCCTGGGCGAGCAGGCGCAGAGCCGTAGAGGACCCGACCCCCACCGACGGCGCGTCCGGGTCGATGAAGTAAGCGACGACCCCGACGAACACGTCACCGCCGCCCGTGACCATAACCTCGGCAAAAGCGGCCGTGTTGGTCTGACTGTCGACCACCGCGGTCACCGTGGCCTGCCCGGCCGACACGCCAGTCACCGCACCGGCCTGGCCGACCGTGACAACCGACTCGTCCGAGCTGTGCCAGTACTCCGCACTGGCGTCTGACCACGTCCCGTCGGCGCCCTGGCCGAGCAGGCGCAGAGCCGTAGAGGACCCGACCCCCACGGACGCAGCGTCGGGGTCGATGCGGTAAGCGATGGAGTCGGTCGCCACGGGTCCAAGGTAGACCGCAGCGGGGGTTGTTGCGTTAGTCGAACCCAGAGATGGGAGATGGCTCTCTCAATGCTTCCCTTAGATCGTGCGGGCCAGCTCGTCGAAGGCAGCTGGGAGGATCAAGGACACAGGCGCATAGGTGCCGAGTTCGTAGTGACAGCGACGGAGGTTCTGGATGAACGCATGACAGCGGATATACGCGCCTCCTACCGGCACTTGTCTGTAGTGGCCCAGGGACTGTCGAGTATGTCGACGACGGATGCTGATGGTTCTGTCGGCGATCGTGTTGTCTGTAGCGGTGTCGCTGACGGCGCAGTCGACCGGCCGGCGCGGCGACTGACCACCAGCTGCCTGCGGCGACACGAAGTTGGCTCTGGGCGCGTCGGGAGCTTGCGAGCCTTCTCTGGCCAGCGGACCCCATGGGCCCGGCCTCTGCCGGTCTCGACCAACGAAGGAGGGGTCCGCGCTCACCTGGCGATACGACGGCACACAGGCCAGGAGGACTCGGTCGTGAACGTTCCAGCAGACGGGTCCGGCAGGCCCACCGAAGTTCCCGAAGCTCCCCAGCTTTGACCCCTTGTGCTCCACCCACTGCCACGAAATAGACGCGGTCCTGTGGTTCGACGGGCTGCTCATCGAACTCAACGACGCGCGGGCCAACTCGCCTACGAGGTGCTGCCCACGGGCGGGACTTGCGCGATTTCGCGCAGAGACCTCGTCGACTAACCCGCAACGCCAGCCCACGAGAACCCGCACTGATCAGCGCACACTCCCGACAAACCGTCCGGAGTGTACGCGCGGATATCCGGCGATCGCGACGTCCCTGCGCGCCCATAACGCGTATCCCCGATCCGCGACACCCGACCGCGGCTGATCGCCGGGACCGGGATGCCCGGCCGGTATCGCCCGGCGACCGCGATTAGCGACCAGCGTTGTCGCGATTCGGCCCCGTCGGGATCGGCACGTTGAGCATGGTGCCGATGCATCCTCTACGATCATCGGTGAGTGGGAGCGTTCGTGTCACCTTCGGCGGCGGTGGGAGTGGTCGGCGCTAGTACCGAGCCAGTCAATAAGCGAGCCGGGACATACCTCTCGCAGGTGGAGCGTGCGTAACGCCCGCATCGTCGGGGGCGTCGTGGTGGTCGCGATGCTCCTTGTCGGCGCGCCGACCCCCGCGCGTGGCGGCGCGGTGGACGGGTCGCTGATCACCTTCAACAGGGCCTACTCGATCGGTTTCGTGAACTCCGACGGTTCGAACCTCCGGACGATCCAGCCGGGACCTTACAGTGCTAGCGAGCCTGACCTTTCGCCGGACGGCAGCCGTGTGCTCTACGGCAGCAATTCGTGCGCGGCTGGTTTCTGCGCGACGTTGTACACGGCCAAGGTGGACGGCAGCGATCGGCAGCCCGTGTTCCCTTCGGTTGCCAACGGCTCGAAGCAGTATTACGGACGTTGGTCACCGGACGACACACGTGTTGCTTTCGTTCAGACCGGGCCCGGCGTCCCCGTGCCGCAACCGCAGATCTGCGTCGCGACTATCGGGGGAACCGACGAGCATTGCCTGGCGACGGGTCTCGGGCCGTGGTGGGCGCCAGATGGCCAACACCTGGCCTACCAGTCAGTTGGCACCGCTTCCACGCTGGGCCTGTGGATCACAGATCTCGGGGGGACGGGCCGGCAGATCACGTCAAACTCGACTGACCGGTTTCCGTCGTGGTCGCCCGATGGCCAGCACCTCTCGTTCTGGCGAGATACTCAGGACGGGATGCACACGCTGTTGATGATAATCAACAGCGACGGGTCGGGCCTTCACTCCCTTCGCGAGGGAGGCGGGCATGGCGCCCCCAGCTGGTCTCCCGATGCCTCCCAGATGGCGGTTCCGGGACCGCAAAGCCAGATTGCCATTATCGATCGCGACGGGTCCATAGTGCGGCTCATCGGCGCAGAGGCGGACAATGAGCCGACATGGATCCGTCCCGTCCACGCTGTTGGACCCTGCGGCACCGGTTACTGGCTGGTCGGCTCCGACGGCGGCGTCTTTGCCTTTGGTGACCACGCCTTCCACGGATCCACCGGCGGCCTGCATCTCAACCAGCCCATCGTCGGCATGGCCGCCACCCCCGACGGCGGCGGCTACTGGCTGGTCGCCTCTGACGGCGGCATCTTCTCCTTCGGCGATGCCAACTTCCGCGGATCCACCGGCGGCCTGCATCTCAACCAGCCCATCGTCGGTATGGCCGCCACCCCCGACGGCGGCGGCTACTGGCTGGTCGCCTCTGACGGCGGCATCTTCTCCTTCGGCGATGCCAACTTCCACGGCAGCAGCGGCCTCACCCCACCACGAACACACATGATCGGCGTGCTGTCCCGCAGCCAAGCGGGTTACTGGGCGACCGCAGCCGATGGAGAGGTCTACACCTTCGGCGACAGCGCCTTCTGTGGCTCAACATACGGCATCCCGTTGGCCCGCCCCATCGTCGGGCTCGCCTCCTGAGGTTGCTTACTCAGATTGAGCGACAAACGTATGCTGGTCGAGCCATCGTGTCAGCGTTGGGGTTGTGAGGTCGGTATCGCGCTCGAGTAGGTGGAACGGCACCGCCGTGGTCGTCGTCCTGATCACGGCAACGATGGCTGTCGTCTACGTCTTGCTCATCCGTTCGCAAGGAAACTCGCCCCTCCCCTGGGTGTTGGCACTGCTTGGCATTGCGGTGGGCCTCGCGGCGTACGCGGCGCACCCACGTGCTGCGTTCGGCCCGGCAGCACTCGCCGTCGCTGGGGTCGTGCTCGTCATGATGGGATGTCTCGGGATATTCTCAATCGGCGTCCCGCTGCTCGTTGCCGGAACGATCGCGATCGTCTCGTCGTGGACACGAATCCTGAGCCGCTGAGACAAGGCGCGTGGACCTCCAGCACTAGCAGGATACGAGCTTCGCCGTTCTCGCCGTAGCGGTGATCCGTACGTCTATGCAGCGAATGGACGGACCGTTCAATCGGTAGCGCCACGTTGCGCTGGTCGGGGTGACGTTGCCGACAGATTCGAGGTGACCGTCGGGGATGCGGGGAACATCTGCGTCGAGGGCGGCGAAAGGAGATTGTGTTCCCGGCCCAACGAGAAGCCGCTGATAATCGCGGAAGACCCGATTGAGGTCTACTCCGCGCAGCGCCGAGCGAACGGACGTCAGCGCGTTGCCCTTCTGGCTGTGCCCCCGGTACCGGACGAAAGCCAGGCCGCCGACGACGCACGCGGCCACGACGACAATGATGGCGAGCCGAACTCGGCGCGCCCTACGCTCCGCCCCATCAATCATCGGAGGATGACGTTACGCCCCGGCGCGTCAGCGGGCTGCCGCCTCAAGTATGGGCGAGCTGCTGTGCGGCGGGAGTCTCAAGAGCGGGACGTCGACCGCACGGAGCGTGCCTCGGTCCTGGGGAACGGCTGGCCCAGTCCCGGACCATCCCATAACACGCGGCGGGGCATGGTCCGGCGGGCTGCCCCCGACCGCCGGCAGTGCCCGACGCGAATACCGTCCGGGCACGGGAGGTAGCACCCCGAAAGCCGCCGCCCCGGTGTCCATGTCGGGGAGGCGGCAGTACCGCTCGGCCGTCCGGCCACTCGGGAACCCTCGGTACCAGGCGATACCGGTAGGCCAACCAAGGCCGTGAAGATCCGGCCCTCGGGTATTACCGGACGCTGTGGTCATCGGTGGACGAGCCCGACGCCTGTTCCGGAACCGGCGTCGGGGCGCGGTGCCGGCGTCGGTATGAAAGAAGTCTCGGCGGTGAGATTGGTCAGTACGATCGCCCCGTGTTGCTCGAAGGTTCAGTCGCCGAAGCGCCGCTCGTCGGATGCTGGGGAGAGGCAACGTGTACAACCTGCTCGTAGGCTTCCCCGAAGGAGTAGCGGAGAGAAGCCGAGTCGTTGAGCACACCGCCGAGGCCGTTCTCGCCTACGTTGCACCGAGCGGAGAAGTCGATCTCGCTCGGCTCCTCCACCTCCCAACACTGGTCATGCCGGAGATTGGTAATTCGACAGCCCGGCAAGTGGTTCGGGTCGGGCATATAGAGGATCTAGCAGTCTCCACGCCCAAGCAGTACCGGTTCAGGTTCATGGCGAACCCCGACATTCCCGAACTCCCGACGGAACGTGTTCAGGTGATCGCTGACCGGCTCCAAATCACACAGTGGGAGTTCAGCCGGACGCACTGGGCGGTGAAGGATGTTGACCTGTATCGGGTTCTTCGAGAATCGATCACTGGGATCAAGCTCGCGCCCCGGGTGTTCCGGTTCCCGACGGAGGTCATAAGGGACGCCGACCTTGTCGCAGTGATGATGCCGTTCGATGCGAGGTTCAACGCCGTGTATGAGGCGCTTCGGGAGGCCGTCAGCGCTGCGGGCCTTCAGTGCCGCCGGGCGGACGACATCTGGGAGAACGATCACATCATGGACGACGTGATCAGTCTCATCTGGAGGGCGCGAGTCGTCATCTCGGACCTCACTACGAAGAACCCCAACGTGTTCTATGAGACTGGGATCGCCCACTCCCTTGGACGCGAGGTCATCCAGGTCGCTCAGTCAATAGATGATGTGCCCTTCGACCTTCGCTCGCTTCGCACGGTTCTGTACCTGTCCAACAACGAGGGGCTAGCTGACCTCAAGGCTCAAGTCACAACGCGTCTCAGCAATCTGCTCGCTCGTGCATAGGGGCTGGACATCGCCTTGCCCCCGGTGGGCGCCTCCCGTCGAGCGTGGGGCTGACAACCAGTTCACCGCTCCGGACGAGCCGACTGGGGAGTGGTGCCGGTGTCACGGCGGCCCCATACCTCCGCGGTAGAAGAGATCCGCGACCGAACCGACATGTGCCTCCTGCCGGCGATACGACACCCCTCGGTCGGACGGTCGGTTGCGCAGCCCGGCGCTCGGAGTATCGCCGCCGTCCGTTCTCCACCGGCCGCTGCGCACTGCCGCGGCCTGCTCCGGCGGATGTCATGGCGCAGGCAGCCGTGTCTAGCTAGGTAGAGGCGCACCGTCACGGATTGCCCGCTCGGCGACGGCGTCGAAAGGCATCATGAGCGGGTGTCCGAGAACCCAATGTCAGTCGCAGGGGACGACGAACTGGCGCGCGACCTGGAGAATCAGCTGCAGTGGCCCGATCATCCGGTGATCTGCACGTTCGCTGCCCGGCTGCCCTTCCCGCTACGGCTGGCCGACGAGCGGTTCCACCGGTTATTCCTAAAATCCTCGTACCAGGACTCAGACCTGGCCGCGAGGCTATTCCCAGGGCCGCCATGGGTTTGCATTCGAGTGAAGAACGAGACCAACGCGGGGTATTCGATATACCCGCCGACAACCGCGGCTGCAATCGAAAGCTTGTATGAGACCACCATCGAACAACCCCACTTCCACCCTGACGGCTACTACGAGCAGTGGGTGTCAATGGAGACCCCAAGTTTGAGAGTCGTTGGAGAGTCCGATATTGACCAGGCGTACCACTTCAATCGTTGCGTTCGAGCACTCGACCTCTTCTTGCAGTGCCATAACCTGACGTTTCGGGACCCGCACGTCTATCCGGTGACCGCCTTCGACTTGCATCCGATCGTATTTGTGGGCTCTTACGAGCTCGGCGGGCAATGGACCTTGCAGACTGAGATGTACGTCCACCCGCAAGCCGGACAGAGCTACGCGGAGGTCGAGTTATCGGCCGATGAGCAGGGAGAACGAATCCGCGACGGTCTCGCACACCTGACATTCGGTTCGCCGTTTGTTCGAACCTCGCGCTTTTCACTGCGGGCCAAGCGTGCCGAGTCGATTCGCGGGGACGCAATCGAAGCGATCGTCAGTCTCCAGACCGCAATGGAGAGCCGGTTGTACACCGTCTGGCGGCTACTTCTCGTCGATTGCGGGTACTCATCGGACGAGTTGCGCACGAGGATGCCCTTCGATGCTCCCTACCGGTCCCTCATCGTGTCTGTTCTACCGAGGCTCCTCGGAGGACGGTGGGACACGGGTGCCGCTGGGACCCCCGTCGGCGAGTACTGGGAGAAGCTCTACTTGCTTCGGAACAGGATCGTCCACGGCGGGTTTGAGCCACACCTAGGCGCGGCCGACGGCGCTCGACACGCTTACGATGACCTTCTTCGTTTCCTGAGAGAACGAATCTGGGAGAAGCGACTCAGCTATCCGCGCACGGCCGTGGCAACGCTCGTCACCGACGCTGTGTCGGACCGTGCATGGAGCGCCCCAGACTTCGACGACATCGCGGCGGCTCTCCGAGCAGAACCTCGGCCCTACTACCTACCGTGGGACGAGGCAGCGAGAGAAAAGCCGAAGAAGACCAACGCTCAGTAACCCGTGTAGACCGCTGGCTTGAGGTCACAACCAAGCACGATAGGCCTCAAACAAGGGTGATCGACCTGCCTGGAACGGAACGAGGAACGAGTCAAGTGCGTCCGGCATCTGGCGATACCAGCTACCGCTCACGAGCCAGCAGACCATTGAGGTACTGATGCCGGAGTACGCCGGTGAACTCTTGCAAGCGCAGTCGCGTCGGCGTCCGAGAGCTCGAGGCGCTGCATAATTGTCCGGCAAAGCCAGGGCATAATCCTGCGGCCGAGGCGGGCCTACCGCCGGGTGTGCGCCGCCTGGCCAGGCGGCAAAGCTGACCCAAATCACGCCCGGCCGAGGCACACACGCCATACCGTGGCGTGGTGAACAGTCCACTCGAGAGCGCCGTCGACATCGTCGCGGGCTACGTGCGCTGCGGGCAACAGCTTCGTGTGACGCGCGGTGACAGCTGGCCAACTCCGGGATCGCTCGGAGAGGTGGAGCGTCAGGACCAGAGCAGATTCGACGGACGTTGGACGCAGCCGCCCGTCGAGGCGGCGGTGAGCTTGGCGTACCTGTACCTGGTCGCAGCGGAAGACCATCTGTTAGGACTGGCGCGAGCAGCTGGCCCGCCCCACCTCGCAGCGACACCCTCCACCGTCGCCCGCGGCATGCTCGAGGCCGCCGCCCGATGCTGGTGGCTTCTGGACCCGCAAGCGTCCGTCGAGGAGCGCATCGGACGGGGACTCAATGCGCGACTCCACGGACTTCGTGAACGAGCGAAGGGTGACCCAGAGTTCCGCGAGCAACGAGACCGTCAGTGCGCGGCGCTGATCTCAGGGGCAGTCCAGGCCGGCATGACCCTCACGAACCACGGCGACTGGGTGATCAAAGGCTGGCCGTCCAACACCGACCTCGTCGACCAGCTGATCGACACTCTGCCCAAGGAAGGCGGCGGCAGCGTCTACCGGTACTACACCGCCATCGCGCACTCGGAGCTTGGCGGGCTCGTCACGTTGCTCGTGGCGGACCCGACGCATCCGACTGGCGGCAGTTTGCTGCTCGCCGACGAAGACATGCTCACCATTCTTGTCGCGTGCGCCTTTGCGTATGAGGCGGTCACCGACCGGGTGTTCGCCTACCTGGGCTGGGACACCACCACCTGGCTGTCGTGGAAGCGGCATGCGCGCAAGACCCTCGCCGAGGTCGAGGTTTCCTTGTTGCGTAGCCCGACAACGCCCTGACATCCGGTCGGCCTTCCGGTACGAGCGGCTCGACCCCGGTCCTGTCGCACGGCGCGAAGGAGGTCGGCGCTCCAGACGAGCCAGAATGCCGCCCATGCGAGCTGGGGTCCCTCGAACCCCTTTCGACCTCTTCCCGCCGTGTGGTGGAAGCTCACTGCCGCCGGACTTCTCTGCGCCGCCAGCGCCACAGCAGTCGCCGTTGTCGTGCGTAACGCGGTGATGGCGACCATGGCCGCGGTGCCCGTGGTGCTGGTGCTCGTCCCGCTCCTCATCCGGGAGTGGCAACGATGCTCCGAAGAAGGCGGGCGCGAGAGCAACGACTCGTAGACGAGGCGCGCCGCGCGCCCGACCGCCGGCGGAACCCGATGAGCGGACGTCGGAGAGCACCCCAACCTAGGCCCAACTGGTGAGCGCGTCACTTGGCGCTTGGAAGTCCCGCCACGCCACCCGTCCCCGAATGCTCCGCCACTCCCAACCCGCGGTGTCCCGAAACGCCGGGACGAGGTCGGCTACGAGTGCCGGCCCTCGGCGAGTTTCCACGTGAACATCACTTGGTTCACTGGGTTGCGCCGTCCGCCGGAGGCGCTATATGTGGCAGTGCCCGGTGCATTGGCGTCCTCAGTAAGGACCCAGACCTCGGTGCATCCAACGTCGCGGGCGTGAGCGACGAACGCATCAACAAGCGCCTTGCCGAGGCCCTGGCGTCGCGCTCGTTCTGCGACGTCCAGCGCGTACAGGAGCATGGTCTGTTCGCTGTCGGGATGAACAAGTTCATGGCCGTAGACCCAACCAGCCACGCCGGACTCGTCCTCGGCCACGATGAGCGCAGTCTCAGGCCTACTTAGGAAGGCCGTTGAATCGAGGTCACCGACCGCCCCAAAGAGTCGGCACGCCTCCTCGGCCGTCGCCTCATCTCCGATCTCCAACGGACGTAATTCCATCCTGTCAGCCTGCCCCAGAATTCCGGTCGTGAACCGCCGCTCACTGGCGACGGGTTGGCGTGCAAGGATCGTCGTTGTGGTCGACTTGGACTTGCGACCGGAGCGCCGCGAAAGAATCGCGTCCGACGTCCGAGAGCTCTTGGCCGGAGCCGTTGCCGGTTCCAGCAGCGCGCTTCGCGGCTCGATGGCCGCCGGCATGGCAGACGAGTGGAGTGACATCGACATTCTGTGGAACGTTCCGGATGCCAGCTTCGCGATGGCCGTCGGCGGGTTGCGTGCCATCATGGAATTGGCGGGCCAAGTGGAGTCCTTCCGGATAGATCGCGCCATATCGGCAGACGCTCAGCCCGCCTGGCAGCCCGTGTGCGGCACCGCAGTCGTCGACGCCGTGCGGCGGGTCGCTCTCTGCGGTCTAACCGCAGCCAGAGCCGGGCGGAGCGTGGCAGCTGTTGTCGATGGGGTTGCTCAGGTATTGGGCGTCACCGAAAGCGAAGACGCCGCCGTCGGCCGCGGCGAGCCAATACCCGCGGCCGGCAGCGGTCGGGGAGATCGCGAACACAGCTCCGTTCAGTCTCCGTCCACCCATCGACCCGTAGAAGGTGGCGTCGCCAAAGGCGAACACGCCACCGTCAGCAGCAACGATCCAATAGCCGTGACCGGAAGGGGTGGCGGCCATGGCCACGACTGGCCCGTTGAGCCTCTGGGTGACAGTGCCGTAGAACAGGGCATCGCCCTTGGTATCCAGCTGGCCGGACGCAGTGATCAGCCAATACCCATGACCGCTGGGCGTGGCGGCGAGGGCGACGACATCGGGCTGGGAGGGCTGGGCGGAGGCGGAGGTCGGACACACGCCAGGCTGGTCCAAGGCAACCGTGATGCAGTCGTATGGTGAGAAGGCGCCTTCGAAGGGGGCGTCGCCGTAGGCGAACACCCCGCCATCGCGGCCAATGAGCCAGTAGCCCCGGCCCGAGGGGGTGCTGGCGATACCTACCACGGGAGCCCTGAGCGATAAGCCGGCCGCGGACCCGTAAACGGGCGGAGCGCCGCCGGCGAGCGGGCCGCTACCGAACACAGCACCATCGCTGGCGGCCAGCCAATAGCCAGACCCGCCCGGATCAGCGGCCATGGCCACGTACCACGCGGGACTGATCGGCTGAAGTTGAGGACCGGCAGCGTCCCCGAAGCCGTCGACCAACGCCTGACGATAGTAGGGCGAACCGGTGTTCTGGGTAGCCATCCAGTAGCCCACGCCCGACCGTGTTCGCCCGAATCCTACGTACGGTGCACCGGCCGAAGCCCCGCTCCCGCTCACCCCTGCCGTCGCCGTCGCTGCCGGTCCGCCAGCGGCAGAGCTCGACATCGGCACTCCAGAGGCCGGCGCGGCCATCGCGGTCTCCGCATACAGCAACGCCGCCAAGGCGGTCGCCAACGCGAACTTCAAGCCAGCCTCCCCCAGATCGCAGTCGTGGTACCTAGCCTACGACCGCACTCCGCGGTTCGCCCAGGACGTTCAGACCAAGACGGGCAGCGGATCGCCAACCCTGTCCGCCGGCGGTTCGGTGGCGCCCTCGCGGCTCGCTGAGCACTCGGGGGGTGTCCTTAGCGAACGCGACAGTACGACAGATCCTGCTCAGTTGAGCTCTCATACTCGACTCTAAATGTCCCAGAATGTGCGAGCAGAATGTCGGACCGGGGCTCGCCCCGATCGAGCGGCTCTGGGAGTCACACCACAAGACGATCCTTCAACTGCCGCAGACCGTCACGAACATCGCCGAGGCCGACCCAGGTTTGGCTTCCTTTGGACGCGAGCAGAAGGAGCGCCTCTCCGCGGGATGGCACGACGCCTACGGCAACTAGGGCGTCGACGTCTCCCTGAAGTTCGTCCGGCAATACGACGGTGACGGAGCCGGGAGGCTTTCCAGGTGACGGCGCGTCAGCCATGCGCCGTGACCCGTCTGTGTCGCCCGATGCCGGCCAGAAGCGGAGCTTCCCGTTGACGCGCCGACTCTCCACACATGGCAGCCGACCCTCGCGGTGCTCTTTGAGAAGCGTCTGAGCCAGTGAATACTCCGGGTCTCGAGCGCTGCTCCCGTACCCCTCTTGCAGGGCCAAAACGGCAAGCTCGTTGGCGGTGAGACCCGGATGCTGGGCAACTAGTTGTGGCACCTGCTTTGTGAATCCTCGGGACATGACTGCACCTTACAGACAGACAACCAACAAGTCAACCAACAAGTCAACCTGGGAACTCGCGGCTTGCCATTGTGCTGACCCCAAGCCGCCGAAGCTGGAAGGCTTCGGCCCGGTTCCCGACCCTCCACGCGCCCGAGTCCGGTTAACCCGCTTCGACGCCGCCCAGTCACGACTGACAGGGTGGAACGGCCGACGCCCTCGAGCCAACGGGACAGCAGTCAGCACCTGGGCCACCTCTTGACCACGGTCACGCCGCGTCCCAATACTTGGCAGTTACCGCGTCTCCGAACCGTGGCCGCAGACTGCCACCTACCGCCGGCTGTGCATCCTGGCGCTCCGTTAGAGGCGCTTCTCCATCCAGTACGACGCGTACGGATTGCCGTTGTAGTTGTCGATCTCGACGTAGCCGACGGTGCGGAACAAGCTGAGCGACGCGGGCTGCTTGTCGCCTGTATCCAGCCGGACGAGTTCGCACCCGAACTCACGGGCAATGTCCTCGATGGCGCCGAGCAGGCGTCGCGCTATGCCGGCTCGACGGGCGTTCGGCGCGACGTAGAGCCGCTTGATCTCGCCCGTGCGTTCGTCGAGCTTCTTCACCGCCACGCACCCGATCGGGCCTTCGCTGTCGTAAGCGACGAGGAAGCAACCGTGTGGTGGGGTGACCTCATGCGGTTCGGCGGTCGGTCCCACCCGGGGGCTCCACCCCGGGTACAAAGGGACGATCTCATCGAAGAACGCTCCCAAAAGCTCGCGCCCCGCTGGACCGTCGATCGGCTCCCGCCTCAGGTCCACGTCCACGAACGCGCCAGCGTAACGGCGAGGGCGGTAGGAACTGGAGACGGTCCGCCTTGCCCGGGTATCCCGAACGGCGGCTGCAATGCCCCAAAACGAATCTCCTATGGATGTCAAGGGGCCATTTCGTTGTCGATGTGATGCGGCGAGGCTCGACATGAATGGGCCACTCGAGCAGACGAGGGCAAGCTCTTATTAGGCCATCGCGCAGTACACATTGACATTGGTCGGT
>WNFC01027319.1_pt1 | contig 14236 bp, 16 predicted proteins | sample 5400541 | NCBI WGS metagenome assembly WNFC01 (sample SAMN13153342, study PRJNA577476) | soil metagenome | isolation source: 120 cm saprolite under Douglas fir tree site 2 hole 2 replicate 1 | place: USA:California | collected 2015-04-18
GCGAACATGATCGGGGCAAGGACGGCAGCAGCCAGGATGGCAAGTTTCATGGTTTGCTCCTTCCGAATATGGGGCCGCTTGCGCCAAGCTCAGCGCGCCATGACGACGGTCGTGCACGCGCTTTCGAGCTTGGGCAGGTCACGGCCTGCCGCAAGCGTGATCGTCAATTTCCGATCGTCGCGTCGGATCACCGGGCAATACGGATCCGGCCTCTCCAGCGCGTCGAGTAGGTGCCGCCGTCCGGCGCAGCCGCCGCCGCACACGGCAACGTGGCGGCAGCCCGCGCAGGCGGGCGGCACCGACCGAGCGCCCGCGAACGGCTCGGTGTCGGTGATCGCCGCGCCCAAATCGACGAGCAGATCGAGTGGGGCGCCCGCACCCGGCCAATAGACGCACGGCTGCACGCGCGCGCGCGGCGTCAGCCGCACCGTGGCAACACCGCATCCGCCGCGCCGCGGCGGCAGGCCGGCGAATGCGCGCACCAGCGGCTCGCCGATCGCGATCACGTCGGTGCGCGCCAACAGAATCTCGAATCCGCGCCAGTATTCGTCGTAGGTGAGCGCAAAGCGGTCGGTGCGCACCGACTGATAGACGTTGATGCGCAGCGGCGCCTCATATGCGCCGGCGATCTCGGCGATCTCCGCCAAGCGATCGAAATTCGATCGCATCATCACGGCGATGAAGGTCACCGGCACGCCGAGCGAACAGCAGCGCGCGGCCTGCTCGTGAACGAGGCGCCAATTGCCGGGACCGCGCTGCGCGTCCTGCTCCCGCTCGGTCGGATAATCTAGCGAGAACTCCACGTCCTTGAATGCCCTGACCTGTGCGTCTTCGAGCACCTCGATCGAATAGCCGTTCGAAGTGATGGTCAGCTTGATCGGCTGTCGGCACAGGTAGTCGAGCATCTCGGCAAACTGCGGGTGCATGCCGTTCTCGCCGGTGCCGAGATTGACCGAGCGCACCGGCAAGGCGCTCATCACGGCCTGCACCTGGCCGAGTGACAGGCGGTCGAGCCGCGCCGGATCGCGATAGCAGAACGCGCAGCTTAGGTTGCATTCGTTGGTGAGGCCGAGTCCGAGCGCGAACCCGCGGGCCGACGTGGCCTCGGCTCCGGTTCCGGCGTATCGTGGAGCAACGAGGGTCATGGCACAATGTCCCGGGCTGCGCGCAAGGCCGCGATCCGGCGCGGCGTCCTGCAATCTAGCAACTGGATTGCGCCGCGACCAGTCACCCGCGCGCCGGAACGTTCACGTTGAAGTGTGACAGCGGTGTCCGAGCCGGGAGGCTCCGCATCACGCACGCTAGCGCCGGCCGAGTTGCAGCCGCCCGGTCTCACGAAAGGGTGATGGTATCCGTTGTTGTAATAGAACAATTCGATATGGCAGGCTTCTTCAATTAACCGGCACGGGAGCACTCGATGAAACGCGGCATCGGTGGGATCCGGGTCGCATTTTTTCGCAATCGCGCGGAAGACATGCGACACGGGACCGCATCACGGGAGGCCTCGAATGAATCCGTTCTCTGATTTCTGGCAGTTTCTGATCGGCACGAGCGGCGATTACAAGGCGCTCGGTATGTGGAAATATCTGTTCGTGGCGCTGTTCGTGGTGTTGATCATCATCAGTATCGTGGTCGCCGTGAAGAACTGGCAGGAGGATCCCTCGCAGCGGACGGGGAGGAATCTCGGCATGTGGTTGGTCCGCGTGCCGGTCGGCGGGATGTGGTTCCAGGGTATGCTGTGGAAACTGCCGTTTCCCGTGTCGGAAGGATTCGAATTCTGGACGGAGCAGATCGCCGACCGGGCCGCGTTTGCCTTCCATCGTCAGCTGGCAACCGACGTCTACCTACCCAATCTCAAAATTCTCGACCCGCTCGTATTCCTCGCCGAGCTCGTCTTCGCTGTTTCGTTGATCCTGGGGCTCGGCGTGCGCCTCGTCAGCATTGTCACGGTGCTCTACGTGCTGCACCTGTGGCTCGGCATTTATGAAGCCGGCGATCCGGCCGAGTGGCCTTGGAGCTACATATTTCTCGCAGCATTGATGTTGCTGTTCGCAATCTACGCGGCCGGGCGCAGCCTCGGTCTCGACGCATGGTTGCGCCGCCACGTTGCCCAGGTCAGGGACCGAAGCAGCGCTCTTGGAAAATTCTTCCACGCGGTGGGCTAACGGGCGCGAAAGGTCGATCCTAGTGGAACTTCGATGCGCTGCATCGCCACAGCGCCGGAGCTGGGCGGGATAGCGCCTGGTCTTCGCCGCGCGTGGTGTTTTTATCGGGGCTGTGGGTTCCAAGGAAGAGGCACCTCCTTGGCCGCAGCGGGAATGCGAGCAGAGCAATGTTCATGACTGTTACCAGCCGTCGGATGCCGCGCCATCCCGGACGCGAAATCGGGGGATTGGCTCCGCTCAGCGCCAGCGGCTGCATCATTTTGGCGCTCACCGCCGTCGGACCGTGGGTGAACGGAAAGTTCGGCTATCCCGGTCTCGTTCCGCTCCTGATCGTATCCGGTCTCGCGACGGTCGTTGCCGCCAAAATCGCGCCGAGCGCGCCGGCGCGCGAGGGGCTCGTCGTCGTGGTGACGCTTGCGCTCGCAATGCGGCTGGCAATCGTATTCATCGACCCGATCCTATCGACCGACGCCTACCGCTATGTCTGGGATGGACGAGTGCAGGCGGCGGGATTCAATCCCTACCGTTTCGTGCCCGCCGATCCGGCGTTGTCCGCGCTTCGCGATGCCTCGATCTTTCCCAACATCAACCGCGCCGATTTCGCAGTCACGATCTATCCGCCGATCGCACAGGCCTTCTTCTATCTTGCGACGCGGCTCGGTGAAACCATAACGGTCATGCGGCTTGCTTTGGTGGCCTGTGAGATCGTGACGATCGCGGTCGTCATCGACCTCCTGCGGCGTTTCGACAAGCCGGTCACTATGATTGCCGCCTACGCTTGGCATCCGCTGTCGATCTGGGAGATCGCCAATAACGGCCATGTCGATGCGCTGATGGTCGCGCTGGCGATGGTTGGTCTCTGGCTGTTCATACGGATGCGGCCGGTCGTGTCGGCGGTTGCCGTCGCACTCGGTATGCTCGTGAAGCCTTATCTGATCCTGATGATGCCGGCCTTCTGGCGACCGTGGGATTGGCGAGTGCCTCTCGTGATGATCCTCACGATCGGTATTTGCTATCTGCCGTATCTGGGGGTTGGCACCGGCGTGCTTGGATACCTGGCCTCGGGTTATTTCGACGAGGAGGAGCTCGCGGACGGGGAAGGGTTCTGGCTCGTTCACCTGGCGAACTCGGTGTGGGACGATGTTCCGGGCCTCGTTGTGCTTTATCTATGTGCAGCGCTTGCTGTCGTCGGATGGCTCGCCCTTCGTGCCGCCTTCCGCTCTGACCGCTCCCCGGAAACAACGGCCCATCACATCGTCGGTTTGCTGCTTGTTGGGCTGTTTTTTCTGTCCCCCAACTATCCGTGGTACTTTCTCCTCCTCGTGCCGTTTCTTCCGATCGTCGGCGGCGCCCCGTCTTGGACGCTCACCGTTGGCGCGTTCCTGCTTTATCGGGAGTGCTGGTGCGACGATCAGCCGGATATTCTGATTTGGAAGACTGCACTCAATCTTGCGTTTCTGATCGCCGTGTCTTTCCCGACCGTGAGGAGTATCGCTGCGTCCGGCCGACTTCGGAGAATCCTTGGACGGAAAGGCCGAGTTCCGCCGCAGCTGACGTGAGGTCCGAGCTTCTGCAATTCATCGGCCTCGCTGCGACCGGGGCATCATCGCGCGGGGTCAGTCTTTTTCGAAGAGCTTATCGGTCGCAGTGATCAAACGGATGTTTGGGTGGCTGGTGCAATAGTCCGTGAGCTTCTTGGTATCGGCCGCAAGTTTCTCGGTATCGATAATGGTCGGATCGTCATCCCCTCGGTAATAGGCATCCAGCCAAGCCAACGTATATCCGATATCTTCCTTGTTGCTTTTCAGAAATTCATCACATCTCATCTTGGATAGATCGATGACGGTGGCGAAAGCCGGAGAACCGGCGAAAAGAGCAACCACGATGACGGCAGCGGCAAGCTCTTTCATGGGTGCTATCCTGACTGAACCGTTAGCGCGAGCGAGAGCGTAGCACTCGGAGCATACCGGGTTGACGCCGACTCACGTGCTTGTGATGCGGCGCCACGCCATATTTGATCGATGCGTTTTCGGTCGGCCCGCGGCGACGGCACCGGTCGCGGAATCGGGCGCGGCCAACGACCGCACACACATAGCTCCCGGTGCCGAGCCAATGCCCGCCACGCTGACCGATCCAGTTCACCTGACATTGATTTCGCTGCGGCGAGGGAAAAGGTTACACCCCAGCTCACGGATGTCGAGCACAGCTGAACGGCGTTCAAGTTCACCAGAGAAGAGCCGCCCAATTCGCGGCATCCGATCATCGCAGAGAACCGGGAGGATGGGACATGGCCAAGAACTCGCTCGCTGGAATCAAGGCCTGCGTCTTCGACGCCTACGGAACCCTGTTCGATTTCGCCGCCGCTGCGAAGGGCTGTCGCGATGTTCTCGGGAATGATGCCGATCGGCTCACGGCGCTCTGGCGCGACAAACAGCTGCAATATACCTGGCTTCGGGCGCTTCAAGCTCGTCATACTGACTTCTGGCAGGTGACTGGCGACGCCCTCGATTTCGCGCTAGAGACCCTTGGCATCGACAAGCCAGGACTGCGCGATCGGCTAATGACGCTTTACCTGAAGCTCGAAACGTTCCCGGAAGTATCGGATACCTTGAAGCGGCTGAAGCAGGCCGGGCTGCGGACCGCGATTCTTTCGAACGGGTCGCCGAAGATGCTCGATGCGGCTGTCAAAGGCAATAAGCTCGAAACCCTGCTCGATGCAGTGCTGTCGGTCGAGGAGGTGGGAACCTACAAGCCGCATCCGAAAGTTTACGAATTGGCGGTCAATCGGCTCCGAGTGCCAGCTATGGCGATTTCGTTCCAGTCGTCGAACGCCTGGGATGCTTACGCCGCTTCCGCGTTCGGGATGCGGGTGGTGTGGTGCAACCGATATGGCCAGCGGCCAGAGCGGTTGCCGGGCAGCCCCAACCGCGAGGTCCGCACGCTCGCCGAGCTGCCGTCGCTCGTGGGTGCAGCATCCTGAAGGAGGCGTGACATGGCTCAGGCGACTGACAACACCGCCGCCGTAGCGCTTTTGATCTTGCGATTTTTCCTAGGCATCTTCCTCCTCCAGTGGAGCATCGAAAAGCTCGTTTTGCCGAGCTCGGCGATCCGCATCGCGCAAAATTTTTACGGGCTGTCGCTGCCGACCGGCGCATCCTACGCGCTCGGAATTGCCGAACTGGCGCTCGCGCTGGCACTGCTGCTCGGCGCGTTTAGGACGCTCAGCTATGGTCTGTCCCTGATCGTGCATACCGTCACGGTAGTTGTGAGCTGGCGTCAGTTGCTCGACCCCTACGGGTTCGCGCAAGTAGGCAATCATCTCTGGATCTCGACCTGGCCGACCTGGGGCGGTTTCGCCGCGCTGTTTTTATTGCGGTCCCGGGATACGTACTCGATTGACAGCTGGCGGGGGTCGCGCACCTGACCTTGCAACGAGCCCGCGGATGAGCGCGGACCCGACCACGCCGCTCTCGGCTGGCGCTAGGCCATGGTGGTGCTCTGGGCTAAGGGTAGCACAGTTCATCCGGCAGCGTGGGGTCAACCCTCGGCGAAGACCTTGCGAGCCTCACCTGAGCGGCGCGCCGGCTTTTGAAAGCGCCGCAAAGAGATTACAATACGGTGCGGTCGAGGAACGTGCATGATCAGCCGTCGGCATATCATCCTTGGCGGAAGTACCGCTCTGGCTCTTATTTGGCTCACGAGACACTCGGGAGGTGCTACTGGGTCACAGGAGACATTCGAGATCGCCAAGTCCGACGAACAATGGCGTCGTGAGCTTACAGGGGATCAGTACGCCGTGCTCCGCGGGCACGAGACCGAGCCCGCCTGGACGAGCCCGCTCGATAAGGAATATCGACCCGGCAACTATCTCTGTGCTGGGTGCGATTTGCCGCTGTTCTCCTCCAGCACCAAGTTCGACAGCGACACTGGATGGCCGAGCTTCTGGGCTCCAGTTGACGGGGCAATCAGAACAACGGAGGACCGCAGCTTTTTCTTCCTAGTCCGCACCGAGGTCCATTGCCGCCGCTGTGGAAGCCATCTTGGGCACATCTTCAACGACGGCCCGCAGCCGACCGGACTGCGTTATTGCATGAACGGCGCCGCGCTCAAGTTCGTGCCCGCCTGAGGCAGTTTGACCATCAATCTTAAGACCGTCATCGAGTTCGGGTCGACCTTGGCGCCTTCGTTGCACGCAAGCGCCGACGAGGTGATCGAATGGCGGTGCGGCGGTGGGGTGGCCGGTCGCGGCTCGCGCGCAGCAGCCGGTGAAGCTGCCCACCATCGGGTTCTTGGGCACAAGCACGCCTTCGGCCTGGAGCTATAACGTCGCCTTTTTTGTGCAGCGACTCTACGAGCTCGGTTGGATCGAGGGTCGCAATGTCGCGATCGAGTATCGCTGGGCAGAGGGGCGCAGCGAGCGCTTCGCCGAGATCGCGGCTGAGTTCGTCCGGATTAAGGTCGATGTCATTGTCACGTCGGGAGGCGCGGTCGTTGCAGTAAAGCAGGCGACATCGGTGATCCCGATCGTCTTCGCGGTCGCAAACGACCCGCTTGGCACGGGTCTCGTCGCAAGTCTCGCGCGACCGGGGGGCAACGTCACCGGCCTGTCAAACCAGGCGAGTGATCTTGGTGCCAAGCGGCTCGAACTCTTGCGCGAGGTTGTGCCCAGCCTCCACACGTTGGCGATCATGGCCAATGTCGGCTATCCCGCCGCCGCGCTGGAAATGGTCGAGATTCAGACAACGGCCCGCACGCTCGGCCTTGAGGTCGCCACATTCGAAATCCGGCGAGCGGAGGATATCGCGGCCGCATTCGAGGCGCCCAAGGGCCGCGCGGATGCACTTTATGTCATCGGCGACCCGCTCGTAGCCACCAACCGGATTCGCATCAACACCTTGGCGCTGGTCGCACGACTGCCGACGATGCACACTGTGCAGGACTTACTCGAAGGGGGAGGTCTGATGTCCTATGGACCAAATTACCCGGACCTGTTCCGGCGCGCTGCCGACTATGTCGACAAGATTTGCATGGCGCAAAGCCAGCCGACATCCCGGTTGAGCAGCCGACCAAGTTCGACCTCGTCATCAACCTAACGACCGCCAACGCGCTCGGGCTGACCATCCCCGAGTCGTTCCTTTTGCGCGCCGACGAGGTCATACAATAGCGATGCGGGTGATCGTTCAGACATGCTGATTGAGAACCGTCGAGGTCTCCTTTGGGTCAAACTCGGAAGTAATTTTCCATTTTGAAGATGTCCGCTTCGATACCGAATCCGGAAGTCCCCGTCCGCCAGCGCCCAGCTCAAATGCCACCATCTCACCCTCAGACCGTTTCACCCTCCCGTCACCTCGCGCGCCGCGGCTTTAGGGTCTAACAGTCCATCTCGAACTTCACCAACGGGCCTTCAATTCGTCGGGGCGGACTTGAGGATCTCCCGAGAGAGCTTTTCGTCGTTCACCGCTCGGGCAATCGACACGGCGCCGACCAGCGTGGACAACGCGGCGATTGCCTTAATCCTTCTTGATCTCTGCTTGTCGTCCGCGATCAGATCTTGCGCCGCCTTGTGATTGCAGGCGGTCGAGAGATTGATGGTTAGCTCGAACTTCGTTGGCTGCTGAACGGCAAGAGCTGAGGCTTGGCTCTCTTGAAGATGTGATTCGAGAAGCACTGGTTTTCCTGAACATTCGTTCAGATACCTCCGGCGATCTATCTAATTAGATACCTCCTACCTAATTGGATACCTCTGGCGATCTGTCTAATTCGTGATTTCAACGTCGTAACCGTCGTCCGCTCTTGGATTTACGTGCTGAAAAAGGGTTGAAATGCGGAAGCATGGAACCGGTTCCCGCAATCCGGGTTGGTACTGGGACCAGTGACACCTCGAGGGCGATCCCATGCGAAACACAATGATCGGCCGCTGCGCGCTTGCCTTGTTGGGAAGCGTGGCCGCCGTCGCCATCGTCAGCGCCGCATCGCTGATCGATGGTTCCATGACCCCGGCTCCGGCCCAGGCGGAAACCCGCACTTCCGTCTCGGTCGATTTTCACGCCGTGCTCGATCCGCACGGGCGATGGGAGCGGCATTCCCGATGGGGCGAGGTGTGGCTGCCCGCACACCGGCCGCGTGATTGGCGGCCCTACACCGACGGACACTGGGCGTACACCGAGGAATGGGGCTGGTACTGGATCTCGGCGCAAGACGAGGAGGATTGGGGCTGGGTCGCGTTCCATTACGGCCGCTGGGTGTTCGATCCCGACCTGGGCTGGGTCTGGATCCCGCGGAACGAATGGGGTCCCGGCTGGGTCGATTGGCGTCGCGGCGGGCAGCGTGTCGGCTGGGCCCCGCTGCCGCCCGACGAGATCCTGGTCGACGTCGAGCTGCGGCCGCAGGTGTGGATCTTCGTTCGTGATCGCGATTTCATAGCGCCGCGGGTCGTCGATGTGATCTTGCCGCCGCGCGAATACGACGTGTTCATCCGCGAAACCGTGGTCGTGAACCGGACTATCGTGGGGGAGCGCGAGCGCATTGCAATCAATCCCGGGATCGAGCCGGAGTTCATTGCGGCGGCGGTCGGCCGTCCGCTGGTGCCGGTTGAGGTTCGGCCGCCTGTGCTCGTAGGCACGGTCGGCGTGTCAAACGCCGTCGAGGTGCGCGCGACGGAGCGGCAGCGCGTGCAGGTCTCGGTCACCGAGAAGCGGCAAGCATCCATTCAGCCCGCGCAAAACATTCCACCGCCGACGCCGCTGCCCGCCGGCGAGAAGGGCCGGCTTGGGGAGCATCCGCCGACTGCCGCCCGCGAGGCGCAGCAGCCGGGCACGGTGGCACCCGGCACCGCGCAGCAACCGCAGCGACCCGGCGCGCCTGCCGACACGCGGCGTGAGCAGCCGGGTGCACCAGGTGCAGCGGAACGAGCTCAACCGCCCGGCACACCGAGCACGGCGCAGCAGCCACCGCGGCCGGGTGCGCCAAGCACCGCGCAGCAACCGCAGCGACCCGGCGAGCCTGCCGAGACGCGGCGTGAGCAGCCAAGTGCACCGGGCGCAGCGCAACGACCGCAACCGCCCGGCACACCGAGCACGGCGCAGCAGCCACCACGGCCGGGTGCGCCAAGCACCGCGCAGCAGCCGCATCAGCCCGGTACGCCGAGCACCGCACAAGAGCGTAAGCCGCCAAGTGGTCCGGAACAGCGACGGCCGAGCGCGGAACGCGGGCCCGGTGAAGCGCCGGAACAGCGAGGTCAGGCTCAGCGGGGTCGCGAGTCGCGCGGCCAGCAGGCACCCACGACTTCGCAGGGGCGGCCGGAGGAGCGCGGTGCTTCGCCAGAGCATGGAGGCCGCGCCGAGCAGCGGCGACCCCCGAGCCCGCCTGAGGAGCGCGGCGGCCCCGCTAAGGAGCGCCCCGGTCTGCCGCCTCAGGTCGAGCAACGCCGTGCTCCAAGCTCGCAAGAGCGCGGTGGTCGCGCCGAGGAGCGTCGCGGGCCGCCGCCTCAGGCCGAGCAACGCGGAGGTCCAAGCCCGCAAGAGCGCGGTGGTCGCGCTGAGGAGCGCCGGGGTCCGAGTGCGGCCGAGCAGCAGCGTGGCGGCCGCGGGCCCGCCGCGGAACAACGTAGTGGCGCTATGCGCGAGCAAGGCGGCGCCATGCGCGAGCAACGGCCGACGTCTAGCACGCAGAGTCGCGGCGAGGATCGCCGCGGACCCGGCATGGCGCAGGAGCCCGGCCGCGGCGCGACGAGGGGACCAGGCGCCGAACCGTCGCAGCAACGTGGCGAGCCGCGCGGCGGCGCCGTACAATCGCATGGTCCTGGCGCGGGCGAACGGCAGCAGTAGCTCGCTGCGTAACGACTTCTCGCGAATCGAGATGGCGTGGATGTGACCCATCCACCCGTTTGTAACCCCGTTTCAATCGGGGCCATCCCCCATTAAACCGACTTGCCAAGTCTACGAAAGCCGTCGGTCGGACTGGCGACATCACAAAGGCCGTTGCCGAAGGTCTGCATAACAGCTGGCGTGCGCTCGGACACGATCCGGTTTTTAGTTCAAGGGCCGCTTTTCAAGTAAGTGAATTCTTTCTTCACTAATCCTTAAACACCCACATGCATACGTTGACCCGGCAATCTCCGACGGAGGCGAACATGAATAGAGCGGCGGTATTGTCGATGTGTGCGATCATCGTCAGCGCGTCGGTTGTGCCAACCCACGCTCGAGCCGACGGCGGAAGGATCACCGCTGGTGTGCTTGGCGGTCTCGCTGCCGGAACCATTATTGGAGCGGCGATGGCACCGCGCTATTACTACGTGCCGGCTCCAGTCTATGTTGCGCCCGAGCCAGTTTATGCCGCGCCTTCCTGCTACTGGACTTGGGGAGAGCCGGCCTGGGACGGCTATCGTTGGGTTCGGTCGCGCGTCCAGGTTTGCGACTAATCCGAGCGCCGCCGTGATTTTGCGTAATTCGCCCGCACATTGCACCACCAGACCATAGCACTCCGAGAACATGTCAGGCTGCCGACCTGAGCACCATAACAACACCAAACCATTGCATCCTGGTTCACTTCATGTGCTCCGGGCGTCCGTAGGGTTTAGGGGTGGTGGTGCTTTGCCCTGCCCCGTCGCCAAGCTGGGTTACCTCGCGAGGTAACCCAGCTGGTCGGCTAAAATTCAACTTTCAACAGGGCAGACCACCGATAACGTCACGCCGCGCGGATTACAGCGGGATATATTCGACCCAGGTATCGGTCACGATCACGTCCGCGGCTGGATACCAATAGCAGTACACGTCCAAACCGGTATCGAAGCAGTAGCCGTAATAATAAGTTTCGACCACCTGTGCGAACTGAACTTCGTCGTTGGCAGCAAGTTGAATGTTCCCAAACTCAGCCATCTTCTTCTTGGATTTCACTTTTTGGACGGGCAGGCTCTCAGCGCTCATATTCACAACTTTTTTGTTGCTCACTTCCGCTGTCACCGTGGCGTTCCCTGCCTTGCCGATCTCGTGCTTCCCGTTTTGATTCAGCTTCGCCCCGAGCAGATTGTGGCCGTTGTTGTGGTGTTGGTTCTTGGCAAAAGCAACTCCCCCGACTACCGCAAGGCCAAAAGTAACGACGAGGCTTAATAGGGCGCGGCGATTGAGCATGTAGTAAGTCTCCCTGTAGGTATGGGTGCGGCCGAAATTGTTCTGATCAACGTGGCGTCATCATGGCGGCTCGGAACGCCGTCATCGTGAGCGGCTTACCTGTCGTTCACTGGGCTATGGCGGTCCTGGGACAGGCATCGCATCATCATACCACTACATCACGAAATCCACTCCACCCCGTCGCTTCATGTGCTCGGGCGTTCGTAAGCCTGAGGAAAAGGTTGCAGTGATCACGCTCGAAGAAAGGGCCATGCTGCCTTAATGATGGCCGGACTGGCCCCCCGCGCTGTAATCCCGCTTCGCAATGGCAGTGGAGGCAAAGTGAAACACCAACACCAGCGCGGCCGCTGCGCCGGCGAGTACACCCAGGCGGCGCTCAATGAAATCGCGGATCAGCTCACCATAGCGCGCCAGTGCCCAGGCCACTGCGAAAAAGCGAGCACCTCGTGCGGCGACACAGGAGGCAATGAATAGCCACAGATTGGTCCCAACTGCACCGGAACGGATGGTCACCACCTTAATCGGCGGCATATGCGCGAAACCCGAGGTTATCAACACCAGCAATACGGCATCCCTGCTCGCAGCGACCGGAGCTGCTCAAAAATGTGGAGCTTGCCGTAAAAGGCGAGGATCGGCTTTGCGATCTCCTCATAGGCATAATGGCCGAGGTAATAGCCCGCGATGCCGCCGAAGGTCGAAGCAAGGGTGGCCGTCAGCGCGTACCGGTAGGCCCTCGCCGGTCTTGCGAGTGCCATCGGCACAAATAGGACATCGGCGGGAATAAGGAAAACGGAGCTTTCGATGAAGGCAATGGTGGCGAGCCACACCTCGGCTGCGGGGGCTGCTGCCTTCTGTAGCGTCCAATCGTAGATCCTGCGAAGTGCCAAGGATCTTCCTCAAGGTGACACGCCGCGTCCGGCGACGGGGGCTATTCGCTACCGACCGGATCCAAACGGCCGCCGGTGAGTCATCGCAGCGTGGAAACGGCATTCTGCCGCGGACAATCGACCCCAGATACGGGCAGGCGCAAAAGACAGGGGCCTGACCGGGCCCCAGTTGAAGATAGAAGAATGGCCAACCACACGCCGAGGGAGGGAATGGGTAGCCGGTCATTAAAAAGGTGACCGCGGATTGTGACGCCAGATGGGCCGACAGGCCCCCCTGGCGAGTCCGCTGGTGGCGTTCTCAGTTCAGGGCACCCTGACACACAGCCCAGGCCCGCACGATCGCCGTCCTTGGAGTCTCCGCACAGGCGCAAGAGGCATCTTGCTGCCGGACAATCGACCCAGATCCGGAGCCGGTCTCGTAGAGCGGCTCGCTTAGACATGGGGTTGCCTTCCGCAGCCTACGAAGTGGCTACGGCTTGCTGAGGCACGCCCGCTTCGACAGGCGCCCACCCGGCCGTGCTACGGCACCAAGCGATGCGGCAGGAGCGCGCGGCCTGATGCTTTAGGCGCATTGGTGGTACACTGATTGCGTAACTCGGGGGGAGGAAAGTACGAAGCAGCATGGGCTCGGGCTTAAACCGGCGACACCGGCGGCCGAGTCCATTCTGAAACCAAGGAGGTGGTTCGATGATTCGGTCCTATCTTCCGCGATGGAAGTTCACTGACAGCTGCGGTCATCCACAAGCGGCCGGCACAATCCACCTTGGCTGCGCGCATACGGCGCATGCGCGCACGACGCGGCGCGATCTCCTCAAGGCCGGGGTTGCGATCGCCGGCGCCGCCGGCCTCGCGACGATCCTCGATCCGCGCGAGGTATTCTCGCAGGTCCGCGTGTTCCCGCCGCCACCGCCCGCGGTGAGCCCGATCGCCGGCCTGTTCGACACGCACGTGCACTCCGCGCCCGACGTCTTCGGCCGCTCGCTCGACGACGAGGAGATGGCGGCGCTCTACAAGTCGCGCGGGATCGAGGGGCTCGTGCTCAAGAACCACGTCACGACCACCGCCGACCGCGCCTGGTTCGTGCGCAAGCACCTCGAGGGCCTGAAAGTGTTCGGCGGCATCGTGCTCAATTCCGCGGTCGGCGGCATCAATCCGGACGCGGTCAACTGGATGTGGCGCATGCAGGGCGGCTACGGCCGCGTCGTCTGGTTCCCGACGTTCGATGCAGACAACCACGTCAAGCATTTCAAGGATGCGCCCGAGGGCATCAAGGTCCTGGGCGCCGACGGCAAGGTGCTTCCGGCGGTGCGCGACGTTCTCAAAATCGCCGCCGAGCAGAAGCTCGTCGTGCATACCGGCCACCTCTCGCCGACCGAGGCGCTTGCCGTCGTCGAGGCCGGGCGCGACATGGGGGTTGACCGCCTCGTCGTCACCCATGCCCAGTTCGAAGTCGTCAACATGAGCTTCGAGCAGATGAAGAAGGCGGCGTCGATGGGAGCGAAGCTCGAGCTCTGCGCGATGGGCACGATCATGGGACCGGCCGCGCATCTCGCTTGGATGCGCTTCTGGCGGCAGGTAAAGGTCGAGGAAACCGCAGCCGCCATCAAGGAGGTAGGACCGCAGAATTTCGTGCTGGCGACGGATCTGGGCCAGACCGGCAACCCGAGCCCGCCGGACGGGCTGCAGCTCTTCGTCACCGACCTCGTGAAGGCGGGCATCAGCAAGGACCAGGTGGTCACCATGGGCCGCGAGGTGACAGGCAAGCTGCTGATGGGCTGAGCGGCGCGCGCAGGAGACAGCCCCGGTCCCACGCAGGAACGCATTGGTTGCGGCCGATCTCGTACCCGCGGCCCTTGTCCGCCGACTCGACAACATCGCCCGTCTCCGAGTCGACAAGCTGCTGCTTGAGCCGGTTGCCGGTGTTCTTGATGAGATCTGCCGGAACGATACGCGCTCCCTCGACGACGCGGGGAACATCGCGATCGGGCAAGAGACGAGCGAGAGCTTGAGGTAGCCTTTCCAGAACGGCCGAGACGGTGCCATACGCAAACTCCAA
>WNFC01005222.1_pt1 | contig 14234 bp, 12 predicted proteins | sample 5400541 | NCBI WGS metagenome assembly WNFC01 (sample SAMN13153342, study PRJNA577476) | soil metagenome | isolation source: 120 cm saprolite under Douglas fir tree site 2 hole 2 replicate 1 | place: USA:California | collected 2015-04-18
TAGCGGGCATCATCACCATGCTGGGTATAGCGGCAGTGTTCTACCAGTTGCGTGATCGCCCGCGCGCCTTTACCCTGCTGCTGGGCACGGTAGCCTTTGCGCTCGTGGCAGGCTGCGAAGTCTTCTTTTTGCGAGATGTCTTTGCGGGCAACTTCCCGCGTATGAATACTGTGTTTAAGTTTTACTTCCAGGCGTGGGCGCTGCTGTCTATCAGCTCTGGAGCAGGAGTGTACTTTATCCTGGAGAGCTTCCGTCCTGCTGCCATATTATCCAGAATACAGCATCGTATACAGCTCGACGATGGCAGCGAACTCGTTGAAGAAGAAATTGAGCCTGGACGTGCGCCTCGTTGGCAGTATCCATTGCCGCGCCTCTTAGGAGCAGTCTGGAGCGTGGCATTGTTGGCATTGTTGCTAGCAGGCGCGGTATATCCGCTGGTAGGTACCTATGCGCGCACCGACCACTACGCGCACCGCACCAATAGCCTGGATGGGTTAGCCTACCTGCAAACATGCCACCCACTGTATTGCGATTACGATAGCCACGGTGATTATGCAGCCATCAGCTGGCTCAACAGTCATGTCAGCGGTGATCCTATCATCGTAGAGGCTGTTGGCCCGGACTATAGCAGTTATGGTCGTATCTCGACATTCACGGGTTTACCCACTCCTATGGGCTGGGTAGGCCACGAATACCAGTGGCGTGTCAATTGGCTCAATAAAAGCTATAATAGTATTGATTTCAGCCGCCGCGCCGGGGATATTGATAGCATCTACACCGATCAACATCCCGCTGTGGTTCTGACCCTGATGGCTCGTTACCACGCGCAATACCTGTACGTTGGTCTTTTAGAGCGAGAAAAATATCCAACAGCAAATTTACAACGCTTCAGCGCATTCATGCAGGTCGTTTATTCCGCCGATGGCGTTATGATATATATGGTCAGGTGAAGATTTTAAGGCAAGGTTCAATGGTGAAGAAGAGTCCTTGATAGTTTGCACCATCACACACTGTCACCCTGAGCGTAGCGAAGGGTCTGTCGCGCTCGGCAGCCAGACGCTTCCCCTTCGCGGAGTTTACCCTTGAGCGAAGCGAAGGGCTCAGGGCTTTGGCTCATGCGCTGATCCTTCGCTTCGCTCAGGATGACAGGGCTGGACCTTTCTGGTGATGAGGAACTGTCACGTTCATTTGAACCATGCCTAAGGAGAGTTTCTTCGTGAAAAGCTATAAAACCAAGCCACTCTTTACTGGTAAGCAAGTAGAGGATCAGGAGATTACGCCTGGCGAAAGCGATTCTGGTGATCTCATGCCCGCTGGACAAGTAGAGGATCAGGGGGTTACGCCTGGCGAAAGCGATTCTGGTGATCTCACGCCCGCTGGGCAGGTAAGCCATGTGAACGAGAGCATAGCTACTTCTGACACAGAAAATGAAGTTTCGCTGGTCGAAGATGAGATCGAGGCACAAAACGCTGAACTCGATTCCTACGAAGAGGCAGGAGCTATTGAACGCCCCGGGCGTCGCCGCTTCCTGACTCCTCCACCCACGCGTGAGCAACTGCTATATGGAGCTTCTTTCTGGGGTATAATCCTGCTTGGCGCCATCTTGCGTTTCTGGGGGCTTGGAGATAAACCGCTGCATCACGATGAGAGCCTGCACGCCTACTTCTCCTTGCAGCTCATGCACAATCTGGAGCACTGGGCCTCCTGCTTTAACCCGCCGCCGGGATACGCCTGCTACCAGTACGATCCCCTGCTGCATGGACCGTTTCAATTTCATATCATCGCTCTTGTATACAAAATTTCTCAGTGGTTGGGTGTTTATGACAATGGCGTAAATACCTTTACCTTGCGTATCCCCGCTGCCGTCCTGGGTACAGTGATCGTCGGTCTGCCCTACTTCCTGCGCGACTACCTGGGCAAGTACGGCGCCTTGATCGCCTCGTTCCTCCTTGCTGTCTCGCCAAGCATGGTCTACTTCTCGCGCTTCGCACGTGAAGATATCTATTTTGCTTGTTTCACCCTGCTGATGGTCGTTGCTGTTGCGCGTTACGTGCGTGATCGTAAGATGCGTTGGCTCGTCCTCGCCGCGGCAGCCTTTGCGCTCGCCTATGCCACAAAGGAGGCGACTTTTTTAGCGATTGCAATCTTTGGCAGCTTCATGGGCGGCTTGATCGCCTGGGAACTTGGATCGCGCTGGCGGCTGCCCTGGAAATCAAATACGGACCTGCCAGCCAGCACATTGCTCCCCCGCACTGCCGCGCCGCTTTTCCTGCTGGTCTACTTTGTAATCGCCGGACTGGCGGCCAAATTCCTGTTTGCCTGGATGAAGTCCACCTCGATCTACATCACCAATCACCAGAAGCTCAGTGACATATACGTGCAGGGGCTGAAGGATAAGACGGTGATGATCGTGCCGTACCTGGGTATGATCCTGGGTGTCTTTGCACTCAGTATCCTCATCCGTGAGATGCTTGGTAAACTCCCGCCCCAGGGAAGGCGCGGGCTGGCAGCATATATCGACCCCAAAAAACAGCCCCTGCTCGACACCATCCTGACCATGCCCTGGACACACTGGTTCTTCGCCGTGTTTTGCGCGGGGACCATTTTCCTGGTCTTGTTTACGGTGGTCTTCACCAACATTGGCGGCGGCATCGGTGATGGTATCTGGTCGGGCATCTATTACTGGCTGGAACAGCAGCAGGTAGCGCGCGGCGGTCAGCCGTGGTACTACTACCTCATGCTCATTCCATTGTACGAGCAGATCGGCGTTGTATTCGGGCTGGTTGGCCTGGTGCGCTGTCTCGTGCGGCCGACTCGCTTCCGCCTCTTCATCGCCTACTGGTTCGTAGGCAATGTCGCCATCTATTCCTGGGCCGCCGAGAAAATGCCCTGGCTGATGATCCACATGACAATGCCCCTGATGCTGCTGGCTGCCGTTGGCCTGGAGCCTATCGTGGTGACGCTGGTCAACCTGGTCAAGCATCGCCTCGCCTCGCGTGCTCTGGTGAAAGAAGCGAGAGATGCGGCTAACGGTCATAACGATCAGCCTGTGTCGGCTCCCTTACCTCGCCCCCGCAAGGTCGGCGCCTTCGCGGGTAGCACGGCCCTCGTCGGAGCCCTGCTGGCGCTATTGTTGCTGCTGCCAACGCTGCACAATATGTATGAAGTATCCTATGTACATGCTGCCGATGGCCCTCATGAGATGATGGTCTATGTCCAGACGACGACCGATGTCAACATTGTCATGCAGAAGATCGATGCGCTCGACCAGGTATACTATGGTGGAAGGCACCTCCTGCCCATCGGTGTGATGAACGACGCCGTCTGGCCTTTCGTCTGGTACCTGCGCGATTACAGCAATGTTTGTCTCTACTACTCCGATTCCAATACATGCCCGTGGTTAGGGAAAACGATACCCGTCATCATTTCGGGTGGAGACAACTTGCTCAACGCTGAAAACGAATACGGCACCGGCAAAGCTAGCAAATACCTGTATCACCAGTACCACATGCGTACCTGGTGGGATGAAGGCTACAAGCCGCCCCCCTGTATCCCAAGCAAGCAGGATGATTGTTCTGGTGAACCATCATATGGTGGAGTTGGCCCCTTGCTGTGGCTCAGCTATGGCGATAACCCACCTCCGGGCGCGAAGTTCAACCCTGGCCTCGCTGCCCAGCACGTCTGGCAGTGGTGGTGGGAGCGCCGCCCCATCGGCAGCCCCGACGGCTCGTACGACATGGCCCTGTTCGTCCGTACCGACCTGGGCATGCAGCCGTAGGAACAGTTCCATTACTGGCTCCTACCTCTTTTGAGTGCGCTCCGGTTCCACACTATCATACCCTTCTTGTGGTCACCGGCGCGCACCTGAGTGCCTCACCTCCTGCACTCAAACATCCCAATATGGCCCCTAAAAACATTGACCCCACATTCCGCTGAAGGGAAGAGCAAGAGCAACGGGTTGCTGTCTTTGACAGTGGCGGCTACAGCCAAGCCAAGCGGAATGCGGGGGTATAATGCTCTAAAAAGGAATTTAAGCAACGTTAATCTACTGGTACTCAGTGAATCCGAAATTACCTCTATTTTTTTGTCAGTAAGCGCAGGACGGTTTTGTAGCTCCGAATCGAGTATAGCCATCAAAGTGGGGAATGTTATGGCCACTCTCAGCATCCAATTATTTGGGAAATTTTGCGTCCGGCGCAATGAGCAGGTCTTAGATGGCTTCGAAGCCCGCAAGGCGCAAGAGTTATTTTGTTATTTGCTGCTACACCGGGATCATGCCCTCCCACGTGAAACCCTGGCCAGCATTCTGTGGCCTGATACCACCACCATCCAGTCAAAAAAGAATCTGCGGCAAACCTTGTGGCATCTCCAATCCGCTCTAGGCTCTCAGGGGGAGCCTATTAATGAACGCGTATTGCTGGTCGAGCCAGATTGGGTTCAGCTTAATGCGGAAGCCGACCTCTGGCTTGATGTGGCGGCGATTGAGCAGGCATTCACGCTGGTTCAGAAAATACCGGGCCAGGAACTGGATGCCTCAAAAGCCCAGATTCTCCATGATGCTGTGCAATTGTACCAGGGTCCACTGTTAGAAGGCTGGTATCACGACTGGTGTCTGTTCGAGCGCGAACGACTGCAGGGTATGTATCTGGCCATGTTAGACAAGCTGATGGGCTATTGCGAGGTACGTCACGACTACGAGACCGGCCTGCTCTATGGCGTGCGCATCATGTGCTACGACAGGGCACGGGAAAGCACCCATCGGCGTCTGATGCGTCTCCACTATCTGAGCGGGGATCGGGCGGCGGCATTACGGCAATATGATCAGTGCGCTGCCGCTCTTGAGGAAGAACTTGGAGTGAGGCCATCCAGACATACCGTCGCTCTTTACGAGCAGATTCAGGCTGACTTACTCGATGAGCCTGCTGTAGCAGTGGCAGTGGTGAATACGGCGCACGAGGTACCTGCTACAACACTGCTCGCAGTGCTTGGGCGCCTCACTCAGCTTCAGGTAGTGATCACTGATCTGCAAAACGAGGTACAGCAGAGTATTCAAACAGTACAACAAATTCTCAAGAACTACACCATTCCGGTCTATACTGAATCGGAGAAGCGAGAGACGCTGCAATAGACGCACAAGAGGCATCAGAGAGAGAATTTTCCTACAATTCCGCTACGCAAACATTTGGCAATCCACCAAGCCGTACTATTTCCCCCGTTTATCTCTGTGTGTCAAACCATCGTCTCGTATATTATTTGAAGTGGAGAGTTATATGCAGCGCACCTTTGTACGCCAGCTCGCAATCACCAGCGTTGTAATTGCTTTAGTTAGCATCAGTGTTCTTAGCGCCGCGTTCATTGCCAGAGCCAGGCAAAATTCCCCTTACATGCTCGCGAGTCAGACCGTCCCGCTGGTCAGTCGCGCCCATCTCTTGGGAGCGGCAAATGCACAGCAGCAGCTCAATCTCTCGATAGGACTGCAACTGCGCAACCGGCAGGAACTACAAACGCTGCTCAGTGACCAGTCTAACCCTCGATCTCCCAGGTATCACCAGTTTCTCTCGCCGCAGCAGTTTGTTGACGAATTTGGCCCAACCACCGACCAGCAGCAGCAGGTCATCGACTTTTTGCATCAACAGGAATTGAGCATAACGCATATTTCGAGCAATCGCTTGTTGATCGATGCCAGCGCCACCGTTGCCCAGGCCGAAGCAGCCTTTCAGGTATCGATCAACATCTACCAGTTGGGATCGAACGTATTTTATGCAAACGCCAATCCTCCCATCATACCAGGCTCACTTGCGCCGCTCATAGCCTCTATCGGCGGCCTTGATAACAGTGTGCATATGTACCCGCTCTATCACCTCTCCAGCCCAGGACATAGGAAACCCACTCCTCACTCTACGCATACTCAACCGCATGCTGGACAGGGTGGTGGCTATGCGCCAGCAGATCTCAATGGTGCCTATGACGCCACGCCGTTATTGCAGGCGGGTATATAGGGCAACAATCAGACCGTCGCTGTCTTCGAGCTGGATGGTTACCAGAGCAGCGATGTCGCTCAGTATTTTCAGACCTACAATCTTGGCAATCCAAGCGTCAGCACTGTCCTGGTAGATGGATTCGATGGCTTCGCCCATTTTGGAGCGATTGAGGTCGAGCTGGACATTGAAGTGGTAGCGGCCATGGCGCCAAAGGCGGCTCAGATTATCTATGAAGGGCCGAACTCGCCTCAAGGCATCAATGACACCTACAACCAAATCGTCACTGATAAAAAGGCGCAAATCGCCACGACCAGTTGGGGTCTATGCGAGTCGCTGAGTGGGAACGCCGAACTGCAAACCCTCGACAACATCCTCAGCCAGGGTGCCGCCGAGAGTATCTCGGTGTACGCTGCCTCCGGTGACTCTGGCGCTTATGACTGCACTAATTCTACTCTCGCGGTGGACTCGCCCGCAAGCGATCCCAATATCACAGGCGTTGGTGGCACCAACCTGCAGTTGACTAACGGTGCCTATGGCAGCGAAACGGTGTGGAGCAACCCCAGCGACACGCAACGTAGTTCCCACGGTGCTGGCGGCGGTGGTGGCATCAGCAGCTTCTTCAAAGAACCAGGCTGGCAAACTGGCCCCAGTGTACAAAACCAGTACAGCAATGGCAACCGCGAGGTGCCGGATGTGTCAGCAGATGCCGATCCTGCAAGTGGTTACTCTGTCTATTGCACAGTTGCGGGTGCAGGGTGCCCATCAAGTGGTTGGATAACGGTGGCTGGAACTAGCGCGGCAGCGCCTCTGTGGGCTGGAGGTACCGAGCTTATCAATGAGTATTTACAAAAGCAGCAAAAATCGCCACTTGGCTTTGCCAATCCGGTGCTGTATGGCCTGCAGAATGCACAACAGTTCCCGCCTTTCCACGACATAACGAGCGGGAACAATCTCTATTATCCCGCTTCTGCCGGGTACGACGAGGCCAGCGGCTGGGGGTCGTCAGATATATATAATATCGCGCGAGATGTTGCAGCTGGAGTTTCACCCCCACCTTCTCCAACGCCAACACCTGGCCCAAGTCCGACAGCTACGGCGACGGTCACGCCGAGTCCGATGGATACGACTACACCCAGCCCAGGTCCGACGGTTACAACCATGTCTGTACCGAGCCCTACGACTACCACGATGCCTGTGCCGATACCTACACAGCCTGCTCCAACGAACTCACTGATCCAGAACGGCGGCTTCGAACAGGGGAATGCCCCATGGCAGGCGAAATCGGCGGCTGGCTATGAACTGGTTGACGCGACCAATCCACATTCGGGAAGTTATAGCGCTTTCCTTTGTGGCTATAGCAATTGTAGCGATAGCATTGGCCAGAATTTCACTATCCCAGCGAACGTATCCAATATCACCATCAGTTACTGGTGGTATGCCGGGACCAACCGTACCTCCAGTAGTTGTAAAGATATCTTTCTTGTCAATGTGTCGGATAGTAGCGGTAACGTCATTGGACAGGTAGAAAGTGCTTGTAACTCCCATGCGACCCAAAGCTGGCGACAGGTAACCTTAAATGTGACCGGTGTGCTGTCCAAATATGCCGGGCAGGCGGTTACACTCACCTTCGTGGCCAAAACCACAGCCGATTCCGCCACATCATCTTTCTATGTGGATGACGTGGCCGTGACTGTATAGTAGACCGCAAGCATGTTTGAAGCATTCAAACTCGGCTTTCTTAGCCTGTTGTGGCTCGGTTGCTGTTATACCTATTTATGGCGAAGTTATAAGAAACAAGGGGCTTTCAGCTAAGGATGCATAGGGATTTGCAACTCCTACTTTTAAGGATGCGAATATCTTACAAATATGACCTTCGTTCAAGGCTCCTGGGGCTGGTATTAGAGACACAAATTGCTGTGCTTGTTTAGGCCAACCTGCATCCCCCAAAGAGCCAGCAGCTACAATCGCTGATCTAATAATCGAACGCATAGCTGAAAAGTCTATAACATTAATTTTAATCTCATACTTTGCGCCAGTATCATGAATTGCTATTCCTGCCTCACAATCAATGATAGCTTCAAAAGCGAGATTAGATGGGAAAGTGATATCTGCTATCACAGCACCTGTTTGTCTCGTAAACACTCTCACCAATTGTGCATCGTTTGGACCCATTTAAATCTCTTTTGATTAATCAGAATCCAGTGTACAGTAGATGTTACGGAGTAACACACGAGCAGGGCGGTAAAGCCCTGCCCGCTCATGGTGTGAAACTCGTCCTAGGTGATGATGAACAAGTCGCTCTCATCAAAGTCTACATCGGGATTGATATTCCCTACAACCAGGACGGCAATCGCCTGATAAACGTGATCCTTCTTCGCCGCGGGTTGTGGACCAAGTGGAAATGCGTGCGATACAACTGGAGCGGGCCAGTTCGCGTCGCCAAACGTGCCCGCCAGGTTAAAGGTTGTTATGGTCGTTCCGTCCGTTAAATCTCGCACTACGACCAGCATCCTATACGCTCCTCCCCCAGCAAAGATCGCTTGTCCAGCCTCAGCTTGAAAATTTATAACGGATGCTTGGCCTTGGGGGATGTGATTCTCTTGAACTCCGGCAGGAGCTAGACTGGTGTACGCTCTCACCAGGTCCGTGTCGTTAAATCCTGGCATTCGGATCTCCTTCTTTGTTTCTAAACGACCGTGAAGACTGTAAAAATTGCTTATCGCTCAACTTTATCCTGTCAAGCGTATCAGCCAGCGCCTGAGGCGCCAACGCACTCCGATTTTTACACCCATTTCCTCCAGGTAAGGGGCGATGAAGTCCCCAATCTCGCCCAAGGTTTTCAGGTAGCGGCGCTCGCCGCTGGGCACGTGGGTGATATGACCGCGCCATACGCCCTGGCCTCCTTCATCGGCACGTTCTTCAACCCAGATCCTGATGATGAACGATTGTGTGTTGGACTCTTCTAAGGAATCCATTCTCGCCCTCACTTCCAGGTTGATCCTGAGGCCAGGTTGCGCTTGCCTCGACCGAACCTTGCCAGGTGCAATGAAACTGTAACATGGGTATGTCTATCGAAACGTCTTGTGAAGGTACAGGGTTACGTATCTCTTTGCGTCTCTTGCGCGTCTCTTTTTCGTCTGCTGCAGCGTCTTCTATCTCGCAGGGTAGCCAGATATGCTACTATATGTGAGTATCCAGCCGACTACGTAGAAAGGGAAAAATGCATGCTGCGTATTGTCTTTATACGTGCATAAAATCATCTCTTCACTGGTGAATCACGATATTCCTAAAAAGTTCGTACCAAACTGCGGAATGTGGGTTGACATCTCCACGCGCCAGAATATATACTACGTTCAACGTAATAACGTCACGCGCTATAAAGTCGATCGTAGTCATCTTCTGGAGGTGAAAAATATGGGTATGCCCAACCTCGGTCGCTTTTCCGATCCATCAATCCTCATTTTGGCCAGCCTGGCCGGGGGCACAAAGCATGGCTATGCCATCATGGAGGACATCGAAACCTTCGCCGGCATGCGTCCTGGCCCTGGAACTCTCTATGGAGCCATTGCCCGCCTGGAAGAGTACGGCCTGATCGAGCCGCTCCCCTCAGAAGAACGCAGGCGCCCGTATCGTTTGACTGCTGTCGGCATCACCTTCCTGCGCGAACAGCTCTCAAGCTTAGAAACCTTCGCCGCTATGGGCTTGCGGAGGCTGGCAAGCATATGAGCATAGAAAAATATTTGCTGCGTCTCTACCCGCGAATCTGGCGTGCCCGCTATGAAGAAGAGCTTCTTGCGGTGCTTGAATCATGCCCGCTTTCATTCCCTGATACTATCGACATGCTCTTAGGCGCTCTTGATGCTCACCTTCACCCGTATCTTGGAGCAATGGGTCTGTCACTCTATGAAAGGATGAAACAGATGCTCTCTCTGCTGCGGCGCTCGCTCCTGACGATGTTCTGCTCCTCTATCGGCTTTATGCTGGCTGGCGTAGGCTTTCAAAAAATGAATGAATACGACGACTTTACGAAGGCAGCTCAGACCATAACTCTTGTAGGCCTCTCTTTTCACCTCATCTTAATCGGCGCGGTCGTGTTGTTCCTGGCAGTGCTAGGCGCCGGTCTGCCCATTGCCAGCGCCATTATCGAGTCCGCGCTCAGGCAAAAGCGCTACGGCTCTGTATTTCTGCTGGCTGTCCCCCTTCTGGCTTTCGCTGTGTTCCTCTTGACAACCTTGCTCCTGGAGACGATCCTGGGTCCTGGCAACCATCTGTCGCCAGGATGGCGCCTGTTTCTCGAACGTGGCGTCTTTCTCGGCGTGCTTCTCGCAGCTGCGATTGCCGGCACAGGCGCGCTGTGTTTCGCGGTTACACGCAGCCAGATCTCTGAAGAGCTCTTCCGTTTTGCTCTGCTTCTCTCTATCCCGGCAACCATATCCATGGTGTTGATACTGCTGGCAATATTCGTCTGGGGGCTGAGCCTGCGGAGCAGTGTACCACAGCTCTTCAGCAGTAACGCAGGAATATTCGCATCGAGTACTGCTGGGACATGGCTGGGTATAGTCATCGCCATGACCATTACGATAGTGATAGCTGTTGTCTCGCTTGTGCGCGGCCTCTCAGCCCGTTCCGCCCTGCGGAGCACCGCCGCATAAGCGATGATGCTTTTGCCCGCATCATCTGACTCTCCGCTACACGCGGGTCGTCTGCGTCCAGCGGGCGACCACAAGCATTTCGTGATGAGAGAGAGATACCAGAGCTGATAACCGTGACGCAGGTGTAACGGACACGTGGTACAGTCTCCTTGAAAGGAACGCAAGAGACCGGGCCCTGCGCGACGCCATGTACCGGCCAATTGGCGAGCCACACCACTTCCATGCGCGAGGCCTTGGAAGAGAGCGTCTCCCGAAGCACGACGAGAAAGCACTGACAGTGAGCCACTCGTGGGATGTCTGGCGTTCGGTCCATCCAGGAGACGCTCTACAGGAACGGTCTATCACCGATGCTGATGGCACGACGAGGTGAGAAGTGTAGAGTGCCGATGGGTCTCCCTCTGGCTCTTTCGAGCGTCTCCCCAGATGCAGAAGAACCTGGCGGGGACGGTGGGACTCACGGCCGTGGGCATGTTTGGGAAAGGGGCTGGCTGGGGCATTCCTCCAGCCAATGCCCATCCCCTCTGGATGACGGTGGGTGGCATTGGTGAGAAGCCAGGGGTCGTGGACGGGCACATCGCCATCCGGGACTATCTGAGTTTGACGATCAGTTTTGATCACAATATCATCGACGGTGCTCCGGCAGCACGCTTCACCGAGCGGTTGAAAGACCTGATTGAGAGCGGCTATGGTCTCGACGACTCCACGGTCGCGACGGTTGTCAACGCTAATGGGAAAATGGCTCAGCCTCAAATGAAGTGAGTCTGCCCGGCTTTCAATGCAGCAGCACGATCTTCCCCAGAGTCCCGCCCGATGCCAGCAGGCGATGCGCCTCTGCTGCCTGCTCCACCGGCAATATGTGTGCAATCACAGGTGTAACGGCTTTCTGCGCGATCAGCTCCAGTATGTGCCGCTCATTTTGCGTTGAAGTGCGGAGCATGCCTCCCCCGGTGACCGTCACTCGCCGCAGTCGCCACGCCTGTGTATCAATGTTCGTCTGCTGACCTCCCAGGTTGCCGATCAGCACGATGCGGGCATCCTCTTTACAGGCATCGAGACTGGCCTGTAAAGTTGTACTCACCAGCTCGATCACCAGGTCAACGCCCCCTGCATCCCGCACCACCTGGCCCACGTTCTGCTCCCGGTGATTGATCACCAGGTCGGCTCCTAGCCGCTGCAACTCCTTCGCCTTCTCGCTATTACTCGCGGTCGTGGCAACCCAGCAGCCTGCATGTTTAGCAAACTGGATGCCGATCGACCCCACGCCGCTCGCGCCTGCCCAGATCAACACCCGCTCACCCGCCTGCAGGTGTCCGAGATCGAATAACGCCCCCCAGGCCGTCGACGAGGTCAGCCCAGCTGCTACGGCCTCTTCGAACGTCACCCCGTCGGGGATGCGTACCAGGATGGCTGCTGGCGCTGCTATTTTGCTGGCGTAGCCACCACCCCCTTTGGCTGCCAGTGCAAGCGTCGTCATCACGCGCTCGCCCGCGTGAAATCCCGCGCCATCCCTTTCCACCACACCTGCTGCCTCCAGTCCTGGAGTAAAAGGCAGTTTACCAACCGGCCTGCTGCCATCGCGTTGAAATAAATCTAGCCGGTTCACCGTCGTCGCCTTGACCTGGACCAGCACATCCGCAGGACCAGGAATGGGATCGGGCACCTCATAAACCCGCAGAACCTCGGGACCGCCATATTGCGCAAACTGTACAGCTTTCATAATACATTTCCTTCTGCTGAGTTAAAATGCCAAAAGAGTCTTCTTCCCATGATAGCACATATGGGCGGCATTACAGAACTACACTGTGCCGCCTCTGGCGGCTCGCGTCTGTTTCCTGCGGCTGCACAGCCCGCAGGAAACAGACGCGAACCACCGAAGGTGGTGAGGAGTCCGGAGCAGTTACAAAATTCGCCGTGTGCTTCACAGGCGGGAAGTAGAGCGATTGGTGTCCCCCTTCAGGGGAAGAGCAACTTGCAAGGTTGACCCTTTGCCCACTTCAGTGTCAACAGTGATTGTCCCCCCATGACGCTTGACGATTTCGGAGGAAATGTACAGGCCCATCCCCAGCCCTGGAAATGCTTTCGTGCTCGGATCGTGGGCACGGTAGAAGCGATCGAAGATCTTGCTCTGCTGCTCGCGAGGGATACCGATGCCATAATCGCGCACACTAACCGTCACGGTCTCATCGGACAAAGTCACGTCAATATCCACCGCGTCTGCTCCAGGTGAATATTTGATCGCATTACTGACCAGGTTGGTGAAGACCTGTCCGAGCCGGTTTTTATCCCCGACCAGCAGTGCATGCGCTGCGCCATGTACGTGAATGGTATGTGTTGGGCTGGTCTGCTGCATGACCTCTGCAAGGTCGCGCAGAAGCTCGCTAAGATCAACTGTTTCTAGTGCATACTCGAGCCTGCCCGCCTGGATTTTGGAGACGTCCAGGAATGCTGCCACCAGTTCCGTTAATGTGTTGACCTGCGCTTCCATCTTCTCAAGAGCCGCAGCAGAATCGTGGCTGCCTTGTTTTTCCCATTTCCTTTTGAGCAACTGGGTCTGCAGCTTCAGCGAGGTGAGCGGCGTCCTGAGTTCATGACTGGCCATGCTGATAAAGTCATCTTTGCGCTGTTCCAGTTCCTTGCGGGCGGAATTATCCAGCACAAAGGCAATATATTGGGGTGGGTCGTGCTGTAATTCGACGACGCCAACCAGAATAGGGAGACGACTGCCATCTTTACATATGCATGCTATTTCATAAGGCATCACCTGCCGGTGTGCTGCCATCTCCTGAAAGGCTTGCTCAGTGAGCGGCATATCCTCCGGAGGGGTCATCGTGAACCGGTTCATTCTTCTCTTGTGCAGATCCTCTCGTGTATACCCGGTCATGTGAAGAAATGCATCATTGGCTTCAACAATATCGTCCCCATCTGCGATAAGGATTCCAATAATATTGGAGTCCATGAGTTTGCGTGCCCGTTCCTGGCTGTGTCGCAAGTCTTCCTCGATGCGTTTCTGGTCATCGATGTCTGTGCAAGTGCCAAAGAGTTTGACAAATGTGCCATGCTCATCACGCACAGGTATGCCGCGTGCTAAGAACCAGCGATACTCGCCGGTCAGGCCATTTCTGAGACGATACTCTATCTCATAGAGCTCACCAGTTTCGAGCGCATGACGCCGGGCAGCCAGAGTACGTTCATAATCATCGGGGTGCAGGAACTGAAACCAGCCGGTGCCAAGCAGCTGCTCAGGGGTGGTATTCATATAGTCAGACATGCGTTGATTCAGGTACTCGGTATAGCCGTCCGGCCGCGTCATCCACACAAGCTGCGGCACGGTTTCTGCAAGCGCGCGAAAGTACTCTTCCCTTGCTTTCAGCGTCTGCTCGGTGCTTTTCTGGTCGTCAATGTCTGTGCAGGTTCCGACCCACAGCAGGATCTCGCCACGGTTATCTCGTTGAGCCACCCCACGGTTCACATGCCAGCGGTAGACACCATCGTTTCTTCGGAGACGCTCTTCGAGCTGAAGGTCTTCTCCTGAGGCAAAAGCGTGCTGCATAACATGCCGGTGGTCCTCCCAATCGTCAGGATGCAGAAGCGGTTGCCATCC
>WNFC01022591.1_pt1 | contig 14234 bp, 15 predicted proteins | sample 5400541 | NCBI WGS metagenome assembly WNFC01 (sample SAMN13153342, study PRJNA577476) | soil metagenome | isolation source: 120 cm saprolite under Douglas fir tree site 2 hole 2 replicate 1 | place: USA:California | collected 2015-04-18
CAAGGGAGAACAGTGGTACAAAGCGGCAATCGAAGCGGCAACGGACGAAAAGACGAAAGCGGGCCTCGAAAAGCTCATGGAATATACGAGCGATGCAATTGACCTCGAATTATTCGACCGCATGGGAAAATTCGACTGCGGCACAGGAGAGGTCTACTGCGACGAAGGAATAGCTGCTCTAGAAAACTCGACGAACGCTGTCCAAGATGACGTGCTGGCAGCCAGCGAACGCAGCCGGGCATGACAATGCCCCACAACTCCGCTCAGAACATCGAGCGGTAGCGCATATACCGTACGAGTCTGGCTTCCCTGAGGCCGCCCAGGCCCTACCCGTTCGGCCCTAGAATGCCCGGCAGCGGCTTTGATATCACGCATGAAGAGTGTCGTCTTGCCTGCAATACAATCCGAATTGCTCTAAAAATTCTGAAGATGATAGGTAGTTAACCGACAACCCCGCAGAACAGCGGTGGTTAAGGACGATAGGTTCTGAGCCAGTATCTCAGACCCGCCGCCAGCCATGGCGACGTGGTAGCAACAGGAAGCACGGCAATCCCTTGAGTACAAATCCTAGTTGTTCAGTTGCAGGCGATTCCTCGTCTGCGATTCCAGAGTTCCTTACGCCACAGCAGGTTGCCAGCAAGTTGCAGATCAGCAGCGACACTGCGATCCGCATCTTCAGCGGCGTCCAAGGCGTTTTGGATTTGGGTAGTCCTGAAAACCCTAGAACACATGCGAGAAGGTATCGCATTCTCAGAATCCCTGCGGGCGTGTTCCAGAAATGGTGCCACCAGAAAGGAATCCGATGATTGAAGAGACCGCGACGGTCAATGGCATGTTCGTGACGCCCAGAACAAAGAACCACATAGTCAAAGGTTTGACAACGTACGGATTGTGTACCGAACACAGCAAATTGGTAACTACATCTCTGGCAGAGCGAGACCACAGTCCCCGAGTCAAACAAATACTCCGTCAAGAGACTTGCATCAAGATTTCGTAGCGTCGGCTTCGATACTCAGTACAAGGCTTCGACTTCACCACTGTCGGAAACGGAATTCTTGAGGAAACGGCATTTTGTATGAGACATGTAAAAACAGGAAACGGAAACGGCATTTTAGGTCAAAAACGGCTAACTCCTTAGGGGATATATATTTAAATACTCTTTCTAAGGAACGGATTTCTCAATTATTCCGTTTCCGTTTTCCGTTTCCTCGTGTCTAGGAGATGGACAAACACCAGTGCGAAAAACAGGTCATGGGTGATATCAAAGCCCGTGCAATGAAAGGCCCGCAGGACGGCGAAGATAGCCCTGCATGTGAGACCCAAAGGAATAAACAATGAAAGTTACACAAAGCAGTTGGTACGACTTGCCAGTCCCAGAAACGAAGTGGCTGGCTGATGGATTGATTACATCCGACGACATCGTTGGCTTCGTTGGTAAACCGAAATCGGGTAAGAGCACAGGAATTCGCAATCTTACCGCAGCAGTAATTCTTGGCAGAGATTTTCTTGGCCGCAGAGTGACATCACAGACAGGTCGAGTGCTTTACATTCACCTTGACCGCAAAGATCGGAAGCATCAGGTTGCAGAAGAGTTGAAGCAGTTAGGAATCAAACGGGACGACAGCGACAAGTTGAAGATGTTGACTGAGGCCGATCTTCCGAAGAACACAGGATTGGTTGAACGGTGTACATGGCTAACCGATGAAATTCGTATGCATGATCCTGACCTCATCGTCATAGACATGCTGTCGCACTTCCTCAAGACAGCGAAGGGCGTCAATGACTACGACTCGATGGTCGATGCTATTAACTTCATCCAAGACCGATTGGCCGAAGCGGGGTACAAAGGTGTCCTTCTTGTCAGCCTGCACGAGCGTAAAGCAGGGGCTGAAGATGTAGGCGACAGTATTCTCGGAAGTACAGCTATTCGTGGTTCGCTGTCAACCGGACTTCATTTTAAGCGGCACAAGACAGAAAAGCTTTACACCGTCGAATCCGATCAGACGCATCGCGGGCCGCAGGGCGAACTCGACGAGACTATCGTCAACCGGAACTCGACGGGAGTCATTTCGCTTGGTGAAAAGTACGAGACATTGAAAAAAGAAGAGCACAAGTCTGATTGGCTCGTGAAGTGCGAAAAGGTTGAAGACTATCTTCTCAATCATCCTGACAGGACGACAGACGCAATCGAAACTGCACTTGGCATGTCATCGAAGACTCTTCTGAGAATACTCAATACGTCAGATCGTATCCAGTTCAAAGGTGAAGGTAAGAAAGGTGATCCGAAAAGATTTTATCTGTCCAAGCCAGCAGTGACGGTAGTCCCAGCCATGCCGGAAGCAGGTGCATCATGAATCCATTGACTGACCTCAAGTCTCTGTGGCTCGCGGTCTTAGGCGAACCGATTCCACCAGATAATCAGTTTTTGACATGGTTGGAACTGCACGGACTGACCACCGCGAAGATCGGCATCGCTAAAGCGTCTGCGAAGAACTTGTCGTTGGGCGGAACGATGTCGTATGACCATAAAATCCGATTCGCTTCCAAGGTCATGCTGACGAAAACTAACGACCCGCAAAAGCAGCGTGCCGTATCGCAAGGAACAAATCCGCCCGCAGTACCGGCAGTCAGGGGGAACAGTGTTTCATGCTAACCCCCCACATACCCGTGCCTATTACGAAGCCGCTCGGACGCTAGACCGCCTCTGTCGTGCCGTCAACCCCGACAGGCACTGTGTCAAATTACCCGCTCCTGACCCAGAACGACCTTGGGCACCTGGAGCGGAATGGGGTCAATCTCGTCGCGTCAGACCGATCAACGGGATTCACTGGGAGATGGAGTGCGAGTGCGGTCAACGGTTTGTCATAAGTACGAATGATTCAACACCCGACAGCAAGCGGAAATGTCAGGTCTGCCGTGAACGAGATGAACTCGCTCTCGCTGCGGAACGATTGAATCAACTCGCAACTGCTCTCAGTTCTGGAGAACTCGTCGCGTTGACAGGCCGCTTTGTCCAAGCCCAAAAGTTGTGGGAGAAATATCGTAAATATGTTCACGCCCGGGTCTGGGCCGAGATACGACCGTATGTCGGAGGAAAAGAATACGGCCTGTTTGACGATGTTGAGCACGCTGTCTGGGAGAGGGTAGCGAGCAAGATTGATTCTTTTCGTGGCAGTCTGTTCTCGGGAGATGGCTGTACTAGACATAAACCTTGGTGGATGCCTCAATGCTAAGGCGACAGCGAACGCTGACTATCTGAACGGGCTTGACGAAGACGAAGGCGGAGCAATTATTGAACACAAAGCAGCCTGTGACTCGGCGATCAGTCGGGAGTGGCGGGCAGCAAGGATCAACTGACGGTATTGGTCAGGATTATACCGAGTATCTTGGGATACCTAACTGAAAATAATTATTAAAAACCATCCCCAATTATCGTCTGTTAGTGGGGTAGGGAAAGACAATCAATCGGTTTGGGTCACGGCAAGTCCACTGCGACAAAGGCGAAAGCCAAAACGCTCGGCAAGTCCATTAACCCTCGGGGTAGTTCAGGCGACGCCGGTTCAGGCTGACTACTCCTACACCCTCTAAACACCCTAGATTGCGTTTCCTGCCCGCTGTAGGCAGTCCTGCGGGACAGCATTGGACTACCCCAAGGAGTAAACAGGGCGGTGGCTGGGTCTTCTACATGCTTTGAAATATTGAGTACCAAAGGGAGGTTTATTTTATGATAAGTAACAAAGAAGTAAGTAAAGACGTTACAAATCCGAACACAGGCGTGTTTCGACTGACCATTCAAATTGACAATCCGCTAGTTCTCGGAATGCTTGAGGTCTTGGCGGGCCAGAGACAAAAAGATGCTCGCGACGCAGTACAGGACTTGCAGTCCATTGTACACGGCATCATGCTCGATTATCGCCCTGACGAGCCTCTTCGAATATCGGTCAATCGACCTTAACTTTGTCGAGAAACCATCGGTACTCCTCAAGGACTCCTACAGCATTAGCCTGTCCGGTTTTCTCAGGCGTGGCTTTTTCTCGATTGTTCCAAACCGCAAACGTCAGTAATGCAGCAACAATCTTGTTCGTATCCGTATCTGTACTCATTGTCTCTCCTTATCTGATGGACGTAAGCGTCGATTATACCGAGTGCAGAGAAGGGAAGACCGTTGGAGGGCGAGCAGAAGGATTGGAGACCCGACTTATGGCACACGCTTTTCAGCAATTCGGCGGGTACTTAGATGGCTCCAGAAGTCAATGGCGTCCGCAAGAAAAGCGGCTCCGCACTTGTCTTGGCATCTTGAATCAGCTGTGGAGATGCCAGTTAAGGCTGTTATGTCCCGACTGCCGCACGATGGAGTCTGTGACCGACATAGTTGACGTTCAGGACAATCCACGAAGCGTCACGGTGGATTGCGAGTTGAGTTGCACACATTGTCGTAATCTGACGATTCCTGTGAGGTCTCACTTTTGTGACGAGTGCGACTCTCGCTGGATTCGTGGGCAGTGGTGGCATGAGACGCGGTGCGAGGCAAAGGAACAAGTAACGAGTGAAAGACGAACGATTCAGTAGGGCGTGGGGTAGTGAAGACGGCCAAGCGTGGGCTGATTGGAAGTCGGCCCGAGAAAAGGGGGAAGATGAACGGCCTAGACAGACTAGATTATTTGATGCAGCGGGCATTGCAAAAATGTCAGAGCGAAAAACTCAGGAGCGTCGTAGACGCAATGCGAGAACTCCTGCCGGATGTTCTCAAAACTCTCCAGAGTTTGAGTGTAGACCCAAGTGCGACGACGGCTCAGCGGATTCACGCAGCAGAACTAATTCTCGGGATACACGCTCGGGTCATCGCGGCAGATAACGAGTACGAGCGGACTGAGGCAATCAAAGCCAAAAGTCGGGCCATATCTGAAGCCGCAAGAGCCGCAAAGATGACGGCGAGAGCCGAAGCGAAGAAACAGGATAACGAAGTCGCCCGCGTCCGTCGCAGGTATGCAAGAGCCTTGGCAAAGGCGGAAGTCAAGAAAGAGGAGACGCAAACACAATGAGTATCTACACTGAGATTTTAGACTCGCCGTTGAGTTCACCCGAGCAGAAAGCCGCTGCCCACAAAATGATCGATGCGGCAAAGACAAAGACAGCCGAGCCTGTCATAGCGGGAAATTTCACATTGCCTGACGGCCCGACGCGGACAAGAACCGATGGGACGACTTACAGAAGCTATTCATCTGTCGTCGTATCTGAGAATTATGCTAGAAAGCTTCGAGCCAAGTTTGGGCGACTCGGTCAAGAGGCTGGTGAGTATGCCGCTGGTGAACGGCTTCAATCAGCGGTGGGGTCAAGCGACGAGGCAGGGTTCTTAGAAAAGTTTCCAGATAGTCAATCGTTTTGGGACGATGCCAAGGCGACTCTGAAAGCGATGTACGCCAAACTTGACGCTGAGAGTGCAGCCTATCGCTTGAAGCAGGCAAAAGAGAAGGCAGCCCCTGTCGTTGAATCTCGATCTGTCAAGCGAGTAGAGCAGCCTCAGTCTTCAGTACAAGATTACCCGCCCGCACCCGCGTTGTCACCGGCAGAACGAGCACTTGCGTTGAAACAGTTGTTAGGTAAATAAGTATGACCAATTATCAAATGATTAACGCTGATTTATGGGCAGCGTCATGGGCGAGACAGGTCTCGGGACAGCATGACCTACAGGTGTTCAGGGCGGACATCAAGTCAGATGTAGTGCCGACCAGCGTAGACGCAGTGCGATTGCTACTGCGGGTGTTACTGAAAGCACAGGAGGAAAGATGTCAGCAATAAATGATTTGGCAAACATTCAGAAAATAGCGAATGCTGTAGGTTTCAAACGGTCGGGACAAGAAGACGGCTACCTCAACTTCGTCAAAGAACAGGCTGTGAAGGAACAGCAACAAATAGACAGTATTGTCTCTGAGGCGAATGAGACACTTCGGAAGATCAACCAAGAAGAAAGATTGATTGCCGTCCGTGAAGAGCGGCGACGATTACAGACGCAAGAAACGCCTGAAGTCTACGACTCTATTCCAAGGGTCACCCCTAGCGACCTCTCGAATCTGACGGATGAACAAGTGACCCAAAAACTAAAAGATGCGTTCAACCTTTTTCGGTCCCGCGTCGAGATTTCAAAAGCCGATTTCACCTTGCTTGTAAACTTTCTGGAACAGAATAATCTCGATTGTACTGATGCATCTGTCATAGAACGAGCGTTGCAATTCATAATCGACAGACTGACGCTCATCCAAGACGGCGGACCAATCCCTCAACCTGGAGTCGTCACTCCAGTCGTACAGGAAGAGAAGAACCCATTTCCAGAGTCGAGCCATCCACAATCCGCCCATTCTATTTGGAATATGGAGCATCTTCAGGAACGACAGTATGCCGAAGTAATGCCTGTTGTCAGAGCGGCATTGGAGGAAATCGTAAAAAACGACACGCGAGACCTCTCCGCCGAGAACATCGAAAAGTTCATTCTGATTATGCGTAATAAGAACATCCCGTTTACACGCAGTTCTGTGCGTCAGCAGTTTTATCGGCTGTGGGCTAAAGAAATGTCAGACGACGGCAGGAGAGCCGCTTTTACAGCAGAAGAGATTTACCAATACGAGAACGAGATTGAAGACAGCAAGTTATCGAGTCGTGAGATACGAGAGAAGTATAGACCACGGTTTTAAAGAGGGAGAGGGTAAAAATATGATTGACACATCAAAACTGAATTTGCGGGACAAGCGATTATTTTCCAGTTTCAGGCTGGATCAACCATTGAGTGCGTCGAGCAACGGGGCTTATATCGCGGGGAAGTGGCAGGAATGGTCAGTATTAAAAAAGGCCGATATAGCGAAGCGGGAAGAGGCTGAGAAATACAACCAAGCCCACAAGTACGAAACGAGGGCGGGGACAAAGTCGATCCCGGCAGATAGCAGTAGAGGTACATTTTAGATTGGAACTCATTGCCGCTGTTCTTGTTTTTGCTGCTTTGATATTGGTTCTTTGGGACCCTAAGTGAACCCTAAGTAAGGAGGAGAAATGGCTCAAGCATTGACAGTGCGGTACACCCCGGGTGATGTCGAACCTTCAGCGGCATCAAATACGCAGAGGGTAATAATGGCTTGGCGAAAGGCCCGAGACGAATACTGGAACCGCGAACAAATTCGCCAGATGAACGAAGAGAAGTTCGCTCAGCGTGCCAAGTATGACCCAACGACGGCTGATGAATTTCGTGAGCAAGAAACGTTTGACCGACAGCGTCAACAGCGTGCTCAACAGCATGAAGCCGAGGAAGCTTGGCAAGATCAGCAACGGGCGAGAGAAGAACAAGACCGTCAACGACGACAGGCGGCCCGGGCGAGTCTTGCCCCTGAAGCTTATATGAATTACTGGGAAGCATACGCCTCTGGCGATTCGCAGGGGCAGGTTAAAGCGCTTGTCGCTTATGCCATCGCCGCAGGGCTGGCGGACGGTCATTCTGGCAGTGGTTTCGCTACGCAGAGAGCCGCTGATGCGACAGTCGCTTCTCTCAAAGATATCGCAAATTGCCCAGCGAACTTCCGAGCAAAGTATCGGGCGATACGGAGCGTCACGATGCCCGAACTCCAACTGCCCGAACTGCCCGAACTGCCCGAACCAGAATCTTCGCCACAAAGACTGGCGACCGCAAGACAGCAACTTCTCGGCGACGGAATCGCCGCACTAACAAACCAATGATTCACATCAATGTGATGACAGCACAAGCAATATCTTGAAGCGAAAGAAATTGTTAGGAGTATGAGGATTTTAGGGTAACTAACCCAAGGGAGGAACATGAATGCAGAACGCTGTATGCAGAACGATGTATTGGAACAACTCAAGAAGTTCGACACAAACGCAGAACAACTTTACGACAAAGTATTGAAGGCTGTCGGTGTCACCGTTGACCGTAAGACTGGAGAGATATTCCAAGACAAGGCATGGAAATTACTCTTCAGTTTTGGCATCCCTGATTTGTTAGCCCGATTGGAAAGTCAGCAGACGATAGAAACTCGGCGTCATAGTTCTCAGGATGCAATTGCCCGTGCTCGTATTTGGCGACACATTGCCGAAGCATCGAAGCCGATGCAGAACCCCAAGCAGGGTGAAGGGTCTATCAGTGACATCACAGACAATTGCCAGTTGAATGCATGGCTCCCTGATGACAGTGAAAAGTTCACCCGTGAGATGCCAGCACGGAAATGTGATTCATGCGGCAAGCAGTGGGACATGTGCGAAAACCATCTGACAAAAGACGGGACGCAACAGACTGACACCAGCAAGTCATGGTTTTGTTTTTGGTGCTTCAGAGAACCTGTTGTTCGCTCGGCGTATGGCATCAAGGAATCATCTGCCATTCACAATTCTGAAGTTGCGGTCTGGACGAAGACAGATGAGTGGGGCTGGTCGCCCATCGAGAATCGACCTGTCAAGCAACAGCGTGGGGCCTGCATTCTCTGCAAGATTCCATGGGAAGGCATTGGTGTTGGCGGGCATGTGCCTGTCAAGGAATCTGAAACTGATTGGGTCTGCGGGCATTGCGTTCGACAGAATTCGGCTCTGGTCGTAGGATCAAGCGTCGTACTCAAACCGTCTGACCTTCCGAAGAAGCCTCGTGCGTTCAAATGTTGTTCATCTTCATGTGGCACAGGCCGGGACGACCGTGGGAATCGTGTTCGCGGGATAGTTGAGCATCGTGGGGATTATTGCTCAAAGACCTGCAAGAAGACTGCCAAGTTGGCTCAAAAAGACGCTCTCAGACGGAACCCACCCGCAGTGGTGAAGCCTGAAGCTATTTCGGCTGTTGCCCAAATGCCCGAAAACACAATCGAAGCCTAAAAACCTTCAATTTATGGGCATAAAACAGCAATAGTTTGAGGCACTCCCAAAAGTGGCATATCCGCCCATACGTCGCTAGAACAGCAGTTCTTCATTGTATTGAGTATTTGCCCATCCCTAGCGGTGCAAGTCGCGGGCACACGGCACTAACCGTTTTTGATTTGAAAGGAAACAAATGGCAATTCAAGATACAGATCAAATGACAACACCGATGCAAGTCGCGGGCGTAAACGATCAGGCTGAGGCTCAGGCTGTTCCAACGAGTCCTGCTACGACACAGACTCCGAATCAGGTCACGCCGACACCGACACCTTTAGACCAACACACAGGGAGATTCCACAAGATTTTGTCGGCGATAGCCGGTGGTGACCAACAGGTCATCAGAGACCAACAGGGGAATCCCGTCGTCAATCAGACAGGTCAAGTCCAGACTCGGACAATGGGCAAGCGGTCTTTGGGAGCAAGCATCCTTGCCGGTGCCCTCTCAGCGATGGCTGCGAACGAAGCTAATCAGCCATATCGCAACGGCAACGGCGTCTGGGTCAACCCGTCAAATCAGGCAGTCGCAGCGGGAGAGCAAGCATTTCAGCAGAGTCGTCCGAATAACCAGATACGTCAGGCTCAGCAGCAAGCGACCAACCAGAAAACGCAGCAATATGCGATTTACAAGCAAAATGTCGATATGTTCAAGTTGACGCACGAGATGTATCACGCGCAGAGTGATGACCAGCAAGCGGCAGCCGCAGAATACAAGGGAACTTACGACGCGGGCGAACAAGGCCAGATTCCCGGTTATGACAGTTCTCTTGGTGATCTCTCAGCACAAGACGCAGAGAACAAGATTAAGACTCTTGACCCGACGACTCACATGATGGTTCCGAACGGGAAAGTTGTTCCTATTCTCGATAAGGACGGCAATCCGACAGGCCGGACAGAAATGCACTGGATGGTTTTACCGGGTCATGCAGGAATACCACTGACACAAGATATGATCGACAGTAACCCAATGCTGAAAGGTGCTTCTGTCGGCAAAACAATACCTCTCCCTCAGTGGCTCAAGTTAGTTAATGAAACTGCTCAGCGGACTCTGTTGACTGGAGAGTTCAACGACCTTGCAGATGCACAGAATGCCGGATTCCCTGATGCAGGCTACAAGAGTAAGAGTTTTGATTATGACCGATTCGTCAAAGAGTCGAAGGCGACTCCTGACCAGTTGTCTCAATTAGGTCATCTCTCCGCAGATCGGACAATCGTGAAGTAGCAAAAGAGAACCGTGTTGAAGCAGGCAGGGTTCGCCTTGCACAGACTAAGGACGAAGAGAAAGACAAACGGTCACCTGTCTATGCAGACGACAATGGTCAGACTATCATGACTAACAAGTTTGCACACCCTGAGGGTGAAGATGTCAAAGCGGGCGATATCTACAAAGATAGAACATCAATCCGTATGTTGAACGACGTCCAAGCTAACGTCAATCGTTATCACGACGCAATCCGCAACAACCTCGGGCGAGTTACTGACACAGACAGAAATCTGATGCGAGATGTCTTTGCCCTTGGCAACGAGTTGAATTCAGGGCTGAGTTCTGTTGGCGTCGGTGGTGCACATTTCAGTGTTCCTACTCTTGCTGCGGCGATGAGTGCAGATGCGGCTAAGAAGCTTACTGACGATTACAATCACATGTCGCCCGACGGTCAGGCGATGATGAACGCATATTTGAGAACAGCAGCGGCTGTTCCTGCGTATCAGAAATCACTGACGAACATCGGACGCTCGAACAAAGAGATGCTCGACCTTGAACTTGCTAACGTTCCTTTGCCGTATTACGACCCTAAGCTTATTCAAAGTCGAGCAGACGCGTTCCAAGAGAATGTCGACCGTGCGAAGGCGGGCTTTCCAGTCAACCTTCCCGGTATGCAGGTACTCGGTTCGTCTGGCCCTTCTGCAATACCTAAAGTTGGTGACATCGTCACCGTCAAAGGTCAGAGGGTACGTGTGACAGGTGTCGGAGCGAATGGTCAGCTTCAGGGCGTTCCAGCCCAGTAAGGGTTAAAAGGACTTATGGCAGAGCCAATTACGTTTAACGTTTCTGATATCGATGAATCACAGGCACGACAGGTAAGCCCTGTCATTCCTGAGATTCCCACGCCTGTCGCTAACGGGACAGCAGAAGATGCACGGAGGTTCGTCAACAGTCTGCCCGGAACCGCGACACCAAGTCAGCGGGCAGCAGCGGTCTCGGTCAATCAAGCCGCTCCGGGGTCAAACCCGATCACATTCAACGTGTCGGATATCGACAAACCACAAGCACAGTCTGAGGCAGATGCTGGCACTGCTCAAGATGGCAGTCAGTCTCAGTCTGTCGGTCAACCGTGGTCTGCCAAAGGCGTATTACAAACCCTTGGCACCAAAGAAGGGCTTGAAGCGGTCGCGGAAGGTGCTACAGACCCACTGGTCGGCTTCGGTAAATCACTGCTGCAAGTAGCACACAGTGTAGGACGCGTTGTCAACGCAGCGACAGGCGACCATTTGTCGTCTGTTCTTCCGACATCTTTCGATGTTCCGTCCTCCCTTCAGACAACAGACACTGCTGCAAAAGGTGCTGTCGGAGAAAACATAGGTGCTCTTGCGGAAACTCTTGCTGAGTTCGCTTACGGGACAGGCGAGGTAGAAGCACTTGGAGCGTCTGCAAAAGCATCGAAGTATGCTCAGATTGCAAAGCTAGCGAAGATAATCGAAAACTCGCCATCCCTGATGAAGATGTTGTCTATCGCTAGAACCTCTGCATTATCGAGCGTTCAAGCTGCGGCTCATGGCCAGTCAGCAGTTCAAGGTGCAGAGATGGGAGCCGTCGGTGGCGCCCTCGCTGAAGCTGCAAGTTATGGTATCGGCAAGCTCGTCCCGAAGACTGCCCAAGCTATCGCTGAGGCAGCAGAGACAAAGTATTACGCGGGTCAAGCAGAGCAATCGTTAAACAAGATGACATTACAGACCGCAGTCGCAGGCGATGTCTCAGATTTAGCGAAACAGGCAGCTACCGATGTCATAGGAAGTGAACCGGCTACGAAAGGAACGGTCTACAGTTTCGGAGATGCGGCAGGTGACATCAGGGCTTCAGCAAAGCCGATATTTGAAAAGGTCGACCAAGAGTCTAACGGTGCTTTCCAAGCAGCGACAAATCAGATAGCCGATGCTCGTAAAATTATTCGTAATCCGTCCTCAGTCGACTCTCTTGAATCAGCCCAAACATTATTGAAGAACGCTCAAGCAAAGATGGATTCTGTCTTTCAAAAAAGCAGTCTCAACCCTGAGGATTTAGCGAACGCACGGGATTCTTGGCGTAAGGCGGCGACTCTCGACGAATTGCATGACAACTTAGACCGAGCACTTATAATCAATCAGAAAGCACTGACAGCGAGTGCGAAAGCTGGGGAGATACCAGAAGGATCAGTACAACTTCACTCTGGTGAACTTATGTCACTAATGAATCCGACGAAGTTTGTCGGCTCGGTCAAGAGAGCGATAAATGAGATACCTAAGAATAGACTCGCAGAGGTCATCGGAGAAGATGGAGCAGGCAAGCTCACCCTGTTGAGCGATAAGTTCTCGCAGGTCATGAGCAGTGATCGTAGTCAGCGGGCATTGGCCGCTGTTCTTCGTTCTGCCGCCGCGAAAGCACCAAAGGGTTCGCCGCTCAACACATTAGGTTACGGACTTCTGAGCACAATCGGTGCCGCTGGGGTAGGTGCTGGAGTAGGTGCAGGTCGTGCTTATGCGACAGGGAACAACGTCGCAGCAGGTGCAGTTACAGGCGGGACTGTCGGTGCTGCTGCGGGTGGCGTTGCGGGTCTACCTCTTATGACATGGCACTTCTTCGTGACGCACCCAGATTTAGGTATTCAGCTTCTGAATGCCGCGAAGAAGATAGCTCCTTACGGGGAAGCAGCAACAACTGCACTGGCTCCAAAATATGGGCGGATTACACACGTCTATTCGCCCGAAAGCGGGCTTCAGCCAGTACAAAATTAGCCCCAACCAGCCGATGAGTTGGCGGTGAGTGTGGGATTCGAACCCACGGAACGTCTGAAGGTCCTTGCGTCACGAACCCTTCTCCTCCTAAAGGGAAGCAAACAGAACGGAAGGTTCGTCCGATTCGTAGTCGGATGCAATAAACCGCTCTGCCAACTCACCGCAACTCAATCAGTGTACTTCTCTGTAGCGTCCGTCTATGACACGAAGGTAACGAAAGGTTTATGCCAGTCCCACAAATCACAATATCGAACAGTCCCAAGATCGTTTTGTTCGACGCTCCGAGGAACAGGTGCGTCGTCTTTGGCGACACCAGACAGAACACATTTACGACCGTAGCAGTCCCAGCGATGACGCAGATTGCACAGAGCACAATTGGGATGGTTTAAGCAGTCAGTAGAAAGGAAAAGATTATGTCTTACAATGATCTATCAGCAACAGCCGACTTTAAGGGATACGATCCTCTCGCTTTGGCTTTCACGCAAACAGAAGCCAGCACCCAAGTCGGAGCATGGGCTGGTGTTCTTCCAACCGGATGGACTAAGCCGTTTAGCGTCCTCGAAGCGTTGCCCTCACAAGCAAAATGCTTTATCACAGGACCCAACATCACGTCCCCAACGAATCTGCCACAGCAGGCAAGCGGTACAGTCTCATTGAGCGGCTCAGGTGGAACGCTTCAGTTGACCGGCAACGTCTGCTCTCCGAGTAATGTCAGTACGACAGCGGCTCAGTCGTTTTCGTGGCGAACAAATTCACCGACAGTTGCAACGGTCAATTCAAATGGGCTTGTGACTCTCCTGAAGAAAGGATTTGTCACAATTGAATGTCGTTACGGGAGAGCCGTCTCGCCCTTGAAGACGCCAAGCGTACCAGCCCCGACTGACGCCGTTTACGCTACGGTTGACCTTACGGTTATACCCTGACAGAACTAAATAACGTCGTGTTCGACCTGCTTCACTAAACAGGCAAAAGTGTCAAATTGAAAAAGTCGAATGGGTATGCCACGACTTGCTGAGGATGCATCATGAAATGTGATCGGTCGGGACGGGCGAGGCAAGTTATGCCCGGCTTCCATCCGTGCTTGTATAAATAGTCAGCGGGGCAGATTGAGCCCCGCTTGATGCGCAAAGTGCCTTACTTGTGAGAAGTAAAGACACGCTCTGAATCGCCCGCGGTTGCCAATCCTTGATCGACTACCACGAAGTGCGACGTGTTCCCCGACTGAGACACAATGAATTGCGTGTGAATGTCTGGCTGGCCCGGGATCACGATTGTCGCAGACCCAGTGCAGTCTGGGTTCACTGTGTATGTACCACTGCCGGCGCGCCAGCCCGGGACGATGTTGC